>Ga0209331_1000270_pt1 | contig 19090 bp, 14 predicted proteins | sample JacPinW_OM3H0_M3_FD_187971 | JGI IMG/M metagenome (GOLD analysis project Ga0209331, IMG submission 187971) | Forest soil microbial communities from Algoma, Ontario, Canada - Jack Pine, Ontario site 1_JW_OM3H0_M3 (SPAdes) (version 2) | ecosystem: Environmental > Terrestrial > Soil > Boreal...
CTCGCGGCACCGCCGGCTCGTTGCCGACAAGAATCACGGGATTGCGAAAAACCGGCACGAGCGTGGCGCCGTGAACAATGTCGCGGTGCGCAGCCTCGTCCGCCGCCACGCCCGCGGGCGCGAAGATCACGTCGCAGCGCGCACCCCGCTCGATCTGCGCATACGAAAGATCGGTTGGCGCCACGAGCACGTTGACGCGCGTGCCGGAGCGCCCATTCCACAACGTGCCCAGAGATCGCAGCGCATTTGCCAGCGTCGGCTCGCCGTAGACCACGAGGTCACGCCCGTCCGCGACGGCCGGGAGCACAAGCGCAATAATGCCAACGAACGTCGAGGCGACCACTCGATGGATGCGCCGGAGAGAGCTGTGAGCCTGCGCCTGAGCACCGCCGCCAAAGTCACGCACCGGTTCATCCCTCGACATCCAGCCTGCGAACAATGGCAATGGCGGAAAAGGTGAACAAGTCACGTTATGGCGAGCCGAATTTGAGAAGCGGTTGATCGCAATTTCCGCACAGCACATCGCGCGCCTGCTTGAGCCAGCGCAACCAGCTGTAATGACCGTTAGCAGTGCCTTGCCCAATCAGGCGCTCGATCTCGGCGCGCAATCCGAGACCACGTTCGCCGCGACCGGCGGCCGCGAGGGCCGTGATGCGTGCCGCGATGAATTCGACCAAGGCCAGCGGCTCGGCTGATGTGGCGGCATGGATCGCGTCCGCGCATTGTTGCGCCGCCACCCAGTTTCCTGCCTCGACATGGGCATCCCCGGCGACGCGATAATACCAGATCCGGTTGTGGCCAACGCTGCCTGTGCGAAGCACCGCCTCCCCTTCTGCAAGCGCGGCCGCTCGGAGCGAGGAATCGTCTGTTGCACGTGCAAGCAACGCCAGCGCGTAAGGCCCGTTGAAGCCCATGCCGAGCTCGCGCGAGATCGCCAGCGCATCTTGCGCCAGCGCCAGCGCATCCGCGCGCCGGCCTTGAGACAGCGTGCATTCGGCAAGCTGAGTGAGCACGTTCGATTCATAACGCCGGGCCCCCAGTGTGCGGGACTGGCCAAGTGCGTCCGGCAGGTATTTCAGCGCTTCGTCCGGCTGTCCGCTGTTGATGAGCACCACGCCGAGCGATTGAGTTGCAAACATCGCCGTGTGCGGGTTCTCCGCCTGCAGCGCGATTCTACGCGCCGCTTCAATCGTCGTCACCGCCTCGGGCGCGCGCTGCAGATAGACCAGGCAATGCCCGATCATGATGCGGTTGGGGAGCGCGACACGGCCGTAGCCGTGCGCGTCGCACAGAGAAACGCAGTCCTGGAACGCCTTGAGCGCGGTGCGCATGCGGCAGGCCGAGTAATGCGCATCGCCCAGGCCGCTCAACGCTCGCGCCCGCCATTGCGGGCTGTCGGCCCGTTCCGCCGCAGCAAGGGCGGCCTGATGCTCGCCAAGGCAGGCATCGGCGTTTCCCTGCGCGAAGAAGATGTTTCCGCGATAGTAGTGAATCTGGGATTGTTCCAGCACGAGGCTTTCGGCTTCGGCGAGCTGCTGCACGGCCGCCAGCGCCGAGAGGGCCGGCTCGCTCCGGCTCAACAGGCGATTGGCCGCTGCAATACCGATAGAGGCGGCACACTGGTCGCGCCCGCTTGCGGCCTCGGAGATCGCCAGCTCGAACGCAGCAAGCGAGTCCTGCGCTCGCCCGGCCTCGCGCAGATAGTCGCCTTGCAGGATATCGAGAGCAAACCGATCGCTCTGCTCTGTCGCGATTGCGCGTCCCCGTTGCGCGAGCGCAAGCGCGCGATCGTAGTGATAATCGAGCGCCTGCGCGCAGGCTGCGGCGCCATAGGCTTGCGCCGCTCCGGCGTCGTTTGCGCGCTCGAGATGCTCCGCATGAAGCACCAAATCACGGTCCGCGTACCAATCGGCGGCAGCGCGATGGAGCACGCGCCGCCGCTCGTGCGTAATTGAGGAATAGACCCCGTCGCGCACCAGGGCATGAGCAAATAGCAGCTCCGCACCGTCCGGCCGTATCATCTGGTGCCGCAGCAGGGCGGAAGGGACGAAGCCGGGATTGCCGATGAGCGCGCGGACGAGATCGAGCGAGAACCGCTGGCCTGCGATCGAGGCGGCCTGGAGAGCGGCCTTGTCGCGCGGATCGAGCCGGTCCATGCGCGCAAGCACAAGCGATTGCACGGAAGCGGGCACCTCCTCCGCGCCCTCTTCGCCATGGCGCAGGAGCTGCTCCAGAAACAGCGGGTTGCCCTCGGATCGATCAATGCAACGCTGAAGCCGCGCGTCATTTGCGATCCGCAGGCGTTGAGCAAACTCCGACGCTTCCTCCGGCCGCAAAGGCCCGAGATCAAGCGACGTTACTCCGGCGCGCGCACGCCCGCGCCAAGCCTCATCGAGCGGGTCGCCTTCAACGCGCGAGGTCATTGCAAGGATGAGCGGGCACGTGCTCGCGGCATCGGCAACGGTTGCGAGATTGTCGAGCGTATTCGGTTCCGCCCAATGCAGATCCTCCACGATCAGGAGCATCGGCCCGCGCGCGCTCATGCTACCCAGAAGCGTGGCGGCAACCCGGCGTTTGCCACGGTCACGCGCCGCGTTGTCCATGGCATCGTAGAGCGTGCGCTGCTCCGGTGGTTGCGGCAGGTCGAGAAGGTCATTGAGGAAGACCAGGTCATCAGGTGCTGCGGCAGCGCAGGCGATCGCATTCGCTGCCGCGGCGCGGCGCTCGGCTTCCGGCGCAGCCGCAGGCACGCCGAGCACGCTTGCAATGAGTGCACGAAGCGCATCGCGCCCTTGGCCCGCTCCAAAATCGAGAATGAGCGCGACGTGACAGGAAAATCCGCGTGCTCGCGCTTCCTCGGCGAACACTTGCGTCAGGCGGGTCTTGCCGATGCCGGCTTCGCCGCGGATGTAGACGACTGCGCCGTGCCGGGATTGCGCAACGCCGTCGAGCATCGACTTCAACATTGCGATCTCGCCACGGCGGCCCACCAACGGCACGGCGGCGGCCGTTGCTGGCCCGGAGCGCGCGCCGATCACGCGCCATACGCGCGCCGGTGCGTCGAGCCCTTTGAGGGTAACCTCCCCCATGGATTCGAGCTCGACCAACTGCTCCACCGCCTGCTTGATTAAATCGGAAATGAGCGTTTCGCCGGCTTGCGCCCGCGCCTGCAGACGAGCGGCGAGATTCACCGGGCTGCCAACGACGCCGTAGGCAGCTTTGAGGCTGCTGCCGGTGCTGCTTGCCATTACCGTCCCCGCGGCAATCCCGATATGGACCGCAAGCGCGATGCCGATATCGGCGCTCACCTCGCCGACAACGCGATGAATCTCTCGCGCTGCTTCGACTGCGCGGTAGGGATCATCCCCGTGTGCCACGGGCGCGCCGAATACGCCCATGACGTTGTCCCCGATATGGCGCTCGATCGAGCCGCCATAGCGGGTAACTGCATGATCCACGGCCTCGAAGAAACGGCCGAGAATGCGATGGGTCTCTTCGGGATCGCGCCGAGCCGCGAGCGAGGTATAGCCCGATAGATCAGCGAACAGGATACTGACCTGCCGCCGTTCGCTGACATCCTGGGGTACCGTTGCCCGCCCTGCGCCGGGCGCGTTCGCAGCTGCGGGCTGCGCCTCGATCGCTGCTCCGCATCCGCCGCAGAAACGCTCGTCCGCGTCGTTAAGAAATCCGCAGGCACTACAGGCACGGGGAAGCACGGCACCGCACGCGGCGCAGAAACGTCTGCCGGGACGGTTCTCCGCATCGCAGCGCAGGCAGCGTATCGCATTGTCCATGGCGGCCGGCATATGATCTTATGCGGTTATCGTGCCGCTGCAATGCCGCGCTGCTTCCATGGCGGCCGCAGCCGCTGGCAACAGCGCAAGAATTCGGGTAATCAGAAATCAAACCAATCGCTTGAAGCAGCAGCCGATGAGCTCACATCGAGCTCATGAATGAAGGGAGATGATCATGTCGTATACGCTTGAGCAATTCGCGGCCGATTGCCGGGCAGCCCTGCTCAAAGATCCCGGCCCAGCCGGTCGCGAGCTGGTGCGCCAATGCACGCAACGCGCTTGCGCCGATCCGCAGTTCGTCGCCAAGCACCTCGGTCCGGATGCGGATTGCGAGCGAGAGATCCTCTATGAGGATCCGGAACTGCATTTCTGCATTCTTGCGCACGTTTATAAGGGGGCGAAGAACAGCCAGCCGCATGATCATGGACCGAGCTGGGCGGTATACGGCCAGGCTGCCGGTGTGACCGAGATGACCGACTGGCGGCTTGTTCAAAAGCCCGCAAACGGACAACCCGGCAAAGTTGCGAAGGTACGCACCTACGAGCTCAAGCCCGGCATGGCTTACGTCTATGGCGAGGGCGTGCTGCACTCGCCGCGGCGCGAGGGCGAGACCCGACTCATCCGCATCGAGGGGATCGATCTCAGCAAGATCAAGCGCGACAAGTTTGAAGCGGCGGCATAACCGCGGCCGCCCAATATTTGAATCATGGCAGTTCAGGCCGGGAGGAATCAATTCATGGCCAGAGCCTTGAAACGCGCGACGGTTGCCCCCAAAGGCATGGGGCTCAATGATTTCGTCGCCCAGGAGGAAGGCTTCTTCGCAGCTGAAGGACTCGAAGTCGAGTTTGACTGGAAAACGTTCCGCGGCACCCAGTCGAGCTGGAAAGGCCTCAACTATTTCGAGCGGCCGCAGGACCGGCCGTATAGCAAGGACAAGCACGACGTAATCCAGGGCGCCTGCGCCTGGGGCAGCATCTGCAACGCCAGCGCCGGCATGGGGCGGTTTGTGCCCGACGCCTATGGCCTCTCGCCCTGGGCGATCTTCGTGCGCCCTGATTCAAAAATCCAGCGGCCGGAGGACCTCAAGGATGTTGCGGTCTTGGTCGGCATGCGCGCCGGCAGCCATTTCAACGTGCCTTATCGGCTGGAAAAATATCTGCCGCTCGAAAACATCAAAACGGTCAACACCGGCGGCTTCGGGGCGCGTCTGAAAGCGCTGCTCGATGGCGAGGTCGAGGCGGCAAGCCTCCTGCCGCCGCAGATTGCGATGGCCGAGCAGCTGGGGCTGCGCAAGATCATCGAGGACACGTTCCACACGCTGTGGTGGGTACCGCCGGCGGCGGAGCCGGACGTGGTGCTCGCCTATCTGCGCGCGCTCGACCGCGCCGAGAAAGCCTTGCAGGCGGACCTTGAGAAATATCTTCCCCTTTGGAAGCTCGCCGTTCCGGCCGAATTCGAGAATTATCACCCTTGGGATTTGCGCAAGTTCGGCCGCGGCGAGAGGTTCATCTATCAGGCGATACCGCGCGCCGAATTCGATGAAGTGATGGATCAGGTCAAACGCTGGAGCCTTGATCAATATCTCAAGGACCGCAGCTACGAGCGCCTGAGCTTTTGCGTTTCAGATACCGGACATTCATGAAAAACATAAATCCCAATCTTTTCACCACCCGCCCTGAAATCGACGGCACCTTCGGCGCCGTCGCCGCGACGCACTGGATCGCCACCGCCGTCGGCATGGCCACCTTGGAAAAAGGCGGCAATGCCTTCGATGCCGCCGTCGCGACCGCGTTTACGCTCCAGGTGGTTGAGCCTCATCTCAATGGCCCGGGCGGCGAGGTGCCGATCATCTTGCATGTCGAGGGGACCTCCAAGACCGAGGTGATATGCGGCCAGGGCGTGGCGCCGGCGAAAGCCACCATTGCGCATTACCGCGGGCTTGGTCTCGACATGGTGCCGGGCACGGGGCTGCTTGCCGCCTGCGTGCCCGGTGCGTTCGACGCCTGGATGTTGTTGTTGCGCGATTACGGCACCATGCGGCTTGCGGATGTGCTTGCTCCCGCCATTGAATATGCCGCGAACGGCTATCCTTTGGTCGAGCGGGCAAGTGCAACCATCGCAACCGTCGCCGACCTCTTCTGCAAGCACTGGCCCTCGTCGGCAGCGGTGTACCTGCTGCCGGGCAACAAGGTCCCGCCGCCGGGGACGCTCTTTTCCAATCCGATCCTGGCCTCGACCTATTCTCGCATTCTGAATGAAGCTCAGCGCGCCGGCGGTGATCGCGTTGCCCAGATCGAGACGGCGCGCAGGTGCTGGTCGCAAGGTTTCGTCGCCGAGGCGATCGACCACTTCTGCCGCAGGCGTCCGTGCATGGATACGACCGGCGAGCCCCACCACGGCGTGCTCACGGGAGATGACATGGCGCGCTGGCAGGCCCATGTCGAAACGCCGCTGAGCTACGACTATCGCCGCTTCACGGTCTACAAGCCGGGCCCCTGGTGTCAGGGCCCGGTGATGCTCCAGCAACTTGCGCTGCTCAAGGCCTTCAATCTCGCAGAAGATCATCCGACCAGCGCGCAGTTCGTGCATCACCTGGTCGAATGCTCAAAGCTTGCCTATGCCGACCGCGAAAAGTTCTACGGCGATCCCGATTTTGTCGACGTCCCCATGCAGACGCTCCTCTCCAACGCCTACAATGACGAGCGCCGCAAGCTCGTCAGTGGCGAAGCCTCGCATGAGCTGCGGCCTGGCTCGATCGAAGGCTTCGGGGCGGTGGTGAAACTGCGCCGTGCGCAAAGCGGGCCGCGCTCCGCCGTGGGCGCCGGCGAGCCGACGGTCGGACGGCTCGGCGAGATGCGCGGCGATACCGTGCATTTCGACATTGTCGACAAGGCCGGCAACATGATCTCGGCGACACCCTCGGGCGGATGGTTACAGTCCTCGCCGGTCATTCCAGAGCTCGGCTTCTGTCTTGGCACCCGCGCGCAGATGTTCTGGCTGGTAGAAGGGCATCCCAATTCGCTCGCGCCGGGCAAGCGCCCGCGCACCACGCTCTCGCCCACGCTGGCGTTGCGCGACGCGCAGCCGTATCTGGCGTGGGGCAGCCCCGGCGGCGATCAGCAGGACCAGTGGATCACCCAGATGCTCCTGCGGCACTCCGATTACGAAATGAATCTGCAGGAGGCGATCGACGCGCCGGCGTGGCATAGCGAGCATTTTCCGAGCTCATTCTGGCCGCGCACGGCGCGGCCGGGCGTGGTGGTCGTCGAGGGCCGCATGCCGAAGGCGACCGTGACGGAGCTCGAGCGCCGCGGTCACATCGTCGAGGTGGAGGCGGACTGGAGCGAAGGGCGTCTCACCGCCGCGTCCCGCGACGGCGTGCGCCGCCGCGCCGCGGCCAATCCCCGCGGCATGCAGGGCTATGCCGCCGGACGATAAAGCCGCGCGGGACTGACGTACGGCCGCGTCACGGCGCGCGGCCACGAAATTGATTGGTCCGACGGCCGCTCGGCGGGTGGGAACGCGAACTTCGCGCCTTGGTTCGCGCCTTGGGAGGAACCTTCCGCCCCGCGATTTTCTGCAGATCGGGCAGCAAGGGGGAGTCTGCCTGGATGACTTCGCCAGCTCTGATCGCCATCCGCGGCTGGATGAGCCTGTCCGCGTCGAGCGTAACGCCGGTCGAATCCTGCAGTGTCCAGTGACCCGAAACGACGTCGACGATCGATAGATTTGCCGGGCGACCGATCTCAATCGATCCGAACTCGTCCTTGACTTTCAATATCGCGGCGCAATTCGCGCTCGCCATCTTGACGACTTCCCCAAAAGCAACCCCCAACGCCAGCATCTCCGTCATCGCGTGCTGGAGCGAGTAGGGCGACACGAACGTAAATTCGTCCTCTTCGTCCTCTTCGGGGACGACAATCTCCTTGTACCAGCTCTTGCCACAACCGCGGATGTTGTAGCCGTGCAGATCGGCTCCCACCGTAAACGGCATGATCCCGCTGTCGAGAACGCGGCGCGCCGTGTTGAAGCTGATATGGGATCCGCGGCCGACATCGAAGCGAACGCCGCGATCGAACAAATCGCGGATGATCGGATGCACCTTCCCCTGGGGTGTCAGCACGCCGCTCGGAAAGCGCGTGAACGGGTGCGCAAGGATATCGCCGGGCGCGAGCAGCGGCTCCATTTCACGCAGCACTTCCTCGGTTGCAACGGCCGTGCCCTTTGCCTCCGACCACAATGTGCCGAGATGAACGTAGACCGGCACTTCAAGCTGGCGCGCAGCAGCGATGGCCAAGCGCAAAGGTTCGAGCTTCCAGCGGGAATACCCGCCCGGCTCGGCATGCGCTTTGATTCCCTTGATGAGGTCGCTGTTCTCTCTTGCGGCGGTGACGATTGCCTTGGCGTCGACCCCCCAGGGGCCGTAAAGGTCGACATATTTGTGTCCGAGCATGCCGCCGGCCAGATAGGTGGAGACGAAGCAATACGTCTTGGTTCGTGCCACCTCGGCAATGAATTTTCGAAAAGCCGCGATGGTGATGGCGCTGGCGCCGCCCTGATCGACCACCGCCGTGACGCCGGAGCGGACACCGACCAGATCGGCATTGATGCCGAAATCGCCGGTAACATGCTCGAAGACATGGCAATGGAAATCGATGAGACCCGGCAAGACCATCGCTCCATCTGCTGCGACGAGCTTTTTTGCCCGGATCCGGTCGAGCTTTCCGATGGCCGCGATCCTTGCATCGGTCACGGCAATGTCGCCCCTCTCGTTGATGCCGAGAACCGGGTCAAAGATGCGGGCGTTGCGAATCAGCAGATCGCATTGTTGGTTCATGACATACCTCCGGACGATCGTGAGCATTCAGGAAGCGGCGCAGCTGAACCGCCTAAGCGCGTACGCACCATGTTGGGCGCCACGACAGTGCCGGCCGCGGCCAGCATTGATCCGAGAGCGTCTCGACGATTGATGCGCAGCCTCATGGGAAGCGTCCTGAGTGGCTGCCTTGTATACTTGTAGCATTTGCGGGCCATACAGAGCACGATATAGTTCCCACCCGAGCGACCCTGCACAAGAAGGAAGGTGTCCATGGCTGCGGAGCCGGCAATCCCGACCATCGACATGGCACCGCTGCGAATCGGCAGCGAGGCAGAAAAGCGCGAGGTGGCACATCGGATTGACGCAGCCTGCCGCAACACCGGCTTCTTCCTCGTGACCGGCCATGGCGTGTCCGCCGATCTCATCACCAAGGCGCGCCAGCGTGCGATTGATTTCTTCGCGCTGCCGCTCGACGACAAGATGAAGGTGCAGCGACCTGCGTCGAAGATCAGTCGCGGCTATAATTGGGTCGGTGACCGTTCAATTGCCTATTCGATGGGACAGGTAACCCCTCCGGACATTCAGGAGGCATTCGGCTTCGGTCAGGATCGTCCAGACCTTGCGGCCCGGGTCGATCCGGTGAGCGCCCAGATGTACGCGCCGAATATCTGGCCGCGACAGCCCGCCGCGTTCCGCGAAACGCTGACGTCGTATTACGATGCCATGCAGGATTTGGCCACGCGTGTACTGCGTGCCATGGCCTTGGCGCTGGGTGTGAACGAGAATTATTTCGATGACAAATTCGATCGCCAGGCGAGCGTCTGCCGCATCATCCGCTATCCAGCCGTGAAGGAGCAGCCGCTACCCGGTCAGCTGCGCGCCGGTACCCACAGTGACTATGGCATCATGACGTTCGTGCGCGGCGACGACACGCCGGGTGGTTTGCAGGTCAAGCACAGAAGTGGCGAGTGGATCGACCTGCATATCCCGACAGGAGATTTCGCCTGCAATATCGGCGATCTGATGATGCGCTGGTCGAACGACCGGTGGGTCTCGACTCTGCATCGCGTTGCAGTGCCGCCGCCGGACGCAGCACCCCAGGACCGCATCTCGCTGGTGTTCTTCACCAATCCGAATCCCGATGCCACCATCAGGTGCATCGATCAATGCGTGGCGCCCGGCGACATGGCGAAATATCCGCCGGTCACGGTGTCGGAGCACTATCTCGGCAAGCTGATGCGGGCCGGCCACAGCAAGGTTGACGCCAGGGCAGTCGACGCGCTGACGCACTAAGCCAGCGACGGACCACTTTATCTGTCGATTGAGTTCCCGTGGGAAAGGTCAGCAAAGTTGGTCGATGTTCTCGTCTCCGGCATCAAGGACCAAAGGATCACGGCAAGCAGAGCTACTGATGCAATGCTCAGAAATACGACGGTGCGACCAAAACTCTCAGCCACCAAGCCGAACAGTGCAGTAGCTCAGAATAAAGTGCGTAACCGCGCTCGGCCAACGGTTCTTGCCCCGCCTTCACGCTTGTTGCTGCGTCCCGCTGGCGGTTGCATGGGCTGGATCAAATCGCAAGCAGTCCTCAGCTCTGCGGCCTTCGATGCGATGTCGCAGTGCTCGACGAGCTGAGGATCTCCTTTGATCACTTCAAACGCCGTTTTTTCGCCCTCGCGCCAGAACCGAATGTCAAGCTTGTGCTTACCGATGCGAAGATCACGCAGAGTAAGGTCATGCAGCCAGGCAGGAAGGGAGGGGTCGACATAGAGCTTGTTGCGCGGAGCGTCCGGCATGAATCCCAGTAGCGCCTGCGTGAACATGAACACCGAGCCAGCCGCCCAAGCTTGAGGCACGTTCGCGCCAAGATACTGCACCGGGAAATTCGACTCACTGAGCTCGTGCGCGGTATAAAGTTCCGGCAACTGATTAAGGAGGAAGTGACTTGCCGCCACACTAACGTCGTGCGCGACCCGTGCCGCCTCCGCATGAAAGCCATAGAACTTGAAGCCCATTGCGATGATGGCGTTGTCGTGCGGCCAGACGGAGCCTGTCTGGTAGTTGTACGGATTAAATGCCGGATGGCTGGCGGGCAGCGTTCGAATGCCCCACCCTGTCCACATGTCCCGGGCCATCAGTCGGTCCACCACTTTCTTCGCGCGCTCGCGGGGAACTATGCCGGACCATAGGCAATGCCCGGCATTGGATGCGACGGTCAGGACCTTGTTCTTGTCTCCGTCGAGTGCATAGGCATAAAACCCGAGTTCCTCGTCCCAGAACACTTCGTTGAAGCGCGCGAACAAAGCGGCAGCCTTGGCGCGCAACTCGGTCGCCCGCTCGGCCTTGCCAAGCGTATCGAAGACCTCCGCCATGCGAATCCAAGCGTCGAAAACGTAGCCCTGAAGCTCGCAGAGCGCCTTGGGCCCCTTTACCAGCGAGCCATCAGGATACATGACCGAATCGCCCGAATCCTTCCAGCCCATGTTCTCGTAGCCACCCGACGAGCGCGTCTGATATTCCTGGAATCCGTCGCCGTCGCGGTCGCCGTATTTGTCGATCCAGGCGAGGCAGCCTTCCGCCGTTTGCAGATGCTGCTCCAGTAGCTCTCGGTCGCCGGTCGCACGCCAAGCAGCGTGCAGTGTTATCAGATAAAGCGGTGTCGCATCCGCGGTCCCGTAATATGGCGTGTGGGGGATCAGCTTGAAATGTGCAAGCTCGCCGTAGCGCAACTCGTGGAGGATCTTGCCCGGTTCGGCATCACGATATGGATCGTCCTCTTGGGCTTGCAGCGCGCCTAGTATTTCCAATGCTCCGCGCGCGAATTCCGGATAGATCAGAATATTCTGCAGCGAAACGAGCAGGCTATCGCGGCCAAACGGAGCAACGAACCAAGGCAATCCGGCAGCTGGTATAAAAACCATATGGTCCGTGCACTTGATGGGCAAGCGTAGCGCGGACATGTCCTCCAGCGCTTGGCGAAACAGACGATAGAATTCTTCGTTGCTGGTCTCGATCTTGACCACTGCCTTCAACCATTCCGTCATCGTCTCGGAATGCTCAGAGTTGGAGTTCTTCTCGACACACTCGCGCGGCGCGTGGAAATGCTGCTCACCATCTTCGAGCGTGTACAGCAAGCAGGAGTGCCAGGCTTCGCCCGGCGCTAGCGCGACCTCGAAGCTGAGTCGTCCGTTGGCGGAAACGGCCTTGCCGGGTGCCTTGGCTACAGACGTGGTCACTGCACGATGAAAATCCTGGTTCGAATACGAAGTGCGAACCCGTTGCCGCCGCTCGGACCATTCAGTGGTGATTTGGCCACGGCGTACGATGCGGCCCGACTTCACCTCGAAGACGTCGGCAAAGTCGCATCGGAAGGCGACCTCCAGCTGAAAGCGCACGGGCTTCATGCTATTATTGGTTATATCGAGATCTTCATGCATGCCGCCGCTAATTGATCGGCTGATGGTAAGGCCGAGCGTGCGGGGTGGAATCGGTCCGTCGGCGGTGAGGATCGACTTATTGGTGAGGAATATACGTGCCGCGTAGTAGCTGATCGGGCCGCCGTTCAGCAGCACCCATTCTTCGCCATCGGCGTAAATCGCCCAGTTGCTGATGATCCGCGTATCAAGAAAATAAAGACCCTTTTCGCTCGGCCAGGTGATCTGCCCGTCCTGCTCGGTTACGAGCACCGTCTGGCCCTGATGGATGGCGATCTGGGGTGGACCGACCTGAACCTTGAACGACATCGCGTACTCCTCATAGCTGCGCTTACAGCGGTGGCGCAGCCGAGGTCATGCCGGCGATACTTATCCCACGCCTCATAATCTTGGTGCGACGGCAGCTGAATGCAAGCACCGTATCACCTGTGCACCACCCAACAGCTCCGCTTCAGCTCAGCCAGCCAGTTCGGTCTCCTCCGGTCCATGCCAAGCTCTCTCGAACCGCGCGATACGGCGGCTTTGCGGTCGCACTAAGCAACGATTTATTTTCTCGTTGTTAAATGCCGAGATAGGCCGCCTGCACATTCTTGTTGTTTGCCAATTCGGCACTGGTACCGTGGATTATTACTTTTCCGCTATCCAGCACATAGGCTCGCTGCACGAGGGTGAGCGCTCTGCTCACATTCTGCTCGACCAGGAGAATTGCCATGCCCAGTGCGTGAATCTCCTGGATCTTGGCAAAAGTGGCATCGGTGACGACTGGTGCCAGTCCGAGCGACGGCTCATCGAGCATCAATAGGCGGGGCTTGAGCATCAGACCGCGGCCGACGGCGAGCATTTGTTGTTCGCCACCGCTCATAGTGCCGGCAGGTTGCTTTCGACGTTCGGCCAGCACAGGGAACATGCTGAAAACAAGGTCGAGGCTGCGGCTGCGCTCGGCCTTGGCGCTCGGAATGTAGGCCCCGATTTCGAGGTTCTCCCTTACCGTCAGTTCGGGAAAAACCTGGCGGCCCTCCGGGACGTGGGCAATTCCCAGTTCGGCGATCCGGTACGGCGGCAGCGCCGCGATATCTTTCTCCAGAAAAGTGATCCTGCCCGACGTCAGCCGTACGAGACCGGAAATCGCGCGCAACGTTGTGCTCTTGCCCGCGCCGTTTGCCCCCAACAGGCCAACCGCCTCGCCCTTTCCGACTACAATATCCACACCGTGCACCGCCGGCACCGAGCCGTAACCGGCGCTCACCCCCGACAGCGCTAGCATTGCGCCGCCCCCGATACCGCGCCGTGCACAAAGCCGGTTCCCAGATAAGCGCGGATCACCTCCGCGTTGGCCATGACCTCCTCAGGCTTGCCCTCGGCAATCTTTTGACCGTGGTCGAGCACGACGATGATGCGCGCCACCGCCATGATGGCGCGCATCACATGCTCGACGATAACGATGGTCAGTCCGCGCTGCGAAAGTCTTTCGATGAGCGCGACAGCTTGGTCAATTTCTGCCGGGTTCAGTCCGGCCATCACCTCATCGAGCAGCAAGAGCCGAGGCTGCGTCGCCAGCGCGCGCGCCATTTCGAGCCGACGCTGATCGATGGTGGTCAAATCTCGCGCTGGGAGGTGCTCCTTGGCGGAAAGCCCGACGAAGTCGATCGCCTCGTGGGCTTTTTCGCGTGCGCCGTCCATCGTCCTGTCGTGCAGGAATGCGCCGGTCATCACGTTGGCCAGCACCGTCATCTTGCCGAACGGCCTGGCAACCTGGAATGTGCGGGCCAGACCGTGGGCGCAGATGGCGTGCGGCCGCAAGCCCACCAGCTCGCGGCCGAAGGCGGCGATTGAGCCGGCATTGGGGCGGTGATAGCCGGTGATGAGATTGAAGCTCGTCGTCTTGCCGGCGCCGTTCGGCCCGATGAGCGCAACTGTCTCTCCTTCGTTGACCGAAAAGCTCAAATCTTGAACGGCCCGCAGTCCGCCGAACCGCCGGCTGAGGTTGCGAACAATGAGCGCCTCAGCCATCAATCAGAGCTTCCCTCTTCGCCGGGCGCGCCTGAACGATGTGGGCATACGCATTGGTCAATACGCCGAGCAGTCCGCTTGGTCGCCACAGGATGACAGCGATCAGGATCAGGGCGTAAACCGTCAACTGCGCACCTCCATGACCGCTGCCGAGCCAACTCTGCAGCAAGGCGGATGTTGCTTCCAGCAAGACGGTCCCGACGACCGGACCCCACAGAGTGCCGATGCCGCCAACGATCGACACCAAGGCCGCCTCCACCGAGACATTAAAACTAAACGCGGTATTGGGATCGATGAAGTAGATGTACTGCACGTAAAATGTTCCGGCGAGCGCTGTGAGAAATGCGCTGATCATGTAGATTTGCCGCTTGATGCGCAGCGTATCGACGCCAATCGCCTCGGCAGCATCCTCGTCCTCGCCGACCGCGACCAGATAATATCCCATCCATGAGCGCTCGATCTGATACGTAATGACAAGTCCGATCGCTAACAGGGCAAGCGCGATGTAGTAATACGCGACCTTCGCATCGAACTGCATCATCAACGGCGAGTTGCCGAGATTGGGTATCGTCGTGCCCTCGGCGCCCCAGGCGAAATCACGAAATTTGAGGAACAGCAACATCAAAACCTGCGCCGTCGCGATCGTGGCGATGGCGAAGTAGGGGCCGCGCAGCCGGAAGCACAATGCGCCGATCGGCAGGCTCGCGAGCACCGCCACGACGCCGCCGGCGAGCATTCCGATCCACGGCGAGACGCCGAAGCGAATGAGCAGGATCGTCGAGGTGTACGCGCCCAGTCCGAAATAGGCGGCATGGCCCAGCGACAGCTGCTTGGCGTATCCGCCTATCAAATTCCAGGCGACGCCGATGAAGGCGAACAGCAACACGCGGATGAAAATGTCGATCGCGAACGCGCTCGACACCAATAACGGAAGCACCAGCGCAATCGCCGCCGGCGCTCCGAACCACAGCCAGCCTGGAGCGGGCCGCTTCGCCTTCAACGTAGCCACCCGCCGAACAGGCCGCTCGGGCGAAGCGCCAGGGTCAACAGGAGCATGAGGAACACCACGATCAAGCCGGAATCGGACCCGACGAACTGAATGCCCAGCGATTCCGCGATCCCCATCATCAGGCTTGCGATCAGCGCGCCGGTGACGTTCCCCAGCGTCCCGAGCACGACGGCGACGAACGCCATCAATACGAACACCTGACCGACCATCGGGTAGGCCGGGTAGAACGGCATGAGCAGCGAGCCCGCGGCGCCTGCCAAGGCAAGCGCCACCCCGACGGCGACGGCGAACACACGGTCGGGGTTGATTCCCATGAGCATCGCCACGTCGCGGTTCTGCGCCGCAGCGCGCATCGCCTTGCCGAGATCGGTCGAATGCAGAAACACCCAGAGCGTGCCGCTGAGCGCCATCGCAACGCCAAAGGCGATGAGTTTTGCCAGCGGAACGTAGATTGCGCCGAGATGGATCGCCACCTCGCTGTACGGGGTTTCCACGGTCCGGTAATCGGCCGTGAACAACAACAGCGCGACGTTCACCAGGAGCAACGACAGCGCAAAGGTAAGGAAGATCTGTGGCATGTCGCCTAGCGCCAGAACCCGACGGATGAGAAAGTGCTGGACGAGCACGCCGACCACAAACAAAGCCGGCATCGATACGAACAGCGACAACAGTGGATCGATGCCGAAGCGAGCTGCCAGAAAGAAGCTGATATACATTCCGATCATCACGAATTCGCCTTGGGCGAAGTTGACGATCTTCACCACGCCGAAAATCAGCGTCACGCCGATGCTCACAAGTGCGTAAATGCCGCCGATAAGCAGGCCGTTCACCACCGCCTGAGCAAGAGTGTCGATCATCCTTATGCGAGGATCTAGGATTTCAAGAGCGGCACCCGCGCGTCATCCTTTGGAAATACCGTAGCGAGATCGCCGTGCTGCCACTGCACGCCGACGGGATGGGCATAGATGTTCTTACCGTCAGGGCCGAACTTCACTCTGCCGCCCGGACACATCGCGGCGTAACCCTGCGAGACGTCAAGCGCGGCGATTGCATCGCGCACCTTTTGCGGATCGGTTGACGCTGCCTGCTCGAGCGCGTCGGCGATCATGAAGGTCTGCGCAACCAGGCCGCCGGCGTATTCGAAGAGGAACTCGCCGTACTGCTTTTGATAGGCCGCGTTCACTTTCTGCGCATCGCCGTTGATGTCGTGGTTCCAGTGGGCGACGCCCAACAGGCCTTCGGCGGCGTTGCCTACGTTCTTGTAAAAGTCGGGTATGACAAATCCCCCAGAGCCGCCATTGATTGCAATCTGGAGACCGCCTTGCTTGATCGCGCGGATGATCAGAATGAGGTCGTTTAAATAGGAAACCGGGAACAACATGTTCGCGCCGGAGGCCTTGACCTTGTTGATGAGCGGCCCGGCATCAGTCAAACCTGCCGAATACGGCTCGAACAAAACAATCTCGACCCCCTCTCCAGGCGCCTGCTCGCGCAACCCATTGGAGGTCGAGGTGCCGAATGCGGTGTTCTCGAAGACCACTGCTACCTTCGGCTTGTCGCTCACCAGCTTCGACATTTGCAGCTGCGCAAGCGCGAATTGCGAGGCGCGCGAGAACGGCGTGAAGGTATAATGGCGGCCCTTGTTGAGTTGGTCCGAACTCGAACCGGTCAACAGCGGCACCTTGGCGCGCTCGGCCACTTCGCTCGCGATCAGCGTCAGCGCGCTGGCGAAGCAGCCGTGGATTGCTGCAGGCTTGTAGCCCGAGATCAACCTGTCGGTTTCGGTGCGGGTGACGGTGGTATCGCTCTGCAGATCGGAGATGATCAGATTCAGCTTGGCGCCGCCGAGTGATTTGATGCCGCCGGCATCATTGACCATCTGCACCGCGAGCTTGGCGGCATTGACGCAGCCCTGGCCGATTTGCGCGAAGCTTCCGGTGACCGGATAGAGGCCGCCGATATTGATCGATTCCGCCGCTCGCAATCGAACTGGCAACGCCGACAGCGCGCCGGCGGCAACCACGCCACCAGCAGTCTTGACCAGAAAATCCCTGCGGCGTTGCTGGCGCGGCGGCAAGCGGCGTTGCGAGTTTTCCATCTTGACCTCCCTTGGATTTGTGCGGCGTTGCCGGTGGAATAAGTGCAAACCTCCCGGCCTTTGCCATTCTGTTGGTAATTGTATACAATATTATTTTTAAGATTGCAAACAGCAATCGTCTGCACTATCGGGATCGCATGGGTGTCACTAGAACGCTGCGACGAAAGTCCGCGACGGCGCACGCGCCGGGCCCGGCGCCGCGGCATCCGAACGATTCGGCGCGAAAACGCCGCGAACGCCAGCCGGCGATTGCCGAGGTCATTGCCTCGCGCCTGGAGGAAGACATCGTCCTCGGCCGGCGCCATCCGCGCGAGCGCCTCATCGAGCAGGATTTGTGCGACCGTTTCAAAACGCATCGTGGCGACGTCCGCCTGGCGCTGTTCGAACTGGAAAAGAAGGGGCTGATCGAACGCATCCCCAACCGTGGCGCCATCGTGCGCGACCTCACGCCCAAGGAGGTGATGGAAATCTACGCGGTACGCGAGGAATTGGAGGTCATGGCAGCGCGCATTCTACCCTTCCCGGTGGCTGCGGCCGATCTCGCCAGGCTCGATGACCTGCAGAAGCAGCACAGTGCGGCAGTTGATGCTGGCGACATGCTCACGGTGTTCTACACCAACCTGCACTTTCACCAGACGCTGTTCGGCCTATGCGGGAACACCTGCCTGATCGAGACCATCGAGCGCCTGGCGCAAAAGGTCTATGGCATTCGCTCCTACGCAAACGCATTCCCGGACGCGCTCGATCGCGTGCGCCGCGACCATGTGGAGATGGTGAAGGCACTACGCGCCTCGTGTCGTGACGAGTTGATCGAGCTTACGCGGCGTCATCTTCAGCCGTCGCCGGATGCTTATATCCGCGCCTATGAGCGTCGCTTCGGCAAACCGCACGAATGAATCGAGAGATTCAGGCACGGTTTACTACTTCATCGCCCATCGTATGCGTGCAGATGCCTTGGGCTCAATGTGGCACTGCTGCGATAATACTCGTGCGCCTCACCGAATAGGAGGGCGAGGGCGGATAGCATCGTGATGCTCCTGTGTGTACCGTGCGCGCGCGGCATCGATTGTCGGCTAAACCCAGGCTGAGTAGGCAGCGCCGGCAAGCAGTGCTAGTCTGGCAGCAGTGAATTAAAACTTCGAGGCCACGCGTGCTCCCTGACGATACAAGCTTCATCACCGACGAGGCGAGCCTGCGCACGCTGCATCATGCGCCGATGCGCCGCGCGACGGATAAGGTACTGCGGGGGCTCGATCAGCATTGCCGACGGATCATTTCGCTCTCGCCGTTTTGCATAATCGCAACGCAGGGACCAAACGGCGCCGACATCTCGCCGCGCGGGGATCCTGCGGGCTTTGTGCACGTGCTCGACGAGCTCACGCTGCTGCTGCCCGACCGGGTCGGAAACAATCGGCTCGACAGCATGATCAACCTGCTCGTCAACCCGCGCATTGCACTGCTGTTCCTGGTGCCCGGCATGAACGAGACGCTCCGAATCAACGGTACCGCTCGCATCACCGACGATGCGCGGCTGCTGGCAGCGAGCGCTGTCAACGACCGTCCGCCGAAGATCGGCTTGGTCGTCGCGATCGAGGAGGCACTGCTGCACTGCCCCAAGGCGCTGATCCGATCCGCGCTTTGGGATGCGAGCAGACATATCGACCGTGCGATCCTGCCCAGCTACGCGCAGATGCTGCTTGACCACGTCAAGGGCCTCACCCAGGAGGAGAACAACCGGCAGAGCCAGATCATGGCCGAGCGCGGGCTCTACTAGCATGGCGCGGCCGCCGGCCATCTTTGCGATCCTCGCCTGCGAGGGCATCGAGCCGATCGATATCGGGGCGACGTATGGCGTGCTCTCAATGGCCGGGACAAGCCCCATAGGCGCTAACTTAAGCCTCGCCACAAATCTCTCCCTCGTCATGC
>Ga0209331_1000271_pt1 | contig 19041 bp, 15 predicted proteins | sample JacPinW_OM3H0_M3_FD_187971 | JGI IMG/M metagenome (GOLD analysis project Ga0209331, IMG submission 187971) | Forest soil microbial communities from Algoma, Ontario, Canada - Jack Pine, Ontario site 1_JW_OM3H0_M3 (SPAdes) (version 2) | ecosystem: Environmental > Terrestrial > Soil > Boreal...
CTTGCCATGCCGGTACCGGTTCCGCCCAGCCTTTAAGCGCGACAGGGCCGCGATCGCGGTACTCGAACTGACCCCCGGTAAGCCGGCGGGTACTTGCAGAGATCACCACCGTGCCTGGCTCGGCCAGCACTTGCAGGCGGGCAGCGAGGTTCGGCGTGTCGCCGACCACCGCTCGCTCCTGCGCGCCACCTTCGCCGATGAGGTCGCCAACCACTGCAACCCCGGTTGCGATGCCGACGCGGATCTGCAACGGCGGCTCCGCGCCCGTCTGCAGACTACCCACAGCCTCGACGAGCGCGAGGCCGGCGCGCACGGCTTGCTCGGCATCGTCCTCGTGCGCTTGCGGATAACCGAAATAGGCGAGCGCGCCGTCGCCCATATATCGCGCCACGATTCCCTGATAGCCGCCGATTACCTCGGCTATGCGGCGATGAAAGAGCGCCATCACCTGCCGCATGTCTTCTGGATCAAGCCGCGCCGAGAGCGCAGTCGAGCCGACCAGATCGCAAAACATCACCGTAAGTTGGCGCCGCTCGGCACGATCCCGCCCCGGTTCGGCGGGCGTTTGCGGCTTGGTGACCTCCTCCTGTAGTTCGGTGATTGCGCGCAGCATCTTGCGGCGATGCCCGAGCAGCACACCGAGCTCTTTTAGATCGTTCTCGGTCAGATCGCGGATAACTGAGAGATCGATCGCATTCTCGGCGAAGCGCAGAGCGTATTCTCCGAGATCAAGCGATGCTAGCCACTCTGCGATGTCCTTCATGCAAGACCTCGCGGCAGTTGGCTCGGGAGTCCCGGCCACTTGGGCGCGTTAATATGCTAGCACGAACGACCGCAAAGAAAATCGCCGAAGCGCGCCACCGGTGCGCCGACGGGTCAGCCTTATCGGCCTAATCCGCTTGTAGGCCGGCCGCCCGGATCACCTTGCCCCACTTCTCGGTTTCGTCGGCGATGAATTTGCCGAAGTCGCCGGGCGAGCCAGGCATCATCATGCCGCCGAGGTCCACGAGCCGCGCCTTCAACTTCGGATCGGCAAGGTCGGCGTTAGTCTCTTTGTTGATAATTTCGATGACCTCGGCGGGCGTACCCTTTGGCGCGCCTACGCCGTACCACGAACTCATCTCATAGCCTGGGACGAACTCGCCTATGGTCGGAAGGGCCGGTAGCGCCTCGGAGCGCCTCTCGCTGGTCAGCGCGAGCCCGCGCAGCTTGCCGGTTCGGATGAACTCGATCGAGGAGGGAGTCGTGGCGAACAGGGCCTCCACTTGTCCACCGACCAAGGCTGTCAGTGCAGGTCCGTTGCCGTGATAGGGGATGTGGACCAGGCTTACACCCGTCATCATCTGGAACAGCTCGCTGGCCAGATGTCCTCCGCTTCCAATTCCGGCCGAGGCAATGTTGACCTTGCCCGGATTGGCGTTGGCGTAGGCGACGAGCTCGGGAACGGTTTTGGCCGGAACGGCTGGATTGACCAGCAAAACATTGGGTATGCGCATGATGCCGGCAACCGGCGCGATGTCGCGGATGAAATTGAAATTGAGCTTCTGGTAAAACGTCGCGTTGATCGCATTGGCCACGTTGGCCAAGAACAGCGTATAGCCATCAGGGGGCGCATTCACGACCGCCTCGGCGGCGATGTTCGTGGCCGCACCCGGCCGGTTCTCAACGACGAATGGCTGACCAAGCCGCTCCGTCAGCCATTGGCCCATCAGGCGCGCCGTGATGTCGTTCCCTCCGGCGGGGGCAAACCCCACAATCCAGCGCACCGGTTTCGTCGGGTAGGCTTGCGCCCAAGCAAAACGCGATGTTGCCGGAAGCGCGACAGCACCCGCGGCCAGATGCAGAAAATTTCTGCGGGGAAGTTTCATGGCGTGCCTCCTGGCGACACCAAGGCTATCCTGATTTCTATGCCTCCGAAAGGTTGCCAGGATTCCGGGTTTACCCGAATTCGGTCATGATGCTCGGCCGAGGTCGAATCCGACTTCGGCTGCACGAGGGTGGCGCGCGGGCCCTAGGGAAACGCCAAAGCTTTGTACGGTCCCGGGTCTGCAGCGCATCATGAGCAGCGCAATCACGAGTGCGCGCTGGAAGCATCATGTGACTTGCGCTGCTCGTGCTGCACTGCGCCCGGGACACGCCGGCATGGTAGTTAAAGCGTGCGGTCCGCTCCCCTGCTCAAAACAAAAGAAGCTCCGGCGGTGCCGGAGCTTCTTGGAGTGCCCGATTGGTTGGGGCGTTAGGCAAGCGGCCTAGAAGAAGCCGCCGCCGCCGCCGCCGAACTTGAGGTTTACGCCCACCTTGAACACGTTCACGTTCTGCTTGATGTCTACCCCAAATGTCGTGGGAACGAATCCAGCGCAGACCAGAACCGTGGTACATGTGAAGTTGTTGGTCTTCGTCCCGAAGCCGTAGAAGTCGTATTCGGCGAAGCCGGTGAGCCAATCGAGGAAGGCATATTCGCCGCCGATGCCCAGCGTCCAGCCGCCGCGGGTTTCGCTGGCCGTGGCGAAGTCGCCCGTGCCGACCGCTGTTTGCAGTGAGTAGTCGTCACGCACCCAGGCGCCGCCGCCTTTTACGTAACCGAGAAAACGGCCCCAGGCGTAGCCGACCCGGCCCGTGACCGAGGCAAGGGAGCGGATGCTAATATGATTGTTTACGGTGAGTAGGCCGAATCCCAGCGCCGCACCGCCATTGTTGGAGTCTCCGTTCGCGCCAACCCAGTCATAATCGCCCTGAATCCCGAACACCCAGTTCGCGACCTGGTAATTGCAGCCGATCTGCCCACCGCCGAGGCCGCCGCTCACAGTCTGGCTGCCGAAATCCGCTCCGGGAGCAATGGCAGGCAGACCCAAAGCAGGTACGCCAGGAATGAAGTTCGTGTTGGTGAACGTCTTTTGCGACCAGAGGCCACCGCCATTGCCGCCGACATAGCATCCCGTCCAGGTGAACACGGCGATGACGGGCGGCGGCGGCGCGTAAACCGGCGCGGGCCTCGCAAGATCTGCCGCCTGTGCAGGCACTGCGAACGAAGCCGTGACTGCGGCGGCTGCAAGCAGAAATCGTTTCATCTCTGAAGTTCCCCCTCTATTTACTACCCAACTCCAGCCTTCTTCCTAGCAGATCACCGGGGGCCTGACTGTTGCGCACGCGCCACACCGAAGCGAATTAACGGGAGCTCTGCACGAGAAGCATAGGTTGTTGCCCGCGCAATACGGGGACTTCATTGCGCCGGCCGCTTTCGGAGCCCTGAAGACATTCCTGTGGGTAGCATTAACATGCAGTGAATCGCTCGCCGCGCCGGGGGGGTGACGGTGCGGGCCGCGAGGCGCGAGGGAGCATGCAAGGATGCATCTGGAAACACGCGTGCTGATTACCGGAGGGGCCGGCTTTCTCGGCTCGCATCTGTGCGAGCGGCTGCTCGCGGACAATGCAAACGTTGTCTGCGCCGACAATTTCTTCACCGGCGCACGGCGCAACATCGAGCATCTGCTCGACCAGAAGCATTTCGAGCTCCTGCGTCACGACGTGACGTTTCCGCTCTATATCGAAGTGGACGAGATCTATAACCTCGCCTGCCCCGCCTCCCCGGTGCACTATCAGCACGACCCCGTGCAAACCACCAAGACCAGCGTGCACGGCGCGATCAACATGCTGGGCCTCGCCAAGCGCCTGCGCGCCAAGATCCTGCAGGCTTCGACTTCGGAAGTCTACGGCGACCCGGAAGTCCACCCGCAGCCGGAGAAATATTGGGGACGGGTCAATCCGATCGGTCCGCGCTCATGTTACGACGAGGGCAAGCGCTGCGCCGAGACGCTGTTCTTCGACTATTGGCGCCAGCACCGGCTGCGCATCAAGGTGGCGCGAATCTTCAATACCTATGGTCCGCGCATGCACCCCAATGACGGGCGGGTGGTGTCTAACTTCATCGTGCAGGCGCTGCTCGGACGCGACATCACCGTGCATGGCGACGGCGCCCAGACCCGGGCGTTCTGCTACGTCGATGATCTCATCGACGGGCTTGTGCGCCTGATGCGGAGCAACGACGAGGTCACCGGTCCCGTCAATATCGGCAACCCGGAGGAGTTCACGATCGCGACCCTTGCCGCAACTGTAATCGATCTCACCGGGGCGAAGTCGCGCATCGTGCACCGGCCGCTTCCGCAGGACGATCCGCGCCAGCGCCGTCCGGATATCTCCCATGCCCGCCAGGTGCTGGGCTGGGTGCCGCGCACGCCGCTCGTGGAAGGCCTGAAGAAAACCATCGCGTATTTCGACGCCCTGTTGCAGGAGCCCGGCATGCGCGAGCGGCTCGTCTCGGGGCGGGATTAACCCACCGCCCGCGCGCGAGTTCTGCAAGTTGCTAGGGGCGAGGCATTGCCTCGCCCTGCTCCAGCATTGGAGCGGAGGATCGCGGGCGACCCAAATGGGTCGCCCCTACGAACGTTCGTAGGGGCGGGTTTGAAACCCGCCCCGACGCTTGTGTTATGATTTCCTGCTCGGCATCGCGCAGAGGCAAGCGCCCGATGAAGTACAAGTTCGTGCCGTTCCCCGCGCGCCAGCCCTTGCGCTGGCCCAACGGAAAGCGGCTTGCGGTGATGATCACGACCAATCTCGAATATTGGGACGCGACCAAGGACACACCAAAGCCATTCTATCCCGGTGGCCCCGGGATCATCGGAGGGGAGCTCCCCGGCAACGTGTACGACAACCCGAACTGGACCTGGCGCGAATATGGCCAGCGGGTCGGGGTGTGGCGCATGTTCGAAATCTTCGACGCATTCGGCGTGCCTTCGACCTGCACCATGAATGCCAAGATGGGCCTGGAGCGTCGCGCCGTGATCGACGCGGCGCTCGAGCGCGGCTGGGAGATCGTCGCGCACAACTACGTGCAGACCGACCTTCTGGCGGACTACGCCTTCGACGAGGAGAGAGAACGCGCGGTGATCCGCGAGACCCTGCGGGTATATCGCGAGGTCTGCGGCAAGCCGGCGAAGGGGTGGCTATCGAGCTCGCTCCGCTGCACTCTAAATACCGCGGACATCATCGCCGAGGAGGGGCTCATTTTCACCACCGACCTCCTCAACGACGACCAGCCTTATCTCATCGAGACACGCTCGGGCAGGAACATCGTCTCCATCCCCTACACCTCGGAGGTCAACGATTTCACCGTCTTCATGCGGCAGGGGCAGGACGTCGACGGCGCCTTCAAGGTGTTCAAGGAGCAGTTCGACTGGCTCTATCGCGAGAGCGCGGTCAGCGGGCGGTTCATGAACATCGGCCTGCATCCACATGTGGTGGGGCAGGCCTTTCGCATCCGCGCGCTGCGCGATTTCCTTGCCTACGCCAAGTCGTTCGATGACGTCTGGTTTGCCACCCGCGAGGAAATCGCCGAGTGGTATCTCCAGAACCACCACACCCACATCGCCGCATGAATATCGCCGCGCCGCTCGCGTCGGGCCAGGTAAACGGGGAAGCCGGCGCCGATCCGGTAGCGCGGGCGCGAGGGTTGCGGCCGCAGATCGAGGGGGCGGCGCAGGCGATCGAACGCGATCGCGCGCTCCCGCGCGAGCTCCTCGGCGCGCTCCATGACGCCCGCCTGTTCCGGCTCCTTCTCCCGAAGAGCTGCGGCGGCGAGGAAGTCGCGCCCGCCGTATTCGTTGCCGCGGTGGAGGAGGTCGCCAAGGCCGATGCGAGTGTGGCCTGGTGCATGGCGCAGGGCTCGGGCTGCTCCATGACTGCGGCGTATCTGGAGCCGGCGGTTGCCCAGGAGATCTTCGGCGGCGCGGAGGCCGTCCTCGCCTGGGGCCCGGGCGCGGCGCACGCCACGGCGAGCGCCGTGCAAGGCGGCTATCGCGTGAGCGGAAGCTGGCCTTATGCCAGCGGCAGCCGCCACGCGCAGTGGCTTGGCGGCCACGCGCAGCTCCTCGATGCAGAAGGCAAGCCCTGTCTCGGCCCTGATGGCAAGCCGGCGGAGCGCACCTTGCTGTTTCAAAGAGCCAAGGCCGCGATAAAGGACGTCTGGCACGTCGTGGGCCTCAAGGGCACCGGCAGCGACACCTACACGGTCACCGACTTGTTCGTTCCCGCGCGCTACAGTTTCACCCGCGAATCCACCGCCGACCGGCGTGAATCGGGGCCGCTCTACCGCTTCACCACATTCCAGCTCTATGGCTGCGGCTTTGCCGCGGTGGCGCTGGGGATCGCACGCGCGACGCTCGATGCATTCATCGCCATGGCCGCCGCGAAGGTTCCGATGCTCGGCGCAAGGCCGTTGCGGGAGAGCGCCGTGGTGCAAGCCAAGGTGGCGAGCGCGGAGGCGCGCTGGCAGTCCGCGCGCGCCTATCTCATGCAGACGCTCGATGCTGCCTGGGCGGCTGCATCGCGCGGGGAGAGCCTCGGCCTGCAACAGCGCGCCGCCTTGCGCCTTGCGGGGGTCTACGCGACGGAGCAAGCGCGCGAAGTCGTCGAGATCGCCTATCACCTCGCTGGCGGCTCGGCGATATTCGAGAACCACGCATTCGAGCGCCGGCTGCGCGACATTCACGCGGTGACGCAGCAGGTGCAGGGGCAGTTCGTCAATTTCGAGCATGTCGGCCAGGTGCTGCTCGGCCTGCCGAGCGCCTCCCGTTTGATTTGATCGGATCAAAGCGTGTGTGGCGCAGGTCTCGAATTGGCGGTAGCATTTTTCGCCCTTTGAACCTTCCCGATGGAGATGTGCATGCGCCTCCTCACCGCCTCGTTCGCAGCCCTGATGGCCGCGCTCGCATGCAGTAGCCCTGCGGCCGCCGCGGCCGAGGGAAAGCGGGTGACGCTCCTCGGCACCGCCAACACCAATCCGTATATCGGCGCGTGGACAGCGACCTTCAGCAAGGTCGCCACGGCGGCTGGCATGAAGGTCACCAATTTGAGCTCCAATTACGACGCCTCGGTGCAATCGCAGCAGATCGACGATGCCATCGCGCAGAAGTTCGACATCATCGTGCTGTGCTACGTCAACGATCAGGCCATCGTGCCGGCACTGACCCGCGCCAAGGCGGCGGGTATTCCGGTGGTCCTGTGGGCCACGCCGATCAAGAAAGATTACGAGGAGCTGTTCACGTCCTATGTCGGCACCGATCACGGCGAGCTCGGACGCATTGCCGGCGAGAACATGGTCAAGGCATTGGCGGCGGAGGGCAAGGCCAAGGCGCAGGTCGTGGCGGTGACCGGGCTGGCGCAGCAGATTCACGTTGGCGTTCGCATGGACGCTTTCAAGTCCGTGCTTGCGCAGCACCCCGGGATCGAGCTGGTTGCGGTCGAGGACGGCAAGTGGAACACCGCCTTGAGCGAGAAGATCACCGGCGAGTTGCTGGTGCGCTTCAGCGGACGCGGCGGCATCGATGGCGTCTTCGCCATGGCGGACAATCAGGCGACAGGGGCGATTCAGGCGGTGGAATCCGCAGGCCTCGCGCTCGGTCTCGACAAGAAGGGCGTGGTCGTTGTTGCCAGCAACTGCATGAAGGACGGCATCATCCACATCAACTCGGGCCAGCAATACAGCACCGCCACCCAGATCCCGACGCAAGAGGCAGAGGCGACCGCGCAGAAGGTCGCGGCCTATTTTGGCGGCGAGAAGCTCAAGAAGCACGAGATCGTGCCGGTGTACGGAATCACCAAGGAGAACGTCGCGCAATTTGCCGCCGGCTGCTCGTATTAGGCCGCATTATTTGCGGATCCGGTCCACCGTCTTGCTGTCTGCCTTGGCCTATGCCCTGGGCATCGCCGCGCCGATAGCGCAAGTCGACGCGCAGACCGGCTTACCGGATGCGGTGTTGCCGATATCTGAGAACCTTTGCGCGGAAATGAAGGCGCATCACGTCTTGAACAAAGGCGCTCCCTTGGGCTGCAACCGGCTGAGCCTGGTGCAGTTTGGCTATATCGGCTTTGACAAGCGCACGCACGGCGACGGCAAGCTTGTCGTCATGGATGCCCTGGCAGAGCACGTCATGCAGATCTTCTCAACACTGCGAGAAAGGGGGTTCCCGATCGCGAGGGCGCAACTGATGAACAAATACGAGGGGAATGACGAAGCCTCAATGGCTGAGAACAACACGTCGGCCCTGAACGTCCGCCAGATCGCCGGTGGTGGCTCGATCTCGTTGCATGCTTATGGGGGGGCCATCGACATCAACCCCGTGCAGAATCCGTATATCAAACGTCTGGGCGCGAGACTTGCTGTCAGTCCGAGAGCCGGGCGAGGATACGTTGATCGAAAGAATCGCAAGGAGGGAATGGCCGAGCCTGTGGTCGAGCTGTTTGCAGAGCATGGCTTTTCTGTCTGGGGCGGTTGCTGGAGAAATCCGACCGACTATCAGCACTTTCAGATCAGCCGCCGGCTGGCGCAGGAGCTCGCCCGCTTGTCCGCCAAAGACGCCAAGGCCAGGTTTGAACAGCATGTTCGACATTCTCGGGATTGCCGTCGCGCAGCTGGTGCTGTGAAGGGATCATCTCGGGCACACTGCAATGCAGCTTGCTTGTAGCGCGTCGTGAACAACGCGCCGGTCGAGGCTTACGGCCGCGCCATCTGACAGGCCGGATTGTAGGCCCAGTTTCGATCGAGGCCGACCACGCACCACTCCACGCCCCAGGTGGCGCCGACCATTCCGGTGTCCTCGCCGATGGAGTAATGGATCGGGTGCTTGCGGCCGTCGGAGATCTCGACGATCCCGCTGCAGTAGCGGCGCGGAATGGCATTTGCCGCCCACGCGCGGAACGCCGTCTCACGCACTTTTTCGAATGCGACGATGCGCAGGTCCGTATTCCAGAAGGTGTTTTCCTTGTTGTTGAAATACACGGAGATCTTGACCAACGCATCGGGGTAGTCGCAGGGGGGCACCACGCCGTCATAGCGCGGGCCGGAGAGATAGAAGAGCTCCTCGAGCCAGCTTGCGGCACTGGCCGATCCCGCGTTCAGCGACGCCATTGCCATGGCGAGGATCACGGTAAGCGCTGGAAGCCCTACGCTGCGCCTGGACACGACGATCTCCCCCCACATGAACTCCCGCGACGGTGACCCCCGAGCCCGGCCGAATCAAGATGACTTTGATTGCTGCAGCACAAGAAGTCGCACGTTGTGACTCTGCGGCCACGCGCCGCGTTAGCCAATTGCAGCAGACGGGCTCGCTGAGCCATGAAAAACTTGTTTGCAATTTCGGCCGCGTCTCGATAGAACGTAAGGTAAACATTTAACGTATCTTAGGTTGTACTACGGCATCATACAACTTTGTATTGCCATTTTCCGCAAACGAAGCCAACGGTAAAAGCTAAATAAATACAATGGAGAAAGATGAACGACACAACCTACGAATGGCGTATAATTCGTATGCAGCCGGTGATTGTACGAGCATAGGTCCAGTACAGCAGCTCCGGTGCTCAGGCCTCCGACCGGTGCCGGCCGGCAACACACGCGGACATTCGCCATCGGCCGCTTTCAGTCGTGGACAGACGCGTTTACGTTGAGCGCGAGGTCACCGGGGTGGTAGCGATGCGCGTGCTGCTGTCGATGTTTGTCGTCCTGCTGCTAGGAGCAGCGAGCGCCCACGCGCAGGTTTATCACGGCAACGACACCGGCGGGATCATCCCCTGGTCGTGCGAGAACGAGGCCGCGGCGCCGCAAATAGCCGCCCGATACTGCGCGCGCTGGGACAAATATTACCGCATCACCAGCGTGCACCCGCATTACGGGGATTTCATTGCGTTCAACTGCCTGTGGGCGCCGCACGTCAATCCTTATGCTCTGCCCGCCGTGCGTCCCCGGTCCGGTTGCTTCTATGAGCGGCTTCCTCCGGCAGTGCGAGCGCTGTACTGAGCGAATTCTCTGTTCGTAGGGGCGAGGCATGCCTCGCCCTCTTTCGACAGGCACTGCTGCTGTTGATGCAGGGCGACGCATGCGTCGCCCCTACGAAGGCGGGCTCAATGTCCGTAGGGGCGAGGCATGCCTCGCCCCTGCGGAGAGTCGTAGTCCCAGCGAATGGCATGGCGGTCGAGGATCTCGCGTACCGCATCGACCAGCTTGCTCTCATGCACAGCGAATTGCGCTCCCGCACCCGATCGCCATTCATCGCGAGATGAGATTGTCGCTGCGGCCTTGGCACCCTCAATCAAATCCCTGATTTGGATTTCGCCGCGAGCTTTCTCGTCACTACCCTGGATCAAGACACACGGCGATCGACGCACATTCGCATATTTGATCTGCACGCCGAGCTTTCCACTTCCGAGATAAAGCTCCGCGCGTATGCCGTTATTGCGCAACGCCACGACCATGCTCTGATAATCGCTGATGCGCTCACGATCGAAGACAGTCACGACCACGGGGCCCGGATCTGGCGCGATGTCGATCTTGCCCAGATGTGTAAGTGCCGCCATCAGCCTCGATATGCCGATCGAGAACCCTGTCGCTGGCACCTTTTCATTACGGAAGCGCCCAACCAGACCGTCATAGCGCCCTCCCGCAGCTACCGAGCCAAAGCGGACCAATCGTCCATCTTGACTCACGACAGGGAACGTCAACTCCACTTCGAAAACCGGCCCAGTGTAGTATTCCAGGCCACGCACGATCGAGGGTTCAATTGCAATTCGATCACTCAGATATCCGCAACGCTTCAGTATGGTGTCAATTTCTTCTAGCTCCTCGCGGCCTTGTTGGCCCGACTTGCTATTCTTCAAGTAAAGGTCAAGCTGCGCAATCTTGTCGTCACTGTCCATCACTGGATCGAACACGGCTAAGACTGTTGCAATTGCTGCTTCGCTCAAGTGAGCCCCTTCAGTGAAGTCGCCGGACTCGTCCTTGCGCCCTTTTCCAAGCAGCTGCCTCACCCCTCCGATGCCTAACCGATCATATTTATCTAGCGCACGCAGCACGATGAGCTTCTGACGCTCACTTTCGGGAGCCACTAGCCCGATGGTTTCCAGTACGCCGTCGAGGACCTTACGGCTGTTCAACCTAACCACGTAGTGGCCGCGTGCGAGCCCCAACTCCTCCATCGTGTCGGCTGCCATCATGCAGATTTCCGCGTCCGCCGCGGGCGAGGAGGAACCCACGGTATCGGCGTCGAATTGCATGAACTGACGAAAACGTCCCGGCCCCGGCTTTTCGTTGCGAAACACCCAGCCGACGCGATAGCTGCGATAGGGTTTCGGCAATGCATCGAAATGCTCCGCGACATAACGTGCGAGCGGCGCGGTGAGATCGTAGCGCAGCGACAGCCACTGCTCGTCATCATCCTGAAAGGAGAACACGCCCTCGTTCGGGCGATCCTGGTCCGGAAGGAACTTGCCGAGCGCATCGGTATATTCGATGGCCGGTGTCTCCACTGCCTCGAAGCCGTATCGCTCGTAGACTGCGCGAATGCGCTCGATCATGCGCCGCGTCGCCGCGATCTCGCCGGCTCCGCGATCGCCAAATCCGCGGGGCAGGCGCGCGTTGGCCTTGTTGGTTTTCTCTTTGGCTTTCTCGGGCTTATCGGTCATTATCGGGCGACATACATGACCGAGGCGTCGTAGCAGCCGCGTTTCGCAGCGGCAAGGAAACATCAATGCCGTCAGCGTCGATCAGCAGAGCCACCGCCGTTCCCAATGACCTCGAAGCCTACTGGCTGCCGTTCACGCCCAACCGCGCGTTCAAGGCTTCGCCGCGGCTCATCGCGCGCGCAAAGGACATGTACTACTACACGCCGGAAGGCCGTGCCGTGCTCGACGGCACCGCCGGCCTGTGGTGCACCAACGCCGGTCACAATCGCGATCCCATCGTGGCGGCGATCCGGGCACAGGCGGCAGAGCTCGACTATGCCCCGGCATTTCAATTCTCCCACCCCAAGGCATTCGAGCTCGCGAGCCGCGTGGCCGCGCTCGCACCCGGCGACCTCGACCACGTGTTCTTCTGCAACTCCGGATCCGAGGCCGTGGATACAGCGCTCAAGATCGCGCTCGCGTTCCATAACGTGCGGGGCGAGGGCACGCGTACCCGGCTGATCGGGCGCGAGCGCGGCTATCATGGTGTTGGTTTCGGCGGCATCTCGGTCGGCGGGATAGTCAACAACAGGAAGTTCTTCGGCTCCTTGCTTGCCGGCGTCGACCACCTGCCCTCCACCTACAATCGCGAGCATCAGGCGTTCAGCAAAGGCGAGCCCGATTGGGGCGAGCACCTGGCGGATGATCTCGAGCGCATCGTTGCGCTGCACGACGCGAGCACCATCGCGGCCGTCATCGTGGAGCCGATGGCGGGCTCGACCGGCGTCTTGCCGGCGCCCAAAGGTTATCTGCGCCGTCTGCGCGCGATCTGCGACAAGTATGGAATTTTGCTCATCCTGGACGAGGTCATCACCGGCTTCGGCCGATTGGGCTATGCATTTGCCGCCGAGCGCTACGGCATCGTGCCCGACATCATGACCTTCGCAAAGGGCATCACATCCGGGACCGTTCCAATGGGAGGCGTCATCGTGCGCAAGGGGATCTACGACGCGTTCATGCGCGGGCCCGAGCACGTGGTCGAGCTCTTCCACGGCTACACCTACTCGGCGCATCCGCTCGCCTGCGCCGCCGGCATCGCTACGCTCGACCTCTATCGCGACGAGCGCTTGTTCGAGCGCGCGAGAGCGCTCGAGCCGCTTTGGGCCGACGCCGCAATGGGACTCAAAGGACTGCCCAACGTGCTCGATATCCGCTGCGTCGGTCTTACCGCCGGCATCGACCTGGCCTCGCGACCCGACGCGGTAGGCCGGCGTGCCTACGAAGCGATGGAGCACGCTTTCACCAGGCAGAATTTGGTGATCAGGATCACGGGTGACAGCATTGCGCTGACGCCGCCGCTGATCGTGAGCGAGAACGAGATCGGGGAGATCTTCAGCAAGGTCGCCGACGTGATCAGGGCAGTGGCGTAACGAGACCGGCAAACGCCGGTTGCGGGCGCAGGATTGCCCATCCGACAGTGAGGACGTGGTCGCCGCGCCGGTACGGTAGCTCAAACGGCGGCTGTACCTGGGCATCCCCGGCGAGCCGGCGCAGGGCGACCGGCATGACCGCCGGATCCCCTGCGGTCCATACCACCACCGCGCCCCTGCTCCGCAGGTCTCCAGGATCGATCCAGGGTGCACGTGCAGGATTGCCGTCGATCAGGACGCGCGGATGCTCGGGCGCATAATGGGCGACATTGCCGCCGTCCCACATGCTGCCGATGACATATACCAGCGGCTGCCCCGTCGCCGCGCGGAAGCGGCGCGCAAGCTCGTCGGCGAGGCGGTCGCCAGGGTAGAAGACCGCGCGATAGCGATGATCGATTGCGGGCAAGATGGAATAGTTGGCGGCGAATGCGAGGGAAAATGCCGCAAAGACGAGCCCCCACGTCGCCGCGACGCGCCGGAGCCGAGCTGCATCGAGAGCCCTCGGCGTCTCGATCACGATCCACAGCCCGAGAAACAGCCAGAGCGGATATCCCCACATGGCGATAGCGCCGCGTCCGCTGAGCGCCGAAAGGGCGATGGTAGTCGCCGCCGGGCCGAAAGCCAGAAGCGTGATGATGCGCCGATCGAAAGCCTCGGTCGTGCGCGCGGCAGGGGTTTTCGGTCGCGGCCAGACCAGGGCGGCAGCAATCAACAAGGCGGGAATGAGAAACAAAAGCTGGCTCAGCGCAAACACCGTCGGGTGCAGTATGTGATCGAGAAAGCCGCGCGAGGGGGCCGCGCGCGCATTGGCGTAGGCAAACGGAAGGAAGTCGTTCTGCACGAGCCAGAGAAGATGCGGTGCCATGACCAGAACGGCCACCGCGGCCGCGAGCCACGGACCAATGGTGGCGAGCGCGCCTCGCGCCTCGCGGTCGACCAGAAGAAACACTGCCATCGGCGCCGCCAGCATGATCACGAAATATTTCGCCCAGAGCGCCAAACCGAGCATGACGCCGAGCATCGTCCACCAGACAATGTGTCTTCGTCGCAGTGCCGCGTGGAAGAAGTACCCCGCCCAAGCCCATATCGGCAGCTGAATGACGTCGTGATTGAACTTGGCCGCGGTGTACTGAAAGTAGTGCAGGCCATCGATTATGAGGATGGCGAGGAGCGCGAGGACCGGTCCGACCATGGAGCGTGCGGTGAACCAGACGCCTGCAAATGCGCCGATGACCGCCGCCTGCGCCAGGGCATAGTAGCCGACGTCGCGGCCCACCGCCCGGTAAACAATTTCCACCAACCACCAGGGCAGCGGCGGCAGCTTGTCGTAGCCAAGTTGCCATTCACGGCCATAGGTCAGGGCCTCGATGAGGTCGAGCGGAAGGTTCGGGTAAAGCAAGGCCGGAAGGGCGGTCCAAACCGCGAAGTGAAGCGCGAGAAAAGCGAGAAAGGCCAGCTGCGGCCGGCGCTCGATGATGCCGCTAAATCCCGACGTCGCGCCGGCAACTGCCCACCTTTGAGAAATGCGTCCGCGCCGGAGGGCTTTGCGTCCAGAATCCTGCATTGGTCGGCGGCTTATAGGCCGCCTATGCGCCTCCGCCTAGGTTAGTGCGCCTTCGCTCACCGCTTCTTTACGGCTTGGCGGACGCTCTCAGCACGCTCTCAACCGCTTGCGTTGCGGCAATTCCGCATGCCATTGAGGTCACGCGGCTCAGAAGCGAATCGCACCGCCAGCAACCGGCACGATTGGACCAGCCCTCATGCGTGTGGTTGGCGCTATCCTGTTAGCGTTATGCATGCTGATAATTGCGGGTCTCGCCGGCGCGGCCGTCTATTTGTATCTCAATCTCGGGGTGCTGGAGGCCGCGACAGTGGCCATCGCCATCTTGGCTCTCCTTGGGCTTTACCACACGGTTTCCAGCCGTTTCGGCCTGCGATCCGCAGTGAGCCGGCAGCTCGCAGATCTCTCCCGCGGTGGGGCCGATATCGGGCGTCAGGTTGCGGAGATGGGGCGCCGGCTCGCGGCCCTGGACGGCAAATTCGAAACGGTGCTCGACCAGACTCGCGCCGTCGCCGACCCACTGAACGTCCAGATGAGCGAGCTCGATGCGCGCGTCCGACGACTTGCCGAAATGGTCGGGGTGCACCAGGCGACGCTCGATGCAATGGCCCGCTCTGCTTCCGAGCAGCCCGCGGTAGCTGGTTCCGTGCCGCCGCCAACACCACGCGGCTCCTCGGACGATAGCGCCGCGAAGCCATCCGTTGCGATGATGAACGAAGTCTCGCTCGAGGCCATCCGCAACGCCATCGACGCAAATCGTATCGATCTCTACCTGCAACCGATCGTGACCCTGCCGCGACGCAAGGTCCGTTTCTATGAGGCCATGTCGCGCCTGCGCAGCGCGACCGGCGAGACTGTGCACGAATCCGAGTTTGTGCCGCAGGCTGAGCGCGGCGGGCTCATGCCGAAGCTCGATTACCTCGTCGTTTTCCGCTGTGTTCAAATCGTCCGCCGGCTTCTCATGAAGAACCGGGAAATCGGACTGTTCTGCAATCTGTCGCGAACGACGCTGACCCATCCAGACGTCTGGCAGCAGCTTCATGACTTCATGGCAGCCAACCGCGCGATTGCCCCTTCGCTCATCTTTCAATTGGCACAGAACGCTGTGCGGGAAATGGCCGAGCCCGAATATGAAAGCCTGGCTGCGCTTTCGGAGCTCGGCTTCCGATTTTGCTTTAATGAGATGACAAGCCTGCATGTCGAACCGGGGGAGCTTGCCCTTCGCGGCTTCCGTTACGTCAAGGTGCACGCAGCGCCCTTGCTTGGCAGAGTTGCGACTGCACCGAGTGAGGCCGGCCCGGGAGAGTTATCGGAGCTGCTGGGCCGTTTCGGCATCGATCTCATTGTGGATAGGATCGACAACGAGAACAGCGTCATGGAACTTCTGGGCCATGACGTCCGGTACGGGCAGGGGCCGCTGTTTTCCGCGCCGCGCCCGGTGCGCGCGGAGGCGTTGCGAACGATGCCCAATATGCCGGATGGGACCGTGGAGGGACTTTCAGTCCCTGCGCATCGGGCGGGACCAGGCAACGGCACGCCGCCATCCGTTGACGCCCAGGCTGTTGAAAGGGAGGGCGCAGAACCCAGCCGCTATGACGAAGTTCGAGGGGCGCTATAGCCCGCAGCTGAACAACGTGGACGGCGGATTCCGCAGTTCGGTTTGCTCTGCTGCGCCCGCAGTGCTTTCGCATCTTTGATGAAGACGCCCCATCCAGATTTCATCGCTCGCTTTGCTGCCATTGCGGGCAACTACGACGTCGTGCTCAGCGATGTTTGGGGGGTCGTGCACAACGGGGTTGCGGCCGCGGCCGAAGCCTGCGACGCGCTCGCCCGGTTCCGCAAGGGAAGCGGCATCGTTGTTCTCATTACAAATGCGCCGCGACCGGGCGACCTTGTGGCGCGACTTACTCTCGATGCGCTCGGCGTAACACGCGAGGCTTATGATGGAATTGTGAGCTCGGGCGACGTGACCCATGCGCTCATTGCTGCGCGTGCCGGCCTGCGCGTCTTCCATATCGGCCCCCCGCGCGACGTCGGACTCTTCGACGGTCTCGACGCGCCCCTGGCGACCCTCGACAAGGCAGACTATGCAGTCTGCTCCGGCTTGACCGATGACACCGTCGAGACCCCGCAGGACTATCACGAGCTGATCGAGCGCATGCGCCGGCGTGCGCTTCCCATGATCTGCGCCAATCCGGATATTGTGGTCGAGCGTGGTGACCAGCTCGTTTATTGCGCAGGCGCAATTGCCGATCTCTATGCCGCGGCCGGCGGGCCGGTCATCTATGCCGGGAAGCCCCATCGTCCGATTTACGAGGAGGCCGTGCGGATCGCGGAGAAGGTCGGGGGCCGATCTCCCGAGCATCATCGGATATTGGCGGTAGGAGATTCGGTGCGAACCGACCTCAAGGGCGCCGCCGCGTTTGGAATTGACTGTCTGTTTGTGACGGCAGGCATCCACGCCGAAGAGCTCGGAGCACGCGACAATCCCGATGCGAACGCCCTGGCTGAGATATTTGCAGCCGCCGGCCTGTTCCCAAAAGCGGTGATGCAGCGCCTTGTTTGGTAGGGTAAACAGCAGCTTACTTAAGAATGAAACCAGCCGCCCTGCCATCAATTGGCGCCGACCGCGCCAATGTTTCTCCGCAATTATCCATACAACTCCTCCCCCGTCGGGGATCAATGCTTGTCGGATTGGGGCACTCTTCTTCTCGTCTGAACTGAACGCTGGGATGCGTTTTGTGCCGTCCTGGACGGCGGCACGTCGGCCGAGATGAGCGGGGCGTTTCGCAAGCGTGATCGGCACTGGGAGACTTGCATGAACGCACACGCGGCCGTGATGCGCTATGCGCGCGCGCCTCTCGCTCTACGTTCGCCCTATCTGCCATCCGCTCCATCGACCCAGCAACGTACGCTCGCGGTCAGAGCAAACCATTACCGAGGTTATTTGCGCGTGTTCGTCCCATCGGCAACGTGCGAGGCCTCGCGCGGGGCGCTGCTCGGGGCGTTCCGAGCTTGCACCGCATCATTTGCGCCGGCCTTGAGCGTCGCTTCCAAGGCATGGGATACAAGCAAGGAACTGATGCAATGCGTGCCCATCGAGCCCCGGTTCGCGGGCAGGCTCGCTGCTGCGGCCGTGACTGGTGCAATCGCAGCCTTGGCCATCATCAACAACGAACGAAACGAGCCGCGTGTCATGGGCATGGTTTCCGGCATGGTCTCCGGCAATGAGACCGTCGTGTATCGCCACGTGCCCGTGCAGGTGGTTCCGGCCGAGGACGAGGGTGAGCCCGCAGCCGATGATTCGGAGGACGGCGGCGCGCGCACTTACCCGCGCATGGTCCAAACGATCAAGTTCGTCGCCTCGAGTACATCCGCCGCCCTAAAATCAGCGGGAGCGGTAGCGACCAAGGTAGGCGCATTCGTCGCGTTTTCAGGAAGGACGGCTTCTCAGACTGTGGCCGATGCGGGCGACTGGCCCGCGGTTCGCCGGCGCCAGGGGGCCCCGAACATGGACGAAGTGGATAAGTACCTGTGGGAGGTTTATCAGCGCCAACCAATAAAGCGGGACCACTCCGGCGACTTCACCTGGAAGGATCCGGCCGCGGCCAAGCGCACGGGATTGTCCGTGCCGGAGTACGCCATAAGCGGAATGGACCCTGATTTTCGCGAGCAGCTCTATCATGCCGGACACGCAATGGATGCAGATGGACTTCAGTGGTCAATCCTGAGCGGGTTCCGCGACGATTATCGTCAAAGCCTCGCATCCGGATTCAAGGCGCGCGTCGGCAACTCGCTGCATGGCGGCAGCCGCGCGACGGGGGGCTGGGGTCATGGCCGCGCCGTCGACCTCACGAGTGCTGAGGGTGATGCGAGCGCGGTCTGGCACTGGATCGATGCGCATGGTGCGAAATACGGATTGTACCGCCCGATCCCGGGGCCAGACCCGGCTCACACCCAGTCGCGCGGCGATTGGCATAAGCTCGCCGTGGCACTGCGCGAGACCCGGGTGCGCGTGGCTGGAGAGGCGCCGGAAACTGCAACCACCAAGAAGGTGGCCAAAGCAGGCTTGTAGCTTCGAGCACCGAGCATTTGCTCGGCCAGCGGCAAAAGAACAATCGGCGAGTCGCCAGCACTGCGCAGTGCCGGAAAGCATGCCTGACGATTCCTTGTAGCCCGCATGAGCGCAGCGATATGCGGGGGACGCACCGTGGACATTGGCTCGGAGATATTGGCCCGGATCTCGCTTCGCTCATCCGGGCTACTAGGCTCTCATCCCGTCAGGCCGAGACCCAGCACGCTTGCGGAGCGGGATTAGCTGCTGTCCAATGGGACTAGCCTCGCAGACCAGCGAATATTCCTGAACGCGTCGCCAAGCCTTTGCTCTTCGCAGCAGCCCATGATCCAGCAGCCAAAGCGCGGCGAGCGCTTCACCGTCGTCCGAAGCGAGGGGCCTTTGGACAACGCGCTGCGTGGCGCGGTTGTCGGCATCGGGAATTTCGATGGCGTCCATCGCGGGCACCGCGCCGTGATCGCTGCGGCTCGCACGCGTGCGCAAGTCCT
>Ga0209331_1000272_pt1 | contig 19022 bp, 16 predicted proteins | sample JacPinW_OM3H0_M3_FD_187971 | JGI IMG/M metagenome (GOLD analysis project Ga0209331, IMG submission 187971) | Forest soil microbial communities from Algoma, Ontario, Canada - Jack Pine, Ontario site 1_JW_OM3H0_M3 (SPAdes) (version 2) | ecosystem: Environmental > Terrestrial > Soil > Boreal...
TGCCGACGGAGCGCGGCACCCCGCCCGCCACGGTCCACAGCACCCCCGTTCCCGCCCAGGTCATGCATTCCAGGATTTTGCGCCGGCTGACGCCGTCATCGCGATGTGAAGTCATCCCAATCTCCTTCGCAGCTCTGTTGGCTTGCGTGAGGAAGACCGGAGGGGCACGGGATTTATTCCCGCACGGTTGGTGCAGCGCGTTCGCTTGATTCTATTTGCTGAGCCAGATGGGCAGTATTTTCAGATGGATCCTGCATCGGATCCGTCCTTTGCAGAGCTCTTCACATTGGTGTGATGCTCTCAAGAGCGTTCTCGAGCGGCGCGCGGGAATAGATGCGCCGTTGGCGCGGTCTCATCAGCGCAAGCCAATCCGGCTTTGAGGCAAGGAGAATGACCATGCTGAACAAGATTGCACTCGTGTTCGCGCTCGCCACCGCTCTCGCTGGCGCGCTGCCGGCGTTTGTTGGAATGGCGTTCGCGCAGGCCACTGTGCCACAGGGCGAGTGCACCACCAATTATTACGGCCACGGCCCGTGCTGAGGGTCTGATCAATCCTCTCTCCACCACTCTCATAATCCCACCGCTTCACGGTACCTGCCGCTTTGCTCCTCTCTCTCCCCGCTTGCACCGAACTCGGGTTTTTCCGAGTTCGGTCGCTAAAGGGCTGGCCGAAGTCGGATAAATCCGACTTCGGCTGAGATGGGGCGAGGGGCCGGTGTGAGGTGAGGAGCGGGTCCCCATGAGCACTATTATAGAGACTCCTCGCGCGCAGATCGGATCCGCGCCGGTGCGCCCGGCGCCCGCCTACACCATGACCGCGCGCGTGCTGCACTGGATCACCGCCGTGGCGATCCTGCTCATGCTACCGCTCGGCTGGGCGAGCGCAAACGAGTGGGGCGGGGCGTGGCAGGATTGGTTGTACGACTTGCATCGCTCGATCGGAGCGGCGCTCATTCCGCTCGTGCTCGTGCGCGTCATCTATCGCATCACGCACCCGCCATTGCCCCTGCCCGACGCGATTGCCCCGCTGCAGCGGCTTGCCGCCGCCGGTACGCACTGGGCGCTCTACGCGCTCCTGCTTGCACAACCGATCATCGGCTGGATCGCGACCTCGGCCTATCCCGCCCCCATCCCGGTGTTCGGGCTGTTCGAGCTGCCGCCCCTCTCCTCCGCCAACCGGGCGCTGTCGGACCGGTTGTTCGCGTTGCATGCGGGCTGCGGCATTGCCATTGCGGGGATCGTGGCCCTGCATGTGGGAGCCGCGTGCCATCACCATTTCGTCCGCAAGGACCGCGTGCTCCTGCGCATGCTCACGGGCTGATCGAAAATACCGCGACATCAGCCGTTTAGCTTAGAATGCAATTAATGATTGTAGCATAAGATTACTGCACGCGCGCGAGAGTAAAATCGAGTATTTTTCGTGCAGCCCTCTGATTCCTGGGCTTTTTTTTCAAAAACCCCCCTTGGAACCAATAAAGTCGGGTCCGGGGTTTGAGGCGTCGCGCGATCTCGTGCAAAACTGCGGTGGCAAGCAGCGAAGATGCATGAAGATCGATAACGCCATCGAAGAGGTCCTGCGGGAGCAGAGCCTGCGCCTCGCAGTCACCTACGAGCACGCCACCGTCGGCATCGCCGAGATCGACGCGCAGGGGAGGCGGTTGCGCGTCAATGCAACAGCCTGCGCCATCACCGGCCGATCGCGCGAGGAGCTTGCCGGCGGCAGCGTCTTCGATGTGCGCCATCCCGAGGATCGGGACGAGGACTTTCGCCAATATCAGCGCCTGGTCGCGGGCGAGATCGACCGCTACGCCGTGGAGAAGCGCATCGTGCGCAAGGACGGCGCCGTGATCTGGACTTCGGTCATGTGCTCCGCGGTTCGCGATGAGGCCGGCAAGTTCCTCTACGGGGTGCGGATCTTTCAGGACATCACCGAGAACAAGCGTGCCGCCGATGCGCTTGCCGAAAGCGAGCAGCGCCTCGCCGCAACTTATGAGAACGCGGGCGCCGCCATTTCCGAAATCGACGCGCAGGGCAGGCTCTTGCGCGTCAACGAGACGGCCTGCGAGATCACCGGGTATTCGCGCGAGGAGCTCCTGAAACTCACGATCTTCGACGTCACCCATCCCGACGATCGCGACTCCGACGTGCAATCGTTCGACCGGCAGACCACCGAGCCAGAGCGGCGGTATGCCGTCGAAAAGCGGCTCATCCGCAAGGACGGCCGCATCATCTGGGTTGCCGTTACATCCTCGGTGGTGCGCGATGCCGCCGGCAGGTTTCGCTACGGCATTCGTGTGATGCGCGACATCACCGCCCGCCGCCATGCGCAGGAGGCGCTGCGCGCGAGCGAACGCCGCTTCCGCGAATTGATCGAAGCGCTTCCCGCCGCCGTCTATACGACGGATGCTGCCGGCCGTATCACCTTCTATAATCAAGCCGTCGTCGAGCTCGCAGGCCGGCGACCCGAGATCGGCAGCGATTGGTGGTCCATTACCTGCAATCTGTATCGTCCCGACGGGACACCCTGGCCGCACGACCAAGCCCCCATGACGATCGCGCTCAAGGAAAATCGTCCGGTGCGGGGGATCGAGGCAGTCGCCGAGCGTCCCGACGGCACGCGGGTGCCCTTCATTCCCTATCCCACGCCGCTGCGCGATGAAGCCGGCGAGCTGGTCGGCGCCGTGAACATGCTGGTCGACATCAGCGAACGCAAGCAGGCCGAGGCGAACCAGAAGGTGCTGCTCGACGAGCTCAATCACCGCGTCAAGAACAACATGCAGATGCTGCATTCGCTGCTGCGCGCGGCGCAACGCGAGACGCACAGCCCCGAAGCGCGTGCGGTGCTCGCGGATGCGAGCCAGCGCGTCGGCGCCATGGCCGCGGCGCAGCAGGTCCTCTACGACGCCGGCAATGCGATCAGCTATCGCGCCCGAGACTTTCTGGAAGGCGTCTGCGCCAGCGCCAAGCAAGCGTTTGCCAGCAACGTCCATGTGGCCATCACCGACTGCATGGAGGAGAGACTTTCGAACGATACGGCCATGCCGCTCGCGCTCATTCTCAACGAGCTCCTGACCAACGCGGCCAAATACGGCGTCAACGGCAAAGGCGAGGGTTCGGTCCGGGTGCGTCTGACCAAGGGCGAGGGCTGCTTTGAGCTCAATGTCGAGGACGAGGGGCCGGGTTTTGATCTCGTCGAAGCGAGCAGGCGCTCGTCAGGACTGGGTCTGGTGAGCGGGCTCGCCCGCCAGCTCGGAGGGGCTCTTAAAGTGGGGCGCATGAACGGTGCGCGCTGCAGCGTGCGATTTCTCGATCGCGGCAGAGCGCACTGATGTTGCCGACGCGTATGACCGCCGGCGAAAGGGCTGCCTGTCCCGCGTCCTGGGCAGCCAGCCGCGCCGCCCCGCTCGCGAAGGAGGATCGCCGAGCAGGCAAAACCTCCGGCGAGCCCGTGCGGATTCTCATCGTGGAAGACGACTTTCTCGCCGCGATCGACATGGAAGCCGTCCTCACTGAGGCCGGATATCAGGTCGCCGGGATTGCCAACCGAGCGGATGAAGCGGTGCGACTCGCCAAGTTGGAATCCCCCACTCTGGCCATCATGGATATTCGTCTGATCGGGAAAGCGGACGGGGTTGATGCCGCGCTGGAAATCTTTCGTGACACGGGCATCCGGTGCATTTTTGCCACGGCGCACCATGACGCGCGCATGCGCTCGCGTGCCGAGCCCGCCGCTCCGCTGGGATGGCTGCCCAAGCCCTATGGGGCCCACGCGCTGGTCGCCATGGTGGGGCGCGCCGTCGCCGGATTGTAGGGCCGGGCGCTACGCGCGCGCGCCGCAGTGCCGCCCCATTCCACCCGTTTCGTTGCCCGATGCATGGGGTGCGCGCGCTCGCGAGGCTGGCTGGAATATTCGGCATGGCCGCGATGCTCGCAGGGATCGCGCCCGCCTGGGGGCAATCGCGCGCGCTTTCCGCGACGCCCACATGCCATCTTGAGGTGCTCGGCACTGGACGCGTGCAGGCCGTTGTTGACGGGCGCAGCTTCGTGCTGGAGGACGGGCGCGAAATTCGTCTTCCCGGCATCGAAGTCCCGCTGCCGCCGCTCCCAGGCGAGACCGGCGCGCGCGCCGAGGCCGGCGCCGCAGCCCGGGCTGCGCTCGAGGTCATGGTGGCTGGCCAAACGGTCGAGCTCCGGCACGAGCTCGCGGCAGCCGATCGCTACGGCCGCATCCTGGCGCATGCCTATTTCGCCGCCGACGGAAAAGAGAGCTCGGCAGCCCTTGAGATGATTGCCGCCGGGTTCGCCCGGGTTTCGGCGCATGTCGGGGGCATGCAATGCGCGGCCGAGCTGCTGGGCCGCGAACGCGAGGCGCGCCAAAGAAAAGTTGGCCTGTGGGGCGAGGCGTATTATTCCATTGTGGGCGCAGAGAATCACGCTGGGCTCGTCGCCCAACGGGGCCAATTCACAGTCGCAGAGGGCAAGGTGGTGACAGTCCGCGAAAGCGGAGGCATGATCTACGTCAACTTCGGACGGCGCTGGTCGGAAAGCCTCACGGTCACGATCGCGAAACGCAACGAGCGCGTCTTCGCGGCCGCCGGCGTGCAGCCGAGAAGCCTCGCGAACCTGCGCGTGCGCGTGCGTGGGTGGATGGAGGATCGCAACGGACCGCGCATCGAGGCCATCCGGCCGGAGCAGATCGAGATCGCTGAGCGCTGATGTGACCGCCGCGAACGCAACGCCGGAGGTTTTTGGCGCACGCAGAGCAATCGGTGCGGCGCGAGCGCTGCGGCGGACATTTCGCTTTGCGCATCGCACGAGCCTCGCGCTCGCAGCCGCGTTTGCGCTCGCCCTTGGCGGCTGCAGCTCGGCACTCCTCACGGCGGGCGGACCGCCCGCGGCGCTCCCGCAATCGCCAAGACAAGCCGCGCTTGAGACGGCGCCCACAGGACGCTCGCAGCGCGAGCACGAGCGCATTCTCGCGGCCTACAACGGCGCCTACGATGATCCCAAGCTCGAAGCGCTCCTGCATCAGACCGTCGCCAAGCTCATCGCCGCCTCCGAGCGGCCCGATCTGCAGTATCGCATCACCATTCTCAATTCCGCCTCGGTCAACGCTTTCGCCCTGCCGAGCGGAAATCTGTATGTGACGCGCGGTTTGATCGCGCTCGCCAATGACACGTCCGAGCTCGCTTCGGTGCTGTCGCACGAGATGTCGCACGTGATCGCGCGGCACGCCGAGATGCGCGAGAACGAGGCGCGGCAGGTGGCGCTGGTGACGCGCGTATTCACCGATCTCGGCAGCGATCCGGAAACGAGCGCGCTGGCGCTGGCCAAGTCGAAGATAAAGCTTGCAAGCTTTTCGCGCGCTCAGGAGCTGGAAGCGGACGGGATCGGCATCGGGATTGCCGCGCGGGCAGGATATGACCCCCATGGCGCAGTGCGCTTTCTCACTTCCATGGGCCGAAATTCCGACTTCAAGTCGACGCCGGGACAGTCGCATATCGATCCGCGCGCGCCGGACTTTCTCTCCTCGCACCCGGCAACGCCCGAGCGGATCAGGAATGCGCAGGCGAATGCGCGGCAATTCACGGAAAGTACGGATACCGAGAAAGACAAGGAGGCTTATCTGGCCGGCATCGACGCGATGGCCTACGGCGAAGACCCGAGCGAGGGCTTCATCCGCGGCCGCCGATTTCTGCACCCGAAGCTTGGCTTCACCTTTCTCGCGCCGGAAGGCTTTTCGCTGGACAATACCGCGCAGGCGGTCCTCGGGGTACGCGACGGAGGCGGGCAAGCCTTGCGCATGGATGTCGTCCGTGTGCCCGCGGAGCAGACGCTCGTTGCTTATCTCAACTCCGGCTGGATCGAGAACATCGACCAGAAGAGCGTGGAAGAGACCACGATCAATGGGCTTCCTGCGGCGACCGCCACAGCCAAGGGAGATCAATGGGTGTTTCGGCTCTACGCCGTACGTTTCGGCAGCGACGTCTATCGATTCATCTTCGCGGGAAAGCGCATGAGCGCGGAGGTCGATCACGTGTTTCGCCAGGCGGTCGCCAGCTTTCGCCGCATGACCATTGCCGAGATCCAGGCCGCGAAGCCCCTGCACCTGCGGCTCGTCACCGTCGCGCCGGATGACACGGTCGAACGCCTGGCAGCCAGGATGGCCACGCCTGACCGCAATCTCGAGCGCTTCCGCATCCTCAATGGGCTCGCCCCCGGCGACCGGGTGAAACCCGGCGACCGGGTAAAGCTCGTCGCCGAATAGCTCTGTTGCTGACAGCAACTGCAGCGGCTGAGCCCTTAGAGAAACATCTGCACTGTTCGCAGAGAAGCTGCCCGCATGTTGCGCGGCGATAACTTCGGGTTATGACCATAAGAGGACGGGGTGGCGCCAAAGCGCCTATCCGTTCGATCGCTGCGTGGGCGACCTGCTTCACGGCACAAGCTTAACAATGCGTTAACAGCAGGTATTAGAAGAGGGTTGTGAACGCGGAAAAAGATGGAATTGGTACGGCCGCGTCAATAATTCTCCTCATTTGTCGGATCAACTTTGATCCATCGGGGATCTTCATCTCGGGATCGGGGGCCACACACTCTCTCATTGGATCTGAACACGGGCGCGATGTGGCGCCTATGACGGGCTACGCTCGTCGGATCGAGCGGGGCATCTTCGCGAGAGTGATGTGCCGGGGTGACCTTTACATGATCGCGCAAACAGCAGGAGTAATGCGGCGCTCGCGCGCGTCTTATCTAGCGCCACGAGCTGCTATTAAATCGGCACTTTCATTTCGCTGGCCGGCGATCACTCTCGGCGCTATCCGAAATCGTAACGCCATCAGCCCTTTCAAGCTTGCGGCCGGCGCCTTCGCCTGGGTGGCGGCGACGCTCGCCATCATGACCTATCAGGTAAAGAAGCAAGAGACCGCCGCGATCGAGATCGTTGACAACGAAATGATTGTGTCTCGACAGCAAGAGCAAACCTATAGCCAGACCGAGGAAGTGGAAGCTTCCGACGACCAGGAGGGTGACGAGGAGGCTGTTCCATCGAACTATCCGCGCGTGGTACAAACGGTCCGCTTCTTCAATCCGGGTGCACCCCAAAACATCGACACGACGGGGGAGCGGGCCGCGAAGGGCAGGCTAAATGTTCGGACGCATGTTCCGTCCGGCAATCCCGCATATCGCGCCGAAGGAATTGCCTCCTGGTATGGGCCCGACTTCCATGGCCGGCGGACTGCGAACGGCGAGCGCTATGACATGCACGGCATCTCGGCGGCGCATCGCACGATGCCGCTGCCGAGTTATGCGCGTGTCACCAATCTGGACAATGGTCGCTCGATAATCGTGCGGGTCAATAACCGCGGGCCTTTTGCACATAACCGCATCGCTGATCTCTCGATTGGAACCGCCAAGGCGCTCGATTTCTACAGGAAGGGGACCGCCCGCGTGCGTGTCGAATTTGTCGGTCGCGCACCGATCGAGGGCAGTGACGACCAGATGTTGCTTGCGACGCTGCGTGCAGGCACGCCAGCTCCCGTGCCCGCCAACGTGATGGTCGCGTCGGCCAAGCCTTTCCTCCCTAAGGGCAGTAATGGAAAGGACCTGTTGTCGCCAACCGAGCACTAGATCGTCGAGTTACGCCGATTTTGGAGGGCTCCGAACCCAGCCAGCCAGGGCCGCGGTGCGGCTCTGGCGCGAATAACCGAACTTGCGACATTGGCCTGAGGCGCCGCCCGGTCAAGGCTCATTATTAGTGAGCGGATTCTAATCTGCGGGTCCCAGTACCTGCATGAACGGCAGGAGCTTATCGAAGTGCTTTAGTACTAATGCGATGTTTTCCTTGAACTGAATGGGCTTTGCGCCCTTGAGCGCCGCCTCGAGCTGCGCCAGGTCGTCTTTCTTTGCCTCATCCGAGACGGATTTGTCCGCCTTGAGCGCCGCGATCTCCTCCCTGACCCGTTCAGGTGGCTCGGTGAACGTCCTGGTCTGCTGGTCGATGCCGGACATGATTATCGCGATGTTCATCGACACGTCGTCATGCTCGGCGAGGCTTGCAAAGCCGTTCTTCTTCGCAACAGCCTCGCCCTGCGCCTTCACCTTCGGATCCGAGTTGTCCACATTCGCCCCATAGATCTTTGCCATCTCCTCGTCGGCGGCCATGAATCCCTGAATATGCTTCTCGGTGAGCTTGATCTGCTTCACGTCTTGCGCGGTGGCCATGCCGGGATCAAACAGAGCAAGACCGAAAAGCGCCGGGAACAATGCAACCAGAAGGGTCCGACAAATCGACACTGGGTATCCGTTTCGAATGAGCGACATGGCATGGCCCTCCATCTCGAATTCATCGTTTGCACCCCACAATTTAGGCCGCGGCATGACGCTAATCGCACGGACGCCGGTGTTGGATGTAACTACTCGGCCGGCGTGCGCGCCAGCGAGGGGCTCTTGCGTGCCTTGGACCATTCCTCGAAATGCTGCGCCACCGCGAAGAAGGGCGGCACGAACAGCACCGCCAAGCAGGTCGATGCGATCATCCCGGTGAACACCGTAATGCCGATCGATGTGCGTGCGCTGGCGCCGGCGCCGCTTGCGAGCACGAGCGGCACGACGCCGAGGATGAAGGCGAATGACGTCATCACGATCGGGCGGAAGCGCGCCCGCGCGGCCTCGGTCGCCGCATCCAGGATCGGCCTGCCTGCGGCGCGCAACTCGCGCGCAAACTCGACGATCAGAATCGCGTTCTTTGCCGAGAGCGCAATCAGGAGAACGAGCCCGATCTGAACGTAGAGATTGTTGTTGAGCCCGGTCTCCTTTAGCGCCGAGAACGCCAGGACCGGCCCGATGAACGAGAGCGGAACCGCGAGAATGACCGAGATCGGGGCGTACCAGCTCTCGTATTGGCCGGCCAGCACCAGATAGACGAGCAGCAGCGCCAGTCCGAACACGATGTACATCTGATTGCCGACGAGCTTCTCCTGATAGGACATCGAGCTCCATTCGAAGCCGGTGCCCGGGGGAAGCGTGCGCCGGGCGATCTCTTCCATCAGCGTCAGCGCCTCGCCGGACGAGACCCCCTGCGCCGGCAGCCCGATGATCGTCGCCGTCGGATAGAGATTGTACAGGCTGATAAGCGAGGGGCCGACCGTAGGGGTGATCTTCACGAGCGTTCCAAGCGGGATCATATGCCCGTCCTTGTTGCGCACGAACATGTGCTCGACGTCCTCGAGCCGCAGGCGGGACTGTGAGTCGGCCTGCACGTAGACCTGGAACACCCGGCCGAATTGGTTGAACTGGTTGACGTAGCTCGATCCGAGATAGCCGCCGAGCGCGGCGAAGACCAGGTCGAGGGAGACCTGGAGCGCCTCGGTCTTCACCCGATCAACCTCGAGGCTGTATTGCGGAACGCTCGAGCGGAACGACGCCAGCACCAGCTGCAGGGCCGACTGCGTCTTGGCATTGGCAACGATCGCGTTGGTGACGCTCTGCAGCTTGGCCATGTCGAAGCTGCCGTCGCGCAGCTCGACCTGCATGGTGAAGCCGGCATCGTTGCCGACGCCCTGAATCGGCGGCGGCGGCATGACCAGGATATCCGCTTCCGGGATAGCTCCGAGAGCAGCGTTGAGGTTATTGAACAGCGACATCAGGTCTTCGCCTTTGCCGCGCTCGCTCCAGTCCTTGAGTATGACATAGGCCACGCCGGCACTCGACAGCGTCGCGCTGTTGTCGAGCGGCGACACCCCGGCGATGGTGACCACTCGCGCGACGCCCGGCGTTTTGCGCGTGATCTCGAACACCTTATCCAAGGTCTTCTGCGTGCGCTCGAGCGAGGCGCCATCGGGCAATTGCACGATCGCAATCATGTAGCCCTGGTCCTCGATCGGCAGGAAACCGGTCGGCACCCGCGAGAACCAGTAGCCGGTGGCGGCGATGAGCGCGAGTGCCGCCGCCGCCATCAAGGCGCTGCGGGAGACCATGCGGGCGATCAAGCCCACATACCAGCGCTCGATCCGGTCATAGACCTGATTGAACCCGCGGTAGAAGATGTTGCGCCGCTCCGGTGGGACCGCGGGGCGCAGCCACATTGCGCTTTGCGTCGGCTTCAAGGTCGCGGCGTTGATGGCGCTCAGAAGCGCGGTTGCCGCGATCACCAGCGCGAACTGCGCATACATGCGACCGGTCAAGCCGGGCAGGAATGCGGCCGGCAGGAACACCGACATCAGCACCAGCGTGATGCCGATGATCGGGCCGATGAGCTGGCGCATGGCGGCACTCGCGGCCTCGCGCCCCGACATGCCCTTCTCGATATTGTGGACGGCGCCCTCGACCACCACGATCGCGTCGTCCACCACGATGCCGATCGCCAGCACGATTGCGAACAGGGTCGAGAAATTGATCGTGAAGCCGAGCGCCGCCATGGCCGCGAAGGCGCCGATGATGGTGACCGGCACCGTGGTCGCCGGCACCAGCATGGCGCGCCAGTCCTGCAGGAATACCAGGATGACGACGAGCACGAGGAAGGCGGCCTCGTACAGCGTCTTGTAAACCTCGTGGATCGACTGCTCGACGAATTTGGTAGTGTCGAAGGGGATGTCGGTGATGAGTCCCTGCGGGAAGTCGCGCTTGAGCGCGGCCATTTTCTCGCGCACCTCACTCGCCACGTTGAGCGCATTCGCGCCTGGCGCCTGGTAGATCGCCAGTCCGGCCGCCGGCTGGCCGTCGAGCGTGAAGACCTGCCCGTAGGTCTGCGATCCGAGTTCGACCCGGCCCACGTCGCTTAGGTGCGTGATCTCGCCGGCGCGGCCGGTCTTTACGATCACCCGCGCGAACTCGGCCGGGTCGCTCAGTCTGCCGGTAACGTTGAGGGTATATTGGAACGATTGGCCGCGCGGCGCGGGCGGCGCGCCGATCTGACCCGCCGTGACCTGCGTGCTTTGCTGCTGCAGCGCCTGGATCACGTCCTGCGGCACCAGCCCGCGCGCCTGCATTTTGTTCGGATCGAGCCAAATGCGCATCGAATACTGGCCGGCGCCGAACACGACGACGTTGCCCACGCCGGGAAGCCGGGCGATCTCGTCCTTGAGCTTGATGGTCGCGTAATTGGCAAGGTAGAGGCTGTCGTAGCGCGCGTCGGGCGATGTCAACGTCACGATCTGCAGGATCGCCGTCGAATTCTTCTGCACGACCACGCCCTGCGCCTGCACCGCCTGCGGCAGCGAGGATAGTGCGCTCGATACCCGGTTCTGCACCAGGACCTGCGCAATGTCGAGGTCGGCCCCGATCTTGAACGTCACCGTCAATGAATAGCTGCCATCGGCACCGCTGTAGGACTGCATGTAGATCATGCCCTCGACGCCGTTCACCTGCTGCTCGATGGGAAGGGCGACGGCGTCGACGACCGTACGGGCGCTTGCCCCGGGATAACGCGTGGTGACTTGCACCGTCGGTGGCACCACGTCGGGATATTGCGCCACCGGGAGCGCAACGATGGCGACGCCGCCGATCACCATCATCAAGATGGCAAGCACGTTCGCAAGAACGGGCCGCGCGATGAAAAAATCGGAGATCATGGCGCCGCTGCTATTTGGCGGCCGCGCCGGGGATTGGCGTCGCAGCGGCGGTCTCGAGCTGCGGATTGACCTTCTGCCCCGGGATGGCCCGCAGGATGCCGGCAACCACGATACGATCGTCGGGTTTGAGTCCGCTCTCGATCACACGCAGGTCGCCGATCCTGGGGCCGATCGTGACCTTGCGCTGCTCGACCGTATTATTCTGGTCGAGCACGAGCAGGTAGCGTCCGCCCTGGTCGCTGCCGAGCGCGGCATCCGGCACCAGCAGGGACTCCTGCTCGTCAGGGGCGCCAACCCGCACGCGCACGAAATTGCCCGGCACCAGCACTTGATCCGGATTCGGCAAGATGGCGCGCACGGCAAGCGTCCCGGTCGCCCGGTCGATGGAGGGGGAAACGTAATTCAGCGTGCCCCGATAGGGATATCCTTGGTCGGTCTGCAGTCCGACTTCGATCGGATACTGTTTGAGCTCCTCCGGGGTGATGCCGAGGCGCCGCATGTCCGCGCGAATGTTCAGCGTCTCCTGCTCGTTGATGTTGAAGTTCACGTAAATCGGAGCGGTCTGGACGATGGTGGCGAGCTGGGTGGGGGCATTGGCCCCCACCAGCTCGCCCAGCGACACCAGGCGCGCCGTGACAATCCCGTCGAAGGGAGCCTTCACCTCCGTGTAACCGAGGTTGAGCGCGGCCTGCGCGGTATCGACCTCTGCCTGCTTGAGCCGCGCCCGTGCGGAGTCGCGATTGGCAGTTGCATTGTCGAGCGCCTGCTTCGACGTGACTTGGCGGCTCGCGAGCTCGGCCTGCCGTTCGTATTCCGCTTCCGCCTGCTTCAATGTCGCTTGTGCGCCGGCCTCGGCGGCCCGCGCCTGCTCAAGCCTGAGCTTGTACGGCTCGGGCTCGATGATGAAGAGGATCGCCCCCTCCTTCACCTGGTCGCCGTCCTTATAATTGATTTTCTGCAAGAATCCCTGTACCCGCGCGACCAGATTGGTGGTGTTTATCGCCGAGGAATAGCCGGTGGCCTCGAGATAGCGGGTGACTTTCTGCTTTACCGGCACTGCGACAGTAACCTTCGGTGGTGGCGGCGCCACATAGCGGTTCTCCTGCCCGCACGCCGAGAGCACCAGGGCGAGCGCGGTCGCGGCGGCGCCAGCGACAATATGTGAACGTGCGCCCGGCACTCGATCAATCCCCATTGCACGACCTCAATCCTATCATCCAGCGCCATCCTACAGGTCGGGGTGCGGGGCGGCCATGCTCGGCCCGGTCACGGTCATCATCCAACAGTAGACCTCGATCCTGTTCCCGTCCGGGTCGAGGAAGTAGAAGGCGTGGCTCCCGCTGCCGCCGACGAATTTATCGCCTCCCTCGGGGGCCGTGTACGTACGGACCACTGACGATCTCGACGCCGCAAGAGCGCACATGGTCGAGCGCCAGGAGCCAGTGCTCCCGCGAGTCGACCTCGAAGGCGATGTGATCGAGACCAGGCGCTCTGCGGATACGGGAGTCGGTCGATGTGATGCCTGCCTTCCTCACGTCCTCGGAAAGCTCGAACAACACGACATCGTGGTGCTTCTCGTTGATGCGCATGAAGCAAATGGGGCGCCCGAAGTCGGGCGGACCCCAACGGCCCGTTACCTTGAGACCCAGCACCTGGCGGTAGAAGTCGATGGAGCGATCGACATCGCTGACATGAATGCCAATATGCCCGACCCGGCCTAGATGAATACCCATGCTATCCTCCGCAACTGAAGCCTACGACGCTAGCAGCTAACGGGGGAACTTCAAGAATGGTGCTGCATCTGCACTGATCAGGCGATTATTGAGCGCGATCCGTCGGTTGAACAATCCTTGATTACGCCTGCTGACTGATCCTTCCTAGTTTAGTATTCTGCCACGCGCTCCGGCTCGTGAGGAATCGGATGCAATTCGGTCAATCGAAACGGCGGCCTACCAAGAGGGATCGGAGATGCATTGCGCACGATTCAATCGCCGCGATCTTGGTATCTTGCTTAGTGGCGCGATGGCGGCGTGGCCGCTCCAAGCGGCAGGGCAGCAACCGCTCCCTGTTATAGGCTTTCTCCATCAAGGCTTTCGGGAGCCACCATGATGAATGCCTTCAGAAAGGGTCTGAGCGTGGTCGGCATGATTGAGGGCCAAAACGTGGCGATCGAAGACCGCGCGGCGGATGGTCATTACGATCGATTGCCGGCCCTGGTGACCGAGCTGGTAGAACATCGGGTGGCGGTCATCGCCGCTAACTTTCTTCCTGCGGCGCTTGCAGCAAAGGCTGCAACTCAGACAATTCCGATCGTTTTCCTAAGTGGAAGCGATCCGATTGGGGCGGGACTCGTATCGAGCATTAATCGACCAACGGGCAACGTCACGGGCATTGCTCCTATGTTCACCCTGTTGAGTACAAAGAATCTCGAACTGTTGCACGAACTTGTACCCAATTTCACTGTGATTGGAGCGCTAGCGAATCTGAATAATCCTAATGCAGAGCACCAATTGAGGGACCTACAAGCGGCGGCGCGCATCCTTGGTCAAGAGCTCGTTGTCCTTGCGGGCAGCAACGAGCGGGAGATTGACAGCAGCTTTGCTACGATGGCCCAACGTCAGATTGGGGCATTAGTCGTTACCGCTGATGGTTTTCTGATCAGTCGTCAGGATCAAATTGTCGCGTTGGCAGCCCGCTATGCCGTGCCCACGATGTATCCATTAAGCCAATACGTCGCGGGAGGCGGACTAATGAGTTATGGCGCCAATCTTCCCGACGCATTTCTACAAACTGGCATCTATGTCGGACGGATTCTCAAAGGCACGAAGCCCGCCGATCTACCAGTCCTGCAACCAACCAAAGTCGAGTTCGTGATCAATCTCAAGACTGCGAAGGCACTCGGCCTCGACGTGCCCCCCAAGCTGCTTGCGCTCGCGGACGAGGCGATCGAATAGAGCTGGCTATGTCCCTTCATGGCACGAACCCGAAGTGCTAACGCGCGCTGCTAACGTCGGATCACTGACGTAAGGCGAATCTTACAAGCGCACTGATTCCGACGACTATAAACGGAGCCAACCGATGCGCCGCGCCCTGCTCGCCTTCCTGCTGCTTCTCCCGCTCCATGCTGCCCGTGGTGAGCCGCTATGGCGGACCCTGCCGCCGACTCCTGCCCCTGTCCCCGGCGAGCACATCGGCCACGCCAAGGTCAACGGCATCAGCCTCTATTACGCGACGATCGGCCACGGTTCGCCGGTCGTCCTTCTGCACGGTGGTCTCGCCAACTCGGACTATTGGGGCAATCAGATCAAGGCTCTCGCTCCGCATCACACCGTCATCGCCGTGGATAGCCGCGGCCACGGCCGCAGCACGCGCGACACCCGTCCATACGGCTACGACCTCATGGCCGACGACGTGGTCGCATTGCTCGACACGCTACACATCGCCAAGGCCGACGTGGTGGGCTGGAGCGACGGCGCCATCCTTGGCCTCGACCTCGCCATTCGCCATCCAGACCGCGTCGGCAAGGTGTTCGCCTTCGCAGCGAACACCGTCACGTCAGGCGTGCAGGAGGGTGTGGAGAAGAATCCCACCTTCGCCGCCTTCATCGAGCGCGCCGGGCATGAATACGCTAAGTTGTCCGAGACGCCCAAGGATTACGACCCCTTCGTCGCGCAGATCAGCAAAATGTGGGAGACCGAGCCGAACTGGACTGACGCCCAACTGCAGTCGATCCAAGCGCCGGTGCTTGTGGTGGATGGCGACCACGACGAGGCGATCAAGCGCGCACACACCGAATACATCGCCGCCACGATCCCCGGCGCCGGACTGCTGATCCTGCCCAACACCAGCCACTTTGCCTTCCTACAGGACCCTACCTTATTCAACGCAGCGCTGCTGCATTTCCTCGACGACCGCTAGAGCTACTGGCAGGTCGGCCGTTCCTGCTGCGCGGGGAAATGGTCTGCTGTCCAGGTGCGCGATTGTTGGAGGCGGCCGGCAGCCCTTTCGACGGCGCAAGCGTCGCCGCCACATAACGGCTAAGAGCGCGCCGGAGGCCGCATTCCTGGCCCCACATGCATGTTAGACTCTGGGCATGCGCGATACGTGCTTGACGGCGGAGCGCGTCGGGAGCGAACTTTAATCTTCCAAGCCGGCGGCGTGGCCGCCGCTCCAAAAACTGGTCAGTGGGAGCATTTGCTATGACCTACGCCCCGGGGCGCGCGTTTTTGCGCAATCCCATGTGCTGCATCACACCCAACGCACCCAAGGCGACGCCGCCGGTGGACCGGCGACGCTTCCTTGCCGGGACTGCCGCCGTTCTCGGCAGCATCGCAGCGCCCGTCGTGCTTGGCGTCTCCGGCGCCCTGAGCCAAGCAAATCCCAACCGCATCGACGTGCACCATCATATTGTTCCGCCCACCTGGCTGGCCGCCATGGACCTGATCGGCCGCAGCAACCCGCCGCTCACGCATTGGTCGATCCAGAAAACGCTTGACGACATGGACGAGGGCGGCGTTGGAACCTCTATCGTATCGCCCACCACGCCGCAGGTCACGCCGCTCGGGGTGGAGGCCGCCGTTCGCATTGCGCGCGAGTCGAACGAGTATGGCAAGAAGCTGATGACCGATCACCCCGGCCGTTTCGGCGTCTTCGCGACGCTGCCCTTGCCGCATATCGACGAGTCGCTGAAGGAAATTGCCTACGCCTTCGATACACTCAAAGTAGATGGCGTTGGCATTATGACGAACTACGGCGACAAGTGGCTTGGCTATGCGTACTTCGCGCCGGTTTGGGAAGAACTCAATCGTCGCAAAGCCACCGTTTATACGCATCCCACGGATGCGAATTGCTGTGTCAACCTGGTGCAGGGCATACCGCCCTCGGCGCTGGAGTGGGGAACCGATACCACGCGCAGCATCATCAACTTGATCTTCAGCGGCACATCGCAAAAGTACAAAGACATCAACTGGATTTGGTCGCACGGCGGCGGGGCGCTGTCATCCGTTGCGGAACGATTGCTGGTGCAGATGGTCTCGACCCCGCCGTACAAGAGCAAATTCACCCGCGCGCAGGTCCAAGCCGAGCTGAATCGTTTCTACTACGACACCGCGCAGGTTTCGCTCGTCGGGACACTTGCCGCGCTTGCTAAGCTCGTTCCGGTCTCGCAGATCGTCTACGGCACGGATTTCCCATACCGGACCGCGGCCGATCACACCAAGGGGGTCACCTCGATGTTCAGAGGCGACGATCTCAAAGCGGTTGACCGTGAGAACGCGCTCCGGATCATTCCGCGACTCAAAACGGTCTAGATCAATGCGCTTGCCCCCAATCACGCCGCGACAGGTTGATGCGATGGCGTCCCAAACCCGACGTTCGGTGGTTACTGGATCGTCCGCATCTACGCGAACGATGACGACCGAGAGTATGTTAACCGCCTTAAGTTGCCGCTGATGGGGCCAAGGCCGCGGCACGCTCATCAACCGATCGCATGCCGGATCCCGTACATAGCCTTAATGCCAGGCATGTCCGCAGCCGGCGGAGGGAGGCATGCGGGTGATGCAGATGTCCGGGCGGGCGGAATAGGAAAGACGAGCCGCCGGCGTCTTCGGGTTTTGACCCAACCAGACTTACCAGGAACTGCGCCCAACGGGCGCAGGCAATCGATATTGCAGCAGAGGTTAACGCGTGATCGAATGTTTTCGGAAGCGCCTGGCACGTCATGTGCGCATTTAAAAGTGAACGGTTATGAGGCGGCGAGATATATTGGCTGGTGCGGGGCTAGCAGCCACCGGCGCGACCTTGACCTTTCCCGCGCCCGCCATCGCGCAGGGAATCCGACAGTTGAAGATGGTGACCGACTGGCCCGACGCAACGCCAGGTATTCATCCCATGGCGGTCCGTTTCGCGCAGACGGTCAGCGATGCCACGCGCGGACGTATCAAGATCGAGGTTTTTCCGGCCGGCGCACTTGTCCGCCCGTTCGAAACCTTCGACGCGGTCGGGGCCGGCGTCGCCGACATGTATCACACGTACGAAGCTTACTTCGAAAACAAGGCGCCGGCCTTCAATTTCTTCGCGGGCATACCCTTTGGCTTCACCGCGGACGAGCTGTTCGCGTGGGTGCAGTACGGCGGCGGACAGGAGCTGTGGGACGCGCTCAGCGGGCAATTCAACGTCAAGTCCCTCCTCTGCTCCAGCACCGGTTCCCAGATGGGCGGGTGGTTCACCCGCGAGATCACATCGTCCGAGAGCTTTAGGGGCCTGCGCTACCGGATGCCCGGGCTCGGCGCCGAGGTGCTCCGGCGGCTGGGCGCCATCGTGCTGGTCCTGCCCGGTGGGGAGATCGTACCGGCGCTCAAGTCCGGCGCCATCGACGCCAGCGAATGGAATGGTCCCTGGCTCGACATGGCGTTCGGACTGCACAAGGCGGCGGGCTATTACTATTATCCGGGGTTTCACGAGCCGGGCACTAATCTGGCGGTCGGCGTCAACAGGGCGGTGTGGGACAGCCTCGATGCGAGCGATCGCCAGGTCATCGAGGCGATGGCCGCGTGCGAATACGCGCGCTCGCTTGCGGAGTTCAATGCCAACAACGCGCTGTCGCTGCGCAAGCTGCGCGATGAAGGCACGGTCAAGATTCTGAAGTTCGACGACTCTTTACTGAAGGCCTTTTTCGCGATCAGCAAAGACGTCGTCGCCGAGATCGGCGCTGGCGACGACCTTTCCAGGAAAATCTATGCAAGCTACGAGCAGTTCCGTGCGTCGATCGCGGATTGGAGCGACATCGCTGAACGCGCATTCCTGAACAGCCGCAGCCTTGCTTAATTCGGGGATTTTCGGTTCTGCGACTGGGTCCATTCCAGCCGGGCGGAGGGCCGCTCGGGCATGCACCTTCCCCGGCTCATGCTTTCGCACATAGTGCTGATGCGGAAGCGTGGCCTCCCTCTTTCGCAAATAGTTTGAACGGTTATTTGCTGCGTTACATGAGTCCGGTTGTGGCACGAACGCGAAGCGCTAACGCGCGCCGCGACGTCGGCTGACTGAGGTAAAACAGACCTGATGCAAGCGAACTGACTACCGCTGGTTATGACCCTGGCTGTGTGAAAACCCCCGAAAGTTCGAAAACGAGAAGCATAATCTTTTTCAGATCTCTCGCAAACGATCGCGCATGAGAATCATCACGACAAAATTCACAATCGAAGAAATCTATTCTATCGCTTCTCCCCGCCATCGCGTTTTCACACGACCAAGACCCGAAGGAGACATCGCTGCACCGCCGCTACTCGATCACCTCATCGGCGCCGGCCTGTAGCCTCATCGGCACAGTGAGGCCAAGAGCCTTGGCGGTCTTCAGATTGATTACCAGCTCGAACTTGACGGGGGCTTGGACGGGAAGCTCGGCAGGCTTAGTGCCTCTGAGGATGCGATCGACATAGGACGCCGCACGCCGAA
>Ga0209331_1000276_pt1 | contig 18889 bp, 22 predicted proteins | sample JacPinW_OM3H0_M3_FD_187971 | JGI IMG/M metagenome (GOLD analysis project Ga0209331, IMG submission 187971) | Forest soil microbial communities from Algoma, Ontario, Canada - Jack Pine, Ontario site 1_JW_OM3H0_M3 (SPAdes) (version 2) | ecosystem: Environmental > Terrestrial > Soil > Boreal...
TACGGCTGGCCTTTGCAGCCGAAGATCGTGCTCGTCGCCTTCTACGTCGGCAACGACGTGCGCGACGCCATCCTCGGGCGCAAAGTCGGAACGCTGGTCGCGGATTAGAGATTTTCGAAGATGACGAGCGAAGAAATTCTTTTTGAAGCGGAGATGTCGATGGAAAAAAGCGTCGACTATATGGTGCACGAGTTTGCCGCGGTGCGGACGGGGAAGGCGTCGCCCGCGCTGGTCGAGAATGTCGATGTTCAGGCCTACGGCTCGACCATGAAGTTGAAGCAGCTTGCGCTCATCACCACGCCGGAACCGCGCCTGCTCGTCGTCCAACCGTTCGATGCCGGCACCGTCCCCGACATTGAGCGTGCATTGAAGGAATCGAAGATCGGCATCACGCCCGCGGTTGATGGGAAAATTATCCGGCTGCCGATTCCCGAGCTATCGGAAGAGCGGCGCAAAGATTTGGTACGTTCTCTAGGCAAAATGGCGGAGGAAGCGCGGGTGCGCGTGCGCGCGAACCGGCGCGCCGCTCACGATGAAGCGAAAAAGTTGAAAGCTTCCGGCGGATTGACGGAAGACGGTCTGCACGATCTCGAAAGCGAAGTTCAAAAACTTACCGATCGCTTCGTGAAATCGGTCGATGATCATCTCTCGCGCAAAGAAGGCGAGATCATGAAGGTCTAAATTCAACGTGGGAGCGGCCTCAGCGCCGCGACAGTCGGGGCACTAAGGCCCCTCCCACATTTACAGCCGGACTAGATCGAGCAGGAACTGGCACCAGAGATAGATCATTCCGCGCCAGGAATATTTTACATCGCCGTCCGGTGTTTGTTTGAGCACGCCCTTGTCGATGTTGTGCGCGATTTGTTCGCGCAAATCGTTCTCGATCTCCAGTTGGATGCGCTCTTCATCGAGCGGATCGATCGCGCCCACGTCGATCTGGTTGTCGCGCAAAAATTCGCGGTGGCTTTGGTAAAGTTGCCAGAACGATTGATCGGGGCGCTGGCGATTGATCCGGAATTGCGGCGTCAATTTCAGGCCGTAAGAGAGTGGATAATTCCAAGTCGTCCAAATAATGCCGCCTTTGGCGCGAGAAGAAATGCGCAGATAATAAAAGGAGAGGTCGTGCTGTTCGTTCAGACAGATGGTGGCCTGCGAACGGTCTTCGTCCTTGTAGAACAAGCGAAAGAATTGTCGGTAATCTTCCCAATCCCAACCGGCGTCGTTCACGTGCACGAAACCGGCGTTCTCAATCTCCTTGGTGATCTCGTTGAGAGTGGGGAAGAGGTCGGTGGAAGGTGGATTTTTCGGGCGCAGTTGTTTTTCTTTCGGCAATCGCAAAGCGCGGATGCGGGTGAGAATTTCCAGCCACGGTAAAAAGAGCCAGCTTGCCGCGCCGACCAAGCCGAGCATCCAATTTCCGGTGAGAAAATAAACCAGGAGAAATGTCGCGATCAGAATTCCGAGCGCGCCCGCCTTTTGCGAGAAGGAGCTCTGGAAACTGCGCAGCGCCACGCTGAGCACAGCGACACCGAGGGTGAGGAAGACAGCAAAAAGCATTACGGATCGATCTCGTGCTCGCGGAGAAAGCGTTCCAACTGATCGGTATCGAAATTCGCCAGTACTTTGTCTCCGGCCACGAATGTCGGGACGTAAGTTTGATCGGACAACTCCTTCATCTCCTCATACGCGTCTCGGTCCTGGCCGACGTCGATCTCGGTGAAATTGTAGCCGCGCTCACTCAGGTACTCTTTTGCGTCGATGCACCATGAACACCATTCACGGCTGTACAATTTCAATTCCATGGTTCGTGCGGAAATAAACAAGTCGCTCATTCAGCGTCAACTCGGACGGGTCTCATTGGGACGCAGGCAGATTGTACGACAAACAGTCCTCGATCGTTAGTACGATTTTGCCCAGACGACGCGGCGCGCGCTGGGCTCGCCGGTGAAAATACATTTCCCAGCCTCGGCATCGCCGCGCGGAATAACACGGATTGTGACTTTAAGGTCGTTCTTAATTTGCTCCTCCACTTCGCGCGACCCGTTCCAATGTGCCAGCGCGAATCCGCCGTGGATTTCCGGCTTGGCCGAATTCTTCGGCGTGAAGAAGTCGTAAAATTCTTTTTTGCTCTCGATCTTACGCGTGTTGTCGTCGCGGAACTTCTTCGCGCGCTCATAAAGACTTTGCTGGATCGACATCAGGAGCTCCGGCGCGCGCGCGACAAATTCCTGGGTCGACATGGATTCTTTCGTTTTCACCGATTGATCACGTCGACTCACCGTAACTGAATTGTTTTCGAGATCGCGCGGTCCGAGTTCAACGCGCAGCGGGACGCCTTTCTTGATCCACTCCCAGTTCTTCGCACCGCCGCCGAGATCGCGTTTGTCGATTTCAACGTCGATGGCAAGATCGACATATTTATTGGCGCGAAGTTGGGCGGCGAGTTTGTCGCAAGCTTCCAGCACTTGGGCGCGGCTCTCTTCCTTTGGCGCGATTGGCAGGATCACGATCTGCGTCGGCGCGATGCGCGGCGGGAGAATAACTCCATCATCATCGCCGTGGGTCATGACGACAGTGCCGACCATGCGCGTGGTCATGCCCCAACTCGTCGTCCAGCCAAATTCCTGTTTGCCGTCGCGGGTCTGGAATTGAATTCCGCTGGCGCGCGCAAAATTTTGACCAAGGAAATGCGAGGTGCCCGCCTGAATTGCTTTCCGGTCCTGCGCCATCGCTTCAATCGACAACGTTTCGACTGCGCCGGGAAAACGTTCGCTCTCCGATTTTTCACCGGCAAAAACCGGAATGGCACAGTGATCGCGCACAAATGTTTCGTAAACATCGAGCATGCGCTGAGCTTCTTCGCGCGCCTCCGCCTCCGTTTCGTGAACAGTGTGGCCCTCCTGCCAGAGAAACTCGGTCGTTCGCAAAAACAAACGTGGGCGCATTTCCCAGCGCACGACATTGGCCCACTGATTGATCAGGATGGGAAGATCGCGATAGGACTGTACCCACTTCGCGTAGCTCGCGCCGATGATCGTCTCGCTTGTCGGCCGTACCACCAGCGGCTCATTCAATGGGCTCGCCGGCTTCATTTTTCCATCGGCGCCAACTTCGAGCCGGCTGTGCGTAACGACCGCGCACTCTTTGGCGAAACCTTCCACGTGCTCGGCTTCCTTGGCGAAATAGCTCAACGGAATAAAAAGCGGAAAGTAAGCGTTGCGATGGCCGGTAGCGCGAAACATGGCGTCGAGATCTCGCTGCATGTTTTCCCAAATGCCGTAGCCCCATGGGCGAATCACCATGCAGCCGCGCACATCGGATGGCTCAGCCAGCTCCGCGGCGCGAACGACCTGCTGATACCATTCGGGAAAATCTTCCTCCCGACGCGGTGTGATAGCAGTCTTGGTTGCGGTTGGGTTCGACATCGCGACAGGAATTAAGCGTGCGAGGCGAAAATGACCAGTGGCCATTTCATAAGGTCGATCGCAAGATCGACATCTACGCAACGGCGCTCTGCAGCGCCGACTTTCGGCGGTCATAGACCGCCGCTAAAGATTAGAAATTCCGGGCGACTAGCGAATCAACGCTCGCCGGGCCGCGTTCGGTATACGCGCCGGCGAAATCGATGCTGCAAACCGTGCGGAAACGCGCATGCGGACCAGAGGCCGCACCGGCGTAATTGAAGTTTGGATTAAAAATGTTTTTGCGATGCTTCCGCGCACGCAGGCCATCATCGATAATGAGGGCGATAACGATGTCGCGCGCGTTGGTTTTGCCGTAGGCAATGTTTTCACCCCACGATCCGCCCCAAACTCCGTAGCGACTCATCCGCGCACTGGGATTTCCATGGCCGGTGGCGCCGTTGGCTTGGTCGGCGCAATGATCGGCTGCTCCGCGCGACATTCCTTCGGACAAGATCAGCGGCTGCTGCGGACGAACTGAGCGCAGAAAGCGGATTGCTTCGTTCACCGCGCCCAAACCTTCCTTGGTATAAATCTTCGTTTGGCCGGGCAACACGAGCACTCGACCGTCGAAATGTCCGCGCAATTCCTCAAGATAATCTGCGTAGAAAGCGGGGTCTTGCCGAGCGAGATTCATCTCGCGAACGACCGCCGCAGCCGAAACGCCGGAGGCTTGGTTTGCAGAAAGAATGGCGGCGGCAAGAAGGAAGAAGGCGAGGGAAGTGGAGCGGATCATTATAATTTCCATAAGCACGCCAAATGCCATATCTCGCGCTTCCCGTGCTCATTTCATCCGTGCCGGTGCCTGTGCTCACTCGTCGATCCAACCATTTGACACTCTCTGGTGTCGCCCGTAGTTTCCGTGCCCTTTTTCAACCGCTGATGAAAACGTTTTCCGCCAAAGCCATCGAAGTTCCACGCAAGTGGTGGATCATCGACGCGAAAGACCAACTGCTTGGTCGCGTCGCGGTCAAAGCGGCGAATCTATTGCGCGGAAAAGAGAAGCCGATTTTCACGCCGCACGTCGATACCGGCGATTTCGTGGTCGTGATCAACGCCGAAAAAGTGCGATTGAGCGGCAAGAAAGAGGAACTCAAGACTTTCATGAGTTTTTCGGGATTTGTCGGCGGTCACAAATCCGAGAATGTTCGGGCGCGTCGGGCCCGGCACCCGGAATTGCTGGTGGAGCGCGCGGTTCGGGGAATGATTCCGCATAATCGCCTGGGACGCGCCGTTTATCGCAAACTCAAAGTTTATCGCGGCGATTCGCACCCGCACACAGCCCAACGACCCGAGCCGGTAAAATTCGCCTAACCAATCGAAATTCAACATGGCACAGACGCAGGAATTTATCGCAACCGGTCGCCGCAAGACTTCGGTCGCGCGCATTCGAATGACGCCGGGCAGCGGAAAGATCGAGATCAACGGTCGCAACTTCGAGGATTATTTCCCAACCGCGCCGTTGCAAAACACAGTTCTCCAGCCGCTGCAAACGGCAAAAGCAGTTAATACCTACGACTTGGCGATCAACGCCACCGGTGGCGGCGTCTCAGGACAAGCTGGAGCGGCACGTCTCGCGATTGCGCGCGCCTTACTGCAAGTTCAGGGCGATTTGCGTGGCACTTTGAAGGCCGAGGGACTCCTTCGCCGCGACCCGCGGATGAAAGAGCGCAAGAAATCGGGGCAACCCGGTGCGCGCAAGCGGTTCCAATTCTCCAAGCGCTAATCTATTTTGGCGGGGTTGGTAAACTCGGTGTCGGCGCCGCCGGTGGGTTACCCGGCAAAGCCATCGGCCCCTGCGGAACAGGCGGAACCGAACTCGGACCTGCTGAATACGGTGACAGCGACATTGTCGATGTTGCGGGTGGCGCGCTCGATCTGAGCGAACGCAATTCGCGCCTTGCTTCGCCCGACCAAAAGCTATCGCCGTATTGCGCGATAATTGTTTCACAAACATGTCGCGCGGCGTCCGGCTGATTTTTGGCTTTCAGCAGATGAATCTGCGAAACCAGCGCCAGGGGCGCATTAAAATTCTTCTGCTTCACCTTCTGCTTCCCAAACACGTCTTGAATCTTGTCGACAACTGACTGTTCTCCGGGCGGAGCATCCATCATCACCACTTGTTGATAGATTGCTAATGCTTCATCGGTCTTTCCCATCGCCTCGAGATTTGCGGCCATGGCCATTCGGGCCGTCGCGATCAGCTCGTGGTTGGGATGTTTATCGATGAATTCCTGGAGCGTGGCATTGGAAGCGGCAAAGTTGCGCTCATTGCGCTGCGCCTGCGCGAGCAAAAGCTGCGCAGAAGCTGCGGCCGGCGTGTTCGGATAGCGCGCAATGACCTGCTGATAATCTTGCGCTTTCTTCGCTGTGGCCAACGCTGCGGCTGCAGTCGAATTACGTTGCTCAGAATAGAAGTGATAACCAGCCAGCCCAATAATCGCGAGGACGAGTAGCACGAGCGCGCCGATAATTTCGTTTCTGAAACGGAACCAGAACACGTGCGCTTCGACGCTGGGATCTCGAGTCGTTAGCGGAGCCGTTGCCATGGTAGATGTCGATCTTAAGCGGGTTGCAAAAACCGCGCGAGCGTCGTCTTATGCCACGCGAAAGTTGGAAACGCAACCGCGCAACAACCTGGATTTATCGCGTCCGTGTTACATCTCGATACGCGCACGGTGCGTCGTTCGGGCGAAACGTCTTCTGATATGAATGCGTTCTACGACTTTGTGAATCCACTTCTCGGTTTAGGCGCGGAGCCGAAGGACCTGACCTTTGTCCAGATCTCTCTGCGTGGTGTTATCGTCTTTCTTGCGACATTGATCATGATCCGGATCGGACATAAGCGCTCGCTCGCGCGCAAGACCGCGTTCGATGCGGTGCTCATCGTCATCCTCGCGTCGGTCCTCTCGCGCGCGATCAATGGCAGTGCTGCGTTCTTTGCCACGCTCGGCGGCAGCGTTGTCATCGTCCTCGTGCACCGGCTTCTTGCGTTTATCGCTTATCATTCACATTGGTTTGGCTGCCTCATCAAAGGCAGTCCCGAAGTCATCGTGGGGGATGGTGATCTGATTTTGCCAGCGATGCGCCGCAACCACATTTCCAAACACGATCTTGACGAGGACTTGCGACTCGACGCCCAGATCGATGACATCTCGAGAGTGCGCGTGGCGCGGGTCGAGCGCAGCGGCGATATCAGTTTCATCAAAAGAGAAGAGCCGCGCTGAAGCATCGCCGATTTGCGCGGCTAAGATCGACATCGATATTGCGCGGCAATGAATCCACCGTCACCGCGCCAACCGGATTCCTCTCGCGTTCCCAGGATCGCGGTCAGAATCATGATCGTAATCCTCATCGCGATGGCGTTGCTTTCCTTATACTCGAATGTGCAGCGCTGGCGGCGCGATAAAGTTGAAACCGTTATTGTGATGCCGGCGGCTTCCTCTTCGTCGACCGCGCCTTAGAGCAAAACGCGCCGCGGGCATTCACGCGGTCTTTTTGTTCGAATATCCCAACGGAATCGCGGTCTAAGCCTGAACATGAAGAAGCTTATTGTTTTGCCGCTGCTCGCAGCGTTTTCGATTTTTAGTTCTTGCCAGAAACAGCAGACCGAAGCCGAACGCCAGGCCGACATTCAGCGTGAGGTGCAACGCCAACTCGACGCTGAGCACCAGGCTCAGGAAAAAGAACAACTGGCCCAGCGCCAGGCCGATTTGGATGCGCGAGAAAAACAACTGGCCGCCGACAAGGAGAGTGCAGCCAAACAAAGAGTCGAGCCGGAAAGGCGCGCCGTTCAACCGCAACGCCCTGCACCGGCTAACGAACGGCCGACCGGATCTTATTCCACCTTTTACACCAAGCTCGAACCACATGGCGATTGGCGCGAAACATCCGACTACGGGTACGTCTGGCAACCGCGCGAGGCGCAGTCACGAAATTGGCGTCCTTACACGAACGGCCACTGGGTCTACACCGATGTCGGATGGACCTGGGTCTCGGAAGAACCATTCGGCTGGGCGACATACCACTACGGACGCTGGACACGCTTGCGCAACATTGGCTGGGTTTGGGTGCCGGGCGATGAATGGGCGCCGGCCTGGGTTTCCTGGCGCAAGAGCGATGACTACGTCGGCTGGGCGCCGTTACCGCCCGAAGCGCGCTTCGATCGCCGCAGCGGCATTCATAATTGGTCGGACAGCTATTATGATGTCGGCCCGGACCAATATTCCTTCGTTGCGACCCGGGAATTCGGCGGCGAACGCATGCAGCGGAGCGTCGTCCCGAGCGAGCGCAACGTAACGATCATCAATCAAACGACCAACGTCACGAACATCACCTACAGCAACACCACAGTCGTAAACCAGGGACCGAGCTACGACGAATTGCGCACCCGCACCCAGCAACCGATCCAACGGCTGCGTCTTGAGCGCGAAGTAAATATCAATATCAACGTCGGCGAACCGCGGCCGGTCGTTCGTGGCGAAGTGCTCTTCATTCCAGCGCCGTTGATCGCGCGCGGCCAGGCGGTCGAGAGACCCCGCGCGGTGAAGGAAACGGTCGCGCATGTCGAAATCGATCGCGGTTGGGAAGGAATCACAGACCGACAGGCGGTCGAGAAAACACGCGCGAAGATGAAATCTGAAGCACCTCCGCCTGCCGATGCGCCTTCAAAAGTTTTCGTGAAACCGGCGCAAGCTACGGCCGAAGCGAGTGCCGCGCCCGCGACCTCTGCTGCGGTGTCTGCAACGCAAACTCCGTCCGCGACTGCGATCGCTGCTCCGATTGCAACCGCCACTCCGCAGCGCCCGGCGCAAACGCCGGAACCAGCTGCCAGTACTGCGGCGACGGCGACACCGTTTCGGCGCGTTCCGAAACCGCTCGAGACCGTGACGCCGGTACCTTCTCCATCTGCGGCAGCGGAAACATCGGCATCGCCTTTGGCGACAACGACGCCGCGAGTAAAACCGCTTCCTCCGCGTCCGACCATTAAACCGATGGAAGCGCCGACAGCGACCATTCCACCAACAGCGACCACGCCTCCGCCAACCACGACATCTTCGGCATTCCCGCCGGCGCGAGGTACACACGAGCGGCGCATGAACAGACAACAGTTAGCAATCACGCCACCGGAATCCTCCCCGGCCGCGAGCGCTGCGCCGTCGGCCACGCCATCTCAGGCGATTGAAGGCGGCCGTCCAAATCGTCCGGGTAAGCGCGCAGCTGCCGAGACCAGCGCGTCGCCTGCATCTGACGAAACCGCTGCAGCTCCATCTGATATGTCCAGGAAACAAGAACGCAAAGAACGCAGACGCGAGCGTCGCGGCGAAGCTGGAGCTGAGGCTAGTCCTTCACCATCCGCATCGGCCGAGCCGCAATAATTACCGCGCAAGATCGACATCCGCGTTTGCGCGTTCGCGGGAGAGCTGCTGCGCATACGCGAGCGTGTCGATTGCATCGACGTTTTTGTCGCGCCGGATCGCTTTGATCCGCGGAAAACGCAACGCCAGTCCGCTCGCGTGTCGCGTGCTCGGTTGAATGGAATCGAACGCGACCTCGAGCACGATGTCCGGTTTCACTTCGCGGTAACGGCCATGATCGACAATCGTATTTTGTTTGAAATGCTCCGTTAGCTCCGCGATCTCGACATCGGTCAGACCGCTGTAGGCTTTGCCGATCGGCAACAGTTCGCCACTCGCTTCATCACGGACGGCGAAAGTGTAATCGCTCAAGACATGATTGCGTTTGCCGTGTCCCAATTCCGCCGCCACCACGACCACGTCGAGCGTGGCCAGCTCTTTCTTCAACTTGAACCAGAACATTCCGCGGCGGCCGGGCGAATAGAAACTTTCCGGGTCTTTGATCATCAGCCCTTCGTTCGAGCGTTTTCTCGCCTGCTGAAAGATTTGCTCGATTTCCTCCGCGGAATGAGCTGGAAAAATTTCCGCGATCTGGAACTGCGGCGGAAGTTTGAGACCACGAAGAAGTTCGCGCCGTTCTCGCAACGGCGTCTTTAGTAATGAGCGACCGTTGAGCCAGAGAAGATCAAAGGCGATGAAGGCAACCGGCACATCGGCGGACGCGCCCGCGAACAAATCAGCGCCGTCGCTTTTGCGCCCGAGTCGTTTCTGCAAATCGAAAAATGTCAGTTTGCGTCCATGCTCGAAGGCAACGATCTCGCCATCGAGGATAAGATCGACATCGAACTGGCGCGCCTGCTCGGCTATTTCCGGAAATTGGTCGGTGATGCGTTTAAGATCGCGCGAAAAGATCTCGACGCGTTCGACGTTGCGATGAAGTTGCGCGCGGATGCCGTCGAATTTGTCCTCGGCATAAACAATGCGCTTCTCATCGACAAACCGTTTCCAAATGTCTTCCGCCGTCGGCTCAGGACTAGCCAGCATCGATTTGATCGGACGTAAGATCGACAATTCGGCCTGTTGCAATTCGTTGCGAGACGCGAGCGTGGCGGTTTTGCCAATATCTCCGAGAAGCATGTTCGCTTCTTTCACGTCATCGAGCGGCACCTCGAACGCTTTTGCGATCGCTTCCTCGACCAGACCTTCGCGCAAACCGATCCGCAGATCGCCGGTCAAAACTTTGACGACATATTGACCTTCGCGCGCAGACAAGATCGACAAACGCTTTTGCAACAGCTCCGTTTTCGCGATTGGTCCACGCGCCTTGTGTAGTTGTTCGAAAAATTCCTTCGACTGCTCGATCGTGAAAGGCTCGGGATTGGTGCGACCATCGAGCGCTTCGAACGCGGTCTTGCCCGCGTCGCCGTGACTGTGGGCAATCCGGCGAAATTCGGCATCGCTCAGTTTCGCTGCGCTCATGATCGCGCGATAAATGATCGAGCCGCCCACCTGCAAAGTGCGGAGATCGCTTTGCGCGAATGCATTCCCCGTAAAGTAAATCGTCGCGATCGGAAGCTGCTCATCTTCGAGTGCGCGGAGGTAGTCGGCGAGCAGCCGAACTTTTTCCAGCTTGGCGGGAGTCGCGGCAATTGCTTCGCCAGCGTTGGCGAATTCGAAAAATTCGGAATCAACAGTCGGTGATTGTCGATCTTCTGTAGAGGCGGCCACAACTTGGTGAGACGTAGGCGACGCGCCTGCCACCACAGTTTTCTTCAATTCGAGTTCGAGTTGGTTTTGCTCGCTCAAAGCCCAGGCTTCGTTGCCGCGGTCGCGCAAGTCGCGCGCAAATTCGGCCGCGAAACCGTGCAACGTCAGCACACGCGCTGGCCGAACAAGATCGACATAACGAACGAGGTCGGCGTAATCCGCGTGATCGGACAAGGGAAATGCCGCGTCAACCTGGTAGCGATAGACCGCGCCGGGATCCATTGCCCAGCCGCTGATCATGGCGACGCGTTTGCGCGGAATCTTTTCGAGCATGCGCGAGCGGTTCGCGCTCGGCGGACAGATCAGCACCTTGCCTGCGACGTTGTTCGCGTTGTAGCGCTCGTATTTACAGAACGACTGGCCGAACTGCTCGTAAATGCGCGTCATCTGAAAGACCGAGCCGTGCAACATCGGAATGAGCCCAGCCCCATCGAGCGCGCAGAGAATTTCCTGCGCTTTGCCTAACGAATAACCGAGCAGCACCGGGACCTCGCCTTCATCGAGCGATTCGCGGCAAAAGGCCACGATTTGATCGACAACCTGCGCGGTCGGCGGAAATTTATAACGCGGCAATCCGAAAGTTGTTTCCATGACGAGCGTCTCGGCGTGCATCCACTCCGCCGCTTCGGCCGATTTGCCGTGGCGAAGTTTGAAGTCGCCAGTGTAAAGCAGCGAGCCATTGGCGGTTTCGAGAAAAATTTGGGCCGAGCCAAAAATATGTCCGGCGGGCAAGAGCGTAACATCGACATCGTGCACGCGGCGGCGTTCACCGAAGGGGAGGACATGCTCGCGGCGCTCACCCGGCATGCGCGCCTGCATCAGGCGCGCGGTTCGTTCCGAGACGATGATTTCCTCATGCAGCGCGATGTGATCGCTATGCGCGTGCGAGACAAAGGCGAACCGTTTTGCGTCCCGGGGATCGAGCCGCAAATCTGCCTCCGGCACGTAAAGGCCGCGCTCATAACGAACATCAATCACGCATGAATTTACGCGCGCTCTTTCCCGCGCCAAACATCGCGCCCGCATTGACATGCTAAGATAGAGCCAGTTTGATTAGTCCGATGAGGATGGCGGTTGCCGCAATTACTTTGTTGGTCTCGCTCGGTTGGGTCCGCGCCGAGCCAGAACCGAGATTGCTGGAAAGGGTGACACCGCTACCGACGGCGTTGGACCGCGATTTTCGGTTTCGCAAAACGAAACTGTTTTATTTGGGTGAGAAGGCGGCGCCGGGCACCAAACAGAAACAGCAGCTTTCAAAGGCAGGCGAGGACACGAGCGCAAACGCCGGTGCGAAATCTAAATCGACCAGTGTGGTGCAGGAGGCGTCCATCACCTTTGAGCGGCAATACCGGCTTTTCGGGGCCGTCACTAAACTCGACCAGCATCAGCGTTTTGGGGATTACCTCGATTTTTTCTGGCAAGCCCGGCGACCGGCTGACGTCACGGTGCGTCTGGAATATCGCCAGGAAAAGCTCCATGCCCACGTCCAGGCCCAGGAAATTTCCTATGCCGGCGTTCGCGGCAGCCACAAGACCGAATTCAAAGTCGTCGGCGACGATTATTTCGACAATGGCCGCATTGTTGCCTGGCGCTGTTTGTTGATCGAGCAGGGTCGCGTCGTGGCCGAGAACCGATCCTTCATGTGGCGCTAGACGCGACGCCGTCCCGACGTTTGACAGTTTCCCTGTCGATCTTGTATTCTGTAGTTGAGCCGTGCAGTCATCGATTCAAGTAGGGGTGAACGGGCCTGCCGTTTGGGTAAAGGTGGAAGGGAAGGGAAGTTTCCTAAACAGCGGGAACCTCAAAGAGTTCGCGCAAGAAATGGTAAACCGCGGCTATCGCGAATTTATCATTGATCTGGAGAACTGCGCCATGATGGATTCCACCTTCATGGGCACGATGGCCGGTGTCGCCTTGCGCTTGAAGGAGCTTGGTCGCGGGCACCTGCACGTTGTCCATTGCGGACCTCGCAGCCGCGAGTTGCTTTCCGGTCTGGGGTTGGATCAAATTTTCAGCATTCATTCCAACGGCGCGGTCTCGCCGGAATGTTCGGAGTTGGACCAGGAGGCCGCTGCCCAGCAGAGAAAAAGGGAAACCACCCGGACGATGTTGGAAGCACACGAAGCACTCTGCCAGGTGGCGCCAGAAAATTTATTCCGATTCAAAGACGTTCTCGACTACCTCAAGCAAGACCTTCATCAACAGAACGCGGCGAAGTAATCTGGCCGGTTTGCCATGTGGCCAATTTTTCTTCTCGCGCTGCTCGTGGCGTTTCTCGTCGGGTGGGCCTTCAGCGTTCGGGCGCTTACCCGGCGCATCCATGTGCTCGAGCGCTCCAAAGAGGAAATCCAGGTCGAAGAAACGCTGGTCTTCGATTTTTTGCACGGTTTGGGCGAAGCGTTTCGAGAAACGATCCGGCCTAACGATCTTCATCGTCTCATTGTCGAAGGCGCTACCCGCATTCTTGATGCGCACGGCGGCGCGCTTTATCTGGCCGACCGCACCGGCACGAAATTAACGCCGGCCTTTATTTCCAAAGGTTGCCTGCCGCTGGTCGAAGTGCCGGCGCACATTTTGGAGCAGGCCGCTATTACGCCGATCGCGCTGGAAAGTTACCTGCGTCTTCACACCGTCATTGCGGGCGAAGGTGTGATCGGGCGCGTTTGGCAAACCGGTCAACCGGTCTCTTTAAATGACGTTTCCGAAGCGCCCGAGCTCGCGAAACTGCGCGACTCGTCGCTCGCCACCGCCTCGGTCATGGTGACGCCGTTGCTCTACGGAAAACAAAACATGGGTGTGCTCGCCGTTGGCAACAGCCCGGGCGCTGCGCCTTTCAGTCAGAGCGATTTCGTCGTTTTCAAATCGATTTCCGAGCAATCCGCTTTCGCCCTTTACAACGCCATCATCTATTCGGAAGCGAACGAAAAGAAACGCCTCGATCACGACCTCGAGATCGCGCGCGACATCCAGCGCATCTTGCTTCCGGCCGAATCGCCGTCCATCAGCGGATTCGAGATCAGCGGCATCAACGTCCCGGCGCGCCAGGTCAGCGGCGATTATTTCGATTATATTAAAGTCGACGACGAACACCTCGGCGTTGCCATTGCCGATGTTTCCGGGAAAGGCGTGCCGGCGTCGCTCATCATGGCGATTTGCCGCAGCGTCTTGCGCAGCCAGGCTACGGGTAATTGCTCGCCCTCCGATGTTTTGAAAAAAGTGAACCGCCAGCTTTATCCCGACATCAAGGAAGACATGTTCATCAGCATGGCTTATCTCATTCTCGATCATGCGCGGAACAAGGTCACCCTCGCGCGCGCCGGACACGATGCGCCTTTGCTTTACAAGCGCGACACGGAGACGGTCACGACGTTGAAACCGCCGGGTCTCGTGGTCGGGATCGACAGCGGCACCGTCTTCGATCGGTTGACCAACGACTTCGACGTTCGACTGGAGCGCGGCGATTGCCTTCTTCTTTATACCGATGGCGTAACCGAAGCGCTCGATGCCGATGGAACCGAATTTGGCTTGGAACGCACCATCCAGGCCGTGCAGGCCAGCGCGGGAAGTGGCGCATCTGCGATTATTACACGAGTAATAGACGATCTGCGTAACTTCGTCGGTTCGCAGCCGCAGAACGACGACATTACCTTGATCGCCATTCGCAAGACATGAAGAAAACCAACGATCCCGACCCTTCCGCAAGATCGACATCTGCGCCGACTTCGACTGAAGACGGCGATGATCCCATGGCGAGTATGCAGGCCGATCTCGATCGCTTTCGGGATTTGGCGCTCCGCAGCCAGGCCGACTTCGAGAATTACAAAAAGCGTTGCGCCCGCGAAAAAGAAGAGGGGATCAAGTTCGCCAACACGGGGCTGCTCGAGAAACTTGTCCCGATCGTCGACAACTTCGAGCTCGGCCTCGAAGCCGCGCGCGGCGAAGGCGAGAAGTCGCCGATCTATTCCGGTATGAGCCTGGTCCTGAAACAGCTCAACGATTTTCTCGCCGATCATGGTTTGCAACCGATCGAAGCGGTCGGGCAAAAATTCGATCCCAATCTGCACGAAGCCATCGCGCACGAGCCAAGCAACGAAGTTCCGGAGGAGCACGTCGTCCGCCAGACGCGGCGCGGTTATCGGTTCAAAGATCGTTTGTTGCGGCCATCGAGCGTGGTCGTTTCGAGCGGGCCAAAACGTGACAAGTGACGAGTGACGAGTGACGAGTAAAATTGGGCGCGACGACTGCTGACTCTTGTCACTCGTCACCTGTCACTCATCACTATTCTGAATGGCGACGATAAAGAAGCGCGATTACTACGAAGTCCTCGGCGTGCAGAAAACTGCCGTGCAGGAGGAGATCAAGCGCGCTTATCGCAAGCTCGCGGTCAAGTTTCATCCCGACAAAAATCCGGACGACGCGCACGCCGAAGAAAAATTTAAAGAACTGGGGGAAGCGTACGACGTGCTGATGGATGACGACAAACGCGCCGCCTACGACCGCTACGGTCATGCCGCCTTCGCGCAGGGCGGTGGCGGATTTGGCCGCGGCGGATTTCACGATCCCTTCGACATTTTCCGCGAAGTCTTTGGCGGCGGCGGTGGGATCTTCGAAACGTTTTTCGGCGGCGCGGCGACGGAGCAAGATCGACAACGTGGCGCCGATCTGCGTTATGACATGCAGATCACGCTCGAGGAAGCCGCTTTCGGCGTCGAAAAAGAAATCGAGGTGCGCAAGCTCGATACCTGCGACAAATGCAACGGCACCGGCGCGGAGGGCGGCTCGCGCTCGATCAATTGTCCCGCCTGCGGCGGACGTGGGCAGGTCATCACCTCACGCGGATTTTTCCAAGTCTCGCAAACCTGTCCACGCTGTCGCGGCGTCGGGCACATCATCGAGAAACCATGCCGGCAATGCGACGGCGAAGGCCGCGTTGAAAAGGCGGCGCGCATCAAATTGAAAATCCCGGCTGGGATTGCGACCGGTTCGCGCCTGCGTTCCTCACGCAACGGTGAGGCCGGCATCCGCGGCGGGCCGCAGGGCGATCTCTACGTCGTCATTCACGTCAAGGAACACAAGATCTTCCAGCGCGAAGAGGACAATCTCTACTGCGAAGTGCCGATCCCGTTTACGGTCGCGGCGCTTGGCGGCGAAGTGGACGTGCCCACGCTCGAAGGAAAAGCGAACCTCAAAGTCCCGGCCGGAACACAAAGCGGACAAATCTTCAAGCTGCGCAGCAAAGGCATCGTCAATGTGAATGGGCGTGAACGCGGAGATTTGCTCGCGCGCCTCATCGTCGAAGTCCCTTCGCGCTTGAACGCGGAACAGCGCCAGAAGCTCGAAGAATTCTCGAACTTGTGCGGCGAGGAAAACACGCCGATGCGCAAAAGCTTCTTCGAACGCGCCAAGGAATTTTTCCAATAACCGCGGATTACGCGGATCAAGACGGATAAAGATTTTTGATCAGGAAAGCACGAAAGCAGAAATGGAGTTTGATTTGAAAGTTTGTTTTCCTGCTTTCCTCATTTCCTGATTGAGTTTTCTGCTTCTTCATCTGCGTTATCCGCGTAATCCGCGGTTGTCGGCTAAGATCGACATCGATTTCGAGACATGCACCGGCGCCGCCTCGTGCGAATCTATTTCGTATGAAAGAAGATACGAAGGTCACCCGCCAAAAGATGATCGACTTGCTCAATGAAGATCTCGCCCGCGAATATCAGGCCATTATCGCCTACGTGATTTACAGTCAGACAATGAAAGGCGCGGAATACAATCATATCGCGCAGGAATTGGAAGCGCATGCCGGCGAAGAATTGCAGCACGCCATCAAAGTCGCCAAGCAGATCGATTACTTCAACGGCACGCCCACGAACAAACCCAAGGAAGTAAAAATGTCCGACAAGCCCAAGGACATGTTGCGATTCGATCTCGAGAACGAACGGCAAACTCTGATCAATTACCGCCAGCGCGTCCGGCAGGCTGATGAAATGGGCGAGTACGCGCTTGGCGAAGTGTTGCGCGAAATCATTGCGCAAGAGCAGGAACATCTTCAGGACCTCGCCGACGCTCTTGGCATCGACACGCCCAAGATCGAGTAGTTGGCTCTGTCCGCAGATTTCTGTTTTTCTGATTCGCTGGTTCCGTTAAAACGGCGGCATGGCTGATCAAATACCGCCACCACCTCCTCAATCACCTTCTCCCGCGCGACCCGCCCTTGCCACTGCTCCGGCCGCAGTTGGAGCCTGGTCCTCGCAATCCTTTCATTTTTCTGCGGTTTCATTTTCACGGCCATACCAGCCGTTATTTGCGGTCACGTCGCTCGTTCTCGCATTCGCAAATCGGGCGGCGCGCTTGGCGGCATGGGCCTCGCCACTGCCGGACTGATTCTGGGCTACATCGCTTTGGCAATAAATCTGATGGGCCTTCCGCTTCTGATCGACATGATAAAGTCCGACCGCGAGCGGGTACGTCGGCTTGCCGTCGAAAGGAAGGAAATGACTTCGGACGACAGCAAGATCCGGGTCATGGTCCCCGGGGATTGGGTCAAACTACCCCAACTGCACGACACGGCGCCGATACGGGTGGGCAATAAAGAGAAAGAACAATATTTGATCGTGCTGACCGATGCGAAATCCGATCTCGGGAACATGTCCTTGGAAAAACATCATCAAACCACGCGCGACGGGATGTCGGAGAAAATGAAGGATGCGTCGGCGAGCGCGCCCGTTTCGTTAACAATTGGCGATCATCCTGCGATCCAGGACGAATTAAGCGGAACAAAGGATAGGACCGACGTAGTTTTTCTGCACACCACCGTCGATACCGGCGAGCATTATCATCAAATTCTCGCCTGGACGTTGAAGTCGCGCTGGGAACAGAACAAGGAACTGCTGCGCGAAGGATGAACACGGATAAAGATTTTTAATAAGGAAAGCAGGAAAACAGGAATGGGAATTTGATTTGAGAGTTTGTTTTCCTGCTTTCCTCATTTCCTGATTGAATCTGCTTCTTTCATCTGCGTTATCCGCGTAATCCGCGGTTAATTGTTATGCACCGCTTTTACATCTCACCCGAAAATTGGAATCCGGATGCGCTCGTCTTGAGCGGGAGCGAAGCGCATCACGCGCGCGATGTGCTGCGCATGGAACGTGGCAACAAACTCGTCGTTTTTAATGGGCAGGGACGCGAGATCACGGCGGAAGTTGTCGATCTTCGAGAAAAAAGTGAAATTCCGTTGCGCAAATTGCACGAAGCGCAGACGCCGCCGTTGCAATGCCGGATCGTGCTCGGCCAGGCGATTCCGAAAGGGAAAAACATGGACCTCATCGTGCAAAAAGCGGTCGAGATCGGCGCGTCGGAAATCGCGCCGTTGATTTCCGAGCGCACGATTGTCGATCTTGATGCGAAAGACGCCGTGCAGAAAAAAGCGAAGTGGCAGCAGGTCGCGATCGAAGCGGCCAAACAATGCGGACAAAACTGGCTGCCGGAGGTTCACACTCCGCGAAAGCTCAAAGATTTTTTTTCTTCTGTGGAGGCTGATGCCAGTCCGGCTCGGACCGTGTCGCCTGCACGACTTTCGGATTCGCAGCCGACACGGCTGCCACCACAGAAGAGTGGTTTCGATCTGCAATTGATCGGTTCACTGCAATCCGACGCGCAGCATCTGAAGAAAATTTTAGCGGATTACGCATCGGCAAATGCCAGTCCGGCTCGGACTGTTTTGATGCTTGTCGGTCCGGAAGGCGATTTCACTCCGGCCGAGCTGGCTTTGGCGAAGAGTCACGGCTGTCGTCCGATCACGCTCGGCCCGATTATTCTGCGCGTCGAAACCGCTGCCATTTATTGTCTCAGCGTGCTCTCGTACGAACTACTGTAATAGGACCTCGCACGACGGCCACAACGGTCACGAAGGTTTCGGAGAAGCAACTCCGATTCGTTGTGTCCGTTGTGGGCTTTGTGCGAGGAAAAAGTCTTCGGACTTTTCGTCACGAAATCGTCACAAATAAGTAGGGCGAAATCCTACAAAAAAGGTTTGACGAATTTGTGTCGCTTTGTCAGGCTCCGCCTGACACCGAAAAATTCGGAAAGCAAAAGTGACCTATCTATGAAACGTGCCAGTCGATTCTCATACCTTTTTGTTGCGTTAATCCTCTGCGCGCTTTTGGGAAGCGCGACCGTCGCCAACGCCGGCAGTCGCCATCTCAAACGGCAGCGCATTGCCAAGGGAGCTTCGATGCCTCGTCTCGCTTCTTCCAAATTGGCGGAAAGATTTGCTGGAGACGCGTCGCTCGCGTCCGCGGGACTCTC
>Ga0209331_1000277_pt1 | contig 18831 bp, 19 predicted proteins | sample JacPinW_OM3H0_M3_FD_187971 | JGI IMG/M metagenome (GOLD analysis project Ga0209331, IMG submission 187971) | Forest soil microbial communities from Algoma, Ontario, Canada - Jack Pine, Ontario site 1_JW_OM3H0_M3 (SPAdes) (version 2) | ecosystem: Environmental > Terrestrial > Soil > Boreal...
AGGTTGAGTGGTTTCAGCAACCTCAGTCTGGCTTCAGACTTGGCCGCTATCCACCCCCATGGAATCTTCGCGGAGCCTGTCATCGGGCGCGCATTCGCGCGACCCGTTGGCTCGCAATGACGATCAAACGAAAAACGCCGGCATCTAGCCGGCGTTTTCTTTTCCGTCAAAAAGAACGCCGATCTCAGTCGAACATGGCGTCGATGTCGTTCTGTGAGGCGTGACCGACGTCACCATCGAGCTTCGGACCGTTGAGCAGGCGGGCGTCGCCTTCGCGGTCGTCGACGATCGCCGGCGCATGCGCCCGGATGGCGTCGACGCCGCCCCAGATCTCCATCATGACCATGATGTGGTTTTCGATGAATTTCATCGTCGCCATCACCTTGCTGATGCGCTGGCCGGTCAGGTCCTGGAAGTTGCAGGCTTCGAAGATCGAGACGACACGCTCCTGGATCTCCTCGCTGAGCAGCTTTTGCTGATCCGGCGAGGTCACCTTGGACAGCGCGCTGGCCGACTGATCGATCGATTCGGCGGCTTCGAGGATCTGCTGGGTGGCCTGTTCGGTGCCGCCGACCACGGCGCCGAGTTCGCCGGTCACCTTGGCCATTTCACTGCCGTCGAAACTCTTGCCGTGCAGCACAGCGATTTCCCGCTTGGTGCGGTTGATGGCGTCGGCGATGAGATCAAGCTCGACCTTGAGCTTCGCGCATTGCGCGATCTGGGCACGATAGGTTTCAAGCAGCGCTTGGGCATTGGCGACATCGCGCGAGATCGCCCCCTCACTTGATGGTGCCGGTTCCGCGCTATGACCGTTATGGGCCATCTCGGCGCGGATGGCGCGTAGTTCGGTCATGATCTCGCGATGCATCGGACCGATTTCGCCGTCGATGGCTGCGGACATCGGCATGTCGCCGACAAAGGCTTCTTCGATACGAAAACGCTTGCGATGAATCGGCATGAGACTTTCCTTAGAACCTGCAACTCGCCCAGTTCTACACAGATGCGATTTAACATCGGGTTCACGCCGGGAACCGTTATGGAGCCTATCATGCGCCGCCAGACACCAACGATTAACCATGCGCATCCGCCATTCATCGAAAATAAACGCTGTCGGACAAAACCGCGCGCAGTTGACGACGTGGTGAATCGAAACGCCGTTTCTGTTTACCAAACCGACCGTGTTTTGATTTTAAGTGGTGGCGTGCAAGGGCGCTTTCGAAAGCGGGCGCTCGCAGCGCGAACAGTAACAAGACGAAACAGTACAGAGTACGTCGATGTTGAAAAGAATGTCTCTTGCGCTCTTCGCCGGCGCATCTTGTCTGTGTGGCGGATTTGACCACGCAGCAGCGGTCGAAGCCGCAACCCTCCCCGAACCCAATGTGATCTACGCCGAGCAAAGCGTGCAGCGGCCTGTCGCGCCGGTGCGGACGGCCTATGCCGAACGCTCCAGCATGGGCGGTGGGTTCATCGAGTTCCTGTTCGGCGACGGACCGAGCCAAGGCGAACGCTATCAGCAGCAACCCGCTTATCCGCGACCGCTCTATCAGCAGCAACCGCAATACCAGCCGCAGGGCCCGATGTTACCGCAACAGATGATGCGCCAGCCGGAAGACGACCCGGCACAGCGCCCGTTCGATCCGAAATTCGAGAAGCAGGAGGTCGACTATCACGGCAAGGAGGGCGCCGGCACCATCATCGTCGATACGCCCAACAAATTCCTGTTCCTGGTGCAGGGTGACGGCAGGGCATTGCGCTATGGCATCGGGGTCGGCCGTCCCGGGTTCACCTGGTCGGGCGTCAAGCAGATTTCGGCCAAGAAGGAATGGCCGGATTGGACGCCGCCGCCGGAAATGCTGGCGCGCCGCCCCGATCTGCCGCGCCACATGGAAGGCGGACCGCAAAACCCGCTCGGCGCGCGCGCGATGTATCTGGGATCGTCGCTCTATCGCATTCACGGCTCCAACGAACCGTGGACGATCGGCACCAACGTCTCGTCCGGCTGCATCCGGATGCGCAACGAGGACGTGATCGATCTGTATGGCCGCGTCAATGTCGGCGCACGGGTCATCGTGCTCTGACTGTTTGCAACCTCAAGACTGAAACGGCCGCCTGATCGGGGTTGGCCGTTTTGTTTTGCAGCGTTTCGAAAGAGATCAGGCGTAATCGCTGTCGCCGTCGGTGCCAAAATCGTCGGAATCCAGATCCATGGCGTCGCGGTCGTCGCCGTAATCATTGGACGAAGAATTGTCATCGTTCGACGCCGTGTCGACCAATCCGACGCGGGAATTGTCGTCGGCGCGGCCGGCCGATGAGCCGATATCGTCGACGCCTGCGTCATGGGCGAGATTGCTGCCGGATTGGTCGCTCCATGGAGATTGGCTGACGGCCTTGTCACCAACGCCTGCGGTGTCGCCGAAGGCCTGATGGCTGCCACCGCCCGTCATCCCGCGGATGCTGTTGAGCAACAGCGATCCGCCGACCACGCCGGCGGCTGTCGCGGCCGCGGTTCCGAGAAACGAGCTACCACCGCCGCCGAACGGGCTCTGGAACCCGCCGGGCTGCTGACCGTAGGGCGGCTGACCGTAGGCAGGCTGACCATAGGGCGCCTGAGCGTATTGTCCGGGAGGCTGCGCCTGCTGCATCACCTGGCCGCTGTTCCAAACCGGGCGGCTGGAGGCTTGCGGTGGTGGAACATTCGGCACCGAGCCGCGGGGCGGATTTTGCCCGAAAATCGTCTCGCGCATCGAATCGAGGAACCCGCCGGATTGATGCGCTTCGGCCGGGCCGTGCGCCTCCAGCTCCTGAATCCGGGCGTTGGCGCGCTTGAGCGCTTCATCTTGCAGCAGCACGGTCTGCACCAGCGCGTAAACCGCGTTGGGCGCCTTACGCAAGCCTTCCGAGATCGCCGCGATGGCGTCCGGATCGCGCGGCGCGCTCTCCACCTTGGAGAGGCGGTCGAAAAGGTCGTCAACCAATTGGCGTTCTTGCGGTGTCATGGATTTTCTCCCTCGCTCGCGTCGAAGCGCGGGGGAGATGTAGGGGGGCTTTATGTCGCCAGTAGTGGGGGCGCGGGATTAAATTTAGGTATGCTACAACCGGCCCGGCCTATTTCTTGATGGAAGTCAGGCCAATGTAACTTTGTTCGCCGCCAACAGGCGCGGAAAATCCTCGCCGCCGAGAAAGGCGTGTTCATTTTCGCGCTGGACCGTGAGCCGATCGAGACTGACGAGGGTCTCATCGACAAAACCGGGATGACACATGATCAGACCGCCGTCCGGCAGTCCGTCGAGAAACTGTCGCATCAAACTGCCGAAATCGGGTTGTCGCGAAAAATCATAGGCGCCGGCGAAGGCGGGATTGAAGGCGAGGCCGGCGCGCAAGGCGCGGGTGCGAAACTGCGCGCTCAAGATGTCGAGGAACAGCGCCTTTGGTGCGGCGAGCCGTTGCACCAAAGCCTGATTGCGCCCGCCCTGGCGAACCCAGGCGTTGGGCGCCGCCTCCTGCACCGCCGCCAGAAACGCGTCACGCACTTGCGGAAATAATTGCGCATGCTGGTGGCCGTCGACGAAATCAGGCGCACGGCCGAACATGTCGCTGAACGCCGAAAACTGCACCATCAATTCGGCGCGGATGATTTCCGGGTCGAGCCGCCGCAACAGGCCCGCGCGCAACAGTTTCGGAAAACTCAGAAACAAGCCGCCGTCGACCGGCTGGAAGTGCATCGTCAGCGGACGAAACGGTGCCGTCAGCGTGACGTGCAGGCCGATGGCGCAGCGCGGACTGGTGGCGGCGGCGGCACGAAGCGCGTCAACTTCGTCGCGGCCGATCGCGGGGCCCACCACCATCACCGAGGTCGCATTGAGACGGCCGCGCTCGATCAGGTCGCGGATGGCGCGGTTGACGCCGGGGCTGATTCCGTAATCGTCGGCGCAGAGCCAGATGCGACGCGGCGCGGCGTCGTTCATTCGGCCGCGGTCCGTTCGCTGACGCTTGGTGCTGCTTCCGCCTCGATGCGTTTGACGCTGTGCTCGGCCACGAAATAGATCGGGCGGGCTTTCAGCTCGGAGAGAATCTTGCCGATATATTCGCCGACGATGCCGATCATGATGAGCTGCACCCCGCCAATGGTCATCAGGCCGACCACCAGCGAAGGATAGCCGGGAACCGATTTGCCGGTGGTCCAGGTTTCCCAGAGGATCGAGAGTCCGAACAGGAAGGCTGCGGAAGCGAGCAAGACGCCGAGCAGGCTCGCAAAGCGCAGCGGCGCCACGGAGAAGGAGGTCAGGCCTTCGATGGAGAGCCCGACCAGCCGGCCGGGGCTGAACGTGGTCATGCCGTGCGCGCGCGCGGCCGGCTCGTAGTCGACGCGGATCTGGCGGAAACCAATCCAGCTCGCGAGCCCCTTGAAGAAGCGATTGCGCTCGGGAAGCTGCCGCAACGCGGCGGCCGCGCGCGGCGACAACAGGCGGAAGTCGCCGGCATCTTCCGGGATCTTTTGGCGTGCGCCCCAATTGATCAGCGCGTAGAAGCCGTGTACGGCAAACCGCCGCAGCAGCGTTTCATTGTCGCGATGGGCCTTCGCGGTATAGACCACGTCAAAGCCGCCATCGATCCAATGGCCGACCAGTTTTTCGACGAGGTCCGGCGGATGCTGGCCGTCCCCGTCCATGAACAGCACCGCGCCGCGCCTGGCGTGGTCGAGGCCAGCCATCAGAGCGGCTTCCTTGCCGAAATTGCGCGACAGCGACACGACCTGAACATCGAGCCCATCGGGGGCGAGCGCGCGCGCAATGGCAAGCGTCGCATCGGTGCTGCCGTCGTCGACATAGACGACCTCGCTGCCTAGGCCGTAAGCGCTGTTGAGCGTCTTCGCCAACGCGCCAAGCCGCTGGTGCAGAGACGAAAGCCCAGCTGCCTCGTTGTACACGGGCACGACAATCGACAGCCCCTGCGCCGCCGCATTGGCCGCAGTGGTCGACAAGCCGGAAACATCGCTACCCAGCACCATCGATCAGGTTCCAAACCACTCAAATGGCGACATATGCTACCCGTTGCTAGCTGTCGCAACGATGAACGGACATGCGCTTCACTGTCGCAGGAACGCCTCAAGCTTGGCGAACAGCGGATTGTCGCGATCGAGCACATAGTCGAGGGAAGCGACCGACACCGTGTCCGCGCCATGCTGGCGCAGAAAACTGCCGAGCGCGTAAAGTTGCGCCGGTGGGCAGTGCAGTGTAACCATTCCCGACGATGTCGGCCCGCCGAACGGCGAGACCACCCCGAAACGGTTATGCGCTTCCGCGAGCAGCGCGGCGGTGCATTCCTTGAAGCGGGTGCGGACTTCCCGGTATTTGCTGGCGCGGGCGCGGGCCGCAATATGATCGAGGATGACCCGCGCAGTCTCGCGCGCTTCGCTCGACCAGTCGGCGTCCTTCGATGCCACGAGATTGGCCTGGCTGCGCAGGATCACGCCGTCGTCGAGCACCTTGAGGCCGTTGGCGGCCAAGGTCGCGCCTGTTGTCGTGATATCGACGATCATCTCGGCGGTGCCGACCGCGGGCGCGCCCTCGGTCGCGCCGGCACTCTCGACGATGCGGTAATCGACGACGCCGTGGGAGGCAAAGAAGGTTCGGGTTAGATTGATGTATTTGGTTGCCACCCGCATCCGCCGGTTATGCTGGGCGCGGAAGCCAGTGGTGACGTCGTCGAGATCGGCCATGGTGCGGACATCGATCCAGGCCTGTGGCACCGCCACCACGACATTGGCGTGACCAAAGCCGAGATTGTCGATCAGCAAGACGCGCTTGTCGGCGTCGAGGATGGTCTCGCGCACCAGATCTTCGCCGGTGACGCCGAGATGGACCATGCCGCGCGCCAGTTGCCAGGCGATCTCGCTCGCCGAGAGATAGGCGATCTCGACACTGTCGAGGCCCATGATGGTGCCGCGATAGTCGCGGGCGCCGCGCGGCTTTGCCAAGCCAAGGCCGGCGCGGGTGAAGAAGGCTTCGGCGTTTTCCTGCAGGCGGCCTTTCGACGGCACCGCAAGCACAAAGGGTGTCGTCATGACGCGCTCCTGCTCGCGGCAGGTTGACCCGCGATTTGCGTCAGGGTTTCGACCCAGATCGAAAACCCGACCGCAGGGATCGGGACGGCGGCGCCAAGCTGGGTCATCAATCCATCATAGCGTCCGCCTGCCACCAACGGCTCGACGCCGTTATCCTTGGCATGAAGTTCGAACTCGAAGCCGGTATAGTAATCGAGGCCGCGCCCGAACGAGGTCGAAAACCGCGTCGCGCGTATGTCGATGCCGCGCGCGGCCATGAAGCCGACGCGGCTTTCGAACTGGTCGATCGCCGCGGTAATATTGAGCTTTGCGTCGGCCGCCAGCGCGCGCAATTGCGCGACTGCCTGATCGGGGTCGCCCGCGATTGCGAGAAACCGCTTGATCGTCTCGAGCGCGTTGCGCGGCAGCGCGCCGCCCTTCAGGGTCGACTGTTCGAGGAAGCGGTCGGCGATTTCAGAGACCGAGCGCCCGCCGACATTGGTGGTGCCGGCGATCGACATCAGATCGGTCACCAGCGCCAGCGCCGCCTTGCGATCGGAGCCCGCGAGCGCTGCGAGCACGCCCTCATATTCGTTGCGGCTCTTCCCGGTCGCCAGCGTCAGCCGCTCGAGATCCTGCTCCAGCGTGATCTTGCGATTGAAATCCTTGATCAGCCGCCGCCGCCACACCGGATAGAGCTCGAGCGCATCGATCAGCGCGTTGAACAGCGCCACGTCGCCGGTGCGGATTTCGACCTTGGTCAGCCCGACCGTGGCGGTGGCTTGAAGCGCCAGCGCCAGCATTTCGGCGTCGGCCGCGGCGCGATCCTGCCGTCCGAAGGATTCGATGCCGGCCTGCAGGAACTCGCTTCCGCGGCCGCCGCGATAGCGAAACACCGGCCCGAGATAGCTGAACCCGGCAGGCTTTCCGGCGTGGGGGGAGGCGAGATAATCGCGCGCCACCGGAATGGTGAGATCGGGGCGAAGGCAGAGTTCCTCGCCGCCGGCGTCGGTGGTCAAATAGAGGCTCTTGCGGATGTCCTCGCCGGACAGATCGAGGAACGGCTCGGCCGGCTGCAGGATCGCAGGCTCAGCCCGGACGTAGCCGGCCTGCGCGAACGACAATAGCAGGCCGTCCGCCCAGGCGGCGGATCCGGTCGCACGAGGGGCGGCGGTCGGGGTCATCTTGTGGTCCAAATGGGGCCGAAAAATCAGGAATCCGGCGGTCAGGGCGCAGCCCTTAGCATGGCCGCCGGCAGGTTTCGACAGGGATCGGCCAAGGGGCTTAATCAAGTCGCTTAATCAAGTGGCTTCAGCGGGCAAAACGGCCAAGGCTAGCCGCCGGGCCCGGCCCAGTCGCCCAGCACCGCCTGCACCAGTGCCAGCGCCGCCACACCGGCGGTATCGGCGCGCAGCACCCTCGGCCCCAGCGAAAGCCGCAGGGTTTTCGGCTGCCGCAGCAGGACCGCGCGCTCCTCTTCGGCGAATCCGCCCTCGGGGCCGATCAGGACGTCGATCCCGCCCGTGGCCGTCCGCTTTCCCAGCGCTTGTATCGGGTCCGAGACGTCAGCCGCCTCGTCGCAGAACACCAGCAGGCGCGCCTGGTCGCGCTGGCTCAAATAGCGATCGAGCGGCATGGGTTCGGCGACCTCGGCGAGGCTGAGAATGCCGCACTGCTCGGCGGCCTCGATGACATTGGCGCGCATCCGCTCGCCATTGACCCTCGAGACCTGGGTGAAGCGGGTCAGAACCGGCTGCAGCGATGAGGCCCCCATCTCGACCGCCTTCTGCACCATATAGTCGAGCCTCGCATGTTTGAGCGGCGCAAAGACGTAAGCGAGATCGGGCAGGCGGTCCTGCGGCCGGGTTTGCGCGACAATCGTCAGACTGTCCGGGCGCTTGCGGCCTCCGATCGCTGCCTGCCATTCGCCGTCGCGTCCGTTGAACACCAGGATCGATTCGCCGGTGGCAAGGCGGAGCACATTGCCGAGATAATTGCTCTGGCTGCGCTCGAGCGCGACCGTCTCACCCGCTGCCAGCGCGGCGTCGACAAACAGCCGGGGTCGATCAAAATCGCGTAGAGGCATCGTCAAATTTCCAATTCCGGCTGGCTTTTAGCCTAAAGGAGGACAATTCACGCAATAATTGACCTCCCGGCGCGGCGCTACGCCGCGCTGTTGCCAAATTCCACGGGTTGTTAAGGGCCGGCAGGAATCGTAAAAAGCCCATTAACCATTTCTAGGTATCGCTCTTCGATCGGGAAGACGTTGGGGCACCTTGCCGGAGGAATAGCCTTGATCATCCGCCGCCGCTTGATTGTGCCGCTAACCGTGACCGTCGTCTGCGCCGGTCAGGCCCTAGCGCAAGGCGCGTTTCCGGCGCCGCTCCCCGGTCAGACCGTTCAGAAGAACGATCCCGCGTTTCCGCCGGTGAACGGATCAGCTCCGGCCGCTTCCATCGGTACCCCTTCCAGCTCGTTTCCGGTCAACGGTGCAGCGCCCATCACCGGCTCCGCGTTCGAGCGCGGGCCCGGGCCTGCGCCGCCGCAGGGAGGCCCCTCGGACGAATGCATGAAGGGATTCATGCCGTTGCGGGAAGAGGCGGAGAAGCGCGGCAAATTGATCAAGGCCGCCAGCGACCGCCATTCGCCCCCGGATGAAGCCTGCAAGCTGATCGGGAATTTTGGCCAGTCCGAGATCAAGATGATCAAATATGTCGAATCTCACGCCGCAAAGTGCGGGATTCCACCGCAGGTCGCGGACCAGCTGAAGACCGGCCACAAGAACACCGAGAACATGCAGAAGCGAGTTTGCGCGGTCGCACAGCAGGTGCAGACAAGAGGGCCAGCCGGCCCGAGCCTGAGCGAGGTACTGGGTTCTGCGACGGCGCTTCCCGAGGCGACACCCGAAAAGAAGGGCGGCAGCACTTTCGACACGCTGAACGGCAACGTCCTTACGCGATGATCAGATGAGCGGCGCCGCGGCACCCGTTGCGGACGCAACCGGCAACTGGGTCGACACGCAGGCGCCGCCATGGTCGCGGCCTTATTTGCGGCTTTCCCGTTTCGACCGGCCGATCGGGTCCTGGCTATTATTGATGCCGTGTTGGTGGTCGGCGGCGCTCGCTGCCGGAGTAGCCCACGACATCCACAGATTGCCCCTCGTCATCGCGCTGTTCTTTGTCGGCGCCTTCGTGATGCGCGGCGCCGGCTGCACCTGGAACGATATCACCGACCGCGATCTCGATGCCATGGTCGAGCGGACGCGCTCGCGGCCGATCCCGGCCGGGCAGGTGAGCGTAGCACGGGCCTTTGCCTTTCTCATCGTGCAGGCGCTGATTGGTCTTGCCGTGCTGCTCCAGTTCAACCGCTTCGCGGTTGCGACCGGCATCGCCTCGCTCGTCATCGTCGCGGTCTATCCGTTCATGAAGCGGATCACCTGGTGGCCGCAGATCGTGCTCGGTCTTGCCTTTTCGTGGGGCGCGCTGATGGGATTTGCGGTGACATTTGGGCGGATCGATGCCACGGCGCTTGCGCTCTATGCGGGGTCGATCGCCTGGGTGATCGGCTACGACACCATCTACGCGCATCAGGATGCCGAGGACGACGCGCTGATCGGCATCAAATCCACCGCGCTGTTGTTCGGCGCGCGCACCAAACCGGCGCTGATGCTGTTTTATGCACTGGCGGTGGTCCTGATCGGGGTTGCCTTGATGCTTGCCGGCGCCGGATTTGCGGCATGGACCGGACTTACCGCATTCGCGGCGCATCTGGTCTGGCAGATCAGGCGGCTTGAGATCAGCGATCCGGTGCTGTGCTTGCGCGTCTTCAAATCCAACCGCGATGCGGGGCTATTGCTGTTCGCAGGATTGCTTGCGGATGCGGTGATGCGGGTGGGCGTGTAGGGTGGGCAAAGGCGTTCTTGCGCCGTGCCCACCATCTATCCCGTCGACGCATGTATCGGTGGGCACGCTACGCTTTGCCCACCCTACGGCATTCGTTCGAGCTGAAAGACTAATCCGTTGCGATGATCTCGCGCTCGCCCTGATGCAGATTCGCCGAATTGAGCAGATCGCCGGCGCGCCGTCGCACCAGAAATTTCGGGCGCCGCGCGCGGATCGCGTTGTGGCGCCGCCGCCGCGCGGCGGGTTCGCGCGCGTTGTCTTCGAATAATTGCGGAAGCCCAAATATCTCGCTCCAGATCTGCCAGGCGGATGCGATCTCTTCGGAATCAGAACTGGCGCCGAGCGGAATTGTCAGCGAGGGATCGCGGTGCACGAGCACCAGCATCTGGGCGTCGTCGAGGCCGCGCAGCGCCACGCCGAGAAAATCGCGGACGCGAACGTTGACCGCCATCTCGATGCCATGGATGGCACGGCGCAGAATGACACGTTCGCGATGAAGTTCGATGTGCCGCACGTAGCCGTCAGCGCGGGTGTCGTGCGCGTCGAAAGAGACCGGCAAAGAGAGAGGGTCGAGCCGCAATGCGCGGCCCGACCCGGCGGGATTACTCCCGCTTGTTGCTGTTTGACGCCTCACGGCTTTGTCTCCCCGCCGGGATTATGTTCCCGGTCGACACGCGAGACCCTAGCCGAGCCGCTTGCGAAATCGCTTAAAAAGGCTGGTTAACCGGGCGTCACCGGGGCTGCATTCGCCGGCATGATTGACAAGAGCTTGGCTCACATGATTGACGAGAGCTTGCTCTACCGCCGAAATTCTTCTGTTTCGGACGCCTGAAAACGCTTGAAGTCCGCGTGAATCAGGAACATCTCATGGGTTCCCTGATTTGCATCCAGGGGGTCGTCAGTCCTCCCTCAATCCTCGGGATCTTGTTCGTGAACTCTTCACCATCCGCCGCATCGGCGCTTTCGTCCAATACAGCCAGTTCCGACCTGTTCGATCAATCCGCCCTGAGTACGCTGGCTCAGCGTCTGGTCGAGGCGGCGCGGCGGGCGGGCGCCGATGCCGCCGATGCGGTCGCGGTGCGCGGCGTGTCGCAGGGTGTTGAAGTACGCGACGGACGCGTCGAGGAATCCGAGCGCTCCGAAGGCGACGATGTCGGACTGCGCGTCCTGGTGGGACAGCGCCAGGCGGTGGTCTCGACCAACGACGTCAGCGGCGATGGCGTCGCAAAACTCGCCGAGCGCGCGGTGGCCATGGCACGCGTCGCGCCCGACGACAAATATGTCGGTCTCGCCGATCCGTCCTTATTGGCGCGTGATTTCCCCGATCTCGATCTGCTTGACCCTGTGATCCCGTCCACCGCGGAGCTCGAACGTCGCGCGTCTGAAGCCGAAGCTGCCGCGCTTGCGGTCAAGGGCGTGACCAAGTCTGGCGGCGCCTCGGCCTCGGCCGGCATCGGCGGCATGGTGCTGGTGACCTCTACAGGTTTCCACGGTTCGTATCTGCGCTCGAGCCAGGGCATCTCGATGACCGCCATCGTCGGCGACGGCACCGGTATGGAGCGCGATTACGATTACACCGCCGCGCCGCATGCATCCGACCTTGAGTTGCCCGAAACCGTCGGCCGCAAGGCCGGCGAGCGCACGGTCGCGCGCGCCAATCCGCACAAGGTCGAGACCTGCAAGGTACCCGTGGTGTTCGACCCTCGCGTGGCCGGATCGCTGGTCGGGCATCTCGTCGGGGCGATCAATGGCGCCTCGATCGCGCGCAAGACCAGTTTTTTGAAGGACCGCCTCGGCCAGCAACTTTTCGCTAAGAACATCCGCATCATCGACGATCCGCTGCGCCTGCGCGGCCTGCGTTCGCAAACCTTCGACGCCGAGGGCGTCAAGGTCAAGAAGCTCGCGATCGTCGATCAGGGCGTGCTGACCTCGTGGCTCCTGGATTGCGCGACCGCGCGCGAGCTTGGATTGGTCACGACCGGGCATGCCCATCGCGGCGTCTCCTCGTCGCCGTCGCCGGGAGCGTATAATCTGCATCTCGAAGCCGGTGAGCCGACGCCGGCCGAGCTGATCTCCGACATCAAGCAAGGATTTTACGTCACCGACCTGATCGGCTCCGGCGTCAATGGCGTGACCGGCGACTATAGCCGCGGCGCATCCGGTTTCTGGATCGAGAATGGCCAGATCACCTATCCGGTGAGTGAGGTGACGATCGCGGGCCATCTGTTCGAAATCTTCAAATCGATGGCGCCGGCCAACGATCTGGAATTCCGCTACGGCGTCAATGCTCCGACGGTGCGCATCGAGGGGTTGACGCTTGGCGGACGGTAACGCCGGCAGCGTGCAGAACAGAATTTTGGCGCGCGATGCCGCGCTCTTGAGGGAAACCGTGCGGGAGGCAGGCCGCCTGGCGCTGTCGCTATTTCGTACCGAGTTGAAAAACTGGACCAAAGGCGCGTCCTCGCCGGTGTCGGAGGCCGATATCGCCGTCAACGACCTGCTCGAGAATAGACTCCGCTCCGCCACGCCGGATTACGGCTGGCTGTCGGAAGAGAGCGCCGACGATGAAGCGCGCCTCGGCAAATCCCTGGTCTGGATCGTCGATCCGATCGATGGCACCCGCGGCTACCTCGCCGGCCGCGAAGACTGGTGCGTCAGCGTGGCGCTGGTCGAGGACGCTTCGCCGCTGCTGGCCGCCGTGTTCGCACCGGCCACGGACGAGTTTTTCTTTGCCGCGCGCGGCGAGGGCGCCGCGCGCAACGGTGTGCCGGTCCATGCGGCGGTCGGAACCGAGCTCGATTTTTCCCGCATCGCCGGTCCGAAGCCGCTGGTCGAGCGGCTCAACCCGTCGTCGGGTGAGATCACCCTGCATCCCCGGATCGGATCGCTGGCGCTTCGGCTGTGCCGGGTCGCGGAAGGAAGCCTGGACGCGGCGTTTGCCGGCGGCCAAAGCCGCGATTGGGACCTTGCCGCGGCCAATTTGATCGTGCAGGAAGCGAATGGTAACATGACGGCGCTCTCGGGCGATAAGATTCTCTACAATCGCCGGGAAGTGACGCACGGGGTGCTGGTGGCAGCGGGGCGCGATCGTCATGCACGCATTGTCGAGCATTTTCGCAACCGCTCGTGACACCAGACACCATCGCTGCGCGTCGGAACCCTTTGCCGGGCACCGCACCAGGAAAACGAATCATGCCAGATAGTGCCCCCCCGCAATTGCTCCATCTCGTGATCGGCGGCGAATTGACCGATCTTTCGGGCACCACGTTCAAGGATCTCGACAAGGTGGAGATCGTCGGCGTGTTTCCCAATTACGCCTCCGCCCACGCGGCCTGGAAGGCCAAGGCGCAGCAGACCGTGGACAACGCCCACATGCGCTATTTCGTGGTCCATCTCCACCGGCTGCTCGATCCGGGTCAAGACACGAAGCCTGCCCGTTGAAAAGACTACTTCGTAATGTGCTGCGCAGCAGCTGGCTTCAGCTTGCTGTGGGTGTCCTAGCGGCCGAGTATTTGCGGCTGGTCTGGCTGACCAACAAATTCTCCTTCGATCCGCCGGACGTCTATGCCATCGTCGAACCGCAGATGCCGGCGATCCTCGCGTTCTGGCACGGCCAGCATTTCATGACGCCGTTCATCAAGACCAAGGAAGGCCACCGCGGCAAGGTCTTGATCTCGCGGCATCGCGACGGCGAATTCAACGCCATCGCCGTCGAACGGCTCGGGATCGGCACCATCCGCGGCTCCGGCGATCACGGCTCGGCGTTTCATCGCAAAGGGGGCGTCGGCGCCTTCAAGGAGATGGTGCGGGCGCTCGAAGACAACTATAACGTGGCACTGACCGCCGACGTGCCGAAGCGCTCGCGGGTCGCGGGCCTCGGCATCATCATGCTGGCGCGGGAATCCGGACGGCCGATCATGCCCTTTGCGATGGCCACCAGCCGTTTCATCCGCCTGAAAAACTGGGACCGCACCACCATCAATTTGCCATTCGGGCGAGGCGCATTGGTGGGAGGCGATATTATCATGGTTCCACCCGACGCCGATACCGAGACCATGGAGAAACTGCGCGCGCAGCTCGAGGCAACGCTGAACGACGCGACCCGTCGCGCCTATGCGCAGCTCGGCCGTCCGGAAGAGGCGGGTCATGGCTAACACCTTGCCGATGACGCTGCGCTTCTACCAGAAACTGTCGTCCGCGATGGTGCCGCTGGCGCCGGCGCTGATCAAGCGGCGACTGAAATTGGGCAAGGAGGACCCGGCGCGGGTCTCTGAACGCCGCGGCATGAGCCGGGACATCAGGCCGCTCGGACCGTTGGTGTGGATTCACGGCGCCAGCGTCGGCGAAGTGCTGGCCGCGGCCGCCTTGATCGAGAAGCTGCGGGCGCTCAATATCCGCATCCTCCTGACCTCGGGCACGGTGACGTCGGCGGCGATCGTGGCAAAACGGTTTCCCGCCGATATCATCCATCAATATGTGCCTTACGATTCGCCGCGCTATGTCGCGCGCTTCCTCGATCACTGGCGGCCCTCGCTGGCGCTGTTCATCGAGTCGGATCTGTGGCCCAATCTGATCCTCGCCAGCGCGGCGCGGCGGCTGCCGATGGTCCTGATCAACGGTCGGATGTCGCAGCGCTCGTTTCCGCGCTGGCGCCGGGTTGCCGGCACGATCTCCGCGCTGCTCGGCCGGTTCGACGTCTGTCTCGCCCAATCGAAAGTCGATGCCGAGCGCTTTGCGGCGCTCGGCAGCCGCAACGTCGTTACCACGGGCAATTTGAAACTGGATGTTCCGGCGCCACCTGCCGATCCCGCAAAGCTCGATCGGCTGATGGCGGTGACGCGCGGCCGGCCGATCATCGTGGCGGCATCGACCCATCCCGGCGAAGAGGACATTCTGCTCGGAGCGCACCGGACGCTTGCGGGATTCTTCCCACAGCTGTTGAGCGTGATCGTGCCGCGGCATCCCGATCGCGGCGAGGCGATCGCGCGGCAGATCGCGGCCTCCGGCCTGCATGCGGCGTTGCGTTCGCACGAGGATTTGCCGACGGCGATCACCGACATCTATGTCGCCGATACCATGGGCGAACTGGGATTGTTTTATCGATTGGCGCCGATCGTGTTCATGGGAGGCTCGCTGGTTCCTCATGGCGGGCAGAACCCGATCGAGGCGGTCAAGCTCGGCGCCTCGATCGTGCACGGCCCGCATGTGTTCAATTTCACCGATGTCTACGAGGCACTCGATCGCGCCGGCGGCGCGAGACGGGCCGACACCGAGGAGGCGCTGGTGAAGCAACTCGGCCAGTTGCTGGCCGACCCAGTGGCGCGCGACGTGTCGGTTGAGGCTTCGGCGCGCGTGGTCGGCGAACTCGGCGGCGCGCTCGATCGGACGCTGGCCGCGCTGGAGCCGTATCTGTTGCAATTGCGGCTCGAAATGGGGGCGGCGAATGCGTGAGCCGGCCTTCTGGCACCGGCCGCCGTCATGGATGTCGCTGGTACTGACGCCGCTTGCGGCTTTGTATGGTCTGGTTGCCGGCACAAGATTGCAGCGCAAGGGGTTCGATGCCGGCATTCCCGTGCTGTGCGTCGGCAACTATCATGTCGGCGGCGCCGGCAAGACGCCGACGGTGCTGGCGCTGACAAACGTGCTGCGCGATCTCGGCGAGACGCCCATCGTGCTCAGCCGCGGCTATGGCGGACGTTTGCGCGGGCCGATCAAGGTCGATCCGGAGCGGCATGTTGCGGAAGACGTTGGCGACGAGCCCTTGATGCTGGCGCGGACGGTTCCGGTGGTGGTCGCGCGCGAGCGCGTCGATGGCGTTGCGCTAGCGCGGTCGCAAGGCGCCACCGTGATCCTGATGGACGACGGATTTCAAAACCCCGCAATCGCCAAGGATGCTTCCCTGATCGTGATCGACGCCGGTCGCGGTCTCGGCAACGCCTGCGTGTTTCCCGCCGGCCCCTTGCGCGCGCCGCTATCGCCACAGCTTGACCGCACCGACGCGCTGATCGTGATCGGCGAGGGCAATGCCGCCGCGCCGGTTGCCGCCGCGATCGCCGCGCAGGGCAAGCCGGTGCTATCGGCGCATATTAGGCCGGACGATGCGTCGCTGGCCTCACTTGCCGGCAAACGCGTGCTCGCCTTCGCCGGGATCGGAGATCCCGCGCGGTTTTTCAGGACACTGCGCTCGGGCGGCATCGAGGTCGTGGTGGAGCGGATTTTTCCGGATCACCACCCGTTTTCGAAAAGCGAGATCGAAACCTTGCTCGCGGAAGCGAAATTCGTCTCGCTGACGCTGGTCACGACGGAAAAGGATCTGGCGCGGCTGCGCAACGCCGAGGGACTGGCTTCCTGGGCGAACGAAATTGTGCCGTTCAAGGTGACACTCGAATTCGATGATGCGGCGGCGTTGCGGAAGCTCGTGTCGGCGACTTTGTTCAAGGCGCGCGACAGGAAATTTAGCTAGCGCGATCCATCAACACATCGTCCCGGCCCATAACCACCGATGTCAATTGTTACGAAAGCCGTCTCCCCTGGAACGCGCAGGGTGGGCAAAGGCGCTCTTCGCGCCGTGCCCACCATCTTTCAGATGCGAATGGGATTGGTGGGCACGCGGAGCCTGTCATCGAGCGGCGCTTCGCGCCGACCCGTTGGCTTTGCCCACCCTACGGTCTCACGTTTTCAGCGCGCGGGGAAAATGCCGCTGCAGCACCGCGCTCGGGATGGCGTAGGCCTCTTGCAGGTCGACGCTCCAATATTTCAGCTCGTCGAGCGGTATCCGCGCATCGGTCACCGCGCAGCGCACATAGGTTCCGGGCGAGATCACGCGGAAATCGCCATCGAGATATTGCACCTGCGCTTCGCCATGGCCCGAGGGACCGAATTTATTCAGCACGGTCGAATTCTCCGTCCACCCGGCTATCCGCGACCGGGGCTAAAAATAATTTAACGAGGCGATCTAGCATAAATAGGTCATGATGTCCGCCCGTTAAACCCACCGATTTGTGATAAAATTTCGCCCCTCGCGCATGCTAGCCTTTCGCAAATGGACGCTGTCTCCAGAGGGCTATAGCAGCCTTACGAATGCGATGCGCCTTGCCTCAGCAATCACATTCCTGACGCTGGCTGTCGCGGCCGTTGCCGCGGATGCGGCGCAATTGGCTTCCCCGCAATTGCCTTCCCCGCACCAGGTCGACATTCCCTTGAGCGGCGGGACCCTGCACGCGCAGCTCTTTAAGCCCGACGGCGATGGGCCGTTTCCGGTGGTGATCGCGCTGCACGGCTGTGCCGGCTTGGCCGGCCATTCCGAGCCGGTGCTGCAGCGCTATCGCGACTGGGCCGAGCAATTGCTGAAGGGCGGCAAAGCCGTTCTGCTGCCGGATAGTTATGGTTCGCGTGACCTCGGCCCGCAATGCCGCGTCAAGGAGCGCGAGCGCCGCGTGCTGACGCGCCGCCAGCGCGTCGACGATATCATGGCATCGCGGCAATGGCTGGTGCAGCAGCCCTGGGCCGCCCGCGACCGCATCAGCCTTCTCGGATGGTCGAACGGCGCCAGCGCGCTGTTATGGGCGGTGCGTCCGCAATCGTCCTCGCGCAGTGTCGAGCCGGACTTCCGCTCCGCGGTTGCGTTCTATCCGGACTGCCGCGTCTCGGCTGGCCTTGGCTGGAGCGCGCGCATCCCCACGCTATTGTTGATCGGTGCGAAAGATGACGTCAGTTCGCCGCCCGCCTGCCGCCAGATGATCGACGGCGCGCGCGGGCGCAGCGCTTTGACGCGGATCGTGGTTTACCCCGGCGCCTATCACGATTTCGACCGCGCCAATCTTCCGCCTCAAGCGATCGCCGGGACGGCGGATGCCGCTTTGCCGGAAGGCGGCCATCTCGGCACCGATCCCGAAGCGCGCGCCGATTCGCAAAAGCTGGTCGCGGAGTGGCTGGCGCGGTGATTATTTTCTTACCCTCCCCTGGAGGGACCCTCCAGGGGAGGGTGAGAGTACGCGTATCCTCTAAAACAAACTTCCCTGCCCAACCGGCTTTGCCACGCGCTTCGGCGCGGCCACCTTCGGCTCGCTCGCAGCCGGTTTCACTGGGCGCGTTGCCGCCGGGCGATCGCCATCAGCGGTCGCGGCGACGCGGCCGTCGGAAAATTCCAGGTCGAGCCGCGCGCCCGGTCCGATGCCGGCCGCGGTGCGTAGCGCGAGGCCCTGTTCGTCGCGCACCAAAACAAAACCGCGCGCGAGCACGCTGCGATAGGACAGCGCGCCCAGCAACTGGCCGCTATGGGCGACCCGCGCCTGCAGCCGCTGCGTTGCGGTCGCGAGCGCCCGCCGCGCGCGTTCGGCGAGCCGCAGCACGCGTTCGTGCTCGCGGGCAATGGCGTTACGCTGCGCTTGTGCGTTGGCGAGCTTTGATGCTTTTAGCCGGATCGCCAGTCCGGCAAAGCGGTCGCGACGAGCGCGCAGCAATGTTCGCAACGAGTGCGTCATGCGCTCGCCGCAAACCGTCAGCCGATGATCGGCCTGCGCCACTTGTCCGCGCAGCACCCGCACCGTCAATCGCGCGCCGACGGCCGCGAAGTGGCGGAAATGCAGGTGCGTGTTGGCCTTCAACGCGCGGGGCAGCGACGCGCCCGCGCCATCCAGCCGCTGCCGCGGGATCGCAAGCAATTCACCTGCGGCGGGCAGCGCGCGGGCTGCGGCGCGCAGCTCGTTGCGGCGGAATTCCTGGCCGCGCTGCCAGCACATCATGGTCCGCCGCGCCAGGCTTTCGACCTCGACGAACAATTCTGCCCGCACCGGAACCGCCATTTCGGCCGCCGCCGTCGGCGTCGGCGCGCGCTTGTCGGCGGCAAAATCGATCAGCGTGATGTCGGTCTCGTGGCCGACCGCC
>Ga0209331_1000278_pt1 | contig 18829 bp, 18 predicted proteins | sample JacPinW_OM3H0_M3_FD_187971 | JGI IMG/M metagenome (GOLD analysis project Ga0209331, IMG submission 187971) | Forest soil microbial communities from Algoma, Ontario, Canada - Jack Pine, Ontario site 1_JW_OM3H0_M3 (SPAdes) (version 2) | ecosystem: Environmental > Terrestrial > Soil > Boreal...
AGGCCTTGAGATTCACCGCTTCTGCCTTCGCCGGCCATGCGAGCGCGACAGCCACAGTGCAGGCCAATCCAGTCAAAGCAGATCGTAAGATCGTTGGATGCATAGCTTTCTCCTCCCTGATACAGATGGTCACTGCTTCTCGAACACCACCATCTTACATCTATTCCGTTGTTTAGGTTGAGTGCCACGCGGCAAAGCCGATGCCCCTGCTGACGCAGCGCCTCGACCGACAACGGGGATGGTCATAAGCGCTGCGCGGATCGGAGGTTTTCTCAGGTTTAGGGGCCTCCCCGGGGGGGCGTTCTAGCCTCGCAACCGCTGCACGCGCAGCAGCCGCAGAGACTCGGAAGGCGTCGATGCTGATCACGGCGATATGTTTAGCTACAAAGATGCTATTGAATGACTCCCATTTGCACAGGCGCCGAGGAGAGGCGCCTCGGAACCGCTACTGTTTCCCTGATCGCGGCAACAGCCAAGCCATGACCCTTTGGTACCGGTCGCCGCTGCATCGGAACTGATGCTTTTCTAACGCTTTCTTTGCAAACGCCGCGGTCTGTTCCTCAGTTTGTCGTTTGTCCCGCGGGAGGGACATCCATTCACGGATGATAGTTCGCCGCACGGCATGCTCCGGTTTCATGTCAAGGTCCTTGCTCAGGGTTCAGCGTGAAATAGACAGTTGTCACGAGCTTATAGTCGACCGATCCCTGCTGCGGCTCGGCGAACACCACATGAAGCCCGTCTCCAAACTCGCCTGAGGTGCAACGACAGTCAATGAGCCTCCATACCTTGTCGCTCAGTGGCTAACCGGCGCCCTTCTGCTTATGCCATCATTATGGAAAGGGGCTAGTTTTCATCTCGAATTCATATGCCTTCAAAGGCACATTGCAGGCATGGTGGCCCCACTGAAGACGATGGCGGATTGGAGAAGCGGTTACAGCGCTTATGAGGAGGCTTGCTCGATGGCCAGCACTATCATTTTCCTGCTAGCGACGGCGATCTTGCTTTCGCTGGCCACCTATTGCCTATTCAATCCACCCCGCAATCGAATTAGGCGCCGGTTCGACCAGCGAGCATCGAAAGTCCGCAGTACCTCCGATGTTGAGCGCCAAGACCGGATCTAAGCCACCTGTCGCTTGCGCGATTCCAGCGCACAACTTGTAGTCGCTGGCGTCCTTGCGCAACGGGAATGCCTTTGAGGCGCATGGGACTTATCGACCATCTTCATGCTGGCATCCCACATTTGACGGCCGACCCAGGTCTTCACCGCTTGCCGGTCCGGGGCCTAGCAATCTAATATTTTCTTCCATTGCTCAAAAGCTTATCTGTAGTCGAAGCATCCGTGCATGGACGAGGGAGTGCAGTTGCCTTTGGACCGCTTAGTTTTATGTCGAGTTCAACTGCTTTGACCATGAAGGCATTGCCGAGCGCCTCAAGTTCAAATCTCGCATTCAAATTGGTCCGAGCGCGACGAAAATATCGCTCGGCCTTTTTGAATAAATAATCTGGCGTCGACGTATTCGGCTTGGACAGCATGAGCTTCACTCAGTTTGCAAACCTTCCCCGATATTCTCCTCCGAGATGGGCAGCATACGTGCTCCGTCTCTTTTCCGTAGTCCTCCGCCGCTCGCAGGGTCGACTATTTGCTCTCGGGCCGTTTCCTATGGCGATGAATAGCGCCTGGTTCGAATGTTGCTGCGTCCCTGCGGAAAATCTCCCGTGCCGTCAAGGTGAGCATCAGCGTATATAAATTCGAGATGCAAGCTCGGGTATTCTCATAAGTGCAGTATAAGTGGCCCACGCTGCCAGTAGAGACCTCGCCAGAGCATACGACGAGGACGTCAGCCGACGACGAACCCTCGTAAGCTATGGTACTCCTGATTGCTGTGAGCCGTGTCTTGTGTCGAGGCTCGCAATGCCCCGCAGCAGACGACCAAGCAGGTCGGATCCCGTGATGATGCGCTTTTGCGAGCCCCAGACGAGAATCAGATCGTTGTCGATAACATCGTCGTCAGGGTGCTCCTGCACAACCCTCAGGCAGCCAATGACGTCGCCGAGCCGCGTCTGCATATCCCGTACAATGATCGGCCGGTGCCAGCACGCACCCTGAATAGTTTCGGGCTGATCGAACAACGCGTCACGCAGGAAGTGATGGGAATCCAGCACAAACGCCGGCTCACCAGCGAGATCGGTCACGATCACCCACTTCTTGCCGGAGACGTTGACCCGCTGAAGGAAAGGATCGTCTGCTGAGGGATTGAATGGTGGCAGGACGCATCTGCCGCCTGCAAGCGGCAAGCTGATAATGCTTTGCGCGTGTATGGGCTCGCCCTCTTCGGTAACCGGCAAGTCGTCGAGGTCGAGGAAATTCTGCACTCCGGTCGCTTCCAGCTTGCCGATGTCGCCACCATTGGCAGCGGCGCGCGCAACCAAGGAGTGGACGTCACGCTCGCGAAGATAGGCGATACCTTCAACTCCGAGCCACCAATCGAGCAGTATCGCTGTCGGCTTGGCCACGAAGAACAAGGCGGCGCGCCAGAAAATCAGGAACGGCAAAAATCGCGCCGTCATCCGCAGAGCGTTCCGTGAGAAATACGCCTGCGGCGCGATCTCGCCGAGCAGCGTGATCGCGATTGCCGAGAAGAGGAATGCGCCAAGTCCTGCGAGAACCGAGTCGGATAGCAGCGTCAGAAATACGTTGGCACCCACGTTGCCCCAGATAACGGTGGCGAGCACTTGATTGGAATTTCTCCGCAGCTCAAGGACGCGGGCGGCATCCTTATTCCCGCCATCTGCCTCGACTTGCAGACGCAATTGGCTGAGGCTGAAGATCGCGAGATTCAGGCCGGAAAACAGCGCGGACAGCGCGATGCACGTGATAATGCCGAGCCAAATCCAGACACTGGGGATGTAAGACACGGAGCTTTCCCGCCTGAGATCTCAGGCGCCCATGGCGCGCAAAATCAGATGACTGCGCAATTGTCCACAATCAGAGCATATGCACCTAAGTGGGAGCATATACGTATTTGTCAAGCGGACTTAGAGCCCAATGCAGCTAAACCTTGATGAGAGTGTCTATGCGCCTATATGAGCGCAGATCCTCTAGTTCTGGCGCTCATGACCGGCGCCTTTACCGGAATGCTCGAAGAGCGCGATTTCGCAAAAAACGCTCGTGCGGGTCGCGCGGTCGACGCAAATCGGAATTTGAGGAGCAAGGCCGGATTGCTGCCGCGTCTCACAAGCAGGCTCTGGAAGCGAATGTGAATAACCATGTCTCTCCCGGTGCCATCTATCATCGATACGCGACGCAATCAGATGTTCCCTGTGCTCGAGCCACTGGAAATCGAGCGGGTGCGGCGGTTTGGCAAGGTTCGCTCCTATGGAGCGGGCGAGGCGCTCGCCAAGGTCGGTGAGAAGGGCCATGGCCTGGCAGTCATCTTGGCCGGAACGGTGGAGATCACGCAGCACGACGAGTCGGGCCGGCGCGAGCTGATCGTCACTCACCGCGCGGGCGCATTCATGGGAGAACTGGCGCAATTGGCGGGGCGACCAGCCTTGGTCGACGCTTACGCGCAGACCGCGGTCGATGCCCTTATTATTCCCCCGGAGCAGTTGCGGGCCCTCTTGATTGCGGAAGCGGAGCTCGGAGAGCGGGTCATGCGCGCTCTCATCCTGCGCCGCGTCGGCCTGATCGAGCGAGGAGCCGGCGGACCGGTGATCGTCGGCCGTGCCGAGAACGGCGACGTGCTGCGGCTGCAGAGCTTTCTCCAGCGCAACGGTCATCCGCATCAAAGGCTCAATCCGGAGACCGATCCGGAGGCGAAGGCACTGATCGAACGTTTTCACGTCGATCCCGGTCAATTGCCCATCGTCCTGTGCCCGGGTGGAGAGTTGTTGCGCAATCCGAGCGAGAATGAGCTCGCCCGATGTATCGGGCTCGTCGGGCCGATTGATCCGAAGCGCGTTTATGACGTGGCCATTGTCGGTGCGGGGCCGGCAGGCCTTGCCGCGGCGGTCTATGCAGGGTCGGAAGGGCTCTCCGTCCTGGTGCTCGATCGCCGTGCGTTCGGCGGCCAGGCCGGCGCCTCGGCCCGCATCGAAAACTACCTCGGCTTCCCAACCGGAATCACCGGCATGGCACTCATGGCTCGTGCCCACAACCAGGCGCGGAAATTCGGGGTCGAGATGGCAATCCCCGATGAGGTGATCGGCCTCGATGCGACAAGCGATCCGAACAAGCGCAGCTTTGTCCTGAAGCTTTCCAATAACGAACGTGTGAGTGCCCGCTCGGTGGTGATCGCAAGCGGTGCGCGCTATCGGCAGCTTGCAGTGGATGGTCTGGCACCTTTCGAGGCAGCAAGCGTGCACTATTGGGCCTCCCCGCTCGAAGGCAAGCTGTGCGCCGGCCAGGAGGTGGCGTTAGTCGGTGCCGGGAACTCGGCGGGGCAGGCAGCGGTCTATTTGGCAAGCCAAGTCTCCAAGGTATGGCTCCTGGTGCGGGGGCGAGACCTGGCATCCAGCATGTCACGCTACCTCGTTGATCGCATCGCGGGCCTCCCTAATGTGGAAGTGTCGACACAGACCACAGTCATCGGCGTCGAAGGCCGCGACGCGATGCTCGAAGCAATCCGCTTGCGTCGAGGCCGCTCAGGAGATGACGTGCGGCTGCCGATTCAACATCTGTTTCTCTTCATTGGAGCGGAGCCGAACACCGATTGGCTGTCCGGATCGGGAGTAGCGTTGGACCGCAAGGGATTTGTATTGACTGGGGCCGATGCCGCCGAGATCCGGTCCCCCCTGGAGACAAGCCGCCGGGGCATATTTGCGATCGGCGACGTGCGCTCGGGCTCGGTGAAGCGTGTCGCCGCAGCAGTCGGCGAGGGAGCACAGGTCGTGGCGACGCTGCATGCCGCCTTATCCCAATCGCCCGCAATCACAGTGTCATCGTAGGACGGTAGCATCTCTGCACCGACCATGATCGATTGAGTCGGAGTCCCATGGCTTACGCGCGGTCTTGTTACGCGGCCGTCTCACGCGAGGTCGGACTCACTTCACCAATCGATGCAGTTCGCGATTGTGTCGTGCCAGCGTATGGCGGCAACGAAAGCACCAGGCGTTCGATCAGCCATCGGCCTGCAAGCCCCGGCGGCGTTTCGATCTTGTGTACCACCTGCATCGGGTAGTCTCCGCCGCCCCAGTCGCGAAGGTGTAGTCGCACTAGCCTCCCGGCCTCGATATCGGAGCGAACCATGGGTTTAGGCATTCCCCCCCAACCCATCCCACGCAGAAGAAGCTTGTGCTTCAGTGTCAGATCGCCAACTCGCCACGTCGCCAGGCTGACGACGCCGTAGTCCCGTCCTTCGGGTTCGGGCTGATCCGATAGAACAAGCTGGAGGTGTTCGCCGGCGCGCGAGGCCGAAGTGTCGCCTGACAAAGCAAGCGGATGGCTGGGAGCGGCAACCGGAATGAGCTCGACGGCCCCGATCTGGCTCATTAGCTCCAAGCCGGTTGTATTCATGTGGATCGCGCCTCCGACGCCAATCCAAGCATCGCCATTGCGGACTACCCGCTCGACGCCTTCGAGCGGTTGCACCGAGAGCCGCAGGGGCACGGTGGGGAATTTCTTGTGAAAATCATCGAGCGCCGTCACCAACCGGTCGCTTGGGTATATGCTGTCGACGACCAGCGACACCTCTGGTTCAAGCCCGTCGAGAAGTCCCCTCACGCGTGCGCGCAACGTTTCGACGCTGTACGCGACCGCCTTGGCTTCGGAAACGATCGCCTCTCCCACAGGTGTGAGTCTCGGCTTTCGCGTCGTCCCGCGATCAAAGAGAGGAAGGCCGAGCTGCGCCTCGAGCGTGTCGATCGCGTAGCTGATGGCGGACGTCGCGCGCCGAAGACGTTTGGCGGCAGCGCTGAAGCTCCCTTCCTCGACCACGGTCAGCAGCACCAAGAGCTGGTCCACACTAGGGGTTCCGGGGGCCTGCATTTCGAATCTCCTGAAAAGAATTTTCAGATTTATTCGGGTTTTCCAACGCCAGAGGCGCATCTATGTACGGTGCTCGTTCGCAACCAGTGCTCTCCAAGGAGGAATGATGCTGACAGTAGGATTGATCGTCGGGAGCACCCGGCCTAACCGGTTCGCCGACACACCAGTGCGATGGCTGGTCGAGGGCGCATCAGCACGGTCGGACCTGCGGCTGTCGGTTCTCGACCTGCGCGACTTTGCACTGCCGTTCTTCAATGAGCCGGCGCCGCCGGGCTACACGAACGGCGTCTACACTGATCCGAAAGCGGAAGCCTGGCGCAAACGTATTGGCGAGCTCGACGCCTTTATCGCCACAGTCGCCGAGTACAATCACGGTCCCACCGCGGTTCTCAAGAACGCTTTCGACAGCGCGTTCCTCGAGTGGCAACGCAAGCCGATCGCCTTTGTCGGCTATGGCGGCGTCGGCGCGGCGCGCGCGATCGAGGCTCTACGCGGTACGGCCATTGAACTTCAGATGGCGCCGATCAGACACGAAGTAAATATCGCGATGGAGCCGTATCTTGGAATTGTCCAGGCCGGTCGCTCCCTGAATGATTACGACTACCTGGTTCGCGGCAGGGCGCTGATGTTCGACCAACTGGTGTGGTGGGGCGAGGCATTGAAGGCGGCACGTCAAAGAACGGCCGCTCAGAGCAGCGTGGCGGCCTGACCGCTCACGCAAGCGAGCTGCGTACTGGCCACAGGAGTTTCCGTTATGGCTAAATTTGCCGCAGTAATCGGACAACACCCACGTCAGATCGTTTATCGGACGCAAGGCCACCGTCACGGGCCCGTCACCCGTCTGATGAGCCCATCTGACCTAGGTCAAAATCTCAAGCCTTTCGTCTTTCTGGATCTTTTCGATGACGAGGGAAGCTCCTTCTCGGGGTTTGGATGGCATCCGCATTCGGGCATCGCGACACTCACTTATCTTTGGGAGGGCAGCATCCGCTACGAAGACACGACCGGCGCCGCCGGGTTCTTGCCTGCCGGCGGCGTCGAATGGTTCAAGGCCGCCGGTGGCGCATGGCATGGCGGCGGCTCCGGCAACTCCGGACGGTCCCGTGGATTCCAGCTCTGGCTCGCGTTGCCGCCCGACCAAGAGCTCGGGCCAAGCGAAAGCATCTACCAAAAGCCGCAGGACGTTCATGCGAATGGACCCGCTGCCGTACTACTGGGCACCTTGGGCGAAGTGTCGAGCCCGCTAAAAGCGCCGTCCTCGATTACCTATTTGGCCGTGCGGCTCAAGGCCGGAGAAACCTGGCGCTACGAGCCACCCGCGGATCATGCGATTTCCTGGATCGCGCTTGCCTCGGGAAGGCTCGCTGTTCCTGGACGTGTCGAGGGCGGCGAATTGGTGGCCTTCGACAAATCCAATCAGGCGATCGACTTCCAAGCGGAGACGGACACCGAGTTCGTCCTCGGCTCGTCCGCAAGTCATCCGTATGGACTCGCCCTTGGACACTACTCCGTACACACGAGTGCGGCATCGCTTCATGCCGGCGAACAGCGGATCGAGGAGATAAAGCGGCGACTGCAAAAGGAAGGGCTCAACGCGCGCCTTACGATTGCGGCGGCGGCAGAAACATGACCTCGTGCTTGGCTGACAGCGCGACCACCTCGGGCGGAGTCTGCTCTTTCATGCTGTGGATCGCCCAGAACAAGTCATAGAGCTTGCGCGTCGGCGTGACCCAGAAAAAGCATTTCACGGTCTGGTCTGACTTGTTGAAGATGCCGTGGGCGATGTTCATCGGGAGCCGGATCAGGTCTCCCGATGTCGCGATGAAATCATGCCCGTCGAGCAGGAGATCGAACCGCCCCTCGAGCATATAGATGAACTCATCCTGGGTGGGATGAATATGGGGCGGCACCGCTGTTCCGGGTGGAAACGTAGCGTGCCAGGCAAACGAATTCTCAGACACCTGTTTCGGCACATAGGTCTGGCCGAGAATGTTCCAGCTGATCCCGTCAATACCGGTACCGGCCTTGGTGATGCCTGCGGTCAATGGCTGCATCGACGTGCCTCATGCTTCTTCCTTGCGACAGGGCAACCATAAACAAGAAAGCCCGCGAAACAACGGGGTTGAGCCCTGTAGAGCCCTGTAGCCCGGATTAAGAGAAGCGAAATCCGGGTTGCTGCCGACGCAAGGTCTGGTAACGTCGCTCGGAATCAAGGAAGCTTCGGGAAGCAACCCCGGTGATCCCGGATTTCGCCCGTCTCCGCTGAAGCTTCGACGGGCAAATTTCAGTAAGGCCGCCGAAGCGTTCGCGAAGGCGGCTTCGCTCAATCCGGGCTACACCTACTCGGCCGGATGCGGAGAGATTAATGAAAAGCCGCCCCCTCGTACTTGCAGGGAATGGTGCCGCTCGATCCCCACGCCAAGGATTGCCCGATAAAGTGAGGGCATGAATACTGCTCTCTTCATCGTCCAGGTTCTCAACGGCCTCCAACTCGGAATCCTGCTGTTTCTGATTGCGGCGGGGCTCACGCTCGTTTTCGGCGTGATGAATTTCATCAATCTCGCCCACGGCGTTCAATACATGCTGGGCGCCTATTTTGCCGTCACGTTTTATGACCTGACGCAGAATTTTATCGCCGCCACCGTGCTTGCGCTGCTTGCCGCGCTCGCGTTCGGACTGCTGCTCGAGCTCGTGGTATTCCGCCGGCTCTACGACCGCGACCACCTCGACCATGTCATCGCGACCTTTGGAATCATCCTTTTTCTCAACCACGGCGTGAAGCTCGTCTGGGGGGCCGCGCCGCTAAGCTTGCCGATTCCCGACGCGGTCTCGGGCTCGGTTCGGCTGACCGACGGTTTGCTCTATCCGCTCTGGCGCCTCTTCATTATCGCCGCGGGACTTGCGACGGCCGGATTGCTCTATGTCCTGATCGCGCATACCCGAACCGGCATGCTGATCCGTGCCGGCGCTTCGCACGCCGCAATGGTGTCGGCGCTCGGGGTGAACATCCGGCGTCTGTTCACGATTGTCTTCGGTCTCGGCGCCATGCTGGCCGGGTTTGCCGGCATCATGATCGCTCCCATTCTCTCGGTTGAGCCCGGGATGGGTGACACCGTTCTCATACTGGCCTTCGTGGTCATTGTGATCGGAGGGATCGGCTCCGTCCGCGGCGCGTTTCTGGGCGCGCTGGTGATCGGGCTCGTCGATACCCTGGGGCGCTCGTTCTCGGTCGATGCGCTGCGGCTCGTCATAGGGCCATCACCCGCGCGCACGATAGCGCCCGCGCTCGCCTCGATGCTCATCTACCTGCTGATGGCGCTCGTATTGTATTTCCGCCCCACCGGACTTTTCCCGGCGAAGGGGCGTTGAATGGCGACCGCAACGCTCGCGCGCGTGGAAAAGTCTGGGCGGCCGCTCGCACGCAAACCAGTGGCGCTCGGGCTTTTCCTCATCTTTGCGTTGCTCCCTCTGTTCGCGGCCATCAGCGGCAAAGGCTATCTCCTGAGCCTGTTCGAACGCGTGATGATCTTTTCCATCGCCGCGCTATCGCTCGATCTGCTCGCGGGCTATGGCGGTCTGATCTCCTTCGGACATGCCGCATTCATGGGACTCGGCGCCTATGCCGTCGGAATCCTGTCGGCACACGGCGTACAGGAGACCTTGTTATCCTTGCCGGCGGCAATCCTGGCCGCCGCATTGTTTGCGCTGCTCACCGGGTGCGTCTGCCTGCGCACCAAGGGCGTCTATTTCATCATGATCACGCTTGCTTTTGGGCAGATGGCGTTCTTCACCGCAAGCTCGCTTGCCCCTTATGGCGGGGATGACGGCCTCACCATCGCCGCGCGCAATACGCTTGCCGGATTTGCGCTGCTGCGAAACGAACAGCTCTTTTATTACGTGGTGCTCGGTTGCGTGCTCGGCACGTATCTCTTCTGCCGCATGCTGATCGGCACGCGCTTCGGGCGCGTCTTCCAGGGGGCGAGGGAAAACGCCGTGCGCATGGAGACCATGGGCTTCGACGTCTATCGCTTTCAGCTGATCGCCTATGTGATCGCGGGGTCGATTGGCGGGCTGTCGGGCTTTCTGCTGGCCAATGCCACCGAATTCGTAAGCCCCGCCTATATGTCGTGGCAGCGTTCCGGCGACCTGATCATCATGGTCGTTCTCGGCGGGCTCGGCACGCTCAACGGCGCCATCATGGGGGCGGCCGCGTATCTGTTGCTGGAGGAATGGCTCTCCGGTTTTACCGAGGACTGGAAGGTGATCTTCGGCCCCTTGCTTGTGCTTGCGGTCCTTTATGCGCGCGGCGGATTGGTCCACGCTGGTGACGCACTTTTCCGGAGACTAAGGTCGTGACTGAGCCGGTGTTGCGACTGGAGAAGCTCAGCAAGCGGTTTGGCGGTCTCCTGGTCACCGATGATGTGACCCTCGATGTCATGCCGGGCGAGCTCCACGCCGTCATCGGACCAAATGGCGCCGGCAAGACCACCTTGATCAATCAGATCTCGGGGCTCATTGCACCCGACGCGGGCCGCATCTGCTTCATGGGCCGCGATATTACCGGCTTGACCATGCATGCGCGCGCGAAGCTGGGACTGGCGCGGTCGTTCCAAGTGACCTCCGTTCTTTCGGGCTTTTCCGCCCTCGACAACGTCGCGCTCGCGGTGCAATCGCGGCATGGATCGAGCTTTCGGTTGCGCGGCCACGCGCGTGCGGAAACCGTTCTGAACGAAATCGCGCTCGCGGTGCTGGCGGAAACCGGTCTTGCAGATGCGGCCGAAATGCACGCTGGCGCGCTGTCGCATGGAGAGCGGCGCGCGCTCGAATTCGCGATCGCGCTTGCAATGGAGCCCAAAGTTCTCCTGCTCGATGAGCCGATGGCGGGAACCGGCCATGAGGAGGCCGCCCGGCTGCTGCAATTGCTTCAGCGGCTGAAGGGCCGGTTTCCGATCGTGCTGATCGAGCATGACATGGCGACGGTGTTTGCGCTCGCGGACCGCATTTCCGTCCTGATCTACGGGCGCCTCCTGGCGAGCGGTTCGCCGCAAGATATTCGCGCAGATGCGCGCGTCGTTGCCGCTTATCTCGGCGATGAAATGGAATGAAGCCACTGCTCGAGGTCGAACGGCTCCAGGCAGGCTATGGTTTCGCCCAGGTGCTGTTCGATGTCACGCTGAGCGTGCGGGCCGGCGAAGTGGTGACGCTGCTTGGCCGCAACGGCATGGGCAAGACCACAACCATCAGCACCATCATGGGGCTTGTTCCCGCGCGCGGGGGTATGACGCGGTTTGCAGGCCGTGCGCTGCTCGGCGCTCCGCCCTACCTCATCGCACAAGCCGGGATCGGCCTCGTTCCCGAGGGGCGACAAATCTTCCCCGGCCTTACGGTGGAAGAAAATCTTGTCGCGACCGCCTCGCCCCGCTCCGGTGACCAGGAATGGACGCTCGATCGCATCTATAAGCTGTTTCCCTCATTGCGTGAACGGCGCCGGAACATGGGCGACCAGCTCTCCGGCGGAGAGCAGCAGATGCTGGCGATCGGTCGCGCGCTGATGACCAATCCCAAGCTGCTCATTCTGGACGAAGCGACGGAAGGATTAGCGCCGCTCATTCGCCGGGAGATCTGGCAATGCCTCGCCCGTCTCAAGCGCGAAGGCCAGTCCATTCTCATTGTCGACAAGCATCTGCGCGCGCTGATCGGCCTCGCGGACCGCCACGTGATTCTGGAAAAGGGCCATGTGGTGTGGACCGGCACGTCCGCCGAGCTGACGGCGGATGCGCAAATTACGCAGCGCTATCTGCGCGTTTAATAGCGATCAATCTGGGCGCGCACGCGATCGAGAATTTCTCGCGGCGGTTGGGCGAATTCGGAACGCGTTCCGGGCAGGCCGTCGCCCGGTCGCGTGGTTGCAACCATCCCGATTTTCGTGACGACGGAATTCTCGTGCACAGGATCGCACCGGTCCGCCTTCACGCCCGGCAGCACGATGAGATCCTCATGTCCCCGAAATCGCGCTGCCAATGACCATTCGACTTGTTTCCAATCCTCGGGATCGACGTCGTTTTCCACCGCGATGACGAGCTTGAGAAGGTTGACCTGGCCCATCGCCAGCAGCACGGCGCGCTTGCCCTCGCCGAGCTGCGGCCGGTGCAGGGTGATGATGGCATGCAGCCTGCCCATGCCGCCGTCGCTGACAAAGACACGCCGTACGGCAGGGATCACGCGTTGCAGCGCGTGCGATAGCACCGTCTCGATCGCAACCGCGCCAAGCAGGCAGTGTTCGGGCGCGAAGCCGGGAAGAATCGCCTGATAGATCGCATCGGCGCGCTGCGTCACGCACGTGATGTTGACGCCAAGGCCAGGCCCGTAGTTCACGTAGAAACCGGGAAACTCGGAGACCGGTCCCTCCTCGATGAGATCGTCCGGCCGCAGCGCGCCTTCGAGCACAATCTCCGCTTCGGCTGGCACTTCGAGATCGACCGTCCTGCACTTGAGGAGCCGCACCGGATCGCGCATGAGCGCGCCGGCAATGGCAAACTCGTCGTCGCCGAGGTCCACATACATCTGCGAGGCCAGCAGCACCGCCGCGTGGTTGCCGATGGCAGCTGCGATCGGCAATGGCTGGCCGAGCGACTTTGCCTTTTCCGCCAAACGATAGAGATGATGATTGTGTGCAATGCCGGCCAGCAATCGGCTGCCGCCTTCGAGGCGAAGCCGGGCGATCGAGACATTGCGCCGCCGCGTCTGCGGATCTTTGGCGACAATCACCGCGGCGGTGATGTACGGGCCCCCCTCGCGCTCGAACCACGTCGGCACTGGCATGATCTGCGCGAGATTGAGATAGGCGTCGTGAGCAAGGTCCTGCACCGGACCGCGCTCCACCATCACCGGCGGGATCGGCTTGCGCACTGCGCTCAGGCAAAACTCGTGCAGATCGGCGCGCGCGGTACCGAGCGCTCGCGCGATGCGTTCACGGGAATTGAGCAGGTTGCCGGCCACGGGAATATTTTGGCGGGCCACCCGCTCAAACAATTGCGCCGGTCCGTCTTTGCGCAGCGACAGCAAGGACGCGATCTCGAAGCGGGCATCGACGGGGCGGGCAACCCGATGCAATTCTCCAGCCGCTTCAAGGGCGGCCAGAAAACCACGCATGCTCTGGTCGGTCATGACTGACACCAGCCCTTGGAGCGCAGCATGGACCCCGAGGTCACCGGGAACGAGCGCTTCATCGCGGCGCGCCCTTGCCCAGCGCGTAATCGGAAAGATTGATTGCGAGCGCTTTTTCACAAACGGGATAGACGGACGGATCGGTTACGCTCGACGAGAGTGGAATCACGTCTTTGGATATGCGCAGCACCAGAAGCTCCATGCCGTCGTTGATCTCGCCCACGCTTACCGGCACGCCATTGCGGTCAAGCGTTGTGATGACATCGGGATAGCTCGCCAGCCGAGCGTTCGCGCCATCCTCGACCGCCATATACTCGTTCATCACGTGCAGGATGAATGCCTTTTTGCCCTCTTCGATGCGAATGGTACCGATATCGAAAGCATCGCTCCTGTATTGCACGGCCTTGCGGGCAACTGTGCCTTGCCCGATTATCTCGCCTTGCATGTGCCGGCAGATGGCATCGATGACGGCGGTGCCGCCTTTGGGCTCGGCGGCGAGGATGGCCTCGCCGAGCGAGAGCGCGATGGAAATCCCGCCGAGCGCTGCATGCGCTTTCACGTAGGAGGCGCGAACGGGATTGCGGCAGGACGCGATGAAACCGCCGGACATGTCGGCGGCTTTGCGCAGGATCGGTGAAATTCTGGCAGTGGCGCCGCGCACGACCAGCTCGATATAGGCGTTATTGGCGCGATGGCCTCCGGCCGCCGACTGGATCATCGGCTCGGGCGAGCTCGCAAGTCCGAGCGAGCCCATGTCGCCGGTCGGGTGTGCGCGCAAGTCGCCGACCGCATCGACGACCTTCGTGCCAAGAATGGCCGAAGGCAACCAGCCGTTGAGCGTGCTCGATTTGCCGTTCTGCCCAATCATCAATCCATAGATCGGCTCGCCCAGCTCGCGTTGCGCGAGCTCCACCGCGCGCACGTAATCAACGCCCAGCATCTGCCACTGGGTCGTGCCGGCCGGCGCGCCGATTGCCGCCGCCGTTGCAATCCAGGCATCGTCCGGCACTTCGTCCATGCTCACCAGCTCTGGCGTTCCGGCATTCACGGCTGCTGTGCCGAGCATGCGTCCGTGGTCGGCAAAGCCGCCACCGCCCGCTGCAAAAACGGCGCCGCCCTTGAGCGCCGCCTCGACGTCACGCGCCGTGAGAATTCGTTTCATGTGCCGCACTCATGTGGTCCTCCGGCGGGGAGCCGAGAAATGTCTCGAACAGGCTGCTATCCGCCGTTACCGCGGCGGCCGGGCCCGAGAATGCGACTGACCCGGAGGTGAGGATACAAACATTATCCGCGATCGCCAGCGCGCGCGCCGTGTTCTGCTCGACCAGGACGATTGTGAGTCCACCCTTGCGCAACGCTTCGAGCGCGCTGAAGCAGACATCGACCATCTTCGGCATAAGACCGAGCGAAAGCTCATCGATGAGCATGAGCTTGGGCTCCGCCATCAGCGCCCGACCCATGGCCAACATCTGCTGCTCACCGCCGGACATGGAGCCAGCCAGCTGGCTGCAGCGCTCCCGCAGGATCGGAAACAGCTCGAAGACCTTTGCGCGATTGATGGCGTCGCGCGCCGCGGGACGAGAGTACCCGCCGACCGTGAGGTTTTCTTCCACACTGAGATCCGAAAACAGCCTGCGCCCTTCGGGAACGAGCGCAATGCCAAGCCGTGCCCGTCTCACCGCGGGCTCGGCGGTGATATCTCTGCCCGCGAACATGATGCGGCCGGCATGAATGGGCGTATGGCCCATGACGGCCATGATCGTTGATGTCTTGCCGGCACCATTCGACCCGAGCAGCGCGAACACCGACCCCGCCGGCACGTCGATGCTCAGATCGCGGACTGCGCGGATCGCCCCATAGCCGCAGCTCATGTTTTCAAGCCGCAGCATGCTCTCTCCCCGGGCCGAGATAGGCTTCGCGCACGGCAGGGTTCGCCATGACTTCGTGCGGAGCCGCGTCGGCGATAATCCTGCCCTGATCGAGCACGAGCAGGCGGCGGCACACGCGCATGACCTGCGCCAGGTTGTGCTCGACCAGAATCGTGGTGATGCCGCCGGCGTTGATCCCGGCGATGAGATCCACAAGCTTTGCCGCTTCGTTGTGGTTCAATCCGGCGAGCGGCTCGTCCAGCAGAATGAGGCTGGGATCGACCGCGAGAGCCCGCGCGAGTTCGAGGCGCTTGAGGTGACCGAGCGGCAGCGCCGTGACCGGCTTGCTGTCCTCACCCGCAAGCCCGACCTTGGCAAGGATCTCGCGTGCGCGTGCTTCCTGCGCAGCACGGGCTATTCGCGTGAGCGCAGCAAACGGGTTGGCGGTAAGGCGATGACCGGCGGCGAGCGTTACATTCTCCAGCACGGTCATGGAGCGGAACGGACGCACGATCTGGTGGGTGAGGGCGAGACCGTGGCGGACGCGGCGCGCCGTCGGCCAGCGCGTGACGTCAATTCCGGACAACACGACCCGTCCGCTGTCGGGGCTGAGCACGCCGGCGATGATTCGCAGCAGCGTCGTTTTGCCGGCGCCGTTGGGCCCGATCAAGCCGGCCATTTCGCAGGGCGCGATGAGAAAGCTCACTCCGGCGAGGGCCTGCACGCCGCCGAAGCGGATGGCGGCCGCTTCGACTTCGAGTGCCCAATTCACCGCGTCCATGCCCGGCCCACTGCGACGCGCCCCAGACCCGCGAGCCCTTCCGGCGCAAAACGCATGACGAGGATGAGAAGCCCTCCAAAGATCAGCAGCCGGTACTCGTTGATGAACCGGAATATTTCGGGAAGCAGCGTGAGGATGATTGCGGCGGCGACCACGCCCAGCGTGGAGCCGGTACCGCCGATGACGACCATCGCCATCAGCATCACGGACACCAGGAAACCAAACGAATCCGGCACAATGAACTGGGTGAAATAGGCATAGAGCCCGCCGGCAAGACCCGCGATCGCCGTTCCAAGGGTAAAGGCCACGAGCTTGTAGTTGGAAACGGAAATCCCGATGCTGCGCGCGGTATCCTCATCATCGCCTACGGCCCGGAAGCCGAAGCCCATCCAGCTGCGGTTCACATAAATGCTGAATGCGATGGTGGCGAGGGCACATGCAAGAATGAGGAGCGCATTGCCTTGCGTGCCGAGTCCGGAGGATGGAATCCTGCTGATCCCCATCTCGGCACCGAGCCATGGCTGCTTGCGCACGAACCCGACGAACAGAAAACTTATACCGATCGTGGTCACGGCTAGAAAATCGTGCCGCAATCGCAGGGATGCAAATCCGACAATCACACCGAGAGCGCCGGCGACCATAACACCTGCCAGCAAGGAAACCGGAACGGAAGAACCGGCAGCTGCGAAAAAGGCGGCCGCGTATGCTCCCGCACCATAGAACGCCGCATGCCCGAGACTGAATTGACCGCAGAATCCCGTGATCATGTTCAGGCTCACGGCCAGCATGACATTGATACCCGTGATGGCGAGCACGCTGTAGGCATAGGCGCTCATGCCGTGCGTGCTCCGGCAAGCCCCTGCGGGCGAATGAGCAGCACGGCAATCAGGAACAGGAATGCAATGGCATCGCGATCGAGGAACCGGCCAACGAAAATGGTGCCGTAGGACTCCGTCAGTCCAAGCGCGAGGCTCGCGATCAGCGTGCCTTGCAGGCTGCCGAGCCCGCCGAGCACGATGATGGCGAGCGCCTTATAGCTGACCACAAAGCCCATCGTTGGCTCGACGAAATTGTTGAGGAGCGCAATGAGCGCTCCGCCGAGCGCCGCGAGCGCCGAGCCGATTGCAAAGTTGAGATAACGCACCTTGATCGCATCGACCCCGAAGCTCGTGGCAATGCGCGGGTCGGAGACGGTCGCGCGCCAGCCGATGCCGATCCTGGTGCGGGTGGTGAACAGGGCAAGCAGGACCAGGCATATTGTCGACAACGCGATGATTGCGATCTGAACAGTGTTGACCGTGAGACCCGCAATGTCGTGCAACTGCGTCGGATAGGGATTGCGGGCGAAGGTCAGCCCCTGTTCGCCAAAAGCAATCCGGAATCCGTCCTCCATCACGACCAGAAGACCAATGGAGGCGATCATGGCAACGTAAGGCGGGTAATCGAGCAAAGGCTCGTAGAGCAGCCGATAAATTGCCATGCCCAGCAGCGTGCACGCCGCGATCGCTGCCAGGATCCCGATTGCGATGCTGCCGGTGGCGTTCGCAACGATCACCGTGATGTACGCTCCAAAGGCGTAAACGGCGGCATGGGCGATATGGAGAATGCGCAGGAGGCCGTAGACCAGGGTGAGGCCGACCGCCATCAAGGCATACATGCAGCCGAAGACCAGGCCGTTGAAGGCCAGGTCGATGTAATAGGCCACAGCCTATCCGCGCATCATTCGGTGGGCGGCGCGAGCAGCTTGAGATCGTCGATCCAGGCATAGTGACGGAATTGACCATCCTTCACCACGTTGACGTTCATCGGCATATTGATTTCACGCAACGGGTTGAAGCTCACGAGCTCGCCGGCGAGATGCGGAAAGTTCTTGGTCGCCGCGAGCGCGTCGCGAGCTTTCGCCGGATCAGGTGTGCCTGCGCGCGTGATCGCGTCGGCCATCAGGCGCACAGCAGAATAGACGGTGGCCCCGACATTCTCGCCGGCGTAGCCGGCCCGTTTCTGGAATTGCGCGAGGTACTCCTTGAGCTCGGGCATGTCGCGGTCGCGATTAAGCCCGCCCACGATATAGACGCCCTCCACCGCCGAGCCCGCGATTTCAATAAGTTTCTGGGCGTCGAAAGCCTGTGAACCGACAATCGGCGCCTGGATCCCGGCGGAGCGAAGCTGAGTCACCAGCGGAGCTGCGGTGAAGAAATAGCCGGTGACATAGACGACGTCGGGATTGTCGCGCTTGACGCTCGCCACAATGGAGCCGAACTGGCGATCCTTGAGCGAGTAGCTGTATTCGCCCAGCACCTTGATGCCGAACTGGTCGACCGCGCTCTTGAAGCCCTCAAGTGTCGCCTGCCCATAGTCGTTGTCCATGGTCACGATGGAGACGCGCTTGAGACCGAGATTGTCGCCGATGAATTTCGCTGCCGCTCTCCCCTGGGGAGGACCAAGGTGAACGCCGCGAAAGACGTCATTGCCGGCGCGCGTGATGTCGGGGTGAACCCCGTAGGCCGAAATGAACGGAACACCGGCTTGCTGGAAGATCGGGGCAGCGGCGCGACCGGAGGCCGAGTAGCTCCCGGATACCGCAAATTTCACACCGTCCTGGCCGGCGAGCTTGTTGGCGGTAAACACCGCCTCTTCGGTCTTGGCCTGATCGTCATAGGTGATGAGCTCGATTTTTTGGCCGAGCACGCCTGCGGCGTTGATTTTTTCAACCGCCATGTCAGCTGCGATCTTCGCGGACTTGCCGTCGGTGGCAGCCGGCCCGGTCAGGGGCGCCTGGAAGCCGAGTTTGATCTGCGCCGATGCCGGCGATGTCGCCGCGATCAGGAGCAAGCAGGCGGCGAGGGTGCCCAGGCGCGAACACACCAACTTGGTTCTCATTAGAAACTCTCCTTGTGGACCTGATCCGGCCGACGTGCCGTTCGCCGTCGAATTGCAGCTGGCGCGATGAACTTTTCGAGGTGGATACTTATAGCATAGATCTTAGCTACTTTTCGTGGTTGACATGCCAAGCTACATATCGGCAGA
>Ga0209331_1000279_pt1 | contig 18806 bp, 15 predicted proteins | sample JacPinW_OM3H0_M3_FD_187971 | JGI IMG/M metagenome (GOLD analysis project Ga0209331, IMG submission 187971) | Forest soil microbial communities from Algoma, Ontario, Canada - Jack Pine, Ontario site 1_JW_OM3H0_M3 (SPAdes) (version 2) | ecosystem: Environmental > Terrestrial > Soil > Boreal...
CCGCCGTTTCGTCGGGAATCTCGTTCATGTCGACGCCTCACCCTTGCCGATGAGCATGCACAGGAGGTCCGCGACAACCGCGGGCTTCGCCTCGCCTTCGATTTCCACCGTGCTCTGCAGCTTGAGAAGAAGCCGTCCGCCATTCTGCGGCTCGGCGGAGGCAAGCTTCGCGCGCATGCGCACGCGCGCTCCGGCCTTGACCGGTGCAATGAAGCGGACCTTGTCGAGCCCGTAGTTGAGCGCGCTCGCAGCGTCGGGCGGGACGACCCCGAGCTCCATCACCATGGCGGCAACCAGCGACAGGACGAGATAGCCGTGCGCGATGGGGCCGCCGAACGGGCTCTCGCGTTTCGCACGCTCTACGTCAACGTGGATCCATTGCCGATCCCCGGTGCAGGCTGCAAATGCATCGATGCGCTCCTGGTCCACGGTGATCCAGTCCGAGACGCCAAGCTCGCGGCCGACGCATCGGGCGGCAGTGGCCATGGTGTAAGCGGGGGCCGTCATGGCACTGCGCGCAGATCTTTGCGCAGGATCTTGCCCACATTCGATTTCGGCAGCGCATCGAGAAAGCGCACCTCCTTCGGCACCTTGTAGGCCGCAAGCTCGTGCCGGCAATGGGCAATCACGTCGTCTTCGGTAAGGCACGCGCCTGCGGCCTTGGCCACGAATAGCCTCACCGCCTCGCCGGTCCTCGCGTCAGGTTTGCCGACGCAAGCACATTCCGCCACCCCGCTGCAGGCCGCGGCCACGGCCTCGACCTCGTTGGGATAGACGTTGAACCCGGAGACCAGGATCATGTCCTTCTTGCGATCGACGATCTTGAGGAATCCTCGTTGGTCGAACACCCCGATATCGCCGGTGCGGAAATAGCCATCCGCCGTGAACGCCGCCGCATTGGCCTCAGGCTTGCTCCAATAACCCTTCATCACCTGCGGCCCCTTGGCACAGATTTCACCTGCCTCGCCGAGCCCTACTGGCTTGTCATCGGCATCGAGCAGCTTGATGTCGGTCGAGGGCATCGGCAGGCCCACGGTCGCTGAGAATTCGGGGTTCGTCATGGGATTGAGGGTGAGGATCGGTGAGGTCTCGGAGAGGCCGTACCCTTCGAGGATGTGTTTTCCGGTAAGCGCCTTCCACTTCTGCGAGGTGGTCGGCAACACGGTTGCGCCACCGCCGATCGCCACGCGCAGGCTGCTGAAATCGACCTCCTTGATGCGGGGATGCATGGTCATCCCCCCATAGAGCGTGTTCACGCCGGTGAATGCGGTGAACCGCGATGTTTTGAGGATATCGCAGAAGCCGTCGAAATCGCGCGGGTTGGGCACGAGCCAGTTCTCGGCGCCGATCGAGAAGAAGCCAATGAAATTCACCATCAGCGCGAAGATGTGATAGAGCGGCAGCGCCGTGACGATGACTTCCTCTCCCGGGCGCAATGCATCCGGGACGAAAGCCTTGAACTGCTCGGTGTTGGCGACGAGGTTGCCGTGGGAGAGCGCGGCCCCTTTCGAAACCCCCGTTGTGCCGCCGGTGTATTGCAGAAAAATGAGGTCGTCCGGGCATAAGGTGACCGGCGTCAACGCGAGATCGGCGCCCTGCATGAGCGCGTCCGTGAACGCGAGGGAGTTCGTGAGGCGCCCGTCTACCGCGGGGCTTGCAATCGCGATGCCTGTTCCATCGGAGAGGCCGGCGCTGATCACGTGTCTGATGCGGGTCTTGCCGATGATCTCGGCAAGCGTTGCAGATACGCCGCTGAAGATCACGATGACTTCGGCCCCGGCATCGTTGAGCTGGTGCTCGAGCTCGCGCGCCGTATAGAGCGGGTTGACGTTCACCTGGACGGCGCCTGCGCGCAGGATCCCGATCATAGCGATCGCGAAGGCCGGAATGTTCGGAAGCATTACGGCAACGCGGTCGCCTTTCTTGACGCCGAGCAGCCGCTGCAGGAACCCCGCAAAGTGACGCGAGAGCCGGTCGGTGTCCGCATAGGTCAGCGCCTGCCCGAAGCAGCGAAAAGCCGGCTTGTCCGCGAACCGCGTCATGGCGCGCTCGAGCATCTCCAGCACGGATGAATAGGCGTGCGGATTGATTTCGGAGGGGATTCGATCTCCGTAGGAAACCAGCCAATGTTTGCTCGACATGTTTTCCTTCCTCGCTTCGAGGCCTGACGCCTTCCTCCCGGGCCCCCGCGCATGATCCTGCTGGACGTTCCCGCCCCGGCTGCCGATTTCGTTGAGCAAGTTTGCTGGCGAGGGCTGCGGCTTCATGGCATGTTATTGCGCAAGGTTCTGATAATAAGGACCATAGCCTCTGCGCTGCTGCACGTCAGTGACCGGGGCGGCCAATCTAGTGGCCCAAGAATGCCAACCCGGCGACCGGGGGAGGGATGAGCAGGCGAACGACAGCTGCCGTCTGGGTGAAGGGAATCGCGGAAATGCTTGCCGCGGAAGGGTTGGACGCGCGCGCGTTGCTCGTCGCCGCCGGCATCGACCCCGCGGCCCTCGATGCACCGGCAGCCCGGCTCGCGACCGAACAAATCAGCCGTTTATGGGAGCTTGCCGTCGAGCGATCCGGCAATCCGGCAATTGCGCTCGCGCAGCACCAGGTCACTCGCCCCGCGGCCTTCGACGTGGTCGGCTACACCATGATGTCGTGCGCCGATCTGCGCGCCGCCTTCGAGCGCCTGATCCGTTATCTGCTGATCCTGAGCGACGCGCTCACCATGACCATGGAGGAAGAGCCCGGCGGATATCGCGTCACTTTCGTTCTGTTCGGGGGCGAGCGGCCGGTTCCGCGCCAGCGCATGGAGTTTATTTTCGTCACCGTGATCGGCTTTTGCCGCTGGATCTGCGGGCGCGAAGTACATCCCCTGGCGATCGAGTTGCCGTACTCGGCGCCTGCGGATCTCGCGCCTTACCGCACGGCCTTGCGCTGCCCGGTGGCATTCGATGCGCCGCGCAACAGCCTCCTTTTTGCGCGCGTCGATATGTCAGCGCCGCTGCCGACATCGAACCCGCTGCTGGCGGAAATGCATGAGCGCTTCGCCGGCGACTACCTGCGCCATCTCGACAGCGCCCAGACCAGCTACCGGGCGCGCGAAGTGATCATCCGGCGACTGCCTGACGGGGAGCCGAGGCGTGATGAGGTCGCGGGCGAGCTGTGCATGAGTGAGCGCACGCTGCAGCGGCGCCTGGAAGAAGAAGCGACATCCTTTGTCCAGCTCCTGGACGATACGCGGCGCGAGCTCGCCAACCAGTATCTCGGTCGGCTTCATCTCTCGCTTGCGCAGGCCGCCTATCTTCTCGGATTTGCCGACCAGCGCAGCTTCTTTCGCGCCTGCCGACGCTGGTTCCAGCTCTCACCCGGGCAGTACCGCAGCCAACTGCAGTTGCACGCCGTGAAGCATCCCAGTGCGCCTTAAAGCGTCTGCAGGAGCGCCAGCATCCGATTGCGTTCGTCCGCATCAGGCAGGCGCCCGCGCATGGCCGCAAGATTGTCGGCCATGTGGGCAGGGTTTGAGGTGCCGGGAATGACGGCGGTGACCCGCTCGTCCGCGAGCAGATATTTGAGGAAGAACTGCGGCCAACTGCCGGCGAGCTCTTTCGCCCAATCCGGCAGCGGCCTGCCGCGCACCGCCCGCAGCAACCGGCCGCGTCCAAGCGGGGTCGCGGTCAGCACCGCTGCTTTGATTTCGGCCGCGAGCGGAAGGATGCGCTTTTGCGCCTCGCGGTCGTCAATGGAATAGTCGATTTGAACGAAATCAGGCTGCTCGCGCGCCATCACAGCTTCGACCGCGGCGAAATCGCCGTGGAACGTCGAGGTGATCCCGATATAGCGGCAGATGCCCTCATCCTTCCAGGCCTTGAACTGCGCCAAGGGTTGCCTGGGATTGCGCACGTTGTGGAGCTGGAGGAGATCGAGCTTCCCGGTCTTGAGCCGTGCGAGCGAACGCTTGAGCTCCGCGGCATCCGGTGCCTCAAGCTTGGTGGCGATGAAGATCTTGGCGCGCAAGGCTTCGCTTGCCATCGCCACTCCGAGCACGCTCTCCGCGTCGCCATAGGTCGATGCCGTATCCACAAGCCGGCCGCCGGATTCAATAAGCATGCGTAGAACCGCGGTTGCGGCAGCACGCGTTTGCTCGTTGTCGCGGTCGAACACGGCGGCGGTGCCAAGGCCGACCGCAGGGAGGCTCTCGCCCGTGCGCGGGATGGCGCGGGTCATGTTGTCAGTCGATTGCGCGCACGCCGGCTGTACGGTCATTGCCGCGGCCATAAGCGCGGCGAAGTCGCGGCGGGTGATCGGGCGCATGATCATTCTCCTTGCGCGGCTGCGTCGCGGCGTTCCTGCACGCGGCCGAGCGCAATCGAAAGGATAAGCCATGCCGCGACGATCGGCAGCGCAACGAGCGATATGCCCTCAAGCTTGAGACCCGCTGTCTGCAGGAGATCGAACACCCAGCCATACAATGCATCGGAGCCGCGATAGATCACGACGTCGATGAGGTTCTTTGCCTTATACTTCTCCTCCCGGTCTACCACGGTAAAAAACACCTGGCGCGCCGGATTGGCAACCGCAAAATTCATGCAGCGCTGCGCGACCTGAAGCACGATCACGGCGGCGACACTGGTGACAAACGCAAGTGTCGTGAAGCCCAGGATATAAACGGCGGGCAGCGCACCGGCAGCCGCACCGGTGCCGAAACGCTTGAGCAGCCAGCCGGTGGCAAAGACCTGGATCGCCAGAGTGAGCAAGCCGACGGCGAGGTCGATGCTGGCGAAAATGCGGGTTTGCGCGCCGGCATCATGCACCGCCGCGGCGACGATATGGGCCTGCTGGAAATAAAGAATGGTGGCGCCGAACGAGAGCAGACTCACCCATGCCCCCACCCCGAGAAGATAGGGCGAACGCAGGAGCTCGGTTGCAGCGGCAAAGGCGCTGCCGCCGATCCGCGCTTGCTCTGGCGGCGAACTCTGTCCGGCATCGCCGCTGCGCTCGAGCCGGTGAACGCAGAACACGGCGAGCTCCAGAAGCAAGATTGCGGCAATCAGCAGATTGGTTGGACCGAGCGGCACCGAAAGGCCGATGGTGAGCGCCGGGCCAAGCAGCGCGCCGGCAGTGCCGCCGGCGCCGATGAATCCGAACAGGCGTTTTCCTTGCTCGCTGGTGAAGAGATCGGCCATGAAAGACCAGAACACCGCCACCGCAAACAGGTTGAACACACTTACCCAAACGAAAAACACGCGCGCCACAATGACCGTTTCGATGCCGGCCGTAAGGAACAGCCAGAACAGCGCAAGATTGACGACGAAGAAGTGATAGACGATGGGAATGAAGCGCGCGCGCGGAACACGCGAGACCAGCGCCCCATAAAGCGGCTGCGCTACCAGCAGCGTTACAAAGGTTGCGGTGAACATCCAGGGCAGCGCCCGCACCCCGCCGGCGATCCCCATTTGATCGCGCAGCGGGCGGAGCACGTAGTAGCCCGCAAGCAGCGTGAAGAAATAGCTAAACGACCAGAGCGCTGCGGCGCGCTCCTGCGAGGTCGCGGGCAGCGCCTTGGCAAGCCCACGTTGCAATCGAGCACGCACGCTGTTGGTTGTCATCGTCCGCGCATGCGGACGATCCAGTAGCCGTTGGAAATAAGGATTTCGCACGGCTCCGCTGTCGTCACAACGACAGCTTCTGCCGCAGCTCAGCTGCGCTCACAGGTTGGCCATAGCCGGGTCCGCCGCGCTGGAAAATGCGAGCATCGGCGAGCTTGCCGACAATCACCGGATCGAAACCGGCGTCACGTACCAGTGCCGCGGCGATCGACACCGCCTCGCTATCATCGCCGGCGATCGGAATGGCGAGCTTGGGGTCGGGACGGTTCGCCTCGCGTGCGAAGATCATATACGACATGGTGTTGAACGCCCGCACCAGCCGTGTGCCCGGCAGGTATTTCTGCGACGTGACGCCGATGCCGTCGCGCTCCACTTCCTCAGCGATCGCGCCGTCGCGAGCCGCAACCGCGTTGCAGGCATCCAGCACGACCTTACCCTTGAGCGCGTCGGCATGGTCGCGGCCGACCTGCGGGAGCGCCCCATAGGGGACAGCGATAAAGTTCACATCACCAAAGGCGATGGCGTCGGACACGCTGCCACTGCGCGCGAGCGCTCCGAGCGAGGCGACCAGGTCCTTGAGCTCCTCGGGATGGCGCGACGAGAAGAGCACGGGATGCCCGGCCTTGACCCACAGGCCGCCGATCGTGCTGCCGATGCGACCTGAGCCAATGATGCCAATGGGCCGCTTGGTTTCCTGCGCGAAGGCAGGCATCCCGGGAACGGCGGCGGACGCAACCCATGCGGCGCCCGCACAAAGCAGGGTCCGGCGGCGATGGTCAAACCTCACAAAGCGATGCATCAAGACCTCCTCGTGTCTCCCAGCTGTCGAGATAAACACCGGGAATCCTGCATTCGCTTCACAACGCCCGGCGCATCAGGGTTGCACGAAACGCAACGTTCGGGCGTATAAAGTTCTCATATCGGTGAGCCTTTGGCCGTTCCGGTGAGAGATCGGAGGTCCTATTGCCCCTCTTTCATTTTCGCGTGATAGGCGCCGCGTTCACGCTCCTTATCGCAATTGCGCCGATAGTGGATCCGGCGGCCGCGCAGTCCGCGCGCACCTGGCCGCAACGCTCCGTCAAGGTCATTGTGACACTTGGGCCGGGAAGCGGGGTCGATATCGGCGCGCGTCTTCTTGCCGACCGATTGAGCGTGCGTTGGGGTGAGCCGGTGGTGATCGAGAACCGCCCGGGCGGCGACGGTCTCGTCGCCATCGGTGCTTTCGTCGCTGCCGCCAATGATGATCACGTGCTGCTCGCAGCTCCGAGCGGATCGTTCACCGCGCATCCCTTCCTCTACAAGAACCTGCCGTACAAACCTGGCGATCTCGCTCCCATTGCCAGGATTTCGAACACCATCGTCGCCGCCGCCGTACCCGCTTCGCTCGCCGTTGGATCATTCGCGGACCTCGTGGCATTGGTCCGCGCGCAGCCGGGCAGGCTCAACTGGGCAGGCACGACCGCAAGCAACGAATTCCTGTTCGCTGCCTTTCTCAAGAGTGCCGGTCTCGATATGTCGAAGGTGCCTTTTCGCAACCTGGTGGAAGCGGCGAATGATCTCGCGACCGGACGACTCGAGGTGAACGTCACGGCCTTCGCGATTGCGCGGCCGCAACTTGAGGCGGGCAAGATCAAACTCCTGGCCGTGACCAATACCGCGCGCGCCTCCATTCTTCCTGATCTGCCCACGGTCGCCGAGGCGGGCTATCCCGAGCTTACGCTCGATGGCCTAGTGGGCTTTTTCGGCCCGGCCAACATGGCGGAGAAGGTTCGCGAGGTCATTGCGGCAGACGTTCGCGCCGCCATGGATGCGATCGTCGAGCATCGCTTGAACCTCACAGGACAGGTGCCGCATTTCGGCGGCCCGGCGCAATTCGCAGCCGAGATCGAGCAGCAGCGCGCGCGCTTGGCCGTTGCTGCCAAGGCCCTCGGCATCGCGCCGAGTCAGTGAATGCACATCGGAATAGAGAGAGTTCCGCCCGCGATGGAACTCAGGCGCGCGGGGACAGCGGGGATTAAGCCTAGAATTGCCCAATTCCCCACGCACGGTCTGGCCCGGCGGCTCCGAATCAACCCCCTAGTGCGAAACGGGGCTGCTAGAGGCCCCGGCGAACAACCTCCCCGGGGCCTTTCTATTTTCGTCCTGTGCGATTTCGCACAGGGCTCTCGCGCGCTGTCGATTAGATAGCGCGTCACGACAAACGGAGGATCGTGTCGTGACGCCGCCAACTGCCCCTGCCCCTGTTCGAGATGCAATCGACGCCCCCCTTCACCCGCTGATCATCATCGCGGGAATCCTGATCGTTGGAATGGCTGCCAAGCTGGGCGAGGGAATGTGGGCGATCGGCGGGATGATTGCGTTCTACCCCGTCTACCTTCACTTTAGCTCACTTCGAACGCATCGTCGATCATCTGCCGCAAGCGAGCGGTGTCGGTGAGCACCAGCGCGCCACGCCGGCGCTCGATGAGACCCGCGCGCTCGAGTGCCTTGAGCTCGCGCGTGACGGATTCGCGCCGGATGCTCACGCGCGCCGCGAGGTCCGCGTGTACGGGCGGTGGGGAGACCACGGCGTGCTTAGGATTGGCCGGTTCGGGCCGCGACAGCCGCAACAGCTCGGCGTAGACGCGATGCTTGGCATCGAGTGTCGTGTACTCGTTCACGCGATTGGACATGGTCCGCACGTAGCCCGCCAGCAAAGCCAGCAACTGATCACAGACGTCGGGATAGGCATGGACCGCCGCGCGAAACACGGATGCCGGCATGCGTGCGACGGTGACATCAGTAATCGCGAGGATGCCCGATGAGCGCGGCTGGTTGTCGATTGCCGCGAGCTCCCCGAAAAATTCGCCGGCATTGATCTCGCGCAGCAGCACTTCGCGCCCCGAGATCGATTGAATTTTGACGCGCACCGTCCCGCTCACAATGAAGAAGACGTCCGTGCTGGTTTCCTGATAGTCCAGGATCCATTCGTTGCGGCTTACCCTGCTCCACGAGCATTGCGAATCGAGCAGCTCGATCTTGTCCGCAGGAAGCGAGCGAAACAGTCCGATTCTCGCGAGCGTTTCGGTTTTTCGGCTCATGCCGGTCCCCGATCAAACCCTGGGATGCCAATGGTGCTCGGCCCATAACAGAAGCGCGTTTGCGAGCGCCGCAAACGTAAACAGCAGGACCGCAACCGCGATCATCTCCTCGTTCTGCAGCAGCGACATGGCATTCATGATGAGGAAGCCCAGCCCCTGTTTGGACGCGAACATCTCGGCGAGCAGCACGCCGAGAAGCGTGACTGTGAGGCCGATTCTCAGTCCGGACACGATTTCCGGCAGCATTGCCGGAAAAAGCACGGTCAGGACGGTCTGCGCCTGCGAAAGCTTCATGGTGCGCGCCGACTTGAGGTAGACCGGTGAAATGTTGCGGATCGCCGCCATGGTCAAAAGCGCCACCGGCAAGATGCCGTGCAGCGCACCGAACGCCACTTTACCAGAAATTCCCAGCCCGAAAATCAGCAGCACAACGGGGTAGAGGGTAATTTTGGGCAAGGAATAGAGCGCGACCAGGATCGGCTCGCCGACCGCGCCCGAGAGATAATGGGCTCCCATCCACACCCCGATCGTAAGTCCGATTGCGTAGGCCAGCATCAGCGCGAATGCGAAGGACAAAGCGGTGGCCGCGGCGTTGTCGGCAAATCGGGAAGTCTGCACCAGGCCGGTCAGATAGGACAGCGTCGGGAGCGGCCCCGGCAAGGCCGTTTCGCCCGCAATCTGATGCAGCGCCTGCCAGGCCAGCAGCAGCACGATGACGATGGTGATTGTGTCGATTGCGCGACGCATTGCGCTTATGATGCCCCGCGCCCGCGCTGCTGCGTCCAGTGCAGATCGAGCGCGTGCAGCGTCATGTTCACGACGGTCGAGACGACCAGCACGAACAGCATCAGCGCATACATGCGCGGATTGTTGAAGTCGGCATAGGCATCGGCAATGTCGCGACCGAGTCCCACGGGCGCGAGGATGAACTCGCTTGCGATGACGGCAATGAAAGCGTAGCTCACCGCCAGCTTGATTCCGGTAAAGAGATAAGGCGCGGCCGCCGGTAGCTGCAATCGGATGGCAGTCGCGAGCTTGCCCATCCGGTGAACCCGCGCGACCTTGCTCAAGACGCGCGGCACGCGGTCGAGCCCATTCAAAGTGGCGATGATCATGGCGACGATCGCTGTCGCGATCGCAATCAGCACAATGGGAACGAGAGACAAGCCGAAGATGGCGATCAGCACGGGATAGAAGATGAAGATCGGCACGGCATAATAGGTGGCGAACAGCGGGTCGAGTGCCTGTCGTACTCGTGGCGTTGCGTGAACCAGGAGGCCGAGCGCAAAGCCGAGCACGATCGACACGAGCGCGGCAATCGCGATCATGCCCAGGGTGCGCGCAATATCGCCGGTGATAGTTCCCGATGCCAGGATCCGAATGAGCGTGGCTGCCATCTCTGAAGGCGGCACGATGATGCGATGATCGATGAGGCCCGTCCGGCAGGCAAGCTCGAGCGCCGCAATCGCCGCGATAATGACGATGAGCCTGATGGTGGCGATGTGAGCCATTCAATGGTCCGGCAAACACTTGTAGCCCGGATGGAGCGAAGCGACATCCGGGAACGCCGGTTCAGCATACGCGCGCTTGGTGCTACAGGAAGGCGTTCCCGCGTTTCGCTTCGCTCAACGCGGGCTACGGATCAAATCACTCCGCCGCTACGCCGGAATGGCCGAGCGCTTTGAGCGATTCGCCCCGCAAATTATCCCACAGCCGTCCGGTAATCTCCGCGAATGCCGGCTCGCGCACAATGGAGCTGTCGCGCTCGCGCTGCCAGCCGGTCGCGATGATCTCAATGAAACGGCCGGGACGCGCCGACATCGCTCCAACGCGGTCCGCCAGCATTGCGGCTTCATCAAGCGCGTGCGTGATCAAAAGGATGGTCGCCCCCGTGCCCCGCCACAGTCGCAGAACCTCCTCGCCCATGAGGAGGCGCGTCTGCGCATCGAGCGCCCCGAACGGCTCATCAAGCAGAATGAGCCGCGGCTGCAGCACCAGCGTGCGCGCAATGCAGACGCGCTGGCGCATGCCGCCGGAGAGCTGCAGCGGATAGGCGCGGGCAAAATCCTTAAGCCCCATGAAGGCGAGCGCATCATCGACGCGGCTGCGCACCTCGGCCGCCGGCGCGCCCGCGCGGCGCAGTCCGAAGGCCGCATTGTCCCAGACGGTGAGCCAAGGGAACGTGGCATCCTCCTGGAACACGACGCCGATTCCATCAGGCACGGTGCCGCTGATGGACTGGCCTTCGAACGTCACCATCCCTTCCGTCGGCGGCTGCAAGCCCGCGAGCAGTTCGAGCAGCGTCGACTTGCCGCAGCCCGAAGGTCCGACAACGGCAAAGAACTCGCCCCTTTTGAGATCGAGATCGACCGGTCCGAGCGCGTGCACTGCCGGGTGGCCGGCGGCGGCCGGATAGACGCGCGTGACACCGGCAAGCCGCGCGTGAATTGCGCCGTCGCCGGAAAGCTTGTCCATTATTTGATGGCCGCAAGGTCGGCCGGCAGGAAGGACGTGTTGATTATCTTGGTGAGATCGACGTCTTTTTCCAGCGAGCCGACATATTTCATGGCCCGCACCGCGTTCTGCAGCCCCTGCAATTCGATCTGCCCCTCGCTCCAGAATTTCGCCTCGACCAATTGCCTGACCAGGGTTTCCACATCCTTCGGCGGCAAAGGCTCGTAGATCCTGCTCAAGATAGTGATCGCTTCGGGGGTATGGTCGTAAATGAATTTCACCCCTTCGCGCCGGCCGGCGATGAGTGCACGCAACTTATCGCCATGCTTTTGCATGAGGTCGCTCGTGGCAATGCCGACCGCGGGCGGCAGTAACGGCAGCTCCTTTGGCCCCAACAAGACGCGATATTTGCTCTCGCCGCCGCGGGCGAGGAACAGGATGCCGGGAATGCTGGTGGCATCGACAGCCCCGTTCTCGAGCGCCGTGAGCGCGCCGGAGAGGCTTCCGAGCGCAACGCGCTGCACGTCATCGGGCTTGAGCCCAGCCTGCTCGAATACCAGGACCGCCGTCATCTCTCCGAGCGACTTCGGGTTGCTGATGGCGAATTTCTTGCCCTTGAGGTCCTGCACGGACTTAATTGGAGAATTCGGCATGACGATTACGACGTTATCGGCAAGCGAGCGCGAACCGAGATAGACAATCTTGATGTCCTGGCCCTGCTCGATGGCCGAGATGACGGGAGCGGGAGACACCTCGCCAAAGCCGAGATCGCTGGCGATAGCGCTGCGGACCGATGTGCCGCCGCCCGCGCCCGAGATCACGCCGGCGATGTCGATGCCTGCTTGCTTGAAGAAGCCCTTGTCGATCGCAACCGCGAATGCTGCTCCGGAGGGATCCGCCTTGTACTGGGTAACGACAACGTCTTCCGCCGCTGCCGGCGCAGCGCTTACGAGCAAAAGCGCGGCCAGCACGACAAGGAAGCTGCTGATTTTGGACATACGCGACCTCCTCATTTGTGGTCACCCGCGGGCTTGAGCCGCGGGTCCATTCTGACGGGCCTTCGTTCACTACTCGGTCATTGCTTCAACCAGCGGCGAAACGTCTTGCGTTGCTTCCACGCACCAAAGTCGTTGCGCGAGATCTTTTGCACGCGCAGGACCATAAGCGGGATCGACAAGCCCGACAAATTTCGCTCGCAAGCCATCATCATCAAGCGGCACTTGCCGGGAGCCGAGCGCCTCATCGGCTTGTCGGGTGAATTTGCCGCGCCCTGTGGTGACCGTCACGCGGGCGGGGCGCAGCTGCGGATAGAGCCGGTCAATGTCAGCAGGCGCCGCGACGTGGAGCTTGGGCGCAAAACCCGTAAACCACGGATCACGCCGAACGCTCTCGTCGAAATGCTCGAACCTGATGCCGCGATGCTTCAGCGCAACGCCCATCAAATACGGAAAGCTCAACTGGGCGCTCGCGAAATCATCCCACCCGGTCTCGGCATGCTCGGCGGCGATCCGGTAGGTCGCCACATCGATCCGCTCGACTTCTTGCGGCGCGATGTGCTCATCCTGCACGAGCCCAATAAGCGCTTCCACCGCTGGCTGGATATGGCGGCAGCAGGGATACGGCTTGATGTAACAATCAGTGATGCCGAACGGCACCTTGGGCGGCAGCGCGATTGCACGTGCTTTATCCGCGCGCCCGAAGGCAAAAGCCTGCATGAAGCCGTCGTGGGCCTCAATGACATCGGGCGGACCTTCAATACCCTGCTCGGCCAGAAGCGCGGCTTGCAGGCCCTCGCGGGCGGCGTGTCCGGCGTGCAGGCGCTTGATGTCAGCGCCGCCGTTGACGAACGCGAACAGCCCGGCCGCGCTCGATGCCGCAATTCCGAGCGCGTTGGCGAGTTGCTCGCGGGCAAGCCCACGCAGCTTGCCGGCGGCCATCGCGGCGCCGAACACGCCCACCGCCGCCGCGGGATGGAATCCGCGTTGGCGCAGCTCGGGATGGCACGCGCGGCCAATCGCGATGTCGGTTTCGTAGCCGGCGACGAGCGCTTCGATCAGCGCTACTCCGCTCGCACGGCTCTCATAAGCCAGCGCGAGCACCACCGGCACAACGACGCAGCCGGGGTGTACGGAGCCTTGCCGGAATCCGTCATCGAGCTCAATGCCGTGGGCTGCGGTGCCGCCGAGGAAGGCGGCGTCGAGGAGATCGGCGCGGCGCGTGCGTCCCGGCACCGGAATCTCGCCAGGCGGGCGCACTGCCGCGAGCATGGCCTCGGCCTTGCCGGCTACCGCCCCACCTGCGCCTGCGATCATCACGCCCACGGTATCGAGCAGATGCCGCCGCGCATAATGGCGCACCTCTTCGCTCAGTGCGGCGTGGCGGAGCTCGCTGACAAAGCCGATCACCGCCTTGGTCGCGCCTGCGGCCGGATGCAATGGGGTAAATGCCTCGGCATGCGACATGAGTGGGCCTCTTTTTGTAGGTTGGGTCGAGTTCTTCACGAGACCCAACATCATCGATACAGCGTCAAATAGTTGGGTCTCGCAAAGCTCGACCCAACCTACGCCTTCGCTGCAAGCTTCACCAGGGCGTCCACGGCGACGACGCCTTGACCTTGCGGCAATACAATGAGCGGGTTGATCTCGGCCTCGAGGGCGCACGGATCATGTGCAAGTGCCGATAGCCTCACGATGGCTTGCGCGAGGGCGTCGAGATCGCCTTTCGGCTTACCGCGATAGCCGGAAAGGGCAACAAGGCTGCGCAGCTCCGCGATCATTTCGCGCGCGTCGGCAAGATCCACCGGCGCCAATCGCAGACTGCGGTCGCGCACGATCTCGGTGAGCACGCCGCCTGCGGCCAGCATGATCAGCGGTCCGACGTCGCGATCGACGCGATAGCCGATCAGCACCTCGCCGATGCCCGAGATCATGGGCTGCACCAGCACGCGCGCGACGGATACTGCGGCCGTCCTTGCTGCGAGCGCGGCGCGGATGTCTTGGATTGCCTGCAGCAAGGAAGCGCCGTCGGAAACTCCGAGCACAACGCCGCCGATGTCGCTCTTGTGTGCGATGCCAGCCGAAAGAATTTTGACCACGACGGGATAAGAGAACGGCAAGGCGGGTGCTTGCGCTATATTGCAGTCAACCGTCACGCCGGGGGCACGTGCAATACCGACGCGCTCGATCAGGGCGCCTGACGCAACCTCATCGAGGACCAGTCCGTGACCTGAAGCTGCTGCAGACGCATGTGCCGCAATTCGCACCGGTGCGCGTCGCGCGAGCACGGCGGCGACTGCATCGGCGCACGCTTCCGGCGTGCGGAAATTCGGAACGCCCGCCCGGCTCAAGGCGGCGAGCGCATCCGGCGCGTCCGGCACCAGAAACGCCGCAAGCGGCTTGCCCGAGCCGGCGGCCTCGATGAGCGGGCGCACGGTCTCGTGCGGATAGTGCCGCGCCGATGAGCCGATCACGGCCAGGACGAGATCGAACTCCGGCGCGGCAAGGAGAATGTCGAGCGCGGCTTTCATGGTGTCGTAGCGAGCACCCGCAACCGTGAGATCGGTGATGCGTGCCGGCTTGACCTTGATACCCGCTGCGGCGAGGCGCGCAATTGTCGCCGTGCTTGCGCCTTGGATGTTGACGCCGCGGCTTGCAAGCGGGTCGACGACCATGGTCGCACCACCCGCGGTCGTCGTGACCACGCCCACGTTCCGCCGCTTTGCGCCGCGCGGAGCGGAAGGCACGCGCGCGAGCAACAACGCGCCTTCGATCAGACCCTCCAGCGTAGCGACGCGCGCGATGCCGCAAGCGGTTAGAAAAGCATCCGCAACATCGTCCTCGCCGGCGAGCGCACCGGTATGGGACACTGCCAGCTCCCGCGCGGCATCCGAACGGCCCAGCTTGTATGCAATGACCGGCTTGTCGCGTTGTGCCGCTGCAATCGCAAAACGCCGCAGCGCCTGCGCGTGCCGCATGGTTTCGAGAAACAACATGTAGCAGTCGATGCCGGGGTCATCGAGCGTCGCTTCACATATCTCTCCGAGCGATAGATCGATTTCATTGCCGACGGAAACGAGACCCGCAAAACCCAGCCCGTTCGCCTTGCCGCGCGAAGCGAGCGCGCCGATCATGCTGCCGCTGTGCGAAGCGGCAAAGATGCGGCCCGGCAGCCAGTCCGGCTCGTCGAAGACGGCGTTCGCGGTGAGCATCGCCCGGCTGCGCAGATCGACCACGCCGAGGCTCGACGGGCCCACGATGCGGATGCCGGTCGCCGCACAGATCTCGCGCAGCCGCGCCTCGCGCGCCAGACCTTGCGCGCCGGTTTCCGCGAATCCGTCGGCGAGGATGGTCGCGACTTTGACGCCAACTCGGCCGCAAACCTCGACCGTCTCGATGGCAGCATCGGTCGGCGTTACAATGTAGACGTGCTCCGGCACTTCTGGCAGCGCCGAGACCGAAGGCCAGGCGCGCTCACCGAGCACGAACTCGCGGCGCGGATTGATGGGGTAGATGCGGCCGGAAAACCCAGCCTGGCGCAGGAACTTGAGCGGCCGCCCTGCCGTTTTGCCGGCATCGTCGGACTGGCCGACGATGGCAACGCAGCGCGGAGCGAGCAGCGCCTGAGCGAGCTGCGACTTCAACAGCTCAGTCCGGCTGAATGCCGGCGTCCTTGACCATCTTGCCCCATTTGCCGAGCTGGGCCTCGATGAAGCCCCCGAATTCGGCGGGCGTGCTTGAGAAGGCCTCGAAACCGACATTGCCGAGTTTCGATTTGATGTCCTGGCTGTCGATGATCTTGCGCAGCTCGGTGTTGAGCTGCGTCACGATCACTGGCGGCGTATGCGCCGGCGCAACAATGCCGGCCCAAGCATCGAGGTCAAAGCCCGTCACTCCAAGCTCATCCAGAGTCGGCAATTCCGCATAGAGCGCGCTGCGCTGCAGGCGCGTCTGAGCGATCGCGCGCAGCCCGCCGGATTGCACATGCGGCATGCTGGTGGTGAGATCGGCAAACATCATGGACACCCGGCCGGCGAGCACGTCCTGCATGGCAGGCGGCGTGCTCTTGTAGGGCACATGCAGGAGGTCGATCTCGGCCCAGTGCGCAAGCGTCTCGCCGGCGACGATGCCAGCGGTGTTGGCGCTGGCGAACGACAGCTTGCCGGGATTGGCCTTGGCGTATTCGACCAGCTCCTTGACCGTCTTGAAAGGCAAGCTCGGATTGACCACCAGGATCAGCGTGAAGCTGCCAACGCGCGACACCGGCGTGAAGTTCTTGATCGGATCGTAACCCAGGCTTTTCGTCAGGAAAGGAGCGGCGGAAAGCGGGGAGTTTGTTCCCATGAGCAGCGTGTGGCCATCGGGCGCAGCGCGTGCGACGAACTGCGCCGCCAGCGCTCCGTTCGCGCCGGGACGGTCTTCGACGATGACGGTTTCCTTGAGCGCGGTGCCGAGCGGCTGCGCGATCACGCGACAAAGCGTGTCACTGGCGCTGCCCGGGCCGAACACCGCAACGAGCGTGATCGGCTTGCTTGGATAGTTCTCGGCGCACAGTGCCGGGCTCAACAATGTTGCCGCGGCTGCCGCAAGAATGAGAACCAGTCTTTTCATGATTGTTCCTCCCTGGTTAGCTTGGCTGTATTTGTCTCGCTTGTTCTCTCACCGCGACTGGAAGCGTGAAGGCAAAGGTTGAACCCTGACCGGCACGCGATTCAACCCAGATTCTCCCTCCGTGCATCTCGATGATGCGTTTGGAAATGGCGAGGCCCAGCCCGGTGCCGCCCTTCTTGCGGGTGATGGAATTGTCAGCTTGCTGGAATTGCTGGAACAGCTTGGCCTGATCGCGCTCGGAAATGCCGGGGCCGGTATCCCGCACGGCAACCTCGAACGATCCGTTCGCGTTCGAGGCCTTGATCACGATCTCGCCTTCGTCGGTGAATTTTATCGCATTTCCTACCAGATTGAGCAGTACCTGGATCAACCGGCGTTCGTCTCCATGACCGTTTGGCATATCGGGCGGCATCTCGACCTTGAACGCAAGGTTCTTTTCCTTCGCTAGCGCTTCGACCGTGCTGAAGACCGTTTGCACGACATTCTTGAGCGAGTAATCGCTGAGCGCGAGGACAAGCTGGCCGGCCTCGATCTTTGATAAATCCAGTACATCGTTGATGAGGCCAAGCAGATGCCTGCCATTGCGTTCGATCCGTTCGAGCACTTCGCGCATCTTGTCCGGCGTATTGCCATAGATATTGTCGAGGATGAGCTCGGTATAGCCGAGGATGGCGTTGAGCGGCGTGCGCAGCTCATGGCTCATGTTGGCGAGGAACTGCGACTTGTGCTGGCTGGCCTCGGCGAGTTGCCGGCTCTTCTCCTGGATTTCATCGAACAGGCGGACGTTCTCGATCGCAATCACCGCCTGATCGGCAAAGCTCTTGAGCAACTCGATCTGTTTGTCGGTGAATGCCTTGGCCTGGGTCCGCCGGAGCTGAATGGTGCCAAACGCCACGCCTTCGCGCAGCAATGGAACGCCGAGCGTGGTCCGGTGACCCAGCCGTTTTGCGAACGCACTTCCCTGCGGAAATTCCGCTGTCTCAGCCTGGAGATCGATCACGTGCACGGGCTGGCGATCAAGAACGGTGCGGCCGCCGACACTGCCGCGCACGCAGGGCAATCGAAGACCCATTTCCTGCGGGATGGGTCCCCAATGAGAAGTGGAGCGTAGGCTCTCTCCGTCAAGCTGAAAGATGGTGACGTCATCGGCACCGCAGAAGCGCGCCGCGCTCCTCACCAGCACATCCAGCACGGGCTGAAGGTTGGTCGGCGAGGTGCTGATGATCCTCAGAATCTCGGCGGTAGCCGTCTGCTGCTCGAGCGCCTCGGCAAGCTCGTGATTGCGTGTCTGGATCTCATCAAACAGACGCACGTTCTCGATCGCGATCACCGCCTGATCCGCGAAAGTAGTGACAAGCTCGATCTGCTTATCAGAAAATGGTTTCGCTGTAGCACGCATCAGTGCGATGACGCCGATGGGAACGCCCGCGCGCAGCAACGGGACGCCAAGCATCGTGCGAAAACCAGCTTGTTCTTGTGTTCCGATCCACGTGAATTCTCGGTCTTCTAGCACATCGGGAATATGAACCGTTTTCTCTTCGAGCGCAGTTCGGCCGGTCAGCGTGCCGCGCCCCGGCGAGATCGGGTTGCGCCACATGAACTGCTCATATTCTGGCGAGAAGCCGTAATTGGCAGCGAGACAAAAGACATCACCGTTGCGTCGGAATATAAAGGCGTATGTAGCATCGCACAGACGAGCCGCCGACTGGACCAGCGTATTGAGCACCGTCTCGAGGTCGAAGGTTGCGCGGCTGATCACCTTGAGCACGTCGGCCGTGGCGGTTTGCTGCTGTAGGGATTCGCGCAGCTCATTGAGCAGCCGTGCGTTCTCGATTGCGATGACGGCCTGACCGGCGAAGTTTTGCAGCAGTGCAATCTGTTTGTCCGAGAACGGGCGAACTTCCTGGCGGTATATCGTGATCACGCCAAGGACGGCGTCATCCTTGCGCAGCGGCACCTGCAGTGCCGTGCGCGCGCCGCCGAGATCGACAAGCGCACGGCGCCCTGGATCACCGGCTCGGTATGGCTCCTCCGCTGCAAGATCAATGTTATGCACGAGCCGC
>Ga0209331_1000280_pt1 | contig 18800 bp, 16 predicted proteins | sample JacPinW_OM3H0_M3_FD_187971 | JGI IMG/M metagenome (GOLD analysis project Ga0209331, IMG submission 187971) | Forest soil microbial communities from Algoma, Ontario, Canada - Jack Pine, Ontario site 1_JW_OM3H0_M3 (SPAdes) (version 2) | ecosystem: Environmental > Terrestrial > Soil > Boreal...
ATCCCAAAAATGTTGGTTTAGCGCGACCCGCGGAGGTGATCCCGAGCTCACATGCCGATCCAGCATTCTATGGCAGCGAAAGAGCTCGCGAAAAAACCTACAAAGCCTTGAAAAGGCATTTTTCTACGGCGAGCACACCACGCAATCCTCGATTCTGGGACGCTCCGTTAATTAGTGGAAATACATTGTTGAAAAACACTGAGCTGGCAGATGGATGGCGGCAAAATGCTCGTCATGCCGCTGGCGTAGAGATGGAGATCGCGGGGGCGTGCCTAGCTGCGCGATACAATGGTGGAGGTCGAGTTCTCGCAATTCGGGGCATCAGTGATATTGTCGGATACGTGCGACGGCCCGAGTGGACCGAGTTTGCGTGTCGCTCCGCAACTGCATTCGCTTTCGCCTTGATTAAGAGTGGAATCATTCGATCCAGCTGAGTTCTCAAACTTTCCGCAAGTGGGGTATTACAGGCTAGCCGCGTATCACTATGGCACCGCCGCTGACTTCGGTTAAATCGATAACGAGCGCTTCGCTCGAAACTCCAAATTCACTCGCCAAAGTCCAAGGAAAACCGCTCTAACCCGCTGGACTCAGGATCTTATCCAAAGATATCGCGCAGACGACATTTGAGCCGCCGAGTGATTTGGTAGAGCCGGCCGAGTGTGATGCTCTGCTGATATTGCTCGAGGCGATGCAAGGTAGAGACAGGAAGGCCGAGCTTCCTGGAGAATTCGACGAAGGTCTGTTCGCCGCGCCGACGGCGAAGAAAATCTCCCAGCTGCCTGTCCAAAGGACTTGCCACACCATCTTTCTGAGACATTGTTCATTCCGTATGTGGAATATTTTCCGTATCTGGAACGGAAGCTGCGCCCCAGATTTCAACAATTATGAGGCTGCTCGTTATCGACGACGAACCCGCCGTGCGCAAATCCATGCAGATGATCGCGGCGACAGACGGGTGGGAGACGTTTGCGTGCGATCAGTTCGCCAACGCGGAACAAATGATCCGGGATAATTCGATCGATGTGCTGCTCTGCGATTATCGCATGCCGCCCATTACCGGACTGGAGACGATTCAGCAAATCCGCGACGCCGGTCTGTCGTTACCAGTCATCATGATCTCAGCGAACCCGGTAAAGATCGATCGGCTAGCCGTGCGCAAACTCAACGTTCGCGAAATTCTTACTAAGCCACCGGATGTGAAGGATGTCAGACGAGTGCTGGCTGAGGCAGCCGCGGAGGCGGCGCGCGTGCAATGATGCGCGAAAATTCAGATAATGGCGGCGACTACATTTCTACGGTAGCAGTGCCGCCATTCGAGGGTTTTGATTTGTTGGAATCACTATTTCCGCCCGGCAGCAGCGACAGCGAAAAGGCGGCATATGTTGCGAGATTGCTGCAAATCGCAGTATCACCCGACGATGAGTTCTGTGATTAGCGTTGGAGCGGGTCGATAGGGCAGGGGACGGATTGCGATTTACGCGCTGGTTTTTGCCGGCGCTGCAGGCATCACGCCCGAACGAAGTTCGGAAAGCGGCGAGGATTGCATCTTCAATCCCGACTCGCCTTCCAATTCTTTCCGGTCGCGAAGTTTCTTAATCATTTCAACTTCGCGGCGGACTTTGTTTTTGTTGGTCGAGAAAATCATCGCGCAGTCTTCGGTGATGAGGTTGGCCTCGAATGCTTTCAAAAGTTCCTGGTCGAAGCTGTGCCATCCGCGGGTGGATCCGGCCTCGATGATATCGAGGAAGCTGCTGTTCTCGCCTTCGCCGTAAAGCAAGGTCTCGCGCGTGCGCAAGCTGCTCCCCATGATTTCGGTTACGAGCAGACGGCCGCCTTCGATTTTTCCAACCAGTCGCTGACTCGCAACAAACCGCACCGTGTCAGCCAGACGCTGCCGGAGCTGTTGTTCCTCGTCTTTGCTGAACAAACCGAGAATGCGGTTGATTGTTTGGCCGGCGTCGATCGTGTGCAGGGTCGCGAAAACAAGGTGCCCGGTTTCGGACGCGGTCAGGGCGATCTCCATCGTTTCGCGATCGCGAATTTCGCCCACTAGAATTACCTTTGGCGCTTGGCGAAGCGCCGCGCGTAATCCTTCGGCGAAATTAGGAAAATCTTTGCCGAGTTCGCGTTGATTGAAAACGCAACGGCGCGGCGGATGTAAATATTCGATCGGATCTTCGAGCGTGACGACATGCAGCTCCTGCGTGTTGTTCAGCTCGTTAAGCAATGCCGCTAGCGTCGTCGTCTTGCCGCTGCCGGTTGCTCCGGTCACGAAAACGATTCCGTTTTTCTCGCGTATCATTTCGTGGAAAATCGGTGGGAGTCCGAGGCCTTCGATCGTCGGCATTTCGGCGGGCAATCTTCGCATGACGATGGAGTGCCGCCCGTTTTGCTTGAAGACGTTTACGCGGAACCGCGCCAGATCTCCTAGGTCGTAGCTACAGTCGCACGATCCACGTGTCTCAAAGTCCTCCAAAAGTCGGGCATTCGCGTCGATTACGTTCACGGCGATCTCGCGAATTTGCTCTTCGGTAAGTCCTGTTCCCTCGTCCAGTGGAAACTCTTTTAGAGCACCATGAACCTGGGCTAGTGGCACCCGCCCGGTGACAAACAAAATATCGGCAACGTCCTCGTGACTTTGGAGGATGGCGGTGAGAAGCGCGTCGAGCCGTTGCTTGGTCATGCGGATTCGTATTGAGCTAAGTCGGCTTCCCGGTTTTGCTCCGGCTTTTCCGAGCAAAAATCGCGCCGCGGATACAAGCGCGCTAAATTAGATCGACATGCGTGCAATGATCCTGAGCCATCCCGGTAAACCGCTGGAACTGCGCGATGTACCGGTGCCTTCGCCTTCGCCTGGCCAGTTGCTCATTCGCGTGGTGACCTGTGCCGTTTGCCGGACCGACCTGCATATTGTCGATGGCGAGTTGCCCAATCCAAAGCCTTCGCTGATTCCGGGCCACCAAATTGTCGGTCGCATTGAAACCATCGGGTCCGAAGTGAAAGGATTTTCCGTCGGCGATCGGCTGGGCGTTCCATGGCTCGGCTGGACCGATGGCGAGTGCGCCTATTGTCGATCTAAGCGCGAAAATCTTTGCGATCGCGCGCTCTTCACCGGCTACACCATCGACGGTGGCTACGCCGAGTTCGTCGTGGCGGATGCGCGTTTTTGTTTTCACCTGCCCGATCGGTATAACGATGTCGATGTTGCGCCGCTTTTGTGTGCCGGCATGCTCGGTTACCGCTCCTATCGCAAAACTGGCGATGCTCATCGCCTCGGCATTTACGGCTTCGGCGCGGCCGCGCATTTGATCGCGCAAGTCGCGGTTTACGAAGGCCGCGAGGTTTTTGCCTTCACGCGTCCCGGTGATAACGAAGGCCAGGCATTCGCGCTTTCGTTAGGCGCCAAGTGGGCTGGCGGCTCGGACAAGATGCCACCCGAAAAACTCGATGCCGCAATTATTTTCGCCCCGGTCGGCGCATTGGTCCCGGCTGCGCTACGCGCGATCGTCAAAGGCGGCAGCGTCGTGTGCGGCGGGATCCACATGAGCGACATTCCCTCCTTTCCATATGTCGATCTTTGGGGCGAACGCGCCATTTGCTCGGTGGCAAATTTGACGCGCCGCGACGGCAAGGAATTTCTCGAGATCGCACCGCGTGTGCCGGTTAAGACGCAAACGGAACGGTTTCCGTTAGAAGAAGCGAATACTGCGCTCGACCGGTTGCGTTCGGGCAAGCTCAATGGTGCCGCGGTGCTGATGATTGGTTCGGCCTAACAATTCCGGAATAACCGGCGCGGACAACTCCGCGCGCTTGACGCAGAAACGCCGGGAGCAAGAGCTGCTCCCGGCGTTAAGAAACTTCCTGACGAGAAGTCTAAAACTTGAAGTTCAGGCCCAACGTGACGGTGTCGTGATCGAAGTCGACGTCGTAGGTCTCGTGATCAATGGGGTTCGTGGTGCCGCGGTCGATCGTTAGATCGTGAATGTCGTCGTTGCCGAAGAATATATGCCGGTACTCCGCTTTGATCGACCAATGACACGTGAGCATGTATTCAATGCCGGTGCCAATGAGCGGTGCGATCCGAATATCGTCCGCTTTGAATCCGTCGTTGGCGATGTATTCATATTCCTGGTGAGCGAACGCGCCACCGCCGACCACATAAAACAGGAAGTGCTTCCACGCCCAGCCGAGCCGTAGATCGACACTGCCCATCCAGTCCATCCGCGTCTCCCAAGGTTTTTCGCCGCCGCCGGAAGAATCCATCCAGGAATAGTCGAAATCGCTGAGAATACCGACAACGAACGAGCCGAATTGGTGATCGTAACCAACCTCTCCACCGGCAAAAAACCCGTTTTGCCAGCGCGCGTAGATGAGCTCGTTGTCCCCGAAGTCGACATCTTTCCAATCCAGGCTCCCGCCGCCATAGCCGCCGTGCGCTCCGATATGAAAGCCAGTCCAATTACATTCCGGTTGGATCATTGGCTCCACGACGTTCTTCATGGTTTCTTTTCCCTCATATCGCTCCGGACCCGCGGATGCGATTTTGGCAAGGCTCAACACGACGAAAAAGAAAATAGGTAAGGCGAATAGTCTTTTCATGGCCCGCTCGTTTGACCAAATTCTCGCAGGGGTGTCAATCAGTTTGGGCAAAGCCGGCATCGACAGTCGTTAGCCATATGAAAGCGCAATTTGCATCGGAAACGTCCGCGACCGGTGAGTTCGAGCGACAGGAGGACGCGTTTCGCGATTGGATCTCGAATGATGGATCGACAGCTTATTCCGCAGTCGCGGGCCGCTATCATCTCTACGTTTCGCTGGCGTGCCCGTGGGCCAGTCGCACCGTAATTTGTCGAAAACTCAAAGGGCTCGAAGAAGCAATCGGGATGACTGTTGTCGATCCGATCCGGGATGAGAAAGGCTGGGCCTTTCGCGATCCTTCCGACAAGACGCCGCCCGACGCACCTTTTGAATCGACCGATCCGATCAACGACTTCGATTATTTGAGCGAAGCCTATGCCGCGACTGATCCGAACTTTGATGAGCGCGTGACTGTTCCTGTGCTGTGGGACAAGGAAACAAAAAGGATCGTGAACAATTGCGAGGACGACATCTGTCCGATGTTCAACAGCGCCTTCAACACTGTCGCGCGAAATAAAGATGTCGATCTTTTCCCGAAAGATATCGAAGCGGAGCAGACCAAGCTGGCGGGTTTCATTTACGACAACGTCAACAATGGCGTTTACAAAGCGGGGTTCGCGACCCGCCAGCGCGCTTACGAAACTTCCTGTCGCAAACTTTTCGAAGCGCTCGATCAACTCGAGCAGCGCCTAACGAAGAGCCGCTACTTGTTTGGAAAACGGATTGTGGAAGCGGACTGGCGCCTTTTCTGCACGCTCGTGCGATTCGACGCCGTTTATCACGGGCATTTCAAATGCAACATCCGTCGCATCATCGACTACCCGAACCTGCAGGGTTACTTGATGGATTTATATCAGCAGCCCGGGATCGCCGAGACGGTCAACTTCGATCACATCAAGCGCCATTACTACATGACGCACACGGAGATTAATCCTACTCGCATCGTTCCGCTCGGCCCCGCGCTCGATCTCACTGCGCCGCACGGGCGTGAAAAGCTCTAGCGCTGGCGACTACCGCTTCTAATCAAACGAAATGGTTCTTTCCAAGGCGGACTGCGCCTCGCGAAGCTCCGCCGTGCGCGTTCGCACGGCGTCTTCAAAGGCAGCGCGTTGATTGTCGAGTTGGATATGAAGCCGCCGCATCTCAAGCAAATTGCCGATACGGAGCAAGACTTCGATTTGATCGAAAGGTTTAAGCAGAAAATCGGTGGCGCCGGCGCGAAGTGAGCGCAGCTTCGTTTCTTCGTTGGCATCCGCGGTAAGAACGATTATCGGCAGCAAAATCTCGCTCTGATCGGCCCGCAATGTTTCCAGGACGGCGAAACCGTCGAGATGCGGCATCATCAAATCGAGCAGGATCAAATCGGGCTGGAACGTTTTGCGAGTTTCAAAGGCAAGGCGCGAATCGGTGATCGACTGGACGCGGGTGTAGCCGCTGTCGGCAAGGATGCCTTCGAGCAGAGCCACGTTAACCGGCTCGTCGTCGATCACGAGAATTTTCATTTTCGTCAGCTCGCGAGAATTGCGGGACAAGGGATTCGATGTTTGCCTCTCTTCAGAACTGATTTCGGCTGGAGTGTTTGTTTCCATTTTCTACGCGACCGCGCATTCTTTGGTTTCTTTCCGGGGCTTGGTGGTCTTGTCCAGCACGCGGCAAAATTCCGCGACATCGACCGGCTTGGTGAGATAAGCGCGTGCGCCGGCCGCGAGAAGCCGTTTGATTTGACGCGCAGTCGCATCGGCGCTGATAACGATTATCGGAATAGCGCGCGTGGTTTCATCGGCCTGCAATTGGGCGAGCACTTCCCATCCCGGCAAATCCGGCAGGTGCAAATCGAGCAAAATGAGATCAGGCGAATGTTGGCGGGCAAGATCGAGGCCGACCTTTCCTTGCATCGCCGTCATGAGCTCGATCTGTGGTTCCGTTTCGAGGATTTGCTCGATGAGCGTGAGATTGGAGAGATTATCTTCGATATAAAGCACGGTGCGCTCATCCGCGTCCATAATCTGTTCATGTCGATCTACGTTGAGACCTTTGCGGGACGCCAAAGATTCGAGTGGAGAGGCCGTGCGAGGAAGCTCGACCCAAAAAGTGCTGCCTTGCCCGACGGTGCTATTGACGCCGATCGAGCTGCCCATTTCCTGCACGAGACGTTGGGAAAGGGCAAGACCGAGACCGGTGCCTTGGACGTTGGATTGCTCCGCGCCTAACCGATCAAACGGAGTAAACAAGCGCGAGAGTTTGTCGGCTGGAATCCCCGGACCGGTGTCGCTTACGATCAGGCGCACCTTGTCGTTGCCGGCTGAGCTTTGAGAGATGGTCACACTTCCGCCGGGCCGAGTGTATTTCACCGCGTTGGTAAGCAAATTGATCAGCACCTGCTTCAATCGCTGCCGATCGGCCAGGACGTGGGATGTCTTGTCCAAATCCGCGGGCGCGGAAAGCTCAATTGATCGTTCCGTGGCGAGAGGTCGCATTAGGTCGATGACTTCCGCCAACGCGTCACCCACGCAAACAGGTTCGAGTGAAATCTGCAAGCGGCCTGCCTCGATCCTGCTGATATCGAGCACTTCGTTGATTAGATCGAGAAGGTGACGGCCGGCGCCAAGAATGTGAGCAATGCGAGAACGCTGGACCTCCGTGGGATTTTGTCTTTCCAGCAGCTGACCAAATCCGAGGATGGCGTTGAGCGGCGTGCGCAGCTCATGACTCATTCGGGAAAGAAATTCGCTCTTGGCTCGGTTGGCACGATCGGCTTCTTCCTTCGCTCTGCGGAGGGCTTTTTCGCTTCGCTGGCGTTCGGTGACGTCGTGCGCGACACAGAAAAAGGTCTTGTCCGTCTCGGACCAGTAGGCCGACCAAAGGACATCGACAAGGATCCCATCTTTGCGGACATAACGATTCACGAAATCAGTAATTTTCCCCGTGAACCTGGTGTCGGCATCGGCCTGATCTGTCTTTGCCCGGTCATCCGGATGGACCAGATCGATGTACTTACGTCCGACCAATTCGTCAGATGTATAGCCCCACAAATTCTCACAAGCCGCGTTCGCCGTAAGGAATCGACCAGTGCGATCGATCGTACAAATGACGTCTTGCGAGTTATCCATGATCAATTGGTTCGCATGAAGTGCCGCTTCCAACTTTCGCCTGCTCTCGCACAACGCCTCTTCCGCGCGTTTCCGCTCCGAGATATCTTCCACCATTGTTACATAATGATGTGGCTTTCCTTCTTCGTCCTGAATCAGGCATGCCGTTAGGGCGGTCCAAATCGGGGGACCATCCTTGCGAACGTAACGTTTCTCGAACGAGCAATGCCGCGCACCTTTTAAAAGGTCGGCGACGTGGCGATGGTCGGCCGAGATATCTTCCGAGTAAGTAATTTCGAGCGAACTTGTTTGAACAAGTTCTTCGTTCGAATAGCCAAGAATATGAGACAAACTCCTGTTTACCTGCGTGAAGCGCTGATCAAGATCGACAACCGCCATGCCGATGGGCGCTTCTTCAAAAATCTGCCGGAAATTACCTTCGCTTGCTTCGAGCCGCGCGGTCCGGTCCGCGATGAAGCGCATCTCACGAATGCTGCGGAGACATGAGATCACGAGGAAGACGTCTTCGAAAACAACCCAGCCGGCGTGTTCGATCGATCTCCACGGACTTGCCGTGAGGACGCCATACACGGAATAGGGCCAGTAAATCCCGCGCAGAAAATGATCCAACGCTACAACCAGGGTGGCAGGAATTAGCACTCGCCAGTCGCGATAAAAGGAGAGGATCACGAGCGAACCAAAGACGTGGAAGTGTGTTTCAATTCGCCCGCCGGTTATGTCGATCAAAAGAGCGGACATGAGCATCTGCGCGACGGCAATAACGTGCCGCGTCATGGCCGAGCCGGGCCAGAAACGTATCATCCAAATCGGAAAGACGCTGATCGCGCCGCCGAGAAAAATTGCGGCCCAGATGTGGATGTGAATGGAACTCGATTCTCCACTCCAGGTGTAGGGCGAAATGAGAAACGCCATTACGATCCCAGCCACCCATTGGAACAACATCAGTCGCGCGAATAATTTGTCTGTGTTGCGATAGATCTCTTCCTGATGCTGTTTGAAGAGCTCATCGGCGCGTTCGGCTACAGAATCTTTACGAGCCTGTTTCGCGTTTACCGGAGGCATTGAAACTTTCCTCCCTTGCTTTTGCGCTCGATCAGCGAGCAGCCAAACACGAATGTCCTCGCTCGATCCGAGGCGTGGGTATTGACGAGCGATACAATTGCATTCTCACCCGCATTTCCTCCGGCGTGTCCTCTCGATTCGGTAATGCCACCGCTGAACAACAAACGACCGTCAGCAGCGAAAAGGAGAGTGTGACCGGATGTTTCGGCTCCGAACCGTTGCGCTTCGGCGCCATCGATATCGGTCACGACCGATACTCCGGGAATCTCAGCCGCGCTTCGTCTCAGATCAGTGTCTTCCCAATTGGCTTCAGAGTTTTTTGGTTTCAGGAAGAGCACGTAGGCGCGGACCTTTCCTTGAACACGCGCCATGATTTGGGCCAGCTCGCCCACGCTTGCCCGCGTGCACGGGCAATGCGGATGCGCCAACATCACGAGAGTTTCGCCGGTGCGCGCTCTCTCAATTTTCGATTCGTGTGGCCAGTTCGAAGGAACCGAGCCCACACGTCCGGGCGCGCTTTCGTAATTGGCCAGCGCTTTCAAACCAAACGACAAAGCACCTATCCACACAGTCGCGAATAAGGCCGTGCCTAAAATCGTCTTTGATTGTGTCTGCAAAGGAGTTGATTGGGATTCGCTTCATTGAGCAGACGCCATTCCATGGGCCTCAATCGAAGAGGATTTGCCCTGGCGCGATAGAGAGATTGGCAGCCCTAAGATAATGGTTGACCGGACTGCCTTGGTTTCCCCTCGGAAAAACCGCAAAAAAGGGGGTTGACCTGGCCAGCACAACGGGATAAAAGGCCTGATCATGAAGAGACTTACCTTAACCGTAACAATTTTTAGCGTGCTGTGCGGGCTGGCCTACGCTGGTCCGGAAACGTATTCCGGAAAAGAAATGAAGCAGGTTGCGCCGGCTCCGCCGCCGGAGTGCCCGAACTGGGGCGGATTCTACATTGGCGCCTTTGGCGGATACAAGTTTAGCAACGTCGACGTCCATACTACTATGACCGGCGATTGGATCGCCACCGGTAATCTGGACCGGATCGACATCAACGAGCGAGGCTCGGAAGATTTGGATAACGACGGCGGCGACGTCGGCGGTCTACTTGGCTACAACTTCCTGGTGGGCCACTGGGTTTTCGGTCTTGAGATAGCTGGCGGCGGAATGTTCGCGCGCGATTCACACAACTCCGGAATTTTCTTCGGCAGAGGACCTGGCGGCGAATTCAGTATCTCCAGCTCTTTCGACACTGATTATTTGGTCACGGGGGGCGCGCGCATCGGTTACACCTTCTGCCGGTGGATGCCCTATGTCACGGGCGGCGCCGCGGGAGCCAACCTTAATTTCCGGCAGCACATTCGATCGAACTTTGGTAACGGCGGCGCTTTCTATCGCCAGGGTGGAGAATCAAGCGATGATAACATCGGCTGGATGGTCGGTGGCGGCTTGGAATACGCCATCACCAATCATTTCCGCGTCCGTGGGCAATACCAATACATCGACCTCGGCGATACCAGCTTCAATAGCTCAGGAGTTCCGGCAGCGGCGTTCTCGACCTTTACCGGACATCACAGCGTTGATTTGACAGAACACAACGCCAGTTTCGCGATTATTTACGGGTTCTAGAGTTTTCCTAAGGGGCGCCTTTGTTCGGGCGTTTCCTGAGTCGCTTCATTTCACCCGCCCCAAAAGGGCGGGTGAAACTGTTTTTGGGCATTGAGGTTTGCGTACCTGACGATAAACGTGGCCGTCCTGTTTAATTTGGACGCGCGGACGATATGCCTACTCTAAAATTGCATCTGGCGAGGTTGCAAAAGAACGCATTCGAGCCGGTCGACATTGCGTCATTGGTCTTTTTCCGGATCGCGTTTGGCCTGATCGTGCTGTGGCAAGTCTGGAGCAATTTCGCGCATCACGCGATTTACACGACTTGGCTGGCACCGCGATTTCTATTTAAGTATTATGGGTTTGCCTGGGTTCATCCCTGGCCGGGCAACGGTCTTTATCTCCATTGGGCCGCCTTCGGTTTTTTCGCATTGCTCGTTGCCATCGGATTTTTCTATCGAGCGAACATCATTCTGCTTTTCCTCAGCTGCACTTATTTCTTTCTCCTCGAAGAAGCGCGATTCGTAAATCACAACTACCTGCTTTGCCTTTTCAGTTTTCTATTGATCTTCGTCCCGGCCAATCGCGCATTGTCCGTTGATGTCTGGTTAAAGCCGAAAATCCGTTCGCAAACCTCACCGGCATGGACGCTTTGGCTGTTGCGCGCGCAGATTGGGGTCGTCTATTTTTTTTCTGGCCTCGCCAAACTCTCGCCCGATTGGCTTCATGGCGAACCAATGCGCTCGCGGCTATTTCAGCGCGGAGATTTTCCAATCTTCAGCCGGCTTTTCCAAAACGAATGGGCAGTTTACACGATCAGTTACAGCGGGCTCTTGCTCGACTTGCTAATTGTGCCCCTCTTGCTTTGGCGTCGCACCAGAATCCCGGTCTTCTGTCTCGCAGTCCTCTTTCATCTTATCAACGCGCTCTGGTTTAACATCGACATTTTTCCATGGCTGGCCATCGCTGCCACGACTCTGTTTTTTTCGCCGAGCTGGCCGCGGCGCATGGTGGGACTCTTCCGAAAGACTGCTCGCGCAACTCCGGTCGATAATTGGACGCCGCCGGCTCGCGGAAAGCAGATTCTGATTCTGAGTTTCGTCGTTACCTACATCGCTATTCAGCTCCTTCTGCCGCTGCGCCATTTTCTCTGGCGCGGAGGTGTTGAATGGACATACGCGGAACACCGTTTCAGTTGGCGCATGATGCTGGTCCGGCAATCCTCACAGGCTTTTTTTTACGTAACCGATCCGAACACTGGACGAACAGTGCAGGTGAAGCTGGCGGAATTTCTTAGTCCGCGGCAGAGCGCAATACTCGGTTATTTGCCCGACATCCCACTGCAGTTCGCACATTACCTCGCGAAAGTGATGCCGCGTCGGGGCCCCAAACCGCTGCGAGTTGAGGCGCGAATATTTGTTTCGATCAACGGCCGCAAGCCGCAGCTTTATATCGATCCGAATGTCGATCTTGCCGCGCAATCACGCACGTTGGGGCGTCCTTCGTGGCTCCTACGCATCGATGAGTCGCTGCCAGCTAACGGGAAACATTCGGATGAAAATCCGGCCGCGCCGCTGAATTAAGATTGAGCTTTTGGACGCGGCTTAGTGCGAGTGCCCAAACCGCTTAACGATGGCGAAAGAACTGATTGAGTTCATGTAGTACCCGGCCCAACAGAGAGTTTTGATTGCGCCGATTTGGCGGGCGGCGAAATTTGTTCGAACCTTTCCCGATTCCCACGAAGCCAATCGCAGCAGCATCGATATGAAATTCGATTTCACTCGCCGGTCATTCCTGCGCACGACCGCGCTCGGCTCCGCCGCGCTTGCCCTCGGCACCGCAGCCAAAGGACAACCGGCCAAACTGCCGCGTAAGCCAAACTTGCTTATTTTTCTTCCGGACCAACAACGTCCCGACACGATCGCCTGCTACGGCGGGCCGACAAACTATGCCCCGAACCTGAGCAAATTCGCAACCCAGTCCACCGTATTCCACCAGGTCTATGTAACGCACCCGGTCTGCACGTCGTCACGCTCCTCTCTAATGACCGGGACCTGGCCGCACGAGAACCACTGCACGCAAAATTGGGCGGAGCTGGATCCCAAATTCCTCTGCTTCCCGGAGTTGATGAGCGATCGCGATTATCGCTGCGCCTATATGGGGAAATGGCATTTGGGCGACGAGCTGAACATGCAGCATGGGTTCAGCGAGTGGGTTTCAATCATGGACGAATTCCACAAAACATTTAACAAAGTCCGCGATCCCAATGCGATTAGTGACTATAGCAAGTTTCTTTTCGAGAAGGGCCTCAAGCCTGCGGGCCAACAGCAGCGTTTTTTCGGTAAGAAATTTATCACCAAGCTTCCAATCGAACTTGGCCGACCAAAATTTCTCGAAATAAAGGCGTGCGATTTCCTTGAGCGACACAAAAACGATCCATTCGTGCTTTTTGTCATGTTTTTGGAACCTCATCCGCCTTATAGCGGTCCGTTAAACGAAGAGCACCCGCTGACGGAGAAAGATCTCGATCCCGCGGCCAATCATATCTTCGGCGCTGATATGCCGCTGCGTTACCGGATGCGGCAGCAATGGGATGCAGAGCGATTTGGGAAATCAACGCACGATTATCTAAAAGTTAAGCAAAGGTATCTCGGCCTCGTCACCCAGGTCGACCGGAGCATCGGCGCCATTCTCGAGAAGCTGGAGACACTGGGCCTTGCCGACAACACCATCGTGATACACACCAGCGACCACGGCGACATGATGGGCGCGCACCGTCTTTTCGAAAAATGCGTCATGTTCGAGGAAGCCGTGCGCGTGCCTTACCTCGTTCGGATGCCAAATCAACGGCGAACCGCTTCCATTTCCCAGCCGATAAGCCACATCGATCTTGTGCCGACATTTCTGGATCTTCTCGGCCAGAAACCTCACGAGCAATGCGTGGGAAAGAGCCGCGTGCCGTTGTTGCGCGGTGAATCAATGCCCCCTCAGACAGTGTTTATTGAGTGGGCTCCCGATTTTTACGGAAAGAATCCAAAAGCCCACGGCCTCGGCACACCGGAAGAAATTAAACGCGCCGCCAATGAAACCACTCGTACCGCCATCACGCCGGAGGGTTGGAAGATTTGTTTGCGCGACGTCGACAAGAACGAGCTCTATAACTTGCGAGCGGATCCGCGAGAGATGCAAAATCTTTACGGTCGCACCAATCAAAAAGAAATGATCGCGAAGTTGACCGGCGAAATCCATCAATGGCAGGGACGCGCCGGTGACACCATAAAGGTTTAAAACCTGCCCGAGGCCAGGTTGGTCGGAAAATTGCGCGCCCGTCCGTCCTCACGCCCGCTCAAATCCGAATCCAAGTAGACGGCGACAATTTACGGGTACACTTTCCTCCGCGGACTAGCGGTTCTAATGAGCAAACGACGATCAAGCGATTCAACCGGGTCCGACCACGAAGAGCAATTTCGCCTGCTCGTGGAAAGCGTGTCGGAATATGCCATTTACATGCTCGACCCGAACGGAAACGTTCAGACCTGGAACACGGGCGCGGAGAAAATGAAAGGTTACGCGGCCAGCGAAATTATCGGGAAAAATTTCGCCTGCTTTTATACCGATGAAGGTGTGGCCGCGCGAAAACCGCAAAGTAATTTGGAACAAGCGCAGCGACTCGGTCATATCCGCGACCAGGGCCGGCGTGTTCGTAAAGATGGGTCGACCTTTGAGGCCGAGGTCGTGCTGACCGCGCTCCGTGACAAGTCCGGCAAACTCCGTGGCTTTTCCAAGGTCACACGTGATGTCACTGAGCAGGTTCGAACGCGAGAAATGGAAGCGGCAAAAATCGCGGCCGAAAAAGCGAACAAAGCCAAGGATGATTTTCTCGCTGCGCTCAGTCACGAGCTGCGCACGCCGCTTACACCGGCGTTGGCCGCGGCCGATTATCTCGCCGATCACGCGGATGAGATGCCCTCGGATTTAAATGAGGAAGTCGACACCATTCAACGCAACGTGCAATTGCAGGCCCGCTTGATCGATGATTTGCTCGATCTCACTCGGGTCGTGCGCGGCAAGCTTGAGCTCCATTTCGATCGCGTCGATGCTCACGCTCTCGTCCGCGACGCGCTCGGTATTGCCCAGGCCGACATTATCTCGAAAAAGTTGAAGATTGCGACCGCGCTCGACGCCAAGAAGCACGACATCTGGGCCGATCCTGTGCGCATTCAGCAGGTCTTTTGGAACCTCATCAATAACGCCGTGAAATTCACCGCACCCGGCGGCAAGATCGACATCCGCACCTCGAACGACGCTCACAACCATTTTGAATTCGAGATTACCGACAACGGCATCGGGATTGACGCCGCCAAATTGGATTTGCTCTTCAAGCCTTTCGAGCAGGGCGGCGCTGATGTTACCCGGCGTTTCGGCGGTCTCGGTCTTGGCCTGGCCATTTCAAAGCACCTTGTCGATCTTCACGATGGCGAGATCAGCGTGCACAGTCGTGGCCGCAGTTGCGGTGCGACCTTCAAGCTCAAGTTTGCCGTCATGGCAAAGAAGGTCGGTGCCAGCGGCGTGGCGTCGCGTCTTCCGCACAAGCGTGATAAATCTTTGCGCATTTTGTTGGTCGAAGATCACGGCGATACCCGCCGGACATTGGCGCGTTTGCTCAGCCACTTCGGTCACCAAATATCTGTGGCCGATTCCATCCGGAGCGCGTTGGAGATTTTGCGATCGAAAACGCTCGATGTCGTTTTGAGCGATATTGGTCTGCCTGATGGCAGCGGTTACGAAGTGATCGCGCAGGCGAAACGAAAACAATCGGTCAAAGGCGTTGCCCTGACCGGTTTTGGCACCGACGAAGATATCCGGCGCGGCAAAGAAGCCGGTTTCGATTTTCATCTCACCAAACCGGTGGACGTGCACGAGCTGCGCAGCATTCTCAACCAGGTCGGCAAGTAATCCTCGCGCGTTCTTGCGCGACCGCGTGGCGAAGATCGACAATCGCCATCGGCATAACTAAACGTCTGACGGAAACAATCCGTTAAACGAAGTCATGGCATCGAGCGACAGAAGGATCACAGCAATCGATGGTTACCGCGCGGTCGCGATTCTGATCATCATGCTTCATCACGTGCCTTTCGCGCCGGGCTGCCCGGATTGGTTGAAGTCGGTAATGAATTTGGTTCCGCGCGCCGTCGTCGCGTTTTGGGTGCTGAGCGGATTTCTCATCACCCGCAGCATTCTCAGCGAAGAAAAGCGGGACGGCGCGATTCAATTCGGCCACTTCTATTCGCGTCAGGCGATCCGTTTTTTTGTGCCGCTCATCGGCTATCTGCTGCTCATCGGTGCATTCATTGGCGTTCGTTATGGCCAACTCGATTGGTGGTCGCTGCTTCGCCCGGCCCTGCTCGATCCCAACACCTACTGCATCGCTCCCGGCGTGATGCATCTCTACAGCATGGTCTTGCAGATTTATTTCTGGCTGGCGTGGCCGGTGATTTTGAAAATGTCGCCGCCGGTTTTCCGATTGCCCGTCACCTCCCTTCTCGTTCTCGCCACACTCGTCTGGAAAGTTTACGGCCAAAAGTTGGCCGCACAGTCGGGCAGTTGCCTCGGCCGCGTTGATTTTTACTTTACGCCGCTCCTGGTTGGTTCCTGGCTGGCGCTGACCGAACCGCATTTACTGCGTCTCAAAACCTGGCCCTTCGGGCGATCGACTTTCATTGTCATCGGCATCATCGCCGGCGCGGTTTTGGTTTTCACGCGCACGCCATTGTCGATCTTGTCCTCGATTTCATCTGCGCTCGCCGCGGCGGCAACTTCTCTGCGCGGCAATCCCTTTGTCGCCACTGCCTATGCTTTGCTCCAGCCGCTCGCCATCAGCGTCGCGTGGGCGTCTCTCGTTTTTTCTTTAGTGCACAACATCGTTCCATTCGCGACGCGCGTTCTGAGTTTTCCCGGCCTCACCTGGCTTGGGCGCATCTCATTCAGCGTCTACCTGTGGCAAAACCTCTTCTGCTTCGGCGTTTCCGAAACGCGCTTTGATACATTTCCGCTCAACCTTCTCGCCTCCATCGTCTGCGGATACATCGCCTACCGACTGATCGAATTACCGTCCCTCCGTTGGCGCAGCAAAGTTAAGAAGCGCTCCGCCATATCGCCTGCGGCCGTGCCGACGCTGCGTGAAACCTGACTAGTTCCCGCGCAAGATCGACAATTCCGACATTAGTCGCGCGCGCGCGAGGGCGCTCGGTCATCCAACGCATTGAATTATTGTTACGTTCCTCACGCGTAATCAGCAATCTGCCCGTTTTTACCGATTCGGGTGGCACAAAAATTTTGTCGGATGTCGTGCACCAACCGACACCTCGGCCTTCGGATTGAAATTAAAGAAAACAAAACGCCTGGCGGCGAGCACTATCTCGATCCGCCAGGCGCTGAGAATTGCGAGCCCGGTCTGAAAACGACCAGGCAACTTTACCATCTTAGTCGCGGTCTTGTACGATCACCTTATCGACGAGCATGTCGTCGCCGGTTTTGATGTAGTGAACGCGAACCTTCGAATCTTTTCTGATCCTCGAGGCTTCGATCACTCGTCCATCTGAAGTCACATAAGTGACGGTCTTGCCGAACTTATATTGGACCGGCTCGGCCGCTTCAGTTTTCAGGAAAAGGTGATGCCCCGGAGTGAATTCCGTGACGACGCCATTACTTTCGGTTGTGGTGGTGGTGGTTTCCGTCACTCCATTGGTCCCCGTCGCAACGGTGGTGGAAGATGACGATGTTTGTCCAAAAGCCACTGAACCGATCAGAACTGTGGCGAATGCAATACCAACGATTGATTTAATCATACGAACTAACTTTCTTGTTTACTGAGTTGCTGCTGAAATCGCAGCGAAAGGCCATCCGGTTCGTGCCACCGATCTAAATCGGCGAACCAGGTAGGCAAATGGATGCGGCAGAAGCTGTGAATACGGCTCCCGTCCCTATCTAGCCAATACTTTGTAAGCTCGGCTTCATATTTTTTAGCTATGGGAGATACTCGTATCCAGTCGATTCGTTTGAACCTCTTATGCCGCCGCCCGGTATTCGGGGAATGCATCGGCGACTTGCGCTCCAGTATTCTGTGGCATGGACTGAGCGGTTTCAGCCGGAATGGGTCGCAACGGAAGCCGTTTTTCAATAGATGTTAAAGTCGGGAGAAGCCGAAGGAGGTCTGCGCCCACTCGTCTTGGGCGCAGCCGGCGATATTTTTTGGTCGCGCCATGTTGCAGGGCATAAAGGATGCCGCTTTGAGTGATGGTGGGTTCCATAGGATTATAATTTGGGGTTTGTCGAGTTGATAGACGTGGTGACGCTGGTCTCCGTGCCAGGGGGCGGACTGCTTTCGAGCTGAAGAGTATCTTGGATTGTGAGATCGGGAAGCGAATCGTCTATTTTGAAACGCGCGGTAAACTTCGCGCCTTGCCCTAATCCCTCGCTCTCCACTTCCAGAGTGCCGCCATGCGCTTTCATTAAAGTACGCGCAATCGAAAGACCAAGACCGAGACCGCCGTATTGCGGATGAATAGACGAATCCCCTTGCTCGAACGGCGAAAAAATCCGCGAGAGCGCGTCGGCCGGGATGCCGATCCCGGTATCGCTCACTTCGACAACCAACCGGCCGGTTTCCTCGTTGCGCGTCACGATCGAAACCTTGCCGCCTTGCGGCGTAAACTTCAGCGCGTTTCCAATCAGATTCGACAAAACCTGTTCGAGCTTGACCGCGTCAGCTCGGATGTAGCTACGCGGAGCCTCCAACCGGAGATCGATTCCAACTCCCGTCCCTTTCTGCTGGCTCTGGAGATTCTTGAGCGCGAAGCGGATCACCTCGTGCGCGTCCACCTTCACGAGCTCCAGCCCCAAGGCCCCGTTCGCGATATGGCTGAAGCCGAGCAACTCGTCGACCAGGTGTGCAAGAGTTTGAATATTGCGGCGGACGAACGCCAAGGCGGATTTATCGAACTGCGGCGGTAAATCTTTTTTGTCGGGCATGCCGACCTCACCGTGACCCAGCTCGAGCAAGTCGATCATTGACGAGATGGCGCCGAGCGGAGTGCGCAGCTCGTGAGAGAGCACACCGATCGCTTCATCTCTTGCTCTGCCCGCGAGTTCGAGCGTATCCGCGTGGCTCTTGGACGCCGCCTGAAATTCAGCCCGCACGCTGATATCGCGGATGTTGCATTGGATCACTTTGGCGGAGCCGACGAAGTAAACATTACTGACAAACTCGACTTGGATCTGCTTGCCGGCCTTCGTGCGGAGCGGGTGGTTTTCGTACCGGATGTACTCCTCTGTTTGCAGCTTTTCGAAAGCGGCCTGATTCGCTGCGATGTCTTCGAACAG
>Ga0209331_1000281_pt1 | contig 18765 bp, 18 predicted proteins | sample JacPinW_OM3H0_M3_FD_187971 | JGI IMG/M metagenome (GOLD analysis project Ga0209331, IMG submission 187971) | Forest soil microbial communities from Algoma, Ontario, Canada - Jack Pine, Ontario site 1_JW_OM3H0_M3 (SPAdes) (version 2) | ecosystem: Environmental > Terrestrial > Soil > Boreal...
GAGCCGCTCACGGGCCGCACTCACCAGCTGCGGGTGCATTGCGCGACGATGGGATGGCCGATTGTCGGCGACGGCATTTATGGGAAGACCCCGCGTTTGGGTGGCCCCGGGCTGCAGCTGCACGCGCGCGAGATCGTGGTACCGCTCTACAAGAATCGCGCACCCATCCGGGTGAGCGCGCCGGTGCCGCTGCACATGAGCGAGCGCCTGCGAGCGTGCGGATGGCCGGGCGAGGTCTACCGGCTGATCTAGGAGCGAGAGGGATCAGACGGAGTGTGTTTGCGCTGCTGATGAAAGCTCACCGGTGCGGGTTCAATCGGGAGCTTTCATGCGGCCGGCAGCAATTCAATATGGAATTCTCGGCCAATCGCTCTGGCAGCAGCTTCAATTTGGTCCAGCTGTGATTTGTGATCGAGATCGAGCAACCGGTCTACCTGCGCAGCAGGAACGCCAAGCTTTCGGGCGAGATCGCTCTTGCGAGTCTTGGTTTCCATGATCGCGCGATGAAGCTCAAGCTTTGCCGCCACGATCGCTGGGAGCCGGACAAGGCGGTGGCCGCGGCGGAGGGGAGATGGTGCAGGAATTCTTTGGCGCGCGCTAATTCGGCCTTGCAACGCCGTGGCGATGGCATCGGCGGCGCGAACGAGTGCGTCAGCCGTGTCCTCGCCGAAAGTGGAGACCTCCGGCAGATCCGGCGCACTTACAAGGATCGTTCCGTTATCATCTGGTGATAGCTTCACGGGGTAGCGCAGCATTTATCTGTTCTCCTTGAGCCCCAAGTCCTTGAGAATCTTAGACCAGAGTCCCTTACCGAGTTGTTTGCGGCCACCGTGTTGCGGGAGTACGGAAGTCCGGTCACCCCGGCGCACTAGGAGATGCCCACCTTTGCCCGGTTCGAAAGTACAGCCGTGCCGAGCCAGGAATCGGCGAGCTTGGTCGCTGTTCACGAAGGCTGGAAGTATACATTTCTGTTATGGATGCAACATGAATGTGCGGCATGGGCTCGAAACGAAACGGGTGACAAGATGTCTAATGACAAAGCGGTGGTGGGATTCGTCGGGCTGGGCATGATGGGGAGCCGCATGGCCGCCAACTTGCAAAAGGCCGGCTTCAGGCTGGTCGTCCACGACCTGCAGCGGCAGACGGCCAGCCACCATCTCAATGCCGGCGCCGTTTGGGCCGATACCCCACGTGCGCTCGCAAGCCAATGCGATGTGATCTTCTCCTCATTGCCGGAGCCGTCCGATGTGGAAGCGGTCGCGCTGGGGCCGGATGGACTTATGGGCGGCGTGAAGCCCGGCACCGCCTATTTCGATCTGTCCACCAATTCGCCGAGCGTCGTGAAGAAGCTCAACGCCGCATTCGCCGAGAAAGGCGCGCACATGCTCGACGCGCCCGTGAGCGGCGGCCCCGCGGGCGCGGCGTCCCGCAAGCTCGCCATCTGGGTGGGTGGGGATGAAAATGTCTTCAAGCAGCACAAGGCGGTGCTCGATGCGATCGGCGACAAACCCGCCTATATCGGGCCAATCGGCAGCGCGACCGTGGCCAAGCTCGTGCACAACATGTCGGGCTATGCGATCGTCTGCGCGCTCGCCGAAAGTTTCAGCCTGGGCGTAAAGGCGGGCGTCGAGCCGCTGGCGCTGTGGCAGGCGATCCGCCAAGGTGCCGTGGGGCGCCGCTTTACCTTCGACGCGCTCATCGACCAGTTTCTCCCCGGCGAATACGACCCGCCGGCCTTTGCGCTCAAGCTCGCCCACAAGGATGTTGGGCTCGCCACCGCGCTCGGTCGCGAGCTCGGCGTGCCTATGCGCATGTGCAATCTCGCTTACGCCGAAATGACGGAAGCGCTCGCGCGTGGCTGGGGCGGACGCGACTCGCGCGCGGTGATGTTGCTTGAACAGGAACGCGCCGGCATCAAGATCGCGGTTGATCGGGCGCGGCTGCGCGAGGCCGTGTAATCCGCTCGCTCATCTCATGCGTTTCCATGCGCGACGGAGTTGCGGGCACGCTGTGTTAAGGGCATGATCAGGGCAGGTGAGGCCTCGAAATCATTTTGATCGGTCGCACGATGGAGGGGAGATAATGCTCAACCTTGCGCGTGCCGTCGCGTGCCTCGCGACGGCGATGGTCATGCTGGTGCCGACCGCCGCCGTGGCGGCCGACGATAAGGCCGCACTCGGCGACTTGCAGGAGCTGAAGGTCGGATTCGACCTGAAGGAAGGTGATGGCAAACTCCTGCTCAACCGGCTCGAGATCATCGACGAGACCCGCCAGTCGCTCATTGGGCAGGGCGTGAAACCGCACTTCATTCTCGCTTTCCGAGGACCGGCGACCAGGTTGGTACAAACCGACGTTGAGCTGATCAGGCCCCAGGATCGCGAGATCGCAGCGAAGATTGCTGCGAAGATCAAGCAGATGAGCGCTTCGTCCGGCGTCGAGGGTTTCGAGCAATGCGCCGTGGCGGCGCGGGAACAGGGGACCAATGTTGAAAAGGTGCTTCCGGAAATCCGGGTCGTAGGTAACGGGTTCATCTCTCTGATGGCCTATCAGGCCAGGGGCTACGCCTATATTGCGCCCTGATTCATCCTCCCATCAGCTGCAGGTCGGTCATCCACCTTTGCTTGCTGGACGAGCCGGAACAGTCTTTCCGGACTGACCGGCACCTCCATGACCTCGATTCCAAGCGGAGCCAAGGCATCCGCGACCGCATTGGCCACGGCGGCCAAGGCACCGATCGTGCCGCCTTCGCCCATGCCGCGGAAACCTCCCGCCGTAGGCGGTGCGTATTGCTCGAGATGCTCGACCTCGACGGTCGGGATATCGAGCGCGTTCGGGACAACGTAGTCTGCGAGGCTTGCAGTCAGGATCTGGCCGCGCTGGTCGTGGACGATCTCCTCGAACAGAGCAGCGCCGATGCCTTGCGCTACGCCCCCGCATACCTGACCCTTGACTATCATCGGGTTGATCACGCGGCCGCAGTCCTCACAAACGAAGTAACGGTCGATCGTTATCTCGTACGTCCCGCGATCGATTTCGAGGGCGACGATGTGGGTGGCGGAGGTCGCGGTGCCGAAATACGGATCGTAGACCTTGGTGACTTCCAGCTCCTCGCGCGCGTCCTTCGGCAGCCGGCCCATTTGCGAGTACACGGCCTTCGCCAGTTGATGAAAGGTCATCGAGCGGTCCGTGCCGCGTACGAAGACGGAGCCGTTCGCAGCATCGAGATCCTCGACTGCAGCTTCGAGCAAGTGAGAGGCCGCGCGCAACACCCGGTCCCGCAACTCGCGGGCCGCCAGCGTCCCGGCACCCCCGGCGAGCGCAGCGCTGCGGCTGGCATAGGTACCGGTGCTGTGCGCCACCACGCCGCTGTCGCCCTGGAGGACGCGTACGTCTTGAATGCGGACTCCCAGATGCTCGGCAATCACCTGCGCCAAGGTCGTCTCGAGACCCTGGCCCTGGGAGGCGACGCCGAATGCCGCTGTCACGGTTCCCGTAGAGTCGAGCCGCACGGTGGCCGTTTCGGTTCCGGTGTTGATCGGCATGCCCGGAGCGGCAGAGATGCGCGAGCCGATGCCGGTGAGCTCCGCGTATGAGGCGACGCCGATCCCAAACCAGCGACCGGCTTGGCGCAGGGCGCATTGCTTTTGCCGCAAGCCCGGATAGTCGATCGCGCGCCCAGCTGCCTCGAGATTTTCCACAAACCCCGAGCGGTCCCAAACAATGCCGGAGGCCGCCTTGTAGGGAAATTCAGCTTCCCGCACCAGATTGCGACGGCGCAGCTCAACGGGGTCGATATCGAGACGGCGCGCCGCCATGTCCATGAGCCGCTCCATTACGAACGTGGAAATTGGCCGGCCAACTCCGCGGTAAGGTCCGCCTGGGGCTTTGCAAGTTGCGACCCCGCGCACACGGCCCCGATAGGTGTCGATGCGATAAGGCCCCGGCAGGAAGCTGATCACCTGGACCGGCTCCAGAGCGGCAGTCCAGGGATAGATCGAATACGCGCCGACATCGCTGATCACGTCGGCGGAAAGTGCAAGGATTCGGCCGTCGTGGTCGAGCGCAAGCTGCGCATCGACAGTCTCGTCGAAGGCCTGCGTGGTCGTGAGGAGGTCCTCCAGGCGATCGCTGGTCCATCTGACAGTCCGCTTGAGATGACGCGCGAGAACGCAAACCAGAACCTCCTCGGGATAGAGCGAGGCTTTGCCGCCGAACCCGCCGCCCACGTCCTGGGCCACGACACGGACACTGTGCCCCGGCAGGTCCAGGAGATCGCAAAGCGCGTCGCGCACGATCCCGGGCACCTGTGTCGATGACGTAAGGGTGAGCAGGCCGCGTCCCGGATCGTACTCGGCGAGGTAAGACCGATTTTCCAGAGCCAGCGGAGTCTTGCGGTGTGAGCGAAAGCGGGCGCCCACTTTCACCGCCGCTGAACTGAAGACCGCATCGACGTTGCCCCGTGCGAACTCACGGGCGAGGAGCACGTTGCTGCCGATGTCCTCATGCAACAAGGCCGCCTCGGGCATGATCGCGTGTTCCGGATCCGTGAGCGCAGGAAGCCGCTCGAATTGGATGTCAATGTGCGGAAGCGCGTCCTCGGCGAGATACCGGTGTTCCGCAAGGACAGCGACGGTGGGTTCGCCCACATACCGTACCTTTCCGCTCGCCAGCAGATGCATCGGCGTCGGGCGATAATCTTTCATGCGAGAAACGGCAATCAGGGGATTCACCAGCGGGTCGATATCGGCCGCCGTGAAGACCGCAACGATGCCCGGCAACGCGCGCGCCTGCGAGCAGTCTATCTTGGAAATGCGAGCATGCGGATGATCGCTGCGTCGGAACGCAAGGTGGAGCGCGCCCGGGCAGGTCCGGTCGCCCGCGAACGAGCCCTGGCCGGTCAGAAGCCGGCGGTCCTCGACTCGTCTCACGCTTGCGCCGATGATTTTCGGCCGCAGACCGGGCGCATCATGCTCCATCATGCGCATCGGCACCCTTGCTTCGGCTTCAACCGCCCCCTCCCTTTTCCCTGCTGTAAACCCATCATCACATAAGTTCATGCTCGCCGCTGGCGTCATCCAGGACGCGCCCACGATGCTATTGTCCTTGTGCCGACGCAACAGTGGTCGGCCACAACGGGAGACGTTGAAATGCTGAAATCCGCACTTTCGATCGCGGCCTCCGTGGCGGCATTCGCTCTGGCAGCAGACGCACCCTCCAGCGCGCAGAATTCCTCGGGCTTCGAGAAGCGCAACTTCAATTACAATGAATGGACCAAGGGTAAGTTCTCAGAAGTCGTGACCGTCACCAACCCGGGCAAGATCATCTTCCTTGCCGGCATCGGGCCGGAGCGTGAGGGCGATGGAAAGATCGTTCATGAGGACAACTTCATGGAGCAGTGCAGATATGCCTACATGAAGATCAAGAAGCTACTCGACTTGCAGGGCGCTACGATGAATGATGTCGTGCGCATCATGACCTACACGACGGATGTCCGGTTCTTCCAGGACGCCTTGAAATGTCGCGCCGAGGCTTTCGGGACCGCTCCGATCCCTGCGTCCACGTTTCTGGTTGTGAGTCAATTGGCATGGCCGCACATGGCGATCGAAGTCGATGTGACCGCCATGCTCGCCAAATAAGCAGGATCTCCGCTCAGCGAGCAACCGCAGAATCGACAAGGGGCGCAGCCGGCCCTTGTCGCACCCGCAATCTTCGCGAACCAGCGGATCGACTTTATGAAACCAGATCGGGTCGACCCGGATGGAGCTTAAACCCACAGACCTTACCCCGAGGAGGCGCGCAGCGCCGTCTCGAAGGATGGCCGCTGGCGCGATCTGCTTGTGACCGTCCTTCGAGACACGCGCAAGCGCGCTCCTCAGGGCGAGGTTGATTGATGCGGCGATAGGCGAGTGCTGCTCCCAGGGCGGTCCGAATGCAAGCCCGTGCCCTCCCTGGATCCTGGTCGCAGGACGGCCGCATTCGCTTACACTTGATCCTGGAATTCGTGTAGCTTGCCCGAAGCGAAGAAGCGAGCGCGGACCCAAATAGAACAGGCATGAGGCGGCCGAACTTTCTTTTCTTCATCACCGACCAACATCGGGTCGACTACCTCGGCTGTTACGGCCATCCCGTGCTCAGGACGCCCCACATCGATTCCATTGCCGCGCGCGGCACGCGCTTTGATCGGTTCTATGTGGCGACGCCGGTGTGCATGCCGAACCGCGCCACGCTGATGACCGGACGCATGCCGTCGCTGCACGGCGTGCGCAGCAACGGCATTCCGTTGTCGCTTGCTGCAAACACCTTTGTCGGCGCACTACGCGCATCCGGCTATGCAACCGCGCTCATTGGCAAAAGCCACTTGCAGAATTTCACCGGCCAGCCGCCCATTCTCACGCGCCCGCCGCCGCGCCCGGGAGATATCGTGCTCGACTCGACTTTCGCTGAAGCCTACAAGCCGGCTCCCGGCGACGGACCATATGACCAGGAGCATCCCAAGCGCTGGGAGACCGGCCGCGCGTTCTCGATGCAGCTTCCGTTCTACGGCTTCGAGCACGTCGATCTCTGCACCGGGCATGGGGATCACGTGGGCGGACAGTATTATATCTGGCTGAAATCGCGACGGCCGGATGCCGATGCGCTGCGCGACCGGTCCAACCAGCTGCCCCACGACTACGTCTGTCCCCAGGCGTTCCGAACACCAATCCCGGAAGAGCTTTATCCCACCGCTTACATTGCCGAGAAAAGCTGCGAATGGCTCGACCATTACGCCGCGGGAGACCACGCCAAGCCCTTCTTCCTCATGACGTCGTTTCCCGATCCCCACCATCCCTTCACGCCTCCCGGGCGCTACTGGTCGATGTACGCGCCGCAGGACATGGCGCTCCCACGCAGTTTTGCGAGTGGCAACCGGCCGCCGGCGCGGTCAGTCGCCTGGGCGACGGCGCAACGCGAGAGCGGCAAGGCCGACACTGCCGGCCAGGCCGCCTTCGCCGTAAGCGAGCGCGAGGTGCGTGAGGCGATGGCGTTGAGCTGCGGGATGATCGCGATGATCGACGACGCCATCGGTCGCGTGCTGGCCCGGCTCGCCGCCTGCGGATTAGCTGACGACACCATTGTCATTTTCACCACCGATCACGGCGATTTTCTCGGCGACCACCGGCTGCTGCTGAAAGGGCCAGCGCACTTTGAAGGCATCACCCATGTCCCGTTCATCTGGGCAGAGCCTCGCGGCGGCGCGCCGCGCCGCACGGACGTGCTCGCAGGCACGCTGGACATCGCATCGACCGTTCTCGATCGCGCAAATGTGCAGCCCTACAACGGGATCCATGGGGTGAGCCTGCTGCCGGTGCTGGAAGGCGCGAGCGCGGCCCTTGCACGCGACTCCATCGTCATCGAGGACGACCAGCAGCGCGCCGTATTCGGACTGCCTTCCGGAGCGCGGCTGCGCACGCTCGTGACCCGACGCTGGCGCATGACGATCGCGCAGGATGATCCTTACGGCGAGCTCTACGACCTCACGAACGATCCCCATGAACTGGATAATCTGTTCGACGACGCGGACCACCGCGCGGTGCGCGCGCAATTGATGGAGAAGCTCGCGTATCGACAGATGGAGCTTGCCGACCGCAGCCCTCTGCCCATGGGCCGGGCGTAGCTGATCCACACGCAAGATGATCAAACATTTGGTTACGCCCATGCGGCAGCAAAGTAAGCGCCTCGTTCGCGTACCGATGTTCTAGCTAGGGGCGACGCATTGCGTCCCCCTGCCGCCGCCGAATCAGCGGCGGGAGTATCTCAGCGTCCCGCGATGCTCACACCGGTTTTTCTCCAAGGATGGTCAAGCGGCGCAGCAGGCGGCGCTCGGCCGCGCTGAAATCGGTGCGCGCATGCAGCGCACACCTATTGTCCCACATGACAAGATCGTGCGGACGCCACACGTGCTCGTAGATGAATTCGCGCTGCTCCTGATGATCAAAGAGCGTGTTGAGAAGCTCGTCGCTCTCGCTCTCCGATAGGCCTTGGATGGCCACAGTCATGAGCCGGTTGACATAGAGCGCTTTCCGGCCGGTTGCGGGATGGGTTCGCACAATGGGGTGCCAGCACGACGGGATACCTTCACGCAGCCTGGTGCCGCGCCGGGTGGACGCGGTGTCGTAGTCATAGGCGTTGAGAGCCTTGCGCCCTTCAATTCTGCGCTTTACCGCATCGGGGAGAGTTTCATAGGCGAGATATGCGTTGGCAAACAGCGTGTTTCCGCCGGTGCGCGGCACTTCCAGCGCATACAGCATGGACGCCATCGCCGGGCGCTCCTGATGGCATTGGTCGGAATGAAAGTTCATCTCGCCGTCAGGCAGCGCGCCGATGAGCTTGCCGTCCTCGCGGATGTTGGAGATCAGCATCACCGCCGGATTGCCGGTGGTGAAACGCCGCGTGTGACTGACGGCCGGCGGTCCGAACCGTTCCCCGAAACGGACCTGGTCGTCCTCGCTCAAGTGCTGGTCCCGCAGCAGGATGACGAGAGACGCGTGCCATATATCCCGGATCCTGGTGAAGAGCGCATCGTCCATCGGCTTGCTCAGATCCAGCCCCAGGATCTCGGCGCCGATCGCAGGCGCGAGCGGTCTGGTCCTTACATCCTCTGAGCGCGCCTTCGGGACTGCCGGAGCGGCCAATTGTGTTGTGCTCATGTGAAGTCTCCGTGACGACAACAGGATAGCACTGAATTCGTTTCCGCGACCATTGCCAAAGCGCGCGTATCGCATTCCTATAGCCGGGGACAAGCACAGGGAAGCATGATGGTACCGAGCGAGAGCGAGCTGGAATTTCTGCGGTCGATCGATACGCCCACGGTGTGCAATCTGGTCGAGATCGTCCTGCCCGAGCGCCGCGGCCACGGCTACACCGTGCGACACCTGCATTGCCCCTTCCCCGAGCTTCCGCCCATGGTCGGCTTTGCCAGGACGGTCACGTTCAGGGCCAAGGACGCAGTCCCGCTGGGCCAGGGGAGCTACATGCAGAAGCGGCTCGATTATCTCGATTATGTCGCTGCCACGCCGCGGCCGAGCGTCATGGTGATGGAGGATCTCGACGGCGAGCACGCCGGGCACGGGGCGTTCTGGGGCGAGGTGCAGTCCAACGTGCACAAGGCGCTGGGCTGCCTGGGCGTGATCACCAACGGCTCAGTACGGGATATCCCGATGATAGCATCCGGATTTCAGATGCTGGCCGGATCGATCGTGCCGTCGCACGCCTATGTGCATGTCGTCGATTTCGGCATCGATGTCGCCGTGCACGGGATGGCGGTCAAGAGCGGCGATCTCATCCATGCCGACCGCCACGGCGCCATCGTGGTGCCGACCGAGAAGATTGCGGCCATGCGCGCCGCGCTCGACGGACTTTCCGCGCGCGAGGCCAAGATCATTGCCGCCGCGCGCGCGGGCGGCGACCTCGCCGCCATCAAGGCTGCGATGACGGGATGACCTAGGGCGCGTACCCATAAATCAAGTTTGATCGATGTCCGCTATGCCCCGATAGCGACCAAATTCCGCATCGCACCGAAATGACGCGATGTGCCAGAACCGGACTCATGCAGTGCAGCAAAGTCGCGGAGGATTCAACGGCATTATTCTTGCCGTTCCCAATCTCCATCATCATTTCTCTCGCATGACTATCCTTACGCAACTCGCCCTCCGACGACGTGCTCGACAGCGCCTATGAGTAGCTGTGCCGGCGGCGACGGGAGCTAACGCGCCAATGGCCAGTTCGAATACAAGGCAAATGCGAGCAGACACACGATATAAAGTCCGACCACGGCTCCGGCGCCGATGATATTGATGCGCGTGACCGACGCGCCTTGCGGCGTGATCCACCAGCCGAAGCGTCGGGCAGACCACGGCACCAGCCAATTGAGCAGAGTGACGCTGACAACGTTGCCAATGAACAACGCAAGCCAGAACGGCATTCCGTGGCCCACGAGCAGACAATTTGGGACCGTGCGACTGATATTGGAGACATCGACAACCGGCTATTCGATCCCTTCACCGGCCTTGGAGCGGCTGCGGGGTGCCGAAATGGGGCGACGGTCCAGGAATCAGGAAAGTTTCAAGACGCGGCGCAGCGATCCTCAGGCGGGTTTCCGATCATCAACTGCGCTTGATCCTGAGCTCTTTCGTGGAACCGCACTTCTTGCATGCGAGCGTGAGAGCCTCGAATTTCCAGCCGAGCAGAATTGGTTTGATACGGATAATGACCATTTCTACTCCGCAGTCAGGACATGCCGACGAAGCTCCTACTTCGAGTGGCGTTTCTGGAATAGCCACGTGATTTCCTTTCGCAGAAGCTAGGGCAACCGGGACGCTGAAGGGTCCCAATAGCGGTGTTTAAGGGAGGACCCGGATGCTTGCGGGGCATCTCGGTCTTTCTTCGACACGGCCCGGCTGATCGGAATGGCAGGCCGGCGGCCTCCTTCGCCCTCAAACTAAGGCATAACGCTGATGCGCCTCGCGGAAAGAGACGAGTCGCTGCTGACCTTCGTCCCACAGCACCAGCCGCACACACCTGAAACTCTCAACTAACGTAAGCCGGCCGATGCCGCTGAGATCCGGGAAATCGCGCAACACGAGTGGCAGCCGGTAGTAGGGGATACGGCTGCACAGATGATGGATGTGGTGGACGCCGATATTGGCGGTGAACCAGCGCAAGATACCGGGCAAGTCATAGTAGGAGCTGCCACGAAGCGCCGCCATGTGCAGGTTCCAGTTCCGCTGATGCGCCCAAACGGTATCCTCGAACTGGTGCTGGACATAGAACAGCCAGACCCCGATCGAGGCCGCAAGCAGCATGATTGGCACATGCACGAACAGAAACGTCCTGGTGCCGACCAACCATATCACTGCGGCGGCGAGAGCCGCGATGGCGGCGTTGGTTCCCATTGTACTCAGCCAGAGCTGCCAATCGCGGCGCATGAGGCCGAATGGCAGTCGGTTCCGCACAATGAACAGATACGCTGGACCGAGGCCGAACATGATGATCGGATGACGATAGACACGGTAGCGCAACCGACCCCATTGCGATCGAGCAAGGTACTCATGCACGGTCAGGGTGTCGATATCACCGATTCCGCGACGGTCTAGATTGCCTGAAGTCGAGTGGTGAATGGCATGAGTACGTCGCCAAAAGTCATAGGGCGTGAGCGTGAGCACACCGATCACGCGTCCGACCCAGTCATTTGCGAAACGATGACGGAAGAAGGCGCCATGACCGCAATCGTGCTGGATCATGAATAGCCGCACGAGAAAGCCCCCGGCCGGTGCGGCAAGTAGCAGGCAAAGCCAGTAGTCAAGATCGAGCGTTGCCCACATCAGAAACCAGAGCAAAACAAGCGGCCCGGCCGTGATGACCAGCTCGATAATGCTGCGCGCTGGGCTCGGCGTGCGATAGCGGGCAAGGGTTTTTGTCCAGCCACGGGCGTCGGACGGGCATGGGACTAGAATGGAATTTTGGTCTCTCAACATCAAGTTTGCTCCAGCAAGGGCAACCGCAAAGAACGACATTTTTGTATTTCAATCGCATCAGGTTCGGTCGTTGGATTGATCTTCGGCAGCTGAATTGCTTAAATGTGCGCGAAGCCCCAGCACAATCCAGTCGCGATGATCAGAGCTAGGGCGATCACACCGAAATATCTGGACTTTTGTCGAGCCGTCGAATGCTGCCGCATTTCAGTGACCGTCTTGAATTCGTCTTCGATATGATTGCTAACCTACTCTACTCACGCCGCTGCGTCTGAGCAGAATTGATCACTCCCTTATTTCATTTTCGTCGGATATTTCGTTCAGAAAACCGGTAAGTGACGGTTCACGCGGCCGGCTCGCCGACCGAATTTTTAAGATCCCGCCACCTCAAGCATCTCATGCCGGAGCTTGGGCGCAACGGGTGCCAGCGCGCGCAAGGTCCCCGGACGAGGCTGGCGATAAGTCCTTGAGGTAGCACGTGCCCTTCGCGATCTCGTCCAGCGTGAACGACGCGTGATAGTCGTAGTTGAAGTCGCTACCATAGGAGAGCATCTATTGCCTCGGTCACCCTGCGATGCCCATTATTGGCTCGAATTGGAGGGTTGCTATTGGCCCGGCTGGTCGTGGTCTCCAATCGTGTCGCGGTCCCCAGCCGCGACGGCGGAAGCCGAGCGGGTGGGCTTGCAGTCGCAATCCGCCCGGTTCTGAGGCGACATCCCGGGATTTGGTTTGGATGGAGCGGCCGGGTCGCAACCGCATCGGATGTGATGGTCCGCACGATTCAGCACGGTCATCAATCGTACGTGCTGACCGATCTCGCCGAAGAGGACTACCAGGAATATTACAACGGCTACGCCAATAGAATGCTCTGGCCGATTTTGCATTACCGGCTAGACCTTGCGGAATTCTCTCTCCGCGATCTCAGCGGCTATGTGCGTGTTAACCAACGCTTCGCGGCTGAATTGAACAAGGTTCTGCAACCCGACGACATTGTCTGGGTTCATGATTATCACTTGATGCCATTGGCCAAGGAACTTCGGAATGCCGGTCATCGCAACAGGATCGGGTTTTTTCACCATATTCCGTTTCCGCCGCCGGAAATTCTGACGGCACTTCCGAATCATGAGCATCTCATTCCAGCGATGGGTCATTATGATCTCATCGGTTTTCAGACCGAAATCGACGCCGAAAATTTCGCGCGGTATCTGCGGAAGGAATGCGGGATGCCGAGCCGTGACCCATACACATTCCAAGCGGCGGACCGGACGGTCCGCATCGGAATTTTTCCGGTTGGGGTCGAGACAACGCAACTCAATCGGCTCGCACGACGTGCGGTCCATTCGCCTTTCGTGCGAGACGTCGTTGAGAGCTTGGCCGGCCGCGTTATGATCATTGGCGTCGATCGCCTGGACTATTCCAAAGGCATCGCACTGCGGATGGAAGCATTCGATCGTTTTCTCTCGACCCATCCCGAATGGCGAGGAAAGGTGACCTATCTGCAGATTACTCCCAAAAGCCGCTCGGAAATTCGCGAATACGCCGACATGGAACGCCAGATCGATGAAACAGCAGGGCGCGTCAACGGAAAGTATGGTGAGGCAGCATGGACGCCGATCCGTTATGTGAACCGATCCCACAGTCGATCCGCACTTGTGGGCCTCTATCGTTCCGCTCGCGCCGCACTGGTCACTCCGCTGCGTGATGGGATGAACCTTGTTGCCAAGGAATATGTGGCGGCACAGGATCCGGAAGATCCAGGCGTTCTCATTCTGTCGCGATTTGCCGGCGCGGCCGTCGAATGCGAAGCTGCGCTTCTCGTCAATCCATATGATCCTGAAACGGTTGGGTCCGCTATCGCCCAGGCGCTGTCGATGCCACTGGAGGAGCGCCGCAGTCGTCGTGACGCTCAGTTCCAGGTACTAGCGACAAACGACGTTCAATCATGGGGAGAGCGGTTTCTGATCGCTCTAACACGACCGGTGAATCTCCCGAACTGGCGTGGACAGACGGACCTTCCAAAGGTTTGACGAGGAAGATACCCGCTGACTCATCCCCGCCAATCCGATATCCTCAAGGCGCAGTGAGGACGCGACCGGTTCTATGCCTGCAGCGCAGAAAGTTGAAAAGCCCGTATCGGCCGGTGAAAGCCTTTGAGCGTCAGTGGCCGGGCAGCGGAGCAATGGGCAACGGTGCACGCTGAAGGGCAAGATGCTCAGCCAAGCAGCGGGGGGGTTCTCGGCGCCCTCGGCTTTTGTCCGCACGCTGGCGAGCGGTCGTGCGGTCTGGTGGGCACGGCGCGGCGAGATTAGAATATTCACTCAAGTGTAGGGTCGGGCGCGCCTTTGCCCATCCTACGGTTCCATTCGAACGCGCTGAAGCTGCTCCTTGTGTAATACCAGCGTTACGTCAGCATCAGCTTGCAGCCAATATCTTTTGGGGCGCGAGATCTCGAAATTCTGACCAACACGCAGCGGGCGTGGGCGACCAAGCGCTACGACCGGACAAGATAGCGGATGTAGTACTCGCCATGCGGAAGTGCCGAGAGCTCCTTCTTACCGGCGGGCGCGCGGGTAAATTCGACACGCTGCCAAGCGGTGAAGACGGGATCCCGGGAAGGGTACCTGCCGATTGGCAGCCTCCAGTATCCTTCGTAGAAGCGGCTCAGGCGCAGGGACATCACGTATTCGGCGCTGTTGACAATGATGCTGCACTTGCCGGCGATGTCGGGCGGCTCCGCCGAGCGGCGCACTGCCATCCGACAGCCTCTCCCCGTCCCATTGGCCCAGAGCGTAAGCTCGATGTTCTTGTCGTCAGGAAGGAGGATGCCGGATGGCAACCGGACTTCGAAATTCAACAAAGGGTCCGGCGGAAGCAGTCCACCGGCTCCATAATGATGACTTCCACGCTTTTGTGGACAGAAGCGAAGCCCCGATCACCAGGGCAAGAATCAGCAGATGGCGCGACCCGATGTGGAGGCGAACGGAGGAGGCAAGCGGCATGACGCCCATCATGCCGCGGTATTATGTCAGTCGTGCTACAGCCGCGGCAACGTCCTCGATCGAGTTCCGTCACGCTCCGCGTGACTGGGTATTCAGTTGATAGCGAGCGACTGCCGCGGGAGCTCATCTCCGTTTGAGCCGAAGAGCCATCATGCGACGAGAACGTTGCTGAACTGCCACGGATCGGCACGATCGACGCTCTCCGGGAACAACTCGCCACGGCCCTGAGCAGGCGTCCAGTCGGTGTAACGAGCGATGACCTTCCCGAGATAGGGCCGCTGAATTTCAAGGCAACGGCGAAAGTCCATCTCGTCCGCTTCGACAATGCCGCGATCGGGATTTTCGAGCATCCAGACAATGCCGGCGAGCACCGCCGAGGTCACCTGCAGTCCGGTGGCGTTCTGATAAGGCGCCAGAGCGCGCGTCTCCTCGATGGAAAGCTGAGAGCCGTACCAGTAGGCATTTCTGGCATGGCCGTAAAGCAGGACGCCGAGCTCGTCCACGCCGTCCACGATCTCATCCTCTGAGAGCACATGCCAGCGATTCTGCGGCTTCCATTGCGCTCCAGCCATCTCGTGGAGCGAGAGCACCGCGTCATTGCAGGGATGATAGGCATAGTGGCAGGTTGGCCGGTAGACGACCTCTCCACCTTCTCGCAGCGTGAAATAGTCCGCAATCGAGATCGACTCGTTATGGGTGATCATCCAGCCGTGCTGGGCCTGCGCCGTCGGCGTCCACGACCGCACGCGCGTCCCGGCGCCGGGCCGCATGAGGTAAATCGCAGCGTCACAGCCGAAGTCGTGATGATGTCCGCCCGGCGGGAGATTCTTTTCATGCGTGCCCCAACCCAGCTCGGAGGGCTGCAGGCCCTCGGCGACAAATCCCTCGACCGACCAGGTATTCACGAACTGGCCGCATGGCTTGGGAAAGCGAGCGCGCTGGGTATCGCGCTCCGCGATGTGGATGCCCTTGACGCCCACGCGCTGCATCAGCTGCCCCCATGCTTCGCGCGAGCGCGGCTCGTCGTGCGCGATGTCGAGATCGCGCGCAAGGTCGAGCAATGCCTGCTTGACCATCCACGACACCATGCCCGGATTGGCGCCGCAACAGCTGAGGGCCGTGATCCCGCCGGGCCTGCGACGGCGCATGCCGAGGATGCCTTCGCGCAGCGCATAGTTCGAACGCGCCGAGGGTGAGAGCGTCCGATCGGTATAGAGGCCCGGCCAGGGCTCAACGACGGTGTCCATGTAGAAGGCATCGATGTCCTTGGAAAACTCCATCAGCTCGACCGATGAGGTGTCCACCGACAGATTAATAATCATGCCGTGGCCAGGACCGCCCGTGAGGAGCGGCGCTAGCAGGTCGCGGAAATTCTCCTTCGTGACCGCTGCGTTGATGAAAGGCAGTTGGCGCCCGTCGAGCAAATCCCGGTTCTGGTCGTCCGGTGCAATAACGACAAATTTCGATCGGTCAAAGCCGATATGGCGCTCGATGAGAGGCAAGGTGCCTCGCCCGATCGAGCCAAAGCCGATCATCACGATCGGCCCGTCGAACCGGGCATGCACGGGCCAGCATTGGGTCACACGGGTGATAGCGTTCATGTCGTCACTCCTCTGGCGGTGAGCGGTCACGCCGCCCGCGGCGAAAGCGCAGGCTTGTTACGATGGAAATCCGACCCGGGAGCAGAACCCGCAAAGAGTCCGGCAACGAGCGCAGAAAGATCGGGCTTCGGGATGATGCGGCCGGTTGCGTGAACCAGGCCCTGCGCGCCGGCGAGCGCGCCGGCGGCAAGCTCAACTGCCAGCAACCGATGTCGCTCATCCGGTCCGGGCAGCCACAAGGCCTGCGTTTTTTCGCTCGCGAAGCCGAAACGAGAATAATACGCGGCGTCGCCGACGAGCAGCACGACACGATGCCCACGCTCGCGGGCCTCGCTCGAGGCGCGGCGCACGAGCGCCGTCCCGATACCGCGGTTGCGGCAATCGGAGGCGACTGCGAGCGGGCCGAGCAGGAGCGCGGGCCGTCGCGGGCCCGCCGAGACGTTCCATAGCTGCACGCTGCCGACTACGCGCCGCCGGGCGCGCGCAACGAAGGAAAGCCCCTCGGCAGGCAGCCGATGCTCGCGCAGCCGCGCCGATGTCTTGGTGAATCGAGCCTCTCCCAGAACATCATCGAGGAGCGCCTCACGCAGCGCGCAGTCGAAGGAGGTCTCGTGCTGGATCGTGAACATGTTCTTTCGCCTCGCATCAACTGCATTGTTGGCACTGAGGTTGCGGGCGAAGCCTGCTGCGCAGGCTTCGCGGTTGCGCCGACCGTCGCGGTCCTTCAGATGTGATACGCCGGCAGGGGCGCGAAGCCGTTGAACGCGACCGATGCGTAGGTGGCGGTATAAGCGCCCGCACCCTCGATCAGAACCTTGTCGCCAATCTCGAGGCTGATGGGCAGCTCGTAGGGCTTCTTCTCATAAAGCACGTCCGCCGAATCACAGGTCGGGCCGGCAAGCACGCAGGGCGCGAGAGGGCCTCCATCGTGTGGCGTGCGGATGGGATAGCGGATCGACTCGTCCATGGTCTCGGCGAGGCCGCCGAACTTGCCGATGTCGAGATAGACCCAGCGCATGTCATCACGCTCGCTCTTCTTCGAAATGAGCACGACTTCGGCCTCGATGACGCCGGCGTTGCCGACGAGCCCGCGTCCCGGCTCGATGATGGTCTCCGGGATGCGGTTGCCGAAATGCTTGCGCAGCGCGCGAAAGATCGAGCGGCCATAGGTCTCCACCGCCGGTACCTCCTTGAGGTACCTGGTCGGAAAGCCGCCGCCGAGATTGACCATGGAAAGATTTATCCCGCGCTCCGCGCAGGCACGAAAAATCGCCGATGCCGATTTGAGGGCATCGTCCCAGGCCTGGACGCGACGCTGCTGCGAACCCACATGGAACGAGACGCCGCAGGGATCGAGCCCGCGCTGACGAGCGTGGCCGAGCACCTCGGCTGCCATCTCCGGGACGCAACCGAATTTCCGCGAGAGCGGCCACTCGGCGCCGGTGCAATGAAACAGGAACCGGCAAAACACCTTTGCCCCCGGCGCGACACGGGCGATCTTGTCGACCTCCGCCTTGCAGTCCACGGCAAACAGCTGCACGCCGAGCGCATGGGCGCGCGCAATGTCGCGCTCCTTCTTGATCGTGTTGCCGAACGAGATGCGGTCCGCCGCTGCCCCGGCCGCGAGCACCATCTCGATCTCCGCGACCGAGGCGGTGTCGAAGCAAGATCCGAGCAAGACCAGGAGCGCGAGCAGCTCAGGCGCCGGATTGGCCTTCACCGCGTAGAAGACGCGGCTGTCCGGCAGAGCTTTGGCAAAGCTCTCATAGTTTTCGCGCACCACGCTGAGATCGACGACAAGGCAGGGTCCGTCCTCGCGACGGTTGCGCAGGAACTCCCGAATGCGCTCGGTCATGGGGCTCTCCTCACCAGGGTTCAACGGGCCCATCGGGCCGGGTTGAAGTTCAGGCGGGGACACGCGGTTTCAGCCGGACGCGAGCCGACAGCGCGTGGAGAGCGAGCAAGGCGCGCTCCAGCGCAAGCCGGCAGTCAGTCCTGCTGAACGCGCGGGGTTGCCCGCCCGGCGTTCACTGGTGAGGAGCCCCGCAGTTGCCGTGCGATGGAGACACGACAAGCGCAGATTTTCTCACCCGAGATGCTGGCTTGGATTGGAGCGGGAGTTCCCGATCCGCACGGCCGGCAAGGATGGACAAGCCTCTTCGGTGCTGACCTTTGGAGGGCCAACGAGACCAAAAAAGCCCGCTCCGTCGTTGCTTTAAGCCGCGTCCCCCGTTGAGCGCGGGGTACGCCGGTTTCGCCTCCGGCTGCCGGTCACGGTGATAAGGAAGCTAGGACGCTCCCTCAGGCGGCTGTCCGGCCTCTTGTCCGGATGCCCACCGACCGACACACGGCCACAGGCACGTGCGAAATTGGGCAACGCGCGAAATAATGGTTGCGGACACGACTTGCAAGAGAATTCTGCGGCTTGGGCCAATGTTTTTTTGGCGCGCGGCTTAGCGGCAGAGCAGAAGGTTGAGTAGCGCCGCCCGCAACGGCCCGCAATTCGGACCGAGCTCAACAAGTCATGAGCTATCGCCAGCGCGGGGGCAGTGGAGGGGCGGCGCTAGCCTGGACTGAGACGGATTCGCTACTGCGCCGGCTCCTCAGACACGATCGAGCATTTTCGCGGGATCGCGGCGGCAGACTTCTCACTTT
>Ga0209331_1000282_pt1 | contig 18765 bp, 41 predicted proteins | sample JacPinW_OM3H0_M3_FD_187971 | JGI IMG/M metagenome (GOLD analysis project Ga0209331, IMG submission 187971) | Forest soil microbial communities from Algoma, Ontario, Canada - Jack Pine, Ontario site 1_JW_OM3H0_M3 (SPAdes) (version 2) | ecosystem: Environmental > Terrestrial > Soil > Boreal...
CAGTGGAAGATCGGCCGCATCAAGTGCGTCCCTGGTGACTACGCCATCAAGGGGGCGGCCTGATGCCAGTCTCTTGAGCGGGCGGAGACTATGGACGAGTCGGACGCCGGTCCGGTCGTCGCACCGGCCGCGAGCTGGGCAAAAGGGGGTTGACTCTCATTTATCAAATCACCATGCCGACAACTGATCGTGATGGGAGGTGTCATTCAGAGGTCATCCTCAGCTTTTACACAGGTTATCCACAGCCCCGTGAGTCGGAAGCCGTTCCCAATGCCCACAGCATGGACAATGTCGCGCATCGAGGCGGTGATCTTCATCGCAACTGTCGTGTTGACGGCGAGCGCGGGCACTTGGCTCGCGGTCGGATAGGGTTTGACGTCCGAGTGACGAACGAACGGCAGGCGCTACTTCCCGCGCGTGCCCGGTGTGAAGATCACCGACACCGGCGAGGCAATGGCCGACAGCCGCGACGTGACGCACTGAAACCAATTCACCCCTCCGACGAAATCATTTCTGCAGGCCGCGAAGTGAACCTGAAACGATGTCCCGACAAGATATCTCCCCGCTGACCAAGCGACGGGGTTCGATCATGCCTACCATATTTGACCTGCTTTACCGCGAATATTGCCGTGCCCGGCTCGTCGAAATGCGGAAACAGCTTCTGCTGGTCTCAGCTGAGAGCCATGGGGTCCCAGAAGCGAATCGCGATGTCAGCCATCCCAGCGGCTCCGCTGGTCGGGATAGCGGTCTTGGCGACGATAGGAGGACAGCCACACAGTCTCGCCGCCTTCACTGAGCTGGTGCTGCTACAGCCGGCTGATCTGGCTATCGCGCATGTTCGCAAAACCGTTCCAAACTGGCCGCTATACAGTCATTTTTTTGCCGCCCGGAACAGTACCCTAGTAGGTGCATGGGGGTTGCGTTGCGTACGGGGAACTCTCTATGCCGTCATCCAAGTATCACCGCGAGCAAGCGAAGATTCTTGCCAGCCTTGCACTATCGACGAGGGACGCCCTCGAGGCAGAGCAATTCAACATCGCAGCGATGGGACACCTTGAGCGGGCGGAGGCCATGGACGAGTCGGACGACGGTCCCCCTCACGCGCAACCGGCACCCATCAGTTCGGCCAAACGGGGAGCCAGCATTCAGCTTGAGTACGTCCGGACCGGTCACGCCGATACCGCGGGGTCGCGCCGATCTGGAAGCTTGAAGCAGCGCTGAATTGCCGATCCTGCAAACGAGGCCGCCATTGCCCTTCGATGCCCATGATGAAGCTAACGGAAACGCGCGAGATCGCGCGTTCCGCTTGGGTGCGTCCGGACGAGGAGAGATGAGCCAACCGGCTCACGCCGGCGGGCTTTCTCTGATTCAAGGCTTTCTCTGATTCACGCTGTCTTGGTGAACATCGTCAGGACACCGTCGGCGATGTTGATGGCAACGACCTGTGACGAACTCAGCCCCTTGGCCTTAAGCGCGGATGCCGCCTCCGGTGTCGCGTCAATAGACTTCCGAAGTGACTGCAAATCATCCTCGCTGGTGTGCGCGACGACCTCATCGACCTTCGCGCGCACCGCCGGTTTCAGGTCCTTGAGGTCGACGACCTGTATGCTCCGTATGATCGGGCTGGACTGAGCAGGCGGTGTCTGTGCTGGCTGTGTCTGTGTCTGGGGTTGCGAGGGTGTTCCTTGCGCCTGCACGAAAGCCGGCGTGCCGAGGGAGACGACCGCAATGATGACGGATGCCGTAAAGATGCGCATGACCACTCCTTTCCAGTCTAAAAAACGAACTTAAGAAAACTACTATCTACGAAATTTGGTGAGCGTCTGATTCTGATGTGGCCATTCGGTGAAACCAATGCGGCCACAACGCGCTCACATTGCAAGCGGGGCATGGCTGACCCGCGAGATCCTCGCCGGTCGTGACGCCGAAAATTCGAGAACGGTCGGGAAGCGCGGGCGCCAATTGCGGGCGCGGACGGCTTCGATCGCCATCTTTGCGTCAGCCAGTGCATAGCCGACGGCCTGGTGTTCAATGATGGGCACGCCGCCGCCGCCATGTTCGGTCTTGGCGAAATGAAGCGCGAATTCGAATGCCGCCCGTAGGAGGCCTGCCGCGAATACGCCGACGATGGGAGCCGTTCCGGTAAAACAGCCTTCGGCGAGTTCCTTTCCGCCGCCGAGGGCGCCAATCAAATTTCCGCATCTGTGCGCACGCCGCCAAGTCGGAAGACCGGAACCAGGTAAAGTTTCGGAAAATGAGCGATATTGACCAGCAATTCCGAAACTCGGAAGAGCATGCTAGTTCCATCACCGCTCCGCCATCGGCAACCATCGGTGACAGAGAGTCGGTCATGCTCCCGCCCAACGCAGGGAAGCATCGTGCGCTCATCCCCACAATTATTGACCGCCGTTGAGCGCCTTCGCTGTTCTCGTTGCCAGACACGGATGATGCTGGAACGCGTTTCACCGGGGCCAATTGGTTTCGAACGCCGGCTGTTCGAATGCCCCAAGTGCGATCACGTTGAAATAAGCGTCATCGCATCGGTCCCCTTCGAATCGAGGGCGGCCAGTTGGCTTTCCGAACAACCCAGAGCGCCGAACTGAGGGGGGCAACACATGCTCGACATACAAAACCAAGGCCCACAATGCACGGCTTGCGGTTCTCCAACGAAGTTGACGGCGATCGAGCCGGGCGCGCCGGGCCAAGACTTGCGAAGCCAAGACTTGCGAAGCCAAGACTTGCGAAGCCAAGACTTGCGAAGCCAAGACTTGCGAACGTTTACTTGCCCACGCTGCAACAGGGTTCAGCGGCACATCATCGACAGCGCCGTGAGTGAGGCTTGGCTAGCGCCAACGGAGTGGAGCGCCTGCAATGCGAGCGGAGCGATGGACCAATCATATTTTAGAGAACAAGCCGACAGATGCCGCCGCCTCGCTCGCGACAGCACCGATCCTGTTTTGATGGTGAGCCTACGCAGGCTGGCCGACGAACACCAAATGCGCGCGGACGAAATTGAGAATGACGAGATCTCGGCCAGCGCAGCCCCGTAGATGCGCTCAAACTTGGCGGGGTGCAATGTCCAATCGCTCCCGCAGGCGTTGACATCGCATGATATAGAGCGCGGGGTCTGCTGCCGGAGACGACATGGCCAGCAAATCGCAATTTTCAATCGTCACTTACGAGCGTCGACCGGGATATTGGCGCGCGGCTATAAGCCCGTGCGCGCATTCCGGAATTTTCATCCGTGGCCGGACGACCGTCAGCTTTGTCACTCCGGATGACTATGGGTCCGAGTCGGATGCCATGATTGCCGCCGAAACGATCATCAGCACGCTTTAGGCGATGGTTGCCCGTCATCGCCGATCATAGTCGTCGGGATGCACCCAAACGTAGGGCGTGATTTTACGTTCTTGAGTTAGCCGTCATGTGGTTTGAAATGTGATGGCACGTTATTTTCATGGGCGCTAGCAGAGAGAGCGTTACCCTTGTCCCACTTTGCTCACGGTTTGGGCGATGAGCTAGCCAAAGTCGCCACCAATCCCAATAGAAGCAAAACGGCCTCCCGAAGGGAGGCCGTTTGATGAGATCGTCAGCGGCGATCGATTATCGTTCGGTCGTGGTCCCTGTCGCCGTCGTGATCCTTCTTGATGATGACAGTGTCCCGATCCCGGTGCTCGTCGCGATCACGGATAACCCTGCGGTCACGATCCCTGTCGCGGTCCCGATCATGCCCGGCGCCGACTGTCACGCCAACCGGCCCGACACCGATTCCAATTTCCTCCGCGCTCGCAGGCATGGCTGCGCAAATGCCCGCAACAGCGGCAATCACCAAAGCATATTTCATTTCGTTCTCCCAATATTGTAAAACCAGGTGTTTGAACAAGCTGGAGCAGTGACATTCGTTCCAACTGACTGACCGCGTCAAAATCCCACAGGTCCGTCGGGAACAGCGTGCGGAAGCAGGCCGCTTGTTGGCTGCGGCCGGACCACGCTCACCATCGCCGTGCCGCTGTCGATCATATCCAGTTCAATCGCGGCGGCGTGGCTCACATCGATGATACGCCCGCGACGGTACGGCCCGCGATCTGTAATGCGCACGATCACGGTTCGACCGTTACCAATGTTGGTGACGAGCACATTCGTGCCGAATGGCAGCGAGCGGTGCGCGGCGGTGAGCCCGGCCGGGCTGGAAGCTTCGCCGCTCGCGATGTCTCCGTTACCGTAGAATGAGGCGATGCCGCTTTCGGCATGAGCCGGGCCGATCGCTATCGAACAGAGAGCGATGGTTAGAGATAATTTGCGGAGGATCATCCGCTAAGAACGTGCCGCGGTCCAGTAAGTTCCCAGCGTCTGGCCGCCGGCACGACCAGCGGCGAATTGAATGCGTTACGAAGGTGATGACACGATCAAAACAGCTCACTTGGTCGCGCGAATTGGTAACAACTAACTTACGCGTACGGACCTTTTCATCGCACCGCGCATTTGCTCACTGCAGCATTTCGCTGTTGAGAGGCGGCCCGATGTTTGTCCCTTTTTATTCCACCATGTTCTTGGCATTTGAGTCAGGCAACGTTATTGGCCTTCGATTGATGAAGATGATGTCAGGTGGCAGCGGCTTGCGCGACGAAGCGCATTTGATGGTGATGGAAAAGGTAAATGCCATGTTTGAGGCCGGTGCGAGCCTTATGACCGGCGGCACGGCGAACAGCGTGGTCGAACGGTACCGAGAACACGTCGCCGCAAACGCGAAGCGGCTGTCACATTAGACGCCGCGCGGCTGCAAGCACGGCACTACTTTACACGTCGTCCCTTGAAGAACCCGGCGTTGGTTGTGTTCTGCTTGATGTTGGCGGTATCGCCTTGCTCGGCGGTATTCACTTCGCCCTTGGTCTTCGAAATGTCCTTGCTGACTTCGGTAGCGTCGCCGGTGCCCTTGTGGCTTCGATTCGAAGGCGGCACGGGCGGCATTTCATTGTGACGCGACATCTTTGGTCCCTCGCTGATGGATCAGGCTAAGGGATTCAACGCGTTTTCGTTCCCGAAAGCCGAAAGTCCGAGCAACAATTGCGGGAACTTTTCTACCGCAGACGTGTTGACGATCATCACCGAGCCGTTCTCGGCCTTTATCGGTGACTGAGAGTGTTGCGCTCCCGCCTGACGAGGGACCGACACCATGAGTGAATTACCCCACCATCGCAATTCGAAGGCCGCCTTTAATGCGAGAGCGTTTCTTGGCCAGCCGGACGTCGGGAAGAAGATTGAGAAGTACCAAAAACATCAGGAAATTTTCGCCCAGGGAGAAGCGGCTGACACCGTCTTTTACATTCAAAAAGGGAAGGTCAAGGTCACGGTTTCATCCGAGCAAGGCAAGGAAGCGGTCATCGGGATTCTGGCGCAGGGCCAATTCTTTGGCGAAGGTTGTCTTGACGGGGCGAAATTGCGTGTCGCGACGACCCGTGCGATGGAAGAATGCCTTCTCACTTCGCTGACAAAAGCGGCGATGATCGCGGCCCTCGAAGCGGAGCCGAAGTTTTCCGCGCTCTTTGTGTCACATCTCTTGTCGCGGAACAGCCGGATCGAAGAGGATCTGGTCGACCAGCTATTTAATTCGAGCGAAAGACGGTTAGCGCGCCTTCTTCTTCTACTGGCGGATTTCGGCAAAGAAGGTGCGAAGCCCGTCGCGGTGACGCTCAGTCAGGAGGTACTGGCCGATATGGTCGGCACCACCCGATCGCGCGTCAGCTTTTTCATGAACAGGTTTCGGAAAAGAGGCCTCATCAGCTACAACGGAAAGATAGAGGTCCATCGTTCGCTGCTTGACGCGGTGCTGCATGACAAGCCGCAAATCAGGGAAGAAGAATAACCGGACAGTCGCACTTTGGTGCGTGTCTCCAATGAAGTTGACGGCGATTGAGCCGAACGCGCTAGGCCTGTTTGTCCTGAGCGTTAAAGTAACGGCCCCAGCGCGGGGGTACATGCTGAGGCCGTCATTGCATCGGATGCTTGGGGGCGTGTGCATCCGGTAGTCCATTGCTAAGCTATCCAGGCGACTTTGGTTCCGAGCAAAGACGGGGTGTCCTGAGAACGCCCGCCGCACCGCTAGATTGCATGAGTGTCGCGGCGCATTCTTTTTGGAACGAATGCGTACACGCCTTATTAGCCCACATGGTGCGAATTGGCAGCAGGAAGTGGTCGGCGGCTCAAGTTGAGCATCTGACGGTGCTGATCGACACAGGAACGTCTGCCGCACGCGCTGCTGTCGTGTTGAAACGTTCAGTAGTTGTCGTTCAGGCCAAGGCGCGAAATCTCGGCAAGCGCTTCAGATTGCCGCCGCGCGTTGACGGCTGACGCTTGAGGAGGAAACTCGATGCAGATGTATTTCTTCGATATGAAAGACGGTGTCCCGCACAGAGATCGAGTCGGGACCCTTTTCAACACAAATGCCGATGCGATTGCGCATTGCGAAGAACTTGCACAGCACTTCCGTGACGAAAGCCTGCGCGACGATCAGGACCTCGAGATCTCCGTGGTAAATTCGCTTGGGCGTGAGATTCATCGCCGGTTCGTTCACCGGGAATAGGCCATGTTTCAAATCAGCGCAGATAGAGTCACCCAAAACGGGAAACCTGGGAAGCCTTTTCACGTCAGGCGCTTTTCCGACCGCACCGATGCCACGAGATATCTTGATGAATTGGTTGTTCGTTTCAAAGGCAGCAGTGGATGGGATGAACCTAAGATAGGCTGTTGGATACGCGAGGCCGGGATTGTGACCAGATATACCATTGATGCGCCCCATCGCGAGGCGCGAGCTTCGCCCTTGGGCGGGTTGGCGGGTCAACAAAAGCGCCCGGATTAGTGCCTATAGGCGGCTGGGTGCTGTCGACTCCTCGCGTCGCAGGCAAATTTGAGAAGTCCTAATTCGCTATTTTCTTGAATGTGAGCTGTATTGACCATCGAATCCTTCGCTCGGGGGAGCATGCTGGTTCCATCACCGGCTCATCCGCGGCATCGACCTGTGACCGAGAGTTTTGCGCTCCCGCCAGATTTGAAGGGAGTCTCATGCAGGAATCCCAATCGCAACATTCCGACGTTCCGCCAGCTGCAATCGAGAGTCCCCGATGTCCGAGGTGCTATGGCCGGATGATGCTCGCACGCACCAGGCCAAGGCGCTTGAATTTCGACGCCCGCACGTTTGAGTGCGTTAGGTGCGATCATGTTGAAACCACCCTTGTGGCGGCCGACCCGATGCGTTCCGATACGCTCGGATGGCTCTTGGGTGAACTTAGGTCGCCAACACAGGGAGGGGCGACATGAAACAGACGCGCAGCAATATCGATAGCCACGATTGGGTGGCTCGGGCATCCGAGGCTCTGGCACAGGCAAAAAAGTTGCCGCCTGGATCGAAGCGATCCGAAGCCATCAGGAAAGCCGGGCAACTTCGCGCTGCCGGGGACATGAAAAATTGGCTGATGGCGAAAGCGCCAGTGACGTGATGCGAGTAGCCGGCTGACAGGTGATCCGCGGCCGCAGCATTGCGAAGTTTGAAGGCCATTCAAAATAACTGTCCTCTGAACTAAACTCGAAACAGGTGCAGGGATGTCCGAGATTGAACGACTGCGCGATAAAGTCGCAAAGTGCCGCCAATTGGCTGGGATGTCCGGGGACGCCGAAATAGAGCGCCGGCTGATGGCGCTTGCCGATGAGTTTGAAGGCAAAGCCGTCCGAGCCGGGGCGCAAGCCAATTCTGTACGTAGCCGCCTCACGCAAATTGCCGAAGATCCCGACGAACGACGAAAGCTGGCGCTGGCCAACTTCACCAGATCTTGGTGAGACCCCAATCGTGAAGCAAGAGACCTCGCCCGACGGCCGCGGCCACAATGCGATCGCGGTGGACGCCCTTCAAGAAGCGCGCGGGATGCCGCCCGGCGCGCGGCGAACCGACGCGCTCAAAAAAGCTGGCTTGCTTCGACGCGCTGCAGACAGTCAGGAGTTGATCGTCCGGAAAAAAGGCAGGCCCCGGAATAATTGAGTCACGGCAAGTTGTGCCATGCCGCCGCTCGCGGCCACCGGCACAATCGGCCGGTCAAAGGCACCGGATCGCGCTCTTTCGCTCGTCGCGGCATTTCCTGTCGTCGCGATTGTCGTGGTTGCGCGATATTGATCTAGCTGGTCCAGAATCTTGGCAATCGGTGAAAGCCGGCGTTGGTCACCTCAATTAAATCTGCGAATGCGAGCAATATTGACCGCTGGCTGGGGCTGCGTCGCGGCATGATTGCTCTATCACCGCTCCACTATCGGCAACCATCGGTGACAGAGAGTCGGTAATGCTCCCGTCTGATCCAAATGAGGCATTCATGCCTTCACTTCGGCCTAAGCTGGCAGACGATCATACCCGCTACAGCATCGCGCAACTTGTTCAATTGCGCCGCCAGATGCTCCGGTTCGCACGCTCGCTACCGCGCGGCTCCAATGAACGGATTGAACGCCGGCAGATCGCGGCATCATTGCGTAGCCTCTTTAGAAACAAGGCCTGGCGAGACGCCCATACAATGGAAGGCTCTGTCGATTAGCGGGCCAATGGAACTCGCAGGTTCCTCGGACATTCTCTCCTTGCCGCGCTAAAGCGGCCCTCCAAGGAGACCTTCCCAAATGAAACGATTATTGCTGGTAGGCGTCGCGGCCTGCGCACTCGTGGCAATTCCGACGCTATCCGCTTCCGCAATGCCGCGCGCCACAGCGGACACCCTGATCGATAGCTCCGACAGTCCGATCATCCTGGCGCATGGAGGTCACGGACATGGCCACATGGGGGGGCGCGGCCACCATTATGGTTGGGGCAGAGGTCATCATCACCATCGGCACTAATCGATAACCAGGCAGCCCTTTTGGAGGCCGCCTCGGTTGGCGGCCTCTTGCATGGTTACATCAGGGAAGTGTCGGCTCACACTTTGCGGATGTCGAACAAATTATATCAGCGCCGCGAGGGAGCCAATTTTCACGGAACGATACAGGGCAATGAGCCTTACCTTATTCAGAGGCTCGAACCAGACAAAGAGAACGTCGATGATTATTCTACCCGTTGATCGCGCGCTGAGCATATACGGCGCTCTTGCAAACCGTTCCGAGGCCAAGGGTGCCCGTCAACGGCTTTCCGTGCATCTGATGAAAATGTACATCGATGGCGAAGAAGACGAACACCGTCTGACAGTGGAAGGGTTGACTTACCTTCACAACCTCGATCAGGAAATCGACTCCAGAAACTAGCGCATAGTTAGCCCTTTTGGGCATCCCGCTGCTTCCGCAAGGAGTTTAGCCGCATTATTCGCGCCTTCGCGGCGCGGACGGCGTCCGTCCTTGTCGGCTGTTGTTTCGGTTGCGGCGTCTTCGCTAATGCCATCGCCATCAGCGAAGAATTCCCATGGAATTGATTCTCATTATCGTTGTGCTGGTGCTCTTGTTCGGCGGCGGCGGATACTGGGGGCGCCGTCGAGGTCATTGGTGATGAACGACTCTTCCGCGTTCTTTGAAGCATCATCGAATTAGCGGTTCTAGCGACGGCGACACGCCCATTGAAACGTACTTAATCGACGTTCGACTGACCAATCCCATTGTAAGGCGGCTGGCCTAGTTGGAGCGGCTCAGCAAGTCCTCGGCCACAACCCGCTCAAAATTCTCGTCCTTGCTCTTGATACGATATCGAGGGCGCCCGTCCGCTTCTACAGGCAGGAGCGCGACGATCGTATAGATATCACTTGCCTCGACAACATCACGGCCTTGCGGTCCTTGAAACTGGTGAAAGACGTCGTCGTCGATATGGTAGATGTGTTCCATCGTGTGCTTCGATTGTAAGAATGGTCGTGGCTTCTGATTTTTCGACTTGCCAATGAGTGTGTATCGGCTGGGAACGACGCTGCAGCGTCTTTTCAGTGCACGGGTTACCAAGGTTGCCGGATTTCTCCGCCCGACCTCGCCATAGCTTTATGGCCGTAGTCCACGCTGCCCAGCCGAAGCTCTAGGAGTTTCCGAATAGAGGATTTGATCGGAACGCTCACAAGGACCAATAGGCCGTTGCGAGTTTGGTTCCAGAAATCGTCCGGGCAAGTCCGGCTTTTGATTTGTCGGACAGAGCAATGTTGACCAGCGAGTCGGAGATTGCAAACTCAAGCGAGTCCGGCGCCATCAGGATTTTGAGGTAGGGAACGACTCGCGTCGCTATGTCGCGGCGATCGCCAAGGTCGACGGCTTGAACGACGGAACTTAACGTCAGGCCAGCACGTTTCCTATTCAAGCGCCGCGCTTTCATATTGAAATCGCCATACCTCAATCGGAGTTCACAATGAACATTTTCTACATCATCGGCGTAGTGGTAGTTATCATCTTTGTTGCTGGCTTCTTTGGTATCCACGCCTGAATATGGAATGGCAAGATCAGGCTTGCCGCAGCGATCGCGAAAATTGAAGCCGACGAGTCCGAAGCAAATGTGCAGTGTTGTCTGCCAGTTTTCGTGTCGCTTTCCAAGCTTCCATCGATTCGACCAGATCCATCATTCGTCGCCGGTAGTGATATCCCGACGCGAAAGCGGGGATTGACAGCAGTTTCTTTCGGTTAAGCTGAAACAGCCGTTCGACGAACGTTAGCTTCGATGCTTCAGCGGTGACAAACGTAATCGCACCTGCGCCGAAATCCCTCGGCCGCGTCACGTAAGATAACACTCCGTCCACCACGAAATAGGCTGTGGCAAGGATGAAAGCTGCTGTCTTCCAAAAGCGGGCCATGACTCCTCCGCTATGTCAAAGCGAAGGGCGCCGAACTGTTCCGACAATACGGACTAAGAAATGAATGTGAACCCGGAACACTACGTTGCCAGACAAGCTTACCTCCATGTAACAGGACCCGGGATTCTTGAGAACCAAATGGATAACTTTGCAAACGCTTCTTTCGCACCCGATTTGATCGCAGCTATGCAGAAGGCACTAGAAGGCGCGGTTTCGACGCTGCCTCATCCGGTTAGCTCAGGTCATATCAAGTCGATTGCAGAAACGATTCTGCGAAGTGCCTATGAGGGCGAGCGAGATCCGAACACTCTGCAAACAATGGCACTCTTGGAACTTCAAATTTCGCCTAAAAGATAGATTTGAGCGAGTGTCATTTCTTCACCTCGGGCCCCAGCTCTTAAAGGCCGGCGCTTACAATTCCTCATTCATTGTTCTCTCGCGACAGACTGCGCCGCGTGACCCGGACAGCAAATAGCTGAGTTCCGATATCATCATACGAACACACAAGCACCGCCCAATGAACAAGCAGGAACCGCTGTTTCGGAGCAACCATCGGCGACGGGCGCCATTGGTCCACCGTCAAACAAACAAGGGAAAGTCAAAATGTCGAATGCAAACCAGAGCAACTCGAATCAGGATTTTGCGCGCCAACAGAATGGCAACGAACAAGTTGATGCAGGGACCGCGTCGGCCAACAGCTTCTCCGGCGGCTTTCAAGCAATTGCCACTGCTTACGGTGACTACACGAAGAAGTCGTTTGAAGACACCAAATTGTTCGTTGAGAAGCTCTCGGGCGTGAAGTCGCTCGACAAGGTAATCGAAGTTCAAACCGAATTTGCCAGGACGGCTTACGAGACATTCGTAACTGAGTCACAGAAGATTGGCGCGCTGTACGGCGATCTCGCCAAGCAATCCTACAAGCCATTCGGCGGCATTTTGGCAAAGATGACTCCGACAACTCGATAGGTCTTATCCCGCGATGTCAGAGCAAGATTGCCCTGCTCACCGCGGGACTTTTTCAACGATCGCTCAATTCGTCTAGTTTTCCGGGCAACCGAGAGCTTGCGCTCGCGCCCTTTAGGAGGTTCATCATGTCTATCCCTAATTCGCATTTCCAGGATCTTTCCTTTGATCCAGATGAGGTCACGGCCGTGAACCAGGCATACGACCTCGCATGTCAAACGCTTCAGAATATCGGTCAGCTAGAGGTGGATCGTGAAATCATTGCTGGGAGAATCTTGGAGGCCGCGGAGAGCGGCGAGCGAGACGCCCACTAACTATGCGAGCGTGCCATCCATGGATTGACCGCGTTCGACTATCGGCAGCATGGCACCTAAGATAACCAATGGACCAACGGGTTCAGGTTCGAAGGCAGAAATCCAAACCGGCGGGGGCTCTCTTATTGCACAAGTAAGACGTTCCGCGAACGCAGATTTACTGGTTAGACTTTGCTTGTTGAATCATCCCGCTCTATCTCGGGCTTTTCATGCAAAACGGCGTTCAACAGCGAATTATGAACCTCTATCTTTCCATTGTAGCTGATGAGTCCGAGTTTGCGGAACTTGTTCATGAAGTAGCTCACCCGGGACCGAGTTGTGCCGATCATTTCCGCCAGCGTTTCCTGGCTGATATCGGGATTGATTGGCATCGGGTTGCCCTCCTTTCCGAAATGCGCGAGCAGAAGGAGAAGGCGCGCGAGTCGCTTTTCACTTGAGTTAAAAAGCTGGTCGATCAGGTCCTCTTCAACTCGGCCGTTCCGTGTCAGGAGATACGCCATGAACAGCTCGGAAAATTTCGGCTCGGCATGCAGGGTGGCAATCATCGCTTCTTTGGTTATTGAGGTGATCAAACATTCGTCCATCGCCGTCGTGGTCGCGATGCGCAACGGATGGCCATTGAGGCATCCCTCGCCGAAGAACTGGCCCGGTTCTAATATCCCGACTACCGCTTCCTTGCCTTGCTCGGATAGGACAGTGAGCTTGACGCTGCCTTTTTGAATGTAAAAAACCGTATCCGCCACGTCTCCTTGCTCGAAGACGTGCTGGTTTTTCTCAAATTTCAAGATCTTTTTGCCCGTCCCTACCTTGGCGAGAAAGGCTTTGGGATCGAATCCGTTATTGGCTGGCTTCCCCACAGGAGCCTCCCTTGCTCCGATGAACGAGCGCGCGCCGCATTATAGCGGTTCCCGCACCGAAATGAAGCGGCTATTTAAGTCAATGAGGGGCATTTGACCGGCTAGAGGGAGTCCTGCGGGGGAACGGGACTCCCTCGTGTTGCCGGGAAATATTTTCGCAGTGAGCACGGTCTATGCCGGAACCGTTCGAGCATTGGCGAATTGTAGCGCGCTGCTTGTATCTTAATTGACGACCGCGCGCGTCCAAACAGTTGATGCGATCGAGCGTACGGTGTGGCGTGTTTTCAGCGATGACCGTTCGCTGATTCCGCTCTTGGTAAGAACGGTCGTGGACAGGCGGTGACTTTGTCAGGCTCAAGCACGTGATTGATTTTCCAAATCATAGTCGTTCATACGACCAAACGCGGCGTGCCGTGCGATTTTGGGGATACGATAGCGCGATCGAGGCATCATTTTTCATAGACGAAGGTGCGTTGACACGAATTCAACCAGATGCGCGCCCCGATGAGTCGGGCTTTCTGAGCGCCTTCGATTCCAATCGTGATTTGATTTGCGCCGCCGCAGCCAGGATTTATGTTCGCGGAAGCAGAGGGTCTTACGACCTGGTTGCCGCTAATTTTTGAAACGATTGCCCGCCGGAGCGCGCGATGGCGCCTCGAGAGCGCCCAACACCAGACCCGACTACGCACCAGATGAAAAAGGGAATTTCACCCCTCCCTATCCGGTTGTTGGAACGTTCTCGGATACGGCGGGTTTGTGCTCCGCTGGGAGCTAACAACCAACGAGGATTCCATGGCCAAAGAAGAACACAACAAGGCTGCCGAACATCACGAAAATGCTGCCAAGGCACATCGTTCCGCCGCCGAACATCACGGCAAGGGCGACCACGCCAAGGGCAAGGAGCACGCGAACAGCGCCAAACAGCATTCGCAGACTGCCAACCAGCATAGCGATCAGGCTCATTCGAAGAGCCAGCAGCAGAAATAACCAGACGTGAAAGGCCCGGTTCATCCCGGGCCTTTCAGTTTCCGCGTCGGCGACGGTCCAGACAGGCTCGAATAAATGCCGCGAGCAGGGAGCCTTATTTTGGGAGATGATCAATATTGCACAGTCATTGAGGGTTCGGACGAGCATGATCCCCTTGATCGCGATCCCGGGTCTTGTACAGATCGACGATTTGGGACGGTTGCGCCAACGCTTGGATTTCGGGGCACGATGCAGGGCTATTAATCTACTGCCTCTCAGCGTCTGCTCAACGCTCTTGAGCGTCCGCGCTGTCCAGCCGTTTGACCGAAAGTAAAGCCGGTACGACAAGTCAGAGAGATCAAAAATGACGAAGGCAACTTTATCAAGAGACAATTTGTCCGCGAAGGTTCTCTCTGGTATCCGGCAACACCTCGGATGCGAAGCTGTGAAAGAGGTGAGCATTTCAGAGGTCGCAGAGATCGACGCGATTAGCTCGTGGCGTGTGACGGTCATTGACTCCGGCGGGGTCCCTATCATCCAGGCCAACCACGCGGCTCTTCATGCTCAGAATGCTCTCCGCCACCGCTTCGACTTGCAGACCGATTATCGAACAATGAACCGACTGGGTTTGAAACCTGCCTTAGGGGTATCGTCCAACAGCGTCCCGCCGGTTTTTCCTCGTTGCCCGACCTGCAGCAAGGAGATGAGATTCATATCAATCAGTCCAACTTGCCAAAGCGTGATCTACGAATACGTGTGCAGCGGCGACGGGGACCGCCTCACTTGGGAAACCCGTCAATCCCATCATTAGGTGCTCAAATGCAGCAGAAATTTGTATGGTTGGTGGGGAGCGGCGAGTCCTTTTTGGACGTAGCCATTGACGGTCTAATGGCAGTCATTGGAGCGTCGCTGCTGACGCAACTCGTCCATCTGACGTTCGATGCTTTATAAGGCACTTCATCGACCGCACTGTGACTGAGGCTTGGTTGGAGCCAAGGTATGGTCCTCTCAGTTGCCGCCCGACAGATCGGATCCTGGCAATCAGATGTGCGCAGGTGACAGCGATAAGTCGCTTTTCCGGCCGCTGGTTTCTGTTTCACGCTTGCCAGCTTCTTGGATGAAATCCTCTTCAAGATCATGAAGCATATCCAGGATATTTGGATTTCGCTGATAACGAGCAAGCCGGCGACAACTTTCCGCAAGTTCGGTCATTAATTGGGCTTCGGTCATGGCAGCACCATTGTTCACAACCGGGTCAATGCCGCCGCTCCCAGTAACGTTCCGCGCAGGGGAGAATAAGGTTTCGGGCGCGACATCAATGGCGAACGGCACAAGTTCGGGCGAACGGAAAGAAATGAGCTAGATGCCCGGGGAGGTCATAAAAAAAGCGCCCGGTAGTCGGGCGCGCTTTAAATTCGTTACTGGCAGAGGTGGCTCCGGCCATCCTCGCCGCAGAACACTGCTCCCGTCTGACAGACGAAGCCATTGCGAGTGGCACAACCGTTATCGTAGCCGCCGGGGTGGCCGGCGCAGGGGCGGATCAGTCGTATTGAAATTCCAAGCCGAACCGATAGACCCACCCCGTACTCGTGCCGTCACTTCATTACTTGGTGCAAGTCTTGTCAGCCGTTAAAGCTGTTTGGGCCGACGCCTGTGTCGGATGAACGGTGCCGATAACCTTCAGGCTGCCACCAGCAGCAGGCTTGGTATCGACCACTTGACACTTCATCGCCGCATCTTGAACCAGGTAGAACGAGGCCGCTGACGGCGCTTGACCGACAGTCTTGGCCGGCTCGACAGTCTTGGCCGGTTCGGCAGGTTTGGCCGATTCAGCCGCGAACGAAGGTGCTGCGAATGCGAGAATAGCGACCGTCGCTAAAAGAATCTTCTTCATGGGGTCTACCAGTTGTCGTGCGTCCAGTATTGGACAACGAGCCAATAGACCCAGCCGTTGAAGGTTCCTGCGATAAAGGATTTGTTTTGATTTCCCACCCGAAGATGACAGTCCTTCGTTGGAGTGAATTACTTCGCGTAGCGCGGCGATCCAATCCGGCCGCAAAAGCCTGCAGTGGTCTACGTCAGTTTTTGGGGGCCCTGCTCGAACTTTATGGTCGAGATTGGCCACTTTCCGTCGTGACCCTTGAGAGAGATTCGCAGGCCGTGAAATTCGTCCAGCCAAACATTCTCGACTGTTCCGGCTTTTCCGTCGGTAAGAACGACAGCTTTACCGACGAGCTCAGATTGCACGTCGCCGAACGCAGCAAGGATGGTTGAGGCGCGGAGCTTCACAGTTGTCATGGTGTCCCTAAAGTCAGGCGAGCGAGTTGGCCGGGTCGTGTGCTCTGCTTGGCAAGCACCGTGACGATCCAGCGCGTGGGATTGCTGGGGGACTTAACCTCCATGACCGAACGGACCAACCCCGTGACGAGCGATCCCCCCACCGTCAAGGTTGTTTTTTGGCCGCGATGTTGGTCATAGCGGCAGCGCCGCGCCACTTTTGGATTAGTCGTCTCGAACGTTTGCATGTTTCACCAAGTCGCGGTACGCGAAGCGATTGCGCGACGACTCGCTGGAGTGCGCTGATCGTGTAGGTCCGGCGATCGGCACGTCGACTTTCTCGCCAATCGCAAACTTCGACATCGAGAATTCCTTCCGGAATCATCGACGCGATCATCCCGTGTCGGGGTCAACAGAACTCGACGCCTATCACGAGACCTTTTTGCCATGTAACCTTGCAACGCCGACCCTGGTCCGCGCGAGAGAACTTAAGCTGAAACACGGGTGTCACGAACGCTGGGTCCTCCACCCTGATTTTCGCGCCGCCCGCGGAGATGTCCAACACCGAACACCTCCTGGCTGCGAAAGCCCCGTCGATTGCCATCCACGCTTCTTGATTGGTCTTTCTGCGGGGAGGACGAGATTTTCTTCCGAACAATGCCATGATTGGAAACGGGCGAGGGGAGGGATAGTTGCAGATCCAGACAATTCGATCTTGTTGGCCGAGGCTACCGACACGGAACTTGCACCATATAAGTCTCGACCTACCGATCCTTCGTTCGACTTAATCATGTTCACCGGCGGCGACCTTCATCGGCGGCACAGGTCTGATTCACGCCGTGACGCGATGAGCTGTATTGACCAGACAGCTCGCCGCTACACGGCTAGATTGCATGGCGTGCCATTGGCGTGGCCGAAACCGATACTCCCAACTTTCTCAACCCTGCATGGGAAGCCAGCCCCTTTTCGTGCAGGGATTTTTTTGGCCGGCCTTGGCGAGGACATGAAAGCGCTGCCAACTGAGTGAGGGCCGAACTCTACCTCTTGCCTCTGAGGTTTCGGATCACTCCGGCCAGGTGGTCGATGAAGTCCCTCACCGGAGCGTTTTCACTCTCGGGCTTGCCAGGCTCGAGCCGCTCCAGGGTCTCATCATCTAAAATCTGGCGTCGGCGTCTGGCCGCAAGAGGTTGCTCTGGAGTGGTCATGTGATGTCCCTTCTGAAGGAACCAATATGCGGCTTGAGCCAATGTTCCACTAAACCATCAGCCTCGTATTCAATCGGGCGGCCTAAGCTCTCCTAAAAGCCAACCGCTAGCGTGAGATTTCATGGGATCAACCCTCACGACGACTTTTTCAACATGAGCGCATTTACCGCACTCAAACGTGCGCAAGTCGAGCGCCGCGCGCGACGGCAAAATACGGGAGAGCATCATTTCCGATTGGCAATTCGGGCAATGAGGTCGCGGAATGGACGTGAAATCGGAGCAAGATTGTAATGCTGACATGGCGCTTCCCTCGACATGTTATCGAGAATCCTTCGGATTCCCTTGGTTTCGATTTTGCTGATAGCAACAGGAATTTTGTTTTCATCGCCTAGTGCCGCACGAGACATCGGTTCGTTCGACGGAACATGGGAAGGTAAGCTTGAGGTCGTCGATGGCACTTCAAACAAAGACGAAGACTCTGATTCTTACGAACGGAAAAAAGCTGCGTATGGAAAATCTGCATTTAAGATAATAATTCATGGCCAGAGAGCCAGTGTCTATTTTGGTGAAACAGAGGTTAAGCCGAGCTTATTCCAGGCTCAGATCCATATGACCAACGCTGTGGTGTTCGCCACCGACAACGCCGAGGACAAAGATGGCCAGTGGGTAGAAACCTGGGATTTTGCCATTACTCAGAAGAACTCCGAAGCTTTGATTGTCGTTTTCTCCCGCGTGGTGAACGACCTCGACGTTCCTGAAGAAACGCATAAAGGCACGTTCTTTGTGGTGGCGGTTGGAGAATTCCGTCGGACGTCTCACTGAGCACCCCATCTTCAGCCCAACCGGAGTGAGAAATCGCGGGCCATCGTAGATTTCGCAAATTGTGGCGCGCGGCAGGTCACAACATCATAGCGCATGGCGCGCCACTGTACGCCGGAGCGCGCTTGGACCATCTCCGGCCGCCCTACTCTCCGACCCTACACGGAAAGGTGGATACGATTTCAGTAAGAAAAATGCGACGAATAAGGAGTCCTGGAGCGCTTTCCGATTCAACCAAATCGGAAACGCTCTAATGGGACGCCGGCTGCGAGTTCACCGTGGATCGTACCGCGCGCACGAACGCGTTGACCAATGCCGAGCGCGGACGATGGCGCGGAAAGAAAAAGCCGAACGGGAATTCGATCGCAGGCCTGAGCGGCCTCGTAACAAGTCCAAGCCCGGATGCGAGCTGGAACGTGAACGGATCGACAATACCGAGCCCCAGCCCCCGCGCAGCCAATAGGCACGTGCCAAAAGCGGATGACATATCGAGCTCGCTATCGGGTTTCACCCCGGCTGACTCGAAGACTGCGTCGATGTTGCTGCGCAGCGGATTCGCGTCGAGCGAAGGCAGGATCATCGGCTCCCC
>Ga0209331_1000283_pt1 | contig 18713 bp, 11 predicted proteins | sample JacPinW_OM3H0_M3_FD_187971 | JGI IMG/M metagenome (GOLD analysis project Ga0209331, IMG submission 187971) | Forest soil microbial communities from Algoma, Ontario, Canada - Jack Pine, Ontario site 1_JW_OM3H0_M3 (SPAdes) (version 2) | ecosystem: Environmental > Terrestrial > Soil > Boreal...
CGGCATCATCGCCATCACCGCGATCCCGATCGCGCAATTCCCCGAGATCGTGCCGCCGCAGGTGACGCTCAACGCCACCTATCCGGGCGCCGACGCCGAAGTGGTCGAAACGACCGTGGCGCAGCCAATCGAGCAGCAGATCAACGGTATCGACAACGCGCTCTATTATCAGTCTGCCAGCGCCGCCGACGGCAGTTACATTCTGACCGCGACTTTCGCGCTGGGGACCGATCCCGACATCAACACCGTCAACGTACAGAATCGCGCGAGCCTGGCCATCCCACAGCTGCCGCAGGAGGTGTCGCGCTCGGGGCTGACTATCCGCAAGAAATCCGCAGCCCTGCTGCAGGTGATCAACGTCTATTCCCCGAACAATACCTACGATCCCGTCTATCTGAGCAACTATGCGACCATAAATCTCATCGACCCGGTAGCGCGAATCAGAGGTGTCGGCCAGGTACAGCTGTTCGGACCGCTCGACTATTCGCTGCGCATCTGGCTTGACCCCGACCGGCTTACCGAGCTCAACCTGACGCCGAACGACGTGATCGCGGCGGTGCAGGACCAGAACATCCAGGCGGCATTGGGCCGGGTGGGCGCGGCGCCGATCACGAAGGAGCAGCAGGTCCAAATCAACATCAAGACTACGGGCCGGCTCACCCGGCCGGAGGAATTCGCGGCCATTGTGCTGCGCGCCAATCCCGATGGCTCAGTCATCCGAATCAAAGATGTTGCCCGCGTGGAGATGAGCGCCAAATCGCAAGACCGGTACAGCCGCTTCAACGGCGCTCCGGCTGCGGCAATCGGCATTTATCAGAGCCCGGGCTCGAATGCCGTGGAGGTCGCGCGCCAGGTTCGCGTGACGCTGGACTCGCTGGCAACGCGGTTCCCCGCCGATCTCGCTTATACAGTGTTCTGGGACGCCACGGTCTTTGTGACGGCGACCATCAATGAGGTGATTCGTACTCTTGTGGTCGCAATCATCCTTGTGGCCGTGGTCGTGTTCATGTTCCTCGGCAGGTGGCGAACGACTCTCATCCCCCTCGTTGCCGTCCCGGTGTCGATCATCGGCACCTTCGCCGTCATGCTGCTCATCGGCTATTCGGCCAATACCGTCTCCCTGCTCGCGCTCGTGCTCGCCATCGGCATCGTGGTCGACGATGCCATCGTCGTGGTCGAGAATGTCGAGCGGGTGATGGAGGAAAACCCCGAGCTGGCGGTGCGCGAGGCCTGCAAGAAGGCGATGGCGGAGATCACCGGGCCGATCCTCGCCATCACGTTCGTCCTGCTCTCCGTGTTCGTCCCGGTGGCCTTCATTCCAGGCATCAGCGGCCAGCTGTTCCGCCAATTCGCGGTGGCCGTGTCGGTGGCGATGCTGATCTCGGCACTCAACGCGCTGACCCTGAGCCCGGCACTCTGCGCGGTGCTCCTCAAACATGGCCAAAAGAGCAGGGGGCCGATGCGCTATGTGCTGGGCGCGATCGATCGCGCGCGCGACGGTTACGTCGCGGTGGTGCGCCGGCTCGCACGCGTTGCGGTCATCGGCGTCCTGGTCGTGGCCGGGAGCCTGGCAGCCTCCGCGTGGCTGTTTGGCAAGACCCCGCAGAGCTTCCTGCCGGACGAGGACCAGGGCGCGATCTTCGCCACGCTGCGGCTTCCCGAAGGCGTTTCGCTCAACCGAACCGAAACTGTGGTCAAGCAGGTCGAGGACATCGTGCGGCCGATCCCGGGCGTGGAAGGCATCATCTCGGTGGTGGGATTCAATTTCATCGACTACGTGGCATCGGCAAACCAGGCGTTCTTCGTCATCCGGCTCAAGCCTTACGAGACGCGCACGGATGCCGCGCAGAGCGTCAACGCCATCATTGCGCGCCTGCGGCCGCAGATGGCGGCGATTCCGGGTGCGGTCGCATTCCCGTTCAACCTGCCTCCCATTCTCGGCCTCGGAAGCACCGGCGGTTTCCAATATGCGCTGGAGGCGCTGCAGGGCCAATCGCCGTCGGATATTGCCGCTGCGCTGCGCGGGCTCCTGGTAGCGGCCAACGGGGAGCCTGAGCTCGCGGGCGTCTACAGCACCTATGCCGCCGACACGCCGCAGATCTATCTCGAGATAGATCGCGACAAGGCGCAGGTGCTCGGGGTGAAGATCACCGACATCTTCAACGCTTTGCAGTCTACGCTGGGCAGTTTCTACGTGAACGACTTCAACGTGTTTGGTCGCACGTGGCAGGTGAACGTCCAGGCCGAGACGCAGTTTCGCGACAACATCGACGACATCTACCAGATCTACGTGCGCAATGCGCAAGGCGGCATGGTTCCGATACGGGCACTCGCCGAGGCGAAGCTGGTGCAAGGGCCGCAGACCATCGTGCGCTACAACGGATTCCGCGGCGCCATTGTGAACGGCGCGGCCAAGCCCGGCTACAGCTCAGGCCAGGCGCTCGCCGCCATGGAGCGCACCTCCGCTGCCACCCTGCCGCCCGGCTACAGCTTCGAATGGACCGGGACCGCGCTGCAGGAGAAGGCAGCGAGCGGACGCACAGGTATTGTGCTCGGAGTGGCCGTCCTGTTCGCTTATCTCTTTCTGGTGGCGCTTTATGAAAGCTGGAATATTCCGGTACCGGTCCTCTTGTCGGTCAGCGTCGCAATCCTGGGCGCGATCATTGCTATCATGCTGGCGCGACTGAGCTTCGACGTTTATGCGCAGATCGGGCTCGTCGTTCTGGTCGCGCTTGCGGCGAAGAACGGCATTCTGATCGTTGCATTTGCGGTCGAGCAGCGCAATCTCGGCAAGGACATCAACGCGGCCGCCATCGAAGGTGCAGGGCTGAGGTTCCGTCCGGTCATGATGACGAGTTTCGCTTTCATCTTCGGACTATTTCCGCTGGTCGTTGCGCAGGGAGCGGGGGCGATCACCCGCCACGCCGTGGGCACGCCGGTGTTCGGCGGCATGATTGCCGCCTCCGTGTTCGGGATTTTTGTCATTCCGCTGCTCTACATAACCGCGGAACGCTTGCGGGGGCGGAGTGGGAAGACGAAGGCGGAGTGATCGCGGGCCGGCCTTCGACCGAAGAAAGCACACGTTAGCCTCCGTGAGGCTTCTCTCAACCCTCCACGTCAGTCTCAGGCCGATCAGTTTTCGTTAGAGATAGTATTTCGAAACTGAACTCGTGCTACCTTTAATCTCTTGCAGTTGCAGTCTGCTCGCGGTCAGCCGAGGGCAAAGTGGCATGCAGCGTCGCCACAACTTGCGCGCCCTCGCCGACCGCCGCGGCGACGCGCTTTACCGAACCTGAGCGCACGTCGCCGATCGCAAAGATGCCCGGTCGGCTTGTCTCCAGCGGATGACGGTTCTCGGTAGTGCCGGCGCCGGTCAATACGAATCCCTTACGGTCCAACGCTACGCCCGATCCGGAAAGCCAATCCGTGTTCGGGTCGGCTCCGATGAAGAGGAACAGATGTTGAATCGGCCGCCGCACTTCCTCTCCTGATCTGCCTGCGCGCCAGCGAATTGCTTCGAGCATCGCGTCGCGGCCTTCGACGCCTGTGATGGTGGTCCGGGTCAACACCTCCACATTGGATAGGCCCGTGATGCGGTCGACGAGATACCGTGACATGCTGGACGCCAGGTCTCGCCCGCGCACCAGGAGCCAAACCTTGGAGACCTGGCTTGCCAGGTAGACTACTGCTTGCCCCGCCGAATTCCCGGCACCGACCAACGCCACCTCCCGTCCGGCGCACAGCTTTCCCTCGAGCGGGGAGGCCCAATAATGCACGCTTGCAGCCTCGAACGATGCAAGGCCATCTACTGCAAGCTGCCGATACCGCGCTCCGCTTGCGATCACGACCGAGCGGGCACTCACACGTTCATTATTGGAAAGCTTCAGGACAAAGCGGCCCTTGTTCGGGCGGCTTGCCTCCTCGAGGCCAATCACCTCATCGGGGATTGCCATCTCGACCCCGAATTTCCGCGCCTGATTGTGGGCACGAGCCATGAGTGCCATGCCGGTGATGCCGGTGGGAAAGCCGAGGTAATTTTCAATGCGGGCCGAGGCGCCGGCCTGGCCGCCGAATGCGCGGCAATCGAGCACCAGGACGGAGAACCCTTCCGACGCTGCATAGACGGCCGCGGCAAGGCCTGCCGGCCCCGCACCCACAATGGCCACGTCATACACGCGGTTCGGATCGATCGGCCCAACCAGCCCGATACATCGGGCGAGTTCGTTCTCGCTCGGATTGCGCAACAGCTCCCCACCCGGGCACAGAACGATGGGCAATTGACCGGGATCGACGTGAAAACGTTCGATCAGCGCCTTCGCCTCCGGCTCGGTCTCCGGATTGAGCGTTTGATGCGGGTGACCGTTGCGGCGGAGAAAGCTCTGCAGCCGAAGCACGTCGCCGTTCTCGGCACGGCCCACGATCACCGGTCCGCCGGCTCCCCGCTCGAGCAGGCCGACACGACGCAGGATGAGGGCGCGCATGATCCGCTCTCCGAGCTCGGCTTCTGCGATCAGCAAGGCCCGCAACTGCTCCGGAGGAATAATGAGGGCGTCGACCGCTGTCTGCGCGTAAGCGTCGACCAAGGCCGGTCGGCCTGCCAATTGCGCCAGTTCGCCCATGAATGCGCCCGCGCCGTAAGTGACGATCGGGTCGCGCCGCCCCGACGCATCATGTTGTGTGATGTCTACCGTTCCAGCCAGGATGACCGTCAGCCCGTGGCCCTTCTCGCCGACCTTGGCGAGCGCCTCGCCCGCGCCGTAGGAGCGAACATTCCCAAATCGACGCACCCGCTCGATCTCCATGGGCTCGAGCACAGGAAACATCTGATGGCGCCGCGTATCCATGATCGATGGATTCGGGAGAGACATGGTTGTTCGCACTCACTTCCGGGGCCTGCTTGTGAGACGCAGCAGCAGGCCGCCTTTATCTGCCGCAGTCGCATGCCACTCCGTTGCAACCACACGGCCTGTGGTTAGGGATTTTCCGGGCTCCGCTCGCGGAGTCTTTTACTCGGCCGCGCGCAGCGCCGATCCGAGTGTTCGCGGCCCCGGAATGACAGTCAACGGCTCACTTGTCGTGAGCAGCGATCATTGCCTCACCCATCCTGACCAGCCGGTCACCTAATCCCGCGCGCCCAATGCTCTGCGCTGTCACCCGCGCACCCTCGAGTAAGAGGAACAATTCGTCCGCCAGCATTTCCGGGTCGGTCAGCTCGGCGGTGGAGCACAGCTCGATGATGCGCCGGCGCTGCGCGGTCTTGAACGCTTCGATTACGCGGCGGGCGGGGTGATCCTTTTCCGGGAGCTCGACCGCGGCATTTGCCAGGGCGCATCCGCGCTCCTTGCCGCTCTCGACATGGGCGGCCATCTCATGCAGCCAGCCACGCAACTGGGCGCGCGCATCTCCAGGATATTGGGACGCAAGCCGACCCCACACCGAGGTCGCTTTGTCCGCCAACCGGCGCAGGTATTCCGCGACCAGCTCGTCCTTTGACGTGAAATGCCGATAGAGGGTCATTTTATTGGTTCCGGCGGCTTCAGCGATCGAGTCGACCCCTACCGCCCTGATCCCGTGCCGATAAAACAGCTCTACCGCGGTCGCCAGGATGCGTTCTCGCGGCGGAATTCCATCGTGTTTTCCGTCAGTTATCGTTTTTGTTGCGGTGGCCATGGTGTTTCCTCTTGACATAGGTGTTACCGGTCAGTACCTATGTGGTGTTACCGGTCAGTATCACAAGTCCCCTTCAATGTCCATTCTCCCCTAGCCGGACGCAGCGGGTCCTGACCGAGAAGGAAATCGAGCGATGAAATACAAGACACTCTTTGCGCTGCGGCTCCTGCTCGGGCTCGTCGTGCTGGCAATCGGCAACGGCCAGACCGGCGGCCTGGGTTTGGTGTTCCAGCAGATCGAAGCCATTGGCCCCCGGCAATGGCTCAACCTGATGGCAGGAACGATCGCGCCCGATGCGCTGGTGAGCGAGCAGATTGCGCGTCGCTTTTCCAGCCAGCCCGTCCCATTCGCCGGCGACGAGATCGCCGGCGACACCAGCGTCTGATCAACCCGCATTTACTCATAGGAGCAAGCCATGGCCAATATTCTCCTGATCACCAGCAGTCCGCGCGGCAGCGAGTCCTACTCGAACAGGATTGCCGACACGGTCATAAGGGACCTGCGCAACAACGATCCTGACGCGCTGCTGATGGTGCGCGACCTGGCGCAGGACCCGCTCCCGCACGTCGACGATGATTTTGTCGCAGCGACGAGAGGACGGGAGGGACCGCAAACCACGAGACAACAGGCGATCCTGGCCGAATCTGACGAGTTGATCGACGAGCTAACTGCCGCCGATATTGTCGTCATCGCCGCCCCCATGATCAATTTCAGCGTGTCTTCCACCCTGAAGGCCTGGTTCGATTACATCGCGCGTGCAGGGCGTACATTTAGTTACAGCGAAAAGGGTCCGCAGGGCCTCATGACGGGCAAGCGCGTCATCATCGTGAGCGCGAGCGGCGGCATCTACTCCGGCGCAAACGCAGCCTTCGATTTCCAGGTGCCGTGGCTGCGCAGTATGCTTGGCTTTCTCGGAATGACTGATGTCGAGGTGATCCGGGTGGAGGGCACGGCGCTTGGCTCGGAAGCCGCCGAGCAGGCAGTCGCACGCGCCGCCGCGCAGGCGCACGAGGTCGCCGCCGCGGCGGCAGTCGCATGAGTGGGATTCAGCGCCCTTCGGTGCACCCAGGACGGAGAGTAAGCAAGTCGTGGATTGGATTATGTCGGGCGAGTCACCTACGCCTGCCTCATGAACCAACAATCCGAGAGATTTTGTCTGATCCCATTGTAAAGGCAGTGATGGCGGCCGATGCTGTCGATGCCAAAGTGCTTCGAGCACAGCTGAGGAATGTCGCCCGGAAGTTGACTAACTCGGCATGACAGTGTTCAGCGGACCCCATGCAGCGGCTCGTAGCTAACAAAGCCTGCGGTGCATGTCCGGGCCGGGTTAATCTGGGACGAAATCAATCGTGTTTCATCGTCCCCGCAATCCCGCGCTCTTTGACTTCAACACTTCAAGCGCGCGGGTAATCAGCGGATCAATTCCATTTTCAATATTGCCCTTTTTGTTTAATAGCTTGATATCGACCGGTACGCCTTTGCCTTCGTAGCACACCATGTCCGAGGAAAGGTATACTTGGTAGGACAAACAGAGTTCCCAGCCATTGGGTAGTTTTTTCTCAAGCTGATACGAGAATATGCCATTCGTATGATCGCCTATGATTGTAACATGGGGTAGCTCTTTCAGCGCCAGCGCGAAGGCCTCCCCGCCGCTGAAGACAGAATCGCACGTCAAGAGCGCGATGGGCCTGGTAAACTGTACGTTGCCCTGCGGTTCGAGGTACCACGTCTTCAGGGGTGTAAAATCGGTTTTCCCTGGGCCAATCTTTGTCTTCCTGTGGAAGGCGACTCGCTTGCGGCCGCAAAAGCGATTGATGATTGTAATCGCAATGCTGTCCTCCCCGCCGGGGTTGTCGCGGATATCGATGATGATTCCCTTCAAGGTTCCGAAGTCACGAGCAATCCCGTCAAGAGCGGCGGTCAACCTCCGCTTACTGACTCCTTCCAGCTCAAGGATGCGAATGTAGCCGAATTGCCCGGATCTGCAGTAGTGAAGCATCCACGCCTCGGTCTCCATAGGCTTTCCGAATCCATAGCCGACGAGAGTCTTCTCCGTCGTTTTAAAGAGCTGCTTGCGCTCCCGTTTTGTGAATTCCTGATGGAATCTGGGCTTTTTCTCTGGGCGGAAGTATCGCGCCTTGTGCTCCCCGCCTAATCTCGCCTTCAGCTCGACATGGCCGTCATTCAGCGGGCGGAGCATCCGGCAGAAGATATCGAAGAGCTCACGTTCGCTGGTCTTGTTTGTGACTCTCGGCCGGTAGGTCTCATACTGCTTTTTCCAGTCCACATGCCTCAATTCGAAAAACGGATATCTGTTGTGGAACGTCTCCCACAAGAATTCAAAATTCCTTTCAGGGTCCCGAATAATCATGGCGCTGTAAGTCCCATCTAGCGGCGCCACTCAGCCCTATTTCAATCGGAAAGGGCCGTGGCTCAGGGCGTGAGACCGGGCGCCAACTTCGCGATGAGCTCGGAGCCGGCAAGCTGGATTGCGTAGATTTCCAGCGTGTGCCGGCCGATAAAGCGCAGCAGGCCGGCTATGGGCTGTGGTGGTTGGATGCGGCTCGGACCGCGCAGGAATAGGCACAGGGCAAGCGACAGAATACCGATCACCGCAATCAGGACGGCGAAATGGATCTGAGGAAACGAGAATTCCTTTTGTTCCTGCCAGACGTAGACGACCGCAGCGACAAAGCAGGCCACGAGGCGCATCAGCGCCGGGTTCTCTGCCATCGCGCGCGCGAGTGGGGGTGAGAGTTGCGTTCCCTCGGCCAGGGTCCCGGCTGATCTGCCGTCCACGTACCGACGCTGGCAAAAGCCGAACAGCGCCCAGAGCCACCCCTCCGCGCCGTAATCGACAATCTTCCCAGACGGCACGAGCACCACGACAAATGCGAAGACGAGGAGGGCAAATGCGGCCCAGCCGTGACGTTTCACGAGCATTTGTACATGAGGACGCGCCATGCGGATCAACACGAAGCTTAAAAGAATGTTTGGCGCCACCCAGGTCCAGTCGGCGTTCCAGCTGTTGAGCAGAGTGAGGATGACGCCGAGCCACAACCAATGACGCGGCACGGTCCGGGTCTCCGCGTAGCCCATCAGGAAGAAGAAGGGCGGAGCCGCAAGGCGCCCGAAAACGGCCCACCATCGGTCGTCGTCCATGAAGAAGTGGCCGAAATGATCAACCAAGACGAAGATTATGGCAGAGGTTTTGAGCCAGTCAGTGTTATCAACCGCGTGCGGCATGCTCGTCGAACGCGTGCCGACGCGCATTCCCACGCTTGCTCTCGTAACGCCCGCAGGCTGCGCCGGGCTTCCCTCGTAGGTGGCTGTGACCAGATGCATCTCCTTGAGCACCAGGGATAACGGCAAGAGGGTCGTGTCCCGCTCAAGGACCGCGCCGCCCATCACCGTTGCGGCGAAAGCGACGGCGCAGCCGTCCTCGATCCGGGCTCGCTTCACCCTCAGCATCATGTCCTCGAAGCTGTGAAACTGCAGGACCCCGTCAACAACGCAGTCGTTGCCAAAGCTGACAGCATTCCAATCGGAGCACTGCATTGGCTGTGTCACGATTGTTCGTCGCCCAATCTGACATCCCATCCAGCGCAGGATGGAATTCGACAGGAGAGTCCCGGCGCAAAAGCCGAGAGGCCCTCTGCACCAGACGAAGAAGCAGTCTTGCGCGAAGAAGTAGGCGAAGTGCCGCCACGACCAGAACGGCGTCGAGTCGTCCAATCCCCACTTGTTGCCGACGAGCGACTTCTTGATCGCGACGCAGAACAAAACCAGACTGGCTTCTGTGAGCACCAAAGCAATGACTGCGCTGGCGATCGACTGTCCGCCAAATCGCAACGAGCAAATATACAGGATCGTGAAGATCAGCCCTTCGATGATGGGCAGAATACTGATCCCGAACAAGTCAAACAGGAAGATGCGGAGCAGGAAAAGAGCGAACGGCGGCAGTCTACGACTTTCAGTCTCCCCCTCAATTGAGGCGCTCGCAAATTTCACGGGCGGGTTTCCCGCCACCGTGATGGGCCTGCCAAGCCGCGAGCGCATCTGGCGTCGAAACTCTATATCATTGGCCGGGGTGGAGACTCCCAGGAGGAAGTTGGATGGGAAATGCCCGTACTCCGCCACGCAGTTGTTGCCGCTGAAGAACTTCGCAGGCATGTCGAGCTGGCGCAGCTTGCAGTGCTCGGCACCGTAGTCGAGCATGTTCGTGAAACAGCCGTTGGACCAGAACACCTGGGAATCCGCAGTAGCAAGCTCCGGGACCAGGTTGAACATGAGGTCGCACTCCGAGGCTCCCAACCGGGGAAAGCGCATGCCAGCGAGCGCGCGCAGGTACTGACCTGTGACCGTCCAGGTCCACTGTCTCTGGATGTGGTTCATTATCTGCATTCTGTACATGAAGAGAGCGCCCCTGAGTCCGTGCGAGGGGTAAAGCCCAGGCGAACCGGCCGTGCAGCGGATAAACAGGCAGCCCAGCAAACAAGTGATGATGATGGTGAGCCCGGTGGTGATGAAGGCGTAGAGAGTCAGGTGGTAGACGATCTCGAAGAGCGGCGTCACCCTGAAATATTCAGCAGAAAGTTCAGCGTCTCCCGCGGGTATCAGGCCAGTGGCGAACCACAGGATGGCGGCAGTGGGGACTACATAGAGACAAAAGGATACGAAGATCTGCATAAGGATGTTGACGGTTTCCAGTAACCAGATTGGAACCGCGTATTCGCAGGCGTCCGCTGTGCGCTTGAGCTCCGTGCAGCGGCCGCTGAGGCGCGCGGGAGCTCCTTCCCACATCTCCTGTGCACCCACGCCATTGAAAATGGGGGTGAAAGGGGTGATCCAGCTGCCGCGGCCCACCGTCACATTATTGGCGATGGCGGCTCGCATCCCGATCTTGCACCCGCTCTCGAGGTGAACAGGACCGACGTGCAGGTAGGGCCCCGACCACCTCGTTGTCTGAATGTAGGCTCCGGTCTGGATGGCGACATCATCTTCGATGGAGATCAGATCGAGCGGCCCGGAAAGCTGGCTATCCTGCGCGCACTGAAGGTTCTTGCCGACGCGACCGCCGAGCTGCCGCAAAACGAATGCCATGAGCGGCGCGCTGCGATACATGAGACGCAACGTGAGAAGCACCATGTTCTCCAGCCGTCCGATACACCAGATTCGCAGATGCATTCTGCTCCACTTGGGGTACAAACCCGGCATCACATTGTTCTTGTAGATGTCACCGCTCATGAACAGTTTTATGATCATGACCCAGAGTAGGGTGGCGAAAGGCGTGACCAGGCCCAGCAGGTAAAGGAGCAAGCCGCCGAGGATGAACTCCCAGAGGCTGGCAGTCGTGAACAAGGTCCCAATGTCGACGAAGCTCAGGGTGACGAGGAAGGCCGCCAAAGCCGGCAAATACAGGACCACCGCGAAAAGGACCTGCAGGGTGCTGAAGTATTTGATGGAGAGCACCTCTGCCGCGGTCTCATCGCGCGCGGCGCGCTCCTCGTCGCGTTTCACGCGGGCCGTAGCAGCCTTGCATGCCTGCTGGAGCACACGCGGGCGGCTCGCCACTTTTCGTGCAGTGTTGCACTCACCGAGGAGTGCCCGGACCGGGACGACCCATCCTGCGATCTGCAGTTGATAGGCCAGGCGCGCGATGAGGATCGAGTGCCCGCCAGCCTCCGCGAACCCGTCATCTAATCCCAAGGGTATCTCGAAAGTGGCCCTGCAGATCGCCAGCACTTCCTGACACTCGGGCGCCATGAGCGCATCGGCGTCAGCCGGCTTGGCTTCCGCTTCTCCTGGGTCCGTGCTGCTGTACTCCGCGTCCGGCTCGGCGCTTCTCAGCAGATGCGACAGTTTTGGCAAGCACTCCCGGTCGATCTTTCCCGAAACGGGTTTCATGACGAATTTTTCGACGAGGAAGATCTTGGTCGGAATCGACGACGCCGGAAGCTGTTTGGCAAGCGTCGCCGTCACCCGGGCAGTCCACTCTGCCGGCGCAGGAGCGGCCACCTGAATCTGGCCTTTGCAGACTGAAGGCGCGGCGATAAAGGCGACGAGCGTCTCATTCTGGTAGTCTAAAACGGCGGCTTCGATCTCACTGAACTGCGTCTGGAGCATATCCTCAACGGCCTGTACCTCTACGCGATGCCCACGCACTTTGAGCTGCGCGTCAATTCGGCCGAGGAAGTGCACGCGCTGTGTTTCAATGTCGATCTTGCATTTGTCGCCGGTGCGGTAGAGGCGGCCGAACAGAGGGTGCGTAATGAATTTCTCGGCGGTTTGCTCCGGCAAGTTGCGGTAGCCGCGCGCAACGTGCACCCCACCGATGCAGAGCTCTCCAACCTCTCCGTGGGGCAGTGGGCGGAACTCGCCCACCTCGAGGATCACGTAGGTGACGTTAGCGAATGGCGACCCAATGGTGATGGGCTCCCCTGGCCGCAAACTCTGCCGACTGGTGTCGGTGCTCGCCTCTGTCGGACCGTACGTGTTGATGATCTGCCGTCTGCCCCGGGTCCACGGCGCCACAAGCGCACTGGGGAACGCCTCGCCCGCCGGCACGATGTAGCGGCACAGCGGATAAGGCAGATCCATCTCGGGGCTTGGCGTAAGAGTGGTAAGCAGCACCGGCGGACAGAAGAGCACGGTGACCTCTGATTCGCGGAGGACATGGACGAGATCCGGGCCGGAGCGGATTTGCTCTTTGGTCAGCATGACCACAGCACAGCCCGACACCCAGGCGCTGTACATCTCGGAGATGCTGCCGTCATAACCCAGCGATGAAGTGAGCGAGGTCGCATCCATGCCCGGAATGAGATCGAAGTAATCGGCGTAGCTCAGCGCCAAGTTCACGTAGCCTGCGTGCGGACACTCCACGCCCTTGGGCATCCCTGTGGTTCCGCTTGTGTAAAAGATGGTCGCGAGCCGCTGCGTCGGGTCGTCCAGCCATGTCGGCGGTTTTCTGGGGGGCATGCCCTGCGGCAACGTCATAACGTCGAGCGTCGGCAGGTCGCGGAACTTGTCTTGCCCGCGCGTGAGCATGACCACTGGCCGTGCATCGTTGAGCATGTGGGTGACCAGGGCATCGGGCAAGGTAGTGTCGAGAAAGAGCACCGTACCGCCAGCCCTGAGGATGCCGAGATGAGAGGCCACGATTTGCCAGTTGTCCTGCGACATGGCCACGGCCACGACCTGGTCGGGACCGGTGAGGAAGGCAGAAAGGGCTGCGGCTACGTTTTCCGCGCGCGCGTCGAGCTCGGCGAAAGTCAGTGACTCTCCTGTGCAGGGTATCTGCAGGGCCGTGAAATGCGGAAACTTCTTGGCGGAGCGGCTAAACACCTCTGTGAGCCAGCGGACTCCTTTCTGATGCGGTACGTTCACGAGGTGGTCGCGGCCAAAGACGTCCGTCAGGCTGTATTCGCAGGTGTCCGCCTGGTCATGCGGCACCTTCTCCGCCGCCCAAAGGTACCGCCTCCAAGCCACATATGTCAGCAAAACGAAAAACGCGAACGCGGTTGTCAGACAAATCGCGGTCAAGACTCGTCCTCACATGCTCGCAAGTCCAGGCGCCCGAGCTCTCAGAGAGATTTAGTATCGAGTTCGAACTTCAAGTTGTCTGCTGCTGAGCATCACGAAACCGATGGCCTAATCGAAATATTGCTGGAGCGTTCCAGCTCGGCGGATATCCAGGGTAACGCAATGTGGCCCCCCGCCCAACATCTTGGAGTGCCGCAATTTCAGGGGGATTACATCAAGTCCCTGCTTTTCTAAAAGTCTTATGAGGCCTGCCTGATTGCGATCGACGACAACCAAATTCGGATTGATGCTGAATGCATTCATGTCGATCCAATCGCTGCCGATGCTTTTGGATAGATAGTCCGCGTCATGCCTGTCTGTATTCTCCATCGGTGGGCTATAGATGACTTTCCACTGCTTTAGAACCTTGGGCAAGGTATCGTAATTTACACGAGCAGGGTTGCAGAGAATCAAGCCAGGACGCAAGGCCACAAGGGTCGAATCGATATGGCTGCCATGATAAACATCCTTGAAAAAATGAACCCGAAATTTGTCGCCCAAAACCGACTGCAACCAATGTCCCCCCAATTCATTGCCTGTGGCGCTGACCAAGTAGATCAAGTCCTGACCGAAACGCAGAACGTTTGCTGCATCAAAGGCCGGTTCATCATTGCGTGGCGTAGGCTTTTTCAGGTCAGCTTCAAAGAGCGAGTCCAGAAGCATGGGTCTGGGGGCGCTGTACCACCTGGCTCCTGACTTCATATAGTCCATCAGCAACTTTCGATAGCTGAACGTTTCCTGGGCGCGGCTGCGGATGACATTGGGCGTTTCGATGATTTGGTCCGCAATGACCAACAAGACGTCGCGGGGACAATAATTGTAGTACCCCTGAGCTTCCCAATGTATGGTGGAAAATTTCGCCTCATGTGGCCATGTCTCCGGGCGTTTGACGCTGATGCCCAAGCCTTGCAAAGTTCGCGCGAATTCATTCAAGTCCTCTTCCGTCTCCTCGATAATCCGCTGCGGGAAAGGGCCGCGTGGAATCTCGGCCAATGAACGGTTTGAAAATTCTGCCAGTTGGCTGCTTCGATCTGCGGTAGGAAAACGCGCGTTCAATGGATTCCCCAGGATAACTTCTTCCAGCTGGTCCCACTCATTGCAACTCCAAACACGTGACATATGTGCAATGCCTCCTCGATCTTCTGAGTGGGAATCGCCTACCCCGTATTGCGCCGTAGCAGGGAGGGCGGCGTTGTCTCCAGCCCGGTCCAGCAGGCCCTCAGAAAGGCGGGCGGGAGATTGCGCCATGAAACCGCATTAGCACGACGGCTTCCATGGCGCAGCCAATTTCGACGGTTCTCCGGAGCCGTCGACGGCGCAATGATGCCGCGGCCGAGGAAAGCCCCAACAGCGCGAGGCAAGCTGATCTCGGCCGCAGTATGCCGCTATCAAATCGAGAAGATATGCCAGGCCATCGACGCCCCACAGCAGGAACGCAATCGTGCACGCCGTAACGGCCAACACCCCGGGGATGCCGAGCAGCCAGAATCGATAGCGGCAGAGCCAGAAACAGCAGGCAGTCGCGCGCACCGCCACGCAAGGCGCATCACGTCGCAGCGGCACCAGCAGCTGCGTGACCGTTGTCGCCGTCATTACTGCATCATTTGACCGATCTTCTCGGCCACTGCCTGCGGCAACTGCAGGGTCGCGCGGACGATTTCATCGATTTCTTCGCCCGCGGCACCATCGACCATCAGGTTTCGTTTCTCGCAGGCGGCGAGGAACTCCGGATCTTTCAGCATCGCTTGAAACGCGGTTCGCAGGGCAGCGAGCCTCTCCGGCGGCACACCCGGTGTCGTGAGAATGGAGCGACCGATGCCGCCGGTGCTGGCCGCGGCTTGCAGCACCTCACGGCCCTCGCGCGACAGGGCGAGCTCCGGGAGCGTTGGTACGTCTGGCAGTAGCCGATGCCGCTTCAGCGAGGCCTGGTAAAGCATGACCGCTTCACCGCGGTTTACCCAACCGGGATGGCTCACGAGAATGCCAGGGAGGCCGTAGGCGCCGACAATATCCACCTCACCCCTTTCCATCGCGAGCAGGATGTCGATCGTGCCGCTGTAGCCACGAACAAGCTTGAGCTTCGCACCGGCATAGGTGTTGAGCGCAGTCGGGAACAGAACTGTGGTGGAGCCGCCACCGGACGCGCCGACATTGTATTGTTTCGCACGAACGTCTTCGAACGATGTGATGCCGGTCTTTGCCAGCGCAGCACCGGTATCAATGTTGGTTACCATGCGCCCGATATAGGGCATTTTCGCCACGTCGAGCTTCGCGTTGGTGTTTGTCATGCTATCGAGCGCCAGCGTCTGGGCGAGACTGCCAAAGACCGTGCCGTCCTTGGGCGCGACGTCGTACAAATATTTTGCTGCGACGAAGCTTCCCGCCCCTGGCATGTTCTGCGCGATGATGGTCGGATAGCCGGGTAGATGCCGTGGCAGAAACTCGGCGACAAGCCGGCCGTAGATATCGTAACCCCCGCCCGGTCCATAGCCGATCAGCAAGCGCAGCGTCTTGCCGCGATAGAAATCCGCGGCGGGTTCAGCTTGGGTCGGTACGGCCGACAGCAAGGCCGTAGCAAGGCCGATCGCAGCGGGAATCATCATCGCCAGGGCTATGCCCGTCCTATCGATCTGCCTAAATCACATTGATGCGACCAGTGCGCGCTGCTGCGCCGGCTCTCCCTCTATCACGCTGAGGCGCGAAGCTTCTGGCATTCAGCCTGGAACACGTTATTGAGGCACCATTCCGCAAGCTCGATACCGGTAGGGAACCAAATATTCCCCGTCTTTTTCATGTGCTGGATGATGCCGCGCAGCGCCAGCGTGCGACCGGGCCGGCCAATGATGTAGGGATGCATCGTGAAAGGGATGTACTTCGGACCGTCCGCGCTACTCTCGGAATAGAGTTCGTCGAAATAGGCCTTCCAGGTTTCGAGCCCGTGATATGGGTTGCCATATTCGCCATGGCGGTGGCCGAACAGCGTTCCATCACCGAAGGGCTGCCGTGGCAGCTCGATGAGTATCTTTCCCTCCTTCTCCCAGAGGAACGGGAGCTCCTCGTGGAAGCAGTTGGTATTGAACACGAAGCCATTGTCGATCAGGAGCTCGATGGTGTTGGTGCTTTGGGTGCATGAGCGCCAGCCATAGCAGCGCCGTCCCGTGCGCTTCTGTATCATGGAGATGGCCTTCTTCATCACCTGATCTTCCTGATCGCGCGGCAGGTATCGAGCGATCTCGTGATTGTAGCCGTGGCCTTCCACCACATGGCCGTGGTCCAGGATGGCCTTCACCGCGTTGGGGAACCGCTCGGCGATAGCGCCGCAGGTGAGAAAGGTTGCCTTGATGTTCTCTTCGCTCAAAATCCGCAGCAGCCGATATATTGCGTGGTGGGGACCGTATTCGCCCTGGCTCCACATTTCGTAATTCAAAATGCCGTTCTTATCCGGCTTGACGTCCTCGCCGCCTTGGAAGTCGAAGGTCAAAAAGACGGCGGCCCGCTCCCCACGCGGCCAGCGGATGAGATGGTCATAGTGGTATTCCTTGAGCATGACGTATCCATAGCGGTTGGAGCGAATGTCTCGTATCCACTCGCGCAAGTAGACAACTCATCTTAGAGCCGGGCGCGTCGCCTTGGTAGCTCGTTATTAATATCGTGTGCGCTCAACTGTGCCATGCTTTGCGTTGCTTCCCGCCGGAGCCCGCCGCGGCGCTGCTGCAGGAAATGGCGAACGGCTGGATCGGCTTCAAGACCGATGGCCATTTGATACGCTTCCTCCGCCGCATCCACATTGCCCAGCTGCGCCAGTAACCTGGCGCGCGCCGCCCAGTAGGGTTGATACTGTGCGAGCCGTGCATCGCTTGTCCAACTCTCGAGCGCGGCAAGTCCGGCCGCGGCACCACTGGTTTCCGCCACTGCAATGGCGCGATTGATTGCGACCACGGGTGAACCGGTCAATGCGAGCAGCGCGTCATAGATCCGCTCGATCGCGGCCCAGTCGGCTCGGCCGGTGAGGCGACGAACGACATGGGCCGACTGCACCGCCGCTTCCAGCTGATAGCGCCCGGTCGCCCCCATGCCGCTGGATCGCTGCAGCAGCGCTTCCGCCTCCTCGATCAGCTCAGCGCTCCATAGCGTTGGATCCTGCTCGGCAAGCGGCACATACTCGCCGCGCGCGTTTCGTCGCGCGTGTCGGCGGGCTTCGGCATAGAGCATCAGTGCAAGCAGCCCGAGCGCCTCGGGTTCATCGGGCAGCAGCGACACTACGAGCCGGCCCAGCCAGATCCCTTCCTCAGCAAGGTCGCGGCGACGGATCTCGGTTCCTGCCGGATCCGACCAGCCCGCCGAAAAGGTTGTGTAGATCGCGTCGAGAATAGCCTCAAGGCGATGACACAGGTCGGCTTCGTCCGGAACGCTAAAGGGAATGCCGGCGTCATGGATTTTGGCCTTTGCGCGTACGAGGCGTTGAGCCATGGCGGAAGGCGAGATCAAGAAGGCCGAGGCGATAGTGGCAGAATCGAAACCAAGAATGGCCTGAAGGATGAGCGGTGCGCGGACCACCGGATCAATGGCGGGATGCGCGCAAGCGAACATGAGGGACAGACGACTATCCGGAATCTGCCGGGGCTTCGCTGCCACATCTTCCATCTCTTCGGACAGCAGCCGCAGATGATCGGCAGCTTGCATGCTTGAGCGCTGGCGCCTCGCGGCATCAATCAGCTTCCGCCGGGCGACCGCAAGCAGCCAGGCTTCGGGATTGTCGGGGATGCCGCGGCATGGCCAATCGGCAAGAGCGGCTGCAAGGGCGTCGGACAGAGCGTCCTCCGCTCCTGCAACGTCCCGCGTGCGGGCTGCGAGAAACGCAACCAGCTTGCCGTAGCTTTGGCGCGTTACCGCCTCTGCGGACCTTCGGGCTTGCGCCTCTCGGCCTGCCATCGCGGCCGAGCCCTACATTTCCCAGATCGGACGAACCTCGATCGTGCCGTGACCGGCGCCCGGGCACCGCGCGGCCCAGGAGATGGCGGCATCGAGGTCGGGGACCTCGATCATGTAATAGCCCCCGAGTTGCTCCTTGGTTTCGGCGTAGGGTCCGTCGAGCACTTTTGTCTTGCCATCGGCGACCCGCACCGTGCTGGCAGATCCCGTCGGCTTGAGGCGATCCCCGCCAACCAGCACCCCTGCCTTCTTCATTGCCTCGGTGTAGGCGCCGTAAGCGGCCATTGCCTGCTGGACAACCGCGTTCTCCTGCTTTTGCATCTGGTCTTCGTTTCCATAGATCAGCAGCATGTATTTCATGGTGGGCTCCTTCGCATGTGATGGCCGGGCATCTTGCTCCGCCGACCCAATGACGTTCGGAGCAGCGAGAACTCGACCGTAGCTCAAAATTTTTTTCGAAGGTTCTCCGGAGCGTCGATGGCGCAATGATGTCGCGGCCGAGGAAAGCCCCGACAACGCGAGGCCGGCTG
>Ga0209331_1000284_pt1 | contig 18700 bp, 19 predicted proteins | sample JacPinW_OM3H0_M3_FD_187971 | JGI IMG/M metagenome (GOLD analysis project Ga0209331, IMG submission 187971) | Forest soil microbial communities from Algoma, Ontario, Canada - Jack Pine, Ontario site 1_JW_OM3H0_M3 (SPAdes) (version 2) | ecosystem: Environmental > Terrestrial > Soil > Boreal...
GACAACAGCATAATCGGGAGCAGCGTCCAGGCCGACATTGACCAGAGCGAGGTCAGCCGCACTCCGATCGCAGGCGCAATCAAAGCTGGCAGCAGCAACGTCGCCCAGAACGACACAGCCGCCAGGCGCAGGCTCGGTTCTGGCGGCCAGCCCATGTCCTTGAGAGTTTTCCCATCAGGCCGCATCAAGAAAATTACGATGAGGAGAGGCACGCAAACATACGCAACGCTTCCCAACAGATAGCCCAATGCGCCCTCTAACGAAGATTCCGAGGACGCCTCGCCGTGCACCAGGACGGCATACGAGAATGGAGCGAAATCGTTGGCGACAAGCCATATCACGTGCGGCGCAATCGCTGCTGCGCCGACCGTTACCGTGACCCACGGCGCCGACGAGCGAAAATAATCAGCCCGCCGGACATCGCTAAGCGCCGCGACTGCAAGTCCTAGCAACAGAAACACTGACCAGTATTTGCCGTACATCGCGGCTGCTGCACAAAGGCCCGCCATCGCTGCCGCGAGCGGGCGGCGTGTTTCGAAGGACCGCAGAAACGCAAGAGTGGTTCCCGCCCACAGCGGCATCAGGACCGTGTTGGGATTGAACTTTAAGGCGTGGAAATTGAAGAACGGCACGAATGTGAGAAGCGCGAGCCCCACGACGCGCTTGTCGCCTTCCAGAAAACGCTTGCCAACCCGCCAGATGATCCACAAGGCGAGCGCCGAATTCAGCATTGCGAGCAGGTAGTAGGCCCAGTCCGCCGCAGGGAAGACCGCGAACCAGAGCCGCACAATCAGCATGGTGAGTGGGGGATGTTTGTCGTAGCCAAGCGCCAACTCACGACCAAGCGCGAACTGCTCGGACATGTCGACATGAATGTCCTGGCTGCCCTTTGCGATCACGCCATAAAGCGTCCACACCGCGGCGTAGCCCGCGAGTAGGAGAGCCGCCGTGCGCTCGCGCCGTGTGGGGTCATCCAACTTATCGAGCAGGTGCTCGGCAAAATGGGTCGCGGGCCGAAAGTTGAAAGGCGAGATTGTGAGCGAATCGCGGCACTCATCCTGCCGCAAAGGGGTGCCGCGGTGTCGGCTGGAAACAATTTGACCGAACCCACCCATAACGTTATTCATTCGCCCGTCTCAAGGATCACAATGCATCCTGCACCGCAACGAGCTCCACCGCAACCGAACCTTCCTTGAGCATGTCACGATCGCGAAGACACTGAACGACAAGGCTCCCAGGGCGAGTGACTTGCCTCCGCATTCCAGGGCCCCTCAACTACCACACGACGGGCGATGGTTTTTAGTAGTCTCACATTCGTTTGCCTGTTTCTGCCGGCCGTCATCGCAGCCTATTTCATTGCGCCTAAAAGCGCTCGCAATCTGGTGCTCGTCGTCGCCAGCGTTATTTTCTATGTATGGGGCGCGCGGATTGCGATCCTCCTCGTTCTAGTTTCCGTAACGGTCAATTTTGCTCTAGGGCAGGCGATCGCCGCAGCAGTTCCTGTTCGCCGGCATCGTCTGATCAGTTGGTCCGTTGCAGGCAATCTGCTCGTCCTCATCATTTTCAAGTACACCGATTTCCTCATCGATAATATTAATTCGATAATCGAACCGATCTGGAACTGGAGAATTCCTGCTCTAGCCATTCCACTCCCGCTGGGGATCTCGTTTTTCACATTTCATATCATCTCATATCTCGTTGATATTTATCGTGGCATTGCCCAACCGCAGCGTTCCGCCCTCGCGTTCACGCTCTATATCATCAACTTCCCACAGCTGATCGCCGGGCCGATCGTTCGATATCGTCCGATTGCGGGGCAGCTCGAGCACCGCAGCGTTTCATTCAGCGATTTCGACCAAGGCGTTGCGCGATTTGCCGCGGGGCTCGCAAAGAAGTTGCTGATTGCCAATCCCATTGGGGCTGTCGGCGATCACCTCTTCGCCGTTGCACCCTCCGACCTGCCGATCTGGGCAGTCTGGCTCGCCGTCCTCTGCTTCAGCCTGCAAATCTATTTCGATTTTTCCGGTTATTCCGACATGGCGATCGCAATGGCGCGAATGTTCGGCTTCCGGTTTCCTGAAAATTTCAATTACCCGTACGCCGCCACATCCATCAAGGAGTTCTGGCGCCGGTGGCACATGTCGCTCTCGGCTTGGTTCCGGGACTACGTCTACGTGCCTCTCGGTGGGAGCCGCGGCGGCACCCTGAGCACGACGAGGAATCTCTGGATCGTGTTCCTGCTGTGCGGCGCCTGGCACGGTGCGAGCTGGAATTTCGTCGTCTGGGGCATGTGGCACGGCCTGTTCCTTTCGATCGAGCGGCTGCGCGCCGTCGACTTCGTTTTGTCGAGGTCTCCGAGACTCGTTAGAAATCTTTACACATTGCTTATCGTCATGGTGGGTTGGGTCTTTTTCCGATCGGCCACCCTTGAGCTAGCGCTTGACATGATTGCGCGCATGTTTGGCTTGCAGTCCGGAACACAGGCGATGTTGCCCGTGTCCTCGCATGTCACCGCGCCGACCATGTTGCTGATCGTTCTGGCGACCTTTTTTGCCTTCCCGATCTGGCCGCGTGTGAAGGAATTCGCACAAAAAGCCATCGGTTCGGCCGGAGAACAAGTTGCTTACGATATCTTGCGCGCAACCTTGATTGGACTCATAACAGTACTGTGTCTCGCCACCATGACCATCGACCAGAACAATCCGTTCATCTATTTCCGGTTCTGAGACATGCGAATAGCTGCAGTCCGCACCGTCACCAGCAAACTCGCCGTAGCGACGTATTTTGCAGTCGTTCTGCTGCCGGTCATTTTGCTCGGCTATGACGGGCCATGGTTCGGTCCCGGGGATATCTCCGTCCGCGGACGGGCTCCCTTCCCCGAGAAATTTGCTCCGGGCGCATTCGGCGCATTCGACCTGTGGTTTGCAGACCGGGTGGGCTTCCGTTTCCCGCTGATCTATGCCGGCACGAATTTCCATATCGGCCTGTTACATCGTCCGCTTGACCGTCACATCGTTTTCGGACGAGAGGGCTGGATGTTCTGGACGGACGATCAGGATACTGCGCCCGCGACCATGTCGGATGCGCGCGGCAAGCTCCGCTTCAAGCCGACGGAAGTCAAACGCATAGACGCACAGCTTCGAGCAGCTCAGGAACGCTTTGCGCAATGCGGCATTCCGAGCGGCGTGTTCATAGCGCCGAACAAGCAGAGCATCTACGGCGAGTACCTCATCAACGTCGATGCGAACACGCCAATGACCCGGCTTGATGTGCTTGAGGCGGACCTTAGTGAGCTTGCCAGAGAGATGATCATCGATCCTCGCCCGATCATGCGGGAAGCAAAGCGGACGCATGCCCCCGTACACCTCTATCCAAAAACCGAAACTCACTGGAACGACCTCGGCGCCTATTATGGCTATCGCGCTATTCTGGAAAAATTCGCAAACCGCGTTCCGATAGCCCACATGGACCGCGCTTCGCTCGATCAGTATCAGGTTACTGTCGCCAGCTATCCCGGTGGCGATATGGCGACACGGGTCCTGTTCTCGCCCTGGCGATTTGCCGACGAGTATGTCTGGGTCAAACCGAAGGTCCCAATTGCAGGGCCAGGGGAGATCCAAATCGACCGCGTTCATTTCGTAGAGCGCAATCCGGATGGCAAAGGGCGTATGGTTTTGTTTGGTGATTCGTTTGCGACCTATCTGGTGCCCTTTCTCGCGCAGCACTTCGCAGAAGTTCACCGCTATGTCGGTGAGCAGTTCGATGGCCGCGTGGTCGCGATGCAGCATCCTGACATCGTCGTGCTGGAGACGCTCGAAAGCTACTCGCCCAGACTGCTCCTGCCGCCGATTAGTTTGGATGAGGCCTGTGAGAAATAGGTCGTGATTGCCCAGAGTTGGAGATAGGATCCCGAAGGCGTCACCAAGCTGTTGGGGAATTGGAAGGTCCATTTGCCTTGTAACCTACTGATTCAAAAAGTGTTTACGGGCAGAGTCTGGGCATCGCCATCCGCTTGGCGGATATGCTAAGGGAGGTCCCGATCGGGGTTCCGGGGGGCTACGGGGGCACCGGCGTCGGTATCAGTTGTCCCGATCCGCCGACGGCCAACCTGCCGCTCAGCGCTTGAAGTATTCACATGCCGATGCAATCGACCGTTGACGCGCTATGAACCAACTTGCCCGCCTTGATAGCGCGTCAATCCCTTTCATTGATCTTGCCGCACAGCGCAGGCGCCTCGGCCGCTCAATTGACGACGCCATTGCGCGTGTCCTTGACCATTGCCAGTTCATCCTGGGCCCGGAAGTGCGCGCGCTCGAAGCAGAACTCGCCGCATTCTGCGGCGCGCGCCATGCCGTAACCTGCGCAAGCGGCACCGATGCATTGATGCTGGTGCTCATGGCAAAGGGGATCGGATCAGGCGACGCGGTAATTTGCCCGAGCTTTACATTCACCGCGACGGCCGAGGTGGTGGCTCTCGTTGGAGCTACTCCGGTATTCGCCGATGTTGAGGAGACGACTTTCAACCTCGACGTTCAAAGTCTGCAACGAGCCTGCTCCATCGCGCGCCGGCTGGGGCTCCACCCGAAGGCGGTCATTCCCGTCGACCTGTTTGGGCAGCCGGCAGACCATAAGCGCATCGCAGCGGTTGCCGAATCGGAAAAGCTGTTTGTCCTCGATGATGCAGCGCAGGCGTTCGGCGCAACCTATGGGAATCGACGCCTCGGTGCCATCGCACCAGCAACCGCCACTAGCTTTTTTCCAGCGAAGCCGCTCGGATGCTACGGCGATGGCGGGGCTGTGTTTACCGACGACGAGGAGTTCGCGCAAATCATGCGCAGCCTGCGCGTTCATGGCGAGGGACGCGACAAATATGAGTGCGCGCGGATCGGGCTCAACGGAAGAATGGACACTTTGCAGGCGGCGGTCTTGATCGAAAAATTGAAAATCTTTCCGGATGAAATTACGGCGCGGGAACGCATCGCGCGCCGCTATTCTGCGGGCCTGTCCGATATCGTAACGGTGCCCACGGTCGCGGACGGTGCGAGTTCGGTTTGGGCTCAGTATACCATTCGGCTCGCGTCCGGCCGACGCGATGCGCTTGCTGCCGCGCTACGACAACAAGGCATTCCGACAGCGGTCTATTACCCGATCCCGCTCCATCGCCAGCAGGTCTATCGAGACTTTCCCATCGCAGAGGGCGGTGCTCCGGTTAGTGAACGCCACGCGGAGGAGGTCATCAGCTTGCCCATGCACGCGTACCTCGACGAAGTCACTCAAGATCGGATCATAGAAGCCGTGCGGCACTCGCTGGGAGAATGAGTGAAACGCACGTGGCACATGGACGTTCGTGAAGGCACGGCTCGACCGAGCAAAGAAGCCCGATGGCGTGGACTATGGCGGTTATGATCTTGGATCGTCCGAAAGAATGCGCCGTCCGCGCTTGAGCTGCGAAATCATTCAGGTTCAAGCGAATGCATATTTGCAGCCGTTTGGGGAGCCGTATTGCTCATTACCCGTTGACGACGGTGTTCTTCCTGGCGCTCTCTGTGCGTCTCGCCAATATTGCCTTGCTCAAGGGCGATTCCAGCTTTTTCGCCGAAACGGACGCGCTCGGTTATTGGGCGCTCGGGGCGACCCTCGCCAAAGGAAACACCTTTTGGCCCACTCTTCTGCAATTGACGGACCGGATGCCGCTCTATCCGTTGTTGCTCGCGGCAGTCCAAAGCACTTTCGGCGACTCCCCGCGGGTGGTTGCGCTTATTCAGGCCGTGATCGACTCAGGCACCTGCGTGTTCATCGCCGCGCTCGGTACATTGGTATCGCCCCTGATCGGGTTTCTAGCCGGCGTGCTTGCGTCATTCTCCATCACGCTGATCGTCACCAGCTCACAAATCCTGACGGAGACTCTTTTCCTTTTCTTTTTTACGCTCCTGCTGCTCATGGGTGCGCGGTTTATCCTTTACCCCACCAAGTCGCTCGCCGTGCTCGCGGGGTTGTCGGGCGGGATCGCACTTGCCACCCGTCCCGCAATAGCTCTGTTGCTGATCGCAGCCGTGCCACTGGTGTTTGTTGTTGCGCTCATGCGGCGCGGCATCGTTCAGGCGCTCGCTGCTTCGGCGCTATTCGCTCTCGCAGCCGCCGGGCCGATTGCGCCAGTGTTGGCACGTAATGCCGTCTACTACCACAGTTGGAACCTGACTTCGCAAGCCGCAGAGCACCTCGCGTTGTGGATCGTCCCGCTGGTGCAGCAACGCGCTGATGGCACGCCTTATTACATGACCGTGGAGCGCATTGACAATCTCTATCATCAGCGCCTCGCCGAGCGGGACCTCACCGGCGAAACGAATCCATTCCGGCGTGAGGCCATAAGAAGCGAGGTCGCTAGGGAGGAAATGGCGCGTTTGCCGCTCTCAGCCTATGTCGAGGCTTGGCTGGAGGGCATGGTGGTGAACTTAGCCGTGCCAGCGCTTCTGGTCGATCCGCGCGTGCGGGTGCTGCCAAAGCCCAGCCTCTACAATACGCCGGGGGTCACGTTATGGGAGAAGACCCACGCCTATGTGTTTGAGCATCTGGGTCTTTACCAGATTCTGTTGCTTGTGGGCCTTGCGTCGATGCTGCCCGTCCTCGTGCTCGAGATCACTGGATTTATCATTCTGGCGCGCATCTTACCGTGGGCAGCTGTCTTGGGTGGTGGCGTTCTCGCCTACTTTCTCCTCATTAATGGACCGGTCGCCGCGCCGAAATATCGCCTGCCTATGGAGCCTGTGCTCATTGTATTGTGCGCGATTGCGCTTGCCGCGTGGCTTCAGCCAAAAAGAAAGGCAATCGGCGACACTACGCTGGATACTTATGGCAAAGGCTCTGCTGCAAGCATCGCAGCGAATTCTTTGCGGTCGCCGCGCGTTGAGGACTCGATCAGTCGAAGGTCTTGATCATCTTCAAGCCTTTCCGGCGCAATAATCGACAAGACGCTGGCGCTGAGCCGCAATGGAACGGCCCCTGCTCCTGCTCTTTTGTCGATGCCCGTGCGAGGATGATCGCCTTCATTGTGCTAGGCCGCCTTGTCTCGCTTATAGGGCTTGATCTTCGCCACGTCGGCCGCAATGCGACGCTTGGCTTCCAGCGTGTCATAGGCGTTCTGGAGCCGCAGGAAATAGCCCTCGGAAAGACCGAAGAACTTGCACAGACGCAGATCGGTGTCCCCCGTAATGTCGCGGGTGCCGTTGACAATGGCATGGATGCGGTTGCCGGGCACGCCGATCGCATGAGCGAGCTGGTTCTGGCTCATCCCGATCTCGTTCAGGAACTCTTGCTTGAGAATCTCGCCCGGATGCGGATTGCGAAGCTGTCCCATGGTTCTACATCCTTCAACTTTGTGCCGGTTCAATGATAATCGACAATCTCAACGTCCCATGCATCGCGCCCGACCCACCGAAAGCAGATGCGCCATTGGTCATTGATCCTAATGCTCATCTCCCCTGCACGCTCGCCTTTGAGGCTTTCTAGCCGGTTGCCCGGCGGGTTCCGCAAGTCCTCCTTCGTTGCCGCGGCGTCGAGCTGTCGTAGCTTGCGAAGCGCCCGGTCTTGAATGTCTTCGGGAAATTTCCGAGTCGATTCGCCCTGCCATATTCGCTCCGTATCCCTGCATTTGAACGACAGGATCATCACTCCTTAGTATAAGTCGATACGCGATACGTATCAACTCTTTTTTGAGCGGCTTGGCGTGCGAACCTTCCGATCAAAGCCGATTGCGGCCAGGCACGGTGTTCTCCTTCACGCTGGCTGTGACAGGGTTTTCATGCGCGATGGCTCGAATTTCCTGAGGGCCTGATCCACCCGCATCTACTTGGCTAATCGGCTGACTTTCGTGCTACAAAGTGACCAGTTAGCTGGTCTGGAGCGACTCGTGCGGAGCGTAAATCTCGCTGATGCCAAGGCGCGTCTGAGCGAACTCGTCGACCGAGCCGCTGCCGGAGACACCGTGTGCATCATGCGCCGTGGCAAGCCAGTGGCTCAGATCACGGCGATCAAAATGCGGCGCAAGTTAATCGACCTCGCAGCGCTTCGTGCAATGACCGATTCTATGCCGCGGCAGCGAGAGTCGGCCCGCGACTTTGTTCGCCGATTGCGGGACGAGGATCGCTATTGAGACTTTAGATATTATCCGTATGAATCCCGCCCATTCGGCCGCGTCGGTGAGCTTCGCGGCCATTCTCACTGTACAGTGGCTTCAATCCGGTTAGTCAGTCGCTGGAATGTTCGCATGATGACCTCTTCGGTGTCGTCCTCCCAAACCCATTCCTGCAGTGAGTTCGCAAACGGCAATGATTTCCCAGCTTCAAACCCGAATGAACGAATGAATTCAAGCGATGATTGGGGAACCTCAGCAGTCTCAATCTTCAACGTGGCATAGCGCACTCGCGCATTGAGCCAAGCAAGCCCCATCGGACCATTATTGACACCGAGATTGAGAAAAGCGTGCTCGTAGAGAGCCATGCGCAAACCGATATTCCACGCGGCTTCTGCAAACACCGTGAATTCCCGTAAACCTGTAGGTAGCCCTTCGATGGTGTCATTGGTATCAGGAACGAATACCGGCCAATATCGAGTGGAATCTAAAGATCGGGCGAATGCGACCCAGGCGGGCAGATTACTATTGCGCGCGGGCATGTAAGCGTAGTGTCGAAGCGTGATCGTCACCAGGCGCCGCCCACCGCTCCTGGTGCTGGCCCACGTTCGCACCTGACGCAGCTCCTCTTCTGGAGCGCGTAAACAGGCGATAGCGGGATCTCCATTACGCGCGGCTTCAAGGCAGGCGTGCGGCCCCGGAAAGACCGGAAGCGCAGGCTCATAATCTGTCGGCAGGATGTGGCGAGCCAGGATAGAGCGAAGGAACGAGGCCTCCGCGCGCGACCCCGCCACGGTAACACCGGTGCAGCTCGGCAACAGCCGACAGGCCGGGATGAGGACGTTGTGGATCCGCGCCTGCCGCGCCAGTTGATCAACAACCATTTCATAATCATCGCGTTCCCGGCGCACGCGGTCATGGGGACCTGGGACAATCACTACATGAACTGAGTTGAGCTGCGTCCGCCGGCGATGAAGCTCGGATGCGGCCAGGAACCACAGGAAATCAAACGTAACCGGAGCAACTTGAAGATCATAGAAAGCAAAAAGCACATCATTGACATCCGGGAATTCGGTAAAGAGCATCCTCCGCAGCGCCCGCGGGAGCGCGGCCGTGGCGCTTAATCCACGCCGTGCCAGCAGATGAATACCTCTACCGACACTCGTTGTGGGAAACGCCTTCTCCGCGGCGAGACGCTTCTTTAGCCAGGAAAGTCCTTCTCTACGGAAGTTCGTGGCCAACCGCGCAATGCGTGCATTCATGTTCTTGCACGCGAATACGTTTCAAATACCTTCTCAATGGCAGGTGGGGCGTCTCATACAAGCCCTTCGGGTGGAGGCTTGTGGCCGCCCAGCAGGTTTCCCTTCCAGCTTGAAAGCCTGCCGATCAGATTATAGTAGACGTATTCCGGCGAGCGTCGGATCAGCAGACCATCTCTTATTTCTTCGCTGTATTCGTACTGAGCCCAGCCGTTGCAACCTTTGCAGAAAGGAACTTTGTCCCACTGCTCAGTCTCATGATAATAGCGCGCCTTGGCAAACTCCTCGCCCTGCCAGATGTCCTTCACGCCCTTTTCGAACACGTTGCCCATATCGGTCGCGCGCACGCCATCCAGGCAACACAAGCGAACGCTGCCGTCGTTGTGCACCGGCATGGTTTTATAGATGACTGCGCAAGGTACACGCTTCGGCGGCTCGACCATGTCGGGGAACGTGCCATTCTCGAATACGATCCCCGTGCGTACCACATCGACGGTTCCGACCCACCGCTCTACGAACTCATCTGCCTCGTGCCGATTCGTGCTTTGGATGGTGATGGAAACGCCCACGCGCGGCAGTTCGCGATCGCCGCGGATGCGCAGAAGCCGGAACACGGCAGCCTCGATTTTCGCAAGCTTATCGACGCCGCGTACTTTCATGAGAGTTTCCGGCGTCGTGGAGTCGAGACTGAACATCACAGAATCAACGCCGATTTCGCAAAAGAATTTAGCGGTGTCTTCGCTAAGCGTTAATCCGTTGGTATTCATTGCGATCGCGATCCCGCGTTGTTTGAGATCGGTGATCACTTCGCGCAGATTTGGAATGAGCAGGGGTTCGCCGTAAATGCTGGGTGCAACCATCGGCTGCGCATTGGTGAACTCGTCCAGCATCTGGCGGGCCGCAGCCAAATCCATGATGCCCTTGACCCCATCGATTGTGCTCTCGTCCTCCAGTCCCCAGACCGGGCACATGTGGCAACGCAAATTGCAGCGCGTTGCATAATCGATGAGGAGTCGCTCCGGCATCTCCGGAACGGGGCGGGGTTTCCAGTTGTACTTCGGATCAACCCATTCAGCGTCGGACCAATCGCGCATCGCCCCTCCGTAAGCCACTGAAATTCCATGATGTTTCGTGGCGCAACGAGCTTTCACCCGTTGTCGTGGGGTGTTATAACCGCCGCGGCCGGAATCACAAGCAAATTCACCACCACCCTGTTGCGGTTCCATCCTGCCGCGCAAAATCGGAAAACTGCATTTTGCCTCCAGTGAACTTTCTCACATCCCGCACCCTGTTGCGGATTGGACCTGCCGTGGCGGCACTGCTCGTGCTGGAAGATGGCCGCTATATCATGCAGTTACGCGACGACGTTCCCGACATCTGGTATCCAGGCCATTGGGGTCTATTTGGCGGCGGCGTCGATACGGGAGAGGATGACATTGCGGCCTTGCGCAGGGAGCTATGGGAAGAGCTCGAATTGGACCTAGGCGAAGCGCGACCGTTTGTGGTTCTGAACTACGATCTGCAGCCCGTCGGACTGAATTGCTATTTTCGCCGGTATTTTGAAGTCGCGGTCAGCACGGCCGCCTGGAAGCGGGCGGTGCTGCATGAGGGAAGTGACGTACGCGCACTGCCAGGCGAGGAGGCATTATCGTTACCATGGCTATCGCCGTATGATGCATTTGCTTTGTTTCTCCACCACAATCGCGCCCGGCTGGCAGGTTCAATTTATGCGCCTCCATCCTCAACATGATCTGATGGCGAGCTTCTCGTGAAACCAGATTACGCGATGGCGCGAGCCGATATCATCCATGGAATTCTTGCGTTCCGTATTTGGACGAGGCTCGGTTGGCAGGAGGTCAAGCGCCGCTACCGACGCACGGTCTTTGGGCCGTTTTGGGCGACGTTGAGCATCGCCATGTTCATCGGCGGTATGGTGTTCATTTGGGCGCCGTTGTTCAAAGCAGATGTCAGCTCTTATCTGCCCTGGCTGAGCGCCGGGCTCGTCGTGTGGAGCTTTGCGACGACAATGATTACCGAGGGATGCGGGACGTATACTGCGGCCGTCGGTCTCATCACACAACTCAACTTTCCTTATACCGTACTAAATTTCATGGTGGTCTGGAGAAATATCATTGTCTTCCTCCACAACGTGCTGATCGTGGTTGTTGTCGTCATAGCGCTCCATGTCCCAGTTTCCTGGGAAACGCTGTTGTTGATACCCGGAATGATGATCGTGGCGGTGAACGGGGTGTGGATGACCGTCCTGTTCGGGATGGCCAGCGCGCGGTTCCGAGACATCCCCCCGCTTGTCGGGAACCTGATTCAGGTCTTGATGTTCGTAACACCTATATTTTGGCTGGCCACACAGCTGGGAGGCGAATCACAGCCCATCGTGCGATACAATTTCATGTATCATTTAGTTCAAGTCATGCGAGCTCCAATGCTGGGGACTGCTCCGTCACAGCTTACTTACGCAATCACGCTCGCCGGGGCAGTGATCGGGTGGCTTGTGACTTTTGATATCTATGCGCGTTTTCGGCGGCGCATTGCTTTTTGGCTCTAAAGGCAATTGGTAGCTTGATGGCGATCTTCGCAGAGGATGTTACGATCGATTACCCCATATACGGGGGAAGTCACCGCAGCCTGCGGCAGACCCTCTTCGCCCGTACCGGTGGACTGATTCGCCAGGAACGAACGGGGCGCCAGCAGCGCACGATTGTACGGGCGCTCGATCGCGTCTCGTTTACACTTCAGAATGGAGATCGGCTCGGCCTCATAGGACATAACGGAGCGGGAAAGTCGACGCTGCTGAAAGTGCTCGCCGGGGTGTACCAGCCGGATTCCGGGGCGATGCGGATCGAAGGACGTGTTTCGCCGCTGTTCAATTCCGCCCCCGGCCTTGATCCCGATGACAATGGATACGAAAACATCACAACGTGCGGCATGTTTCTTGGGATGTCTCGGCAGGAAATCAAACGCAAGCTTCCAGACATCATCGCGTTCTGCGAATTGGGGGAGTACCTTGACCTCCCGGTGCGCACCTATTCGAACGGAATGGTGGCACGACTGGCGTTTGCGATTGCAACCTCGATCGATCCGGACATTCTGCTGCTGGATGAGGGATTGGGCGGCGGCGATGCGGCATTTGCGGAGCGTGCCGAAGCCCGGATGAAGGCGCTCCTCCAGCGTACCCGCATCCTCGTCCTGGCAAGCCATTCCGACGCGCTGATCAAGACGATGTGCAACCGGGCAATGCTGCTGGAGAAGGGCAAGCTGATCGCGATCGGACCCGTCGATGAAATTCTAAATCGCTATCACCACCGTCTCGCCCACGCACAAGTCGCATAACAACGTGAAGTTCTCCACCATCTCGGTCGATTTCATCGAGAATACCGGCAGCGAGCCCATATTTCCGCACGATGTCATTCGTCTTAACCCCGGCGCTCGGATCATCAAATCAAGGATCTGCGGCCCATTGTTTCTCAACAAGAACTCACAGGTTGGGCCTGATGTCGTCACTGGAAAATACTTCGGCATGAACGAGAGCTGCTTCGTTGCGCGCGCGACCGTCGGATCATTTGGAGCGATTGGTGCGCGCACTGCGATCAATCCATTCAATCATCCGACCGGCTGGCTAAGCACAAACGAGTTCCAGTATCATCCCAAGTCGTTCGATTGGGTCGAGGAATACATCGAGTTCGTCCGGCTCGAGCGCACTCCCGACATGTTCAAACACGTCACCGTGGGAAATGACGTGTGGACCGGCCACAACGTGAACGTCATGGCCGGTGTCAACGTCGGCGATGGGGCCGTCATCGCCGCGGGCTCAGTCGTCACCAAGGACGTTCCCCCTTACGCTATTGTCGGTGGTGTCCCGGCCACGGTGATCCGCTATCGGTTTCCCGAGAAGACCATAGAGCGGCTGTTACGGGTGAAGTGGTGGGAGCTGGAGCTCGCACAGCTCAGCGGGCTTCCCTTCCGCGATGTCGAGCGCTGCCTAGACATGATCGAGGAAATCAAGGCAAAAGCGCCAGCGGCGGTCAGCTGAACTATGGCGAGCCGGGAAACCGCAGCTTTCCAGCCGATCCTGCAGCATTTTGGCGTCCCACGCGACGGGGCTCTGATCGTTCACAGTGCCATTGCGAGGCTCAGTCGTCGAGGCTTCCGCGCCGAAGGCATTATCGAGGCGCTGCTTGATTACCTGCGTGACGGCAATCTTTTCATGCCGACGATGACGTGGCGCACGGTGACACCCGAGCATCCAAACTGGGATGAGCTTGAGACCCCTTCCCATACAGGAGTGCTCACAGAGATCTTTCGCACGCGCTATGCGACGGCGCGCAGCATTCACCCCACGCACTCGGTGGCTGGATTTGGCCCGGCAGCGCGTCTACTGCTCTCGCGCCATCATGTCGATACGACTCCGGTGTCCGCTAACAGCCCTTATGGGCTGCTGCGGGACTATGAGACTTATATCTTGATGATCGGGGTGGGGCTGGAGACCGCAACGGCAATCCATCTGCCTGAAGAGACCATCAGCGTTGAGTTCTATGTACGTCCGGCCGAGACAGCTTGGCTCTATCCGTGTCGGGACCGGCTTGGAACCGTGCATCAGGTCTGGGCGCGCCGCCATTGGCGGCTCGATCGCGATTTCAATCAGTTCGGACCGGCGCTGATCGCCAAGGGGCAACTCAAGATCGGGACAATCGAGGACTGTCCCTATGCCATCATCTCGCAGCGCGATCTACTGCGAGACGTCTTTGCTGCTCTCATCGATAACCCTCGAGCAACGTTGAGCGTCACAGCACAGCAGGACATGCATAGTGTTCCAGCGACCTCGGCGCCAGGTCCGGATCACCTGAGGTAAGAGCGACAATGCCGACAGTGTTGTTGCAAATACGCCGAGAACCGTGACGGTCGCCTCGTTACGAATCTCCGTGCGGAGCCGTTCCGCGGCAGCTTAGGCAGATGTGAACCCCGTTGGGGTCACGGCTATTTTTTGAAATACTTTTCGACCTTGACGATCGCCTTCACGCAATCCTTAGATTCCTGCTCGCGATAATTCTCGTTGAGGTAAATGTTGAACGAGCGATCCCGAATGCTGCGTGCATTCGGCGTATCGAAATCATCGGCAAGATACGGCTGGATGTAGGGCCATTCGCAAACGACGTATTTGTAGTGCGGATTGAGATCGATCCCTTCTGCCCGGACCGCCTCGGCAAACTCGACCTTGCTGCACCTGATGGCGTCGACATCCACGATGACCGGGAAGTAGAACGGCGAGCTTGTCGGCATAAATCGATAGCCGCGACACACATCGGAAGCGTCGTAGAGCCGCGCCACGAAGTCGGAGACAAAGGCGAGCCGGTTCACAATGGTGGACGGAAGGCGCTTGAGAGAGGCCAAGCCGATCGCGCATGAGATCTCATCAGTGTGATGGTTGAGGGCAGGCGCGAGATAAGTTGCTGGATTTCGGTCGTCGAAGTCCTCCCGCCAGCGCGGCTTGCCCCGGTCGGCGTGGACCAATGCGTTGCGGAACACCTGCAAGTCGCGCGAGTAGATGAGCCCACCGGACGGTCCCGTCATATGGGCCTTGCGGTACATGGTCGAAAATGCGGCGATATCCCCGAAGGTGCCGACCGGCTTTGCCTTGTGCTTGGCGAAATGGGACTGACTGCAGTCTTCGATGATCTTTATGCCGTGTGCGCGCGCGATCTCGACGATCTTGTCGATCTCGCATGCAAAACCGGCCGCATGGACGATCATGGCTGCGGAAACGTTCTTTGTTATGCGCTCTGCGAACTGTTCCGGGCCGACATTGTAACTGTCGGGCTTGCTATCCATGAGCCGCGGCTTCAATCCATTGAGCACAATGGCAGCGAGCGAGCCGGGATCCGTGATGGCCGAGACGAGCACTTCACTGCCTTTCGGCAGATCGAGCGCGGCGACGGAAATATACAGGGCGGAGGTGCCGGTCGCGACCGCATCTGCGTAACCGCCGCCCATCATATTGACGAAAGCGTCGGTGTAGACCTTCTCAAACGTTCCTTGATAGCCCGGATCAACTTTGCGCTCGGCATAGTGGTCGAGCACTTCAATAACCATTCTGCGTTCGTCCTGGCCGAGTGCGAGGCGTGGCGGCATCGGTGTCTTGCGCACCGGCTCGCCCCCGTAAATGGCAAGCGAAGCCGTGTTGGCCGCGTGTGCCAGCGTCTTGACGGCTTCGTTCATGCAAGGCCTACGTGCTGCGAGATCTGCGCCATATCGATGCCGTGGGCACTGAGCAGGTCGTCGTGGCTGCCGTAGTTATGGATGAACGCATCCTGCAGCGTGAAGGTATCGAGCCGGCACGTCGCTTTCGTATCCCAGGCAATCTGCTTGGTGCGCGGGGCAAGCCCGCCTTGCGGCGCGTGCTCCTCGATCACCACAACGTGCTTATGGCGCGCGAGCGCTTCAGCGATGCCATCGACGTCAAACGGCTTGAGGGTGTGGCAGGAGGCGACCGAGACCGACTTGCCCGCCGCTTCGAACCGCGATGCAAGCTGCATGGCCTTCTGCATGATGATGCCGTAGGAAAGGATGCAAACGTCGCTTCCCCGTTTGATGTAGCGCAATTTGCCGAACACCCAGGGATCAACCGCCTTGTCGGTAAAATTGGGCTCACCCGCCTTGCCGATACGCAGATAAATCGGACCCTTCTTCTGGGTCGCGCAATAGCTCGTCGCGTGCGTGCACTCCGCCGGGTCGCAGGGAGCGATGATCTGCATGTTGGGAATCGCGCCAGCAATCGCGATGTCTTCCTGGGTATGGTGGGTTCCACCAAGCGTGGAGTAGATGACCCCCGCACCCATCCCGACAACGGTCACCGGCAGATTCTGATAGCAGAGGTCGTCCCGAACCATTTCAAAGGGACGATAAAGCGAGAAGGTCGCAATCGTATAGGCGAAGGGCTGGCATCCCTTAAGTGCAAGCCCGGCGCAGATGCCGATCATGCTCTGTTCGGCCACACCCACATTGATGAAGCGTTCCGGATATTGTTTGCTGAATTTCTCCATGCTGCCGACGGGCGAGATGTCGGCGACGACGATGTAAACATCGGGATTGTTGCTGGCCGCCTGATAGAGCGCCTCTGAGAAAGTGTTCCTCATAGCGCCATGCGCTCCAGCTCGAGCACCGCCTGCTGATATTCTTGCTTATTCGGAGAACGATAATGCCAGATCGGCACGTTCTCCATGTAGCTCACGCCTTTGCCCTTGGTCGTCTTGGCGCAGAGCATGAACGGCTTCCTGCCGGAGCGCGAGGTGATCGCAGCAAAAATAGCCGCCGAGTCATGACCGTCGACTTCGGCCGTTTCCCACCCGAATGCCGCGAACTTCTCCGCGAGCGGATAGAATGACGGATGTGTGTCGGAGGTGCGCCCGAGACTCTGAAAGTTATTGTTGTCCACGGCGGCCACAATATTCGAGCAGCCGAGCGAGGACGCCATCATCACGGCCTCCCAGGTCGAGCCTTCCTGTACTTCCCCGTCGCTGAGCACAACATAGATGATCCCATCGGTTTTGCGGCCGCGCTCCGCCAATGCCATCCCGACGGCCATGGAGAGTCCATGCCCCAATGAGCCGGTTGAAGCCTCGATGCCGGGATTGCCATAGTCGGGATGAACGCCGAGTCGACCTTCGGGCTTGCAGTAGCTGTCGAGATCCTTGCGACTGAGGACCCCGTGCTCTTCCAGGATCACGTACTGGATCATGCAGCCATGACCCTTGGACATGAGGAACGTGTCCGGCGACGTGCCCTCGAGGCTGCGACGCATCAGCCCGTGATACATGCAATCGACGATCTCGGTGCAGGAATAGGCCGAGCCGATGTGCAGCGCGCCGACCTGCTGCGACATATCCAGGATACGCCGCCGATACCGCAGACAGCGCGCATTCGCGGCTTTCACATCGAAAGAATTGAGTCGCACCATCTTGTTCATGGATTGCTCACCCCTGCATCCGATCCAGTTGCTCGATCATCGTGGCTCGGCCCCCCAATTGGCCGACCCCAAGAACATATTAAGAACCGGCGCCGGCCGGTGTCGGGCCGGGCGGCACGATGTGTATGGGCTCATTCGATGATGGTCCAGTAGTAATCGCCGGTGTAGCCGGCCTCTTTGAATAGCGCCACCCAATCGTGCGGATACGCGTGGAACTTGGCCGTGAGAACCCACTCCTCGAACGACGCTTTCTGCTCCGGGGTGCGATAGGAATCGACCTGGACGAACGCACGTCCGGGCGCCAAGCGCTCAATTTCGCGCAGTGCAGTCATGCATTCCCCCCGCTCGAGATTGTGCACGGTATTGAGCGATATCACGGCTTTGAAGCTGTTGTCCGGAAACGGCAGCTTGATGGCGTTGCCGAGATGGAGCCGCCCAATGACTTCCGGCTCGCAATGCATCAGGGCATATTCCGAGATATCGAGCCCGAAGGCTTCGAGGCCAGGGCATACCTTGATGAGGTCCTTTACCAAAAAACCTTTGCCGCAACCGACATCGAGGACGCGGTCGCCAGCCTTGAGATGGAAGTGCTTGACCATGTCCTCGGCTACGGGAATCCAGCGGCCGTCGTAGCGATAACCCCCATAGCCGTATTTGCGCGGCCCATCGAAATAGAGCTCGCCGTATTGGCGTGAGATCGCGATGATTTCGTTGGTCTTTACCTCTGCTCGGGCGTTGACGTTGCGCTTTCCGCGCGGAAGCTTGGAAAGGAGATTGAGCTCTTGGCCCATGTTTCATGCACTCTCTTTGGCGGCGCGGGCAAGTCCTTCGGACAGCGGAATGTAGTGGAATTCCGGAAACGCCTTGATGCAGTCGGTGATGTCAAAATGTCGATGGATAATTGGATTTTGTCGCGGCGAGCCGCGAATCTCAACCGGTTGCGGCGCAAGCGTCACCACCATCTCTGCCACCCGTCGGAACGAGACTGAGTTGCCGGTCGCGATGTTGAGAACTCCCTGGCTGCGGCGGCGCAGGACTGCGCTCACAAGCGCTGCCACGTCGTCCACATGTACGTGGTCGCGCATCTCTTCCCCTTCGCCAAAAAGGGTGATGGCCTCGCCCTTGGCGGCAAGACGCCGAAAGCGATTCGGACCATAGCCGTTGTGCGGATCCTTGGCCCCGTAGATCAACGTCGGCCGCAGAATAGCCAGCGGCAGCTTCAGTGCCGCTCGCAACATGACCTCGCGTGCGAGGTGCATCACCCCGTGCAGGCTTGATGGCTGCTGGCACGACCGCTCATTCACCGGGTTGGCATCATCCGCATAGACCGCATCG
>Ga0209331_1000285_pt1 | contig 18592 bp, 22 predicted proteins | sample JacPinW_OM3H0_M3_FD_187971 | JGI IMG/M metagenome (GOLD analysis project Ga0209331, IMG submission 187971) | Forest soil microbial communities from Algoma, Ontario, Canada - Jack Pine, Ontario site 1_JW_OM3H0_M3 (SPAdes) (version 2) | ecosystem: Environmental > Terrestrial > Soil > Boreal...
CCGCAACCTCATGGTTTCCGTGTAGTCGGCAATCGCGCGATCGTACCGGCCGAGATTGAGCTCCGCGCCGCCGCGGACAAAATGGGCGATCGGCAGGTCGGGATTGAGACGAACCGCCTGTTCCGCGTCGGCCAGAGCGCGATCATATTTATGGCTCACGGTCCAGAAATTGGCGCGGTTGGCGTAGGCATCCGCGAATTTCGGATCGATCTTGATGGCCTCGTCCAGATCGGCTTCCGCCTCGGTCAGGCTGCGCTTGAGCGTGCGGGCGAAGCCGCGCTGCGCATAGGCCGCCGCAAGGGGCCTGCCGCTGACGGTGCCGGAATCGATCACTTGGGAGCAGCTCGCGATGGTTTCGTCCGGCATGTCTTGCTTGCACGCCCGCGCGGCCTCATCCGATATCAGCTGCGCTTTTGCCGGCGAAGGGCCGAGCAAAGCCCAGGAAAGACCAAAGGAAAGGCAGATCGATGCGAAGGTAGCGCGCGGCTTAGCCATGATGACGCCTCAGGGAGCGAACGGGGATCGGTGCTACCGAAGTCGTCCGGAAGGCGCAGTGGGTTCAATCGCGCGCAAATAGTGTTCAAGCCGTGCTCTTCCGCTCTTAACCTCTGCGGTTTTGCCGGGCTTGAAATTATTTCGGATATTCAGTCAGTTATGCGCTCTTCCGTAGGTGCAATCCGTCGAAGCTCCGTGCTATCCGACCGCCGGGGATGTCAGGGACGAAAGCGGCACGTCGAGCGCATAGACAAAACCGCTGGGCTCGTAGGTCAGTTGAACTTCGCCCTTGAGCTGCTTGCCGAGTGTCTCGATCAGGCGGGTGCCAAAACTCCGTCTGGCCGGGGCTTGAACCATCGGGCCGTCTTTTTCGCTCCAGGTAAGATGCAACCGCGACGCCGATCCCTCGACCGTCCAGGCAATGGCGACATGGCCGGCCGGCACCGACAGCGCGCCAAATTTCGTGGTGTTGGTGCAAAGCTCGTTGAGCGTCATCGCGATCGCAATCACGGCGCCCGAGGTGATCTGGATGCCGGGTCCTTCGATTGAGAACCTCGGCAAATCCGGATTGTCAAAAGCCTCGGTTGCGCCCCGGACAATCTTTCCAAGGTCGGCGCTGGTCCATCGCGCCAGCAAGAGCAGATCGTGCGCCCGGCCCAATGCCTGCAAGCGGCCTTCGATCGCCTGCTGTGCCTGCTCGGTGCTCGAGGCATTGCGCAGGCTTTGCGAGGCAATGGCGCTCACCGTCGCCAGGGTATTCTTGATGCGATGGTGCAGCTCTTCCAGGATCAGCTTTTGCAGCTTGTCGGACGCCTCGCGCTCCTTGGCGTCGATGCCGGCCTGAGCGAGCAATGCCTGAGCATCGAGTTCGGCCTGGGTCAGCAGCAGCCGCAGGCTGACATTCTCTGCAGCCAAAAACTCCTGCGGAGGCGTCGGGTCAGCCGTCAAGTCGGGGGTTCTCCGGTCAATTCTGAGCATACCTACAGATATCACCATCTGTCCGGTTCCGCTCATATCTTTTTAAGGACATTATGCCCGCCGCTGTACAGACGTCAGGTTTGGCCAATCATTTCCTGCATCTCGGCGATCATTTCGCGGGCTTCGAGCGGTTTTCCGAAGAAACGGCTGTGGGGCGGAATATCGATGTTTGCCAGCCTCAGCTGCCCGGACACCAGGATGATCTTGATCGGCGGCCAACGCGCATGCACCGCGTGAGCAAGCTTCAATCCGTCCATGGTGCCCGGCATCTGGATGTCGGTGAATAACAACGCGATATCCGACCTGGACTCGAGAATGGCGAAAGCAGCGTCGGCATCGACAGCCTCGAGCGAGGTATAACCGGCGTCTTCCACCATATCGACCGCCCGCATGCGCAGCAGCATTTCGTCCTCGACCACGAGAACGACTGCGGGAACAACGGGATGATCCAGGACCATCATGACGGAACGCTTTCCGAGATCAGCGAAAGAAATCAGCGCTGCCATGGCTTAGAAAGGCTGCGAACGCTGAGACAAGCATCTCATAGGCCATTTGATCCCGATTAGCTTAACAATAGTGCAATGGCGGACCGCGCCGCGCGCGGAACGCGTCACCATCGCCGGCCCCAGCCGCCGCTCCACCTGCCTCCCCAGCCGCCGCCACCGCGAACCAGGCGCACGACAAGGAGCAGCAAAACGGCACCGATGGTCGCGTTGATGATTGCACTGATCACGCCAATACCGAGATGGATGCCCAGTTGAGGCAACAACCAGCTCCCGACAAAGGCACCCAGGATCCCGACAATGAGGTCACCAATGATCCCAAAGCCGGTCCCTCGCACGATTTGACCTGCCAGCCAGCCGGCGACGAGGCCCACGAACAATATGACCAACAGGCTTTCATTCGACATATTCATTTTGCCACCTCGGCATTTTGGTTCAGACGCAGAGCTGATCTGCGGGTGTTATGTTCGATGGATCCGGTTGAGACGCAATCGTTCTGCCCCATTTGTTCGACCAGCATGATCCAGTGTTGCGGCAACCGCTCGGACTCGCCTTTCAGGCTGATACGCAGCCGATCGCCCATTTCCTCGCAGATGGCGGCACTAGAAGCCCGGTCGATTTGAATATCATTCCGTACAGCTGGGCTCGTCATGAAGGTTTTCCGGTTAGCCACGGTCAGCACTGACAAGGCGAGGCTCAAGCTTCGCGCCAATACCATGCAGGCATGAGGCACTGAAGTTGGGCCAAGTCTGCTTGGTACAGCCGCGATCGACGGTATGAATAACGAGCCGGCTGCTCTTCTGGAGGGCGACCGGCACTCCAGCTTCCACTTGTGGGGCAAATCCAGGGAGTATGAACACGGCCGCAGCCATGAAGGCAGAAATGGCGATGGCCGAGAGCGCTTTGATCATTTGATTCCCGATTCAAAGGACGATTGCACCGAAGGGTCAATCGTTCCGGTCCTGGTTCTGTTACTTCCACTTGCGCTCTCAACAACGGCGCTTTGCTCGGGCCGTTGCGCTGGGCGTAGCCAGCAAAAGAAGCCGCGGATTTCTCCGCGGACTTTTGCATGTGTCCTCAGTAGCGGCCGGTGCCGATGCCCACGCTCACGCCGGGAACGCTGATGCCGATACCGCCACGTCCTTCATAGCCGCGGCGCTCGATGTAGCGCTCGCGAGGAGCGTCGTACCCGTAGGAGTCGCGGGGGTCGCCGATGATGACGCGCTGATCACGGCGTTCACGCCAGCACCGGCCGTTTTCGTCGCATACCATGCGGACGTTCTGGATGTTGCTGTCCTGAGCTACCGATCGAGCAGCAGTGAGCGGTGCAGCGGTGGCGGCGGTTGCGAGCAGCGCAGTTGCGCCCACTGCGAAAGAGATTGCTATCTTGTTCATGATGTCCTCCAGACGCGGGTGTATCGAAGTTTCAACGGCCAGCTGACTGTGTCTGCTAACCGACCCCACCGCGCTCGGGGATCAATTCACAACGATCCCAGCAACAAAGAGTTCCCGCGAATACAACTTATATTTGAAATGGAGCAGATGGTCTGGTGTTGACATGGTTGAGACCTACGGCAACGACCGTTGGATCGATGCGATTTTACCGGCATTAGTTTGCATGCGTCTCCGAGCCCACGCTACAATCCACGATAGAAGCGGAACTTTAAGCCGTTGGGGCCGTTCGCTCTATGGCTGACGTTCGTTGGCATAGCTTCAAATATGAATTGGAAAAAAATCAGATGAGAAAAACGTTGATGGTTTCCGTGGCCGTTGCGGCCCTGTTCGCCGCGACCGGGCTTGCGACCGCTCAAGGTGTCAATCAGGGCGCCGTGAAGGGCTCGGAGTCTCCGACTTCCGCTTCGCCTAAGGGTGACACTGCAGCACCGGTGAATGCACCTGCAGCGAAGGGAGCTGAGACCACAGCGCCGGCCGCTGCGTCGAAAGAAGGCATGCCGCAACACGCGCAGGGCAAGCCGGATGCAAAAACGACCGGCGAGATGAAGGTTGACAGCAAGTCAAAGGCGTCAGATTCAACCACGCCGACCACTACTTCAAAGGACATGAAGAATCCGACCGCCGAAACCAAGTCGACTTCCGACAGCAAGAGGGCCGGCGAGATGAAAGCCGACAGCAACGCGAAAGCGTCTGAATCGACGACCCCCTCGAAGGACATAAGGACCCCGACTGCCGAGACCAAGCCTTCGGCCTCTGACAGCAAGACGACCGGCAATGCCGCAACCTCGGCGACAGCAGCGCCAACAGCCGAAAAGCGTACCCAGATCACATCGGCGATCAAGCAGGAGAAGGTCGAGGAAGTTACCAGCGTGAACTTCAATGTGTCGGTCGGCGCGACTGTCCCGGCTGGCGTCCGCTATCACCCGATGCCGGCACATATCGTGGAAATCTATCCGGAATGGCGTGGATACGATTTCATTCTCGTGCACGGCAAGTACATCATCCTTCGCCCGCACACCCACGAGATCGTCTACATCATCGAAGGTTGAGCGAACGCCCAGCAAATTACAAGCAGACCGGAAGGGCGGCTTAACAGCCGCCCCAATTTTCTGAGCCAACCGCTGCGGATCCTCCTGATCGTCATGGCCGGGAAGAGTCCGGATTTTTGAAAGTGAGCACTATTGACCAGCATGTATGGAACCCAAGGAGTATGTTGGTTCGATCACCGCCCCGCCATTGGCAACAATCGGTGACTGAGAGTGTCGCGCTCCCGCCTGGTCCAAGGGAAGCATCATGCTGACCACTCAACCCAATCCAATTTCTAGCGTCGCGGAGATTGGAATTCTGAACTGCGCCGGATGCGGCAAACCAATGAGGTTGGCCTGCATCGAGCCGGACAAATCGGGTTTCGATCTGCGCACCTTCGAATGCTCAAAGTGCAATACGGGCAAAACCTTCCGGGTCGCCATTTAGGCGGCCATTTTGGTCTGATTGCGCGGCTTGGATGCTAATAGCCTCGCTATTTGGCGAGCGGGCTGCTACATCTCCAACATCATCGCGCTTCCCCGGCTGTCATCGGTGACTGAGAGCGTTGCGCTCCCGCCTCAACCAGATGAAGGCGGTCAGATGTCTGATACCCACAAATTCGATCTTCGTGAGTGGCTCGTACCTCCGGTGTTGTTGCCGATCTTTTTTGCGCTGCTGATCGCTGCCGCGGTCATTATTCAGTGGTGATCCGCCCCGGATGACATGAGGCGACGGGAATCCGAGCGGTTAATGGAAAAGGCGTCGGAATGGCAAACACAGCAATCATCAGGGACGCATACGGAGTTCCGGCAATTTTCGTTGGTTCGAAAACTGGCCGGGATGATGCTGCATTTGTTTTTATCAGGGTCGGAGATGAGGAGCGCCGGATGCGATGGGCCGAGTGGGATGCGCTTCCTGCTTGGCCTGGCGCTCGGCCCTCTTGGGCGGCTAGAGATTAATGCTCCCGAGATGGAGGGTAACTTGGTAAAGGAGCCTAAATGAGCGAGCGACTTGAAGCGCTTAAGACAGCCCGTCAGCGTATGATCGAGGACAGGGACACGCATGTGAAGGTGCTGGCCGCTCCTTTTGACCGCGACAAGGCGGAGCGAGCACGCAACAAATTCATCGAGATTCAGGCGCTGATCGACGCACTGGACCGCGCCATCAGCGGAGAGGAAGTCATCTCGCCGAAACGCTGAGCCAGCGCGGAAGGCGACACGCAACATTTCGCCAACCCTTAGTGTCGCCCTGCGGGTAGGCGTCTCAGCCAAAGGATGGCGCGCAACCCTCTTGCGGCGGGAACCATCGAAGACGGCGCGATCAAACTCGTGATGATCTAAACGGCTCGTTCAAGCGTGAATACCTTTTTTTGGCTTTTAGGGGAGCAGTCGTGCTGAATGATCGAGAAAACATCCTGAGCTCACTTCGCCAGACGCCGCTCAAGGTGCGTGAGATCATGAAACGCGCCAATGTCGCAAATGAGGAAGTGTGCCAATCGCTGTTATTGAAAATGCGTGACGAAGGTGTGGTGAAATTCGATATTCACAGTGGACGATGGCTCATCGGGTGAATTGCAGCACGTGCCGCCTGGGATCAGAAGCTTGCGTGAAGCGCTCGAACGACAGCGCCCGTTGCAGCTTAACAATAGCTGAAACTCCCTGGGCAGATTGTTCATGCGCCACCCGTGATTGCTTGTTAGGTCAATGGAGTTCGCACCTTTGTTGCGGCGTCGTAGATTTCGATCTGGAGCATCGGATAGGTCGATATCAATTTTCGGCCCGATGCTTCAGCAGCCTCGGCGGTGTCAAACTCCGACTTAAAATGGCCGTCGACAACCACCACGAACCCTTCGGCAGGAGGTCTGTCGGCTCGTGGTATTTTCTTCGGCTCTGGCTCGTCAATTACGCGAACTGGCGTTTTCATCGGAAGGTCCTGTCAAATGGCCACCGCTTAGGGTCTTTACGACAGCGGCGAGAGCGTTTGCTTTGATTTACATTGCGCTCCCAGCAAAGGCGGGGCGCTAACCTTGGAATTGGCCAGACTAATCAACCGAGCGGGCCCGCCCTAGCCGCGATCTTTTTTGGCCTTCGGCGGGTGCTTCGCCCCGTGGACCGCGCTGGGCTGCGTGTTGCGGACGGCTTCGGCCAGCATCTGGCGCAACTCAGCCTTGGTCTTGGGTGGTGCCCGCGTGATAGATGCTTGCCAATGAGCCATAATTGCTATGTGGGGATGCCCGGGCGGGAATTAAACCCCGCCGGAGACTTAAAAATCAGGGCAGCAACGACGGGCTGCCTCAACATAATCTAGCTCCGCCTAGCGGTCTCCGGTCGGACAACGCGCCATGTCCTTGTTATAGGGTGCCCGAGTAGCCATTTGACCAGATAGCGCTATTGGATCGCTGCAACCGCACCTGTCCCGTCGCGACGCCTTAGCCACGCCAAAACTTATGGACGGTATCGACCAACGGCATATCGCTTCGATATGCGCGTGACCGGTCAGGACAAGCTATGGCCATCGAACATGCCGCCGTGGGACCCGATCCCGTTGCTTCTCTGCTGCAAGATGGTGGAGCGCGAACGACCAAATCTGCCGGAACGTCCGCGGCGCACTCGCCGAAATCAAACGAGATTGTCGAGGTGCAGACATGACGCCGCTCCGCCGTATCGCCATTATCGGCAATTCGCTGCCGCGCCGCTGCGGGATAGCCACCTTTACGGCCGATCTGCAGCAGGCAATATCGACTTCACACCGGAACCTGGAGACAAGCATCGTGGCGATGACCGATCGCGGTCAAGCCTACGACTATCCTCCGGCGGTGGTTTTTGAGATCAAAGACGACAATATCGAAGAGTACATCCGCGCGGCGGACTTCCTGAACGCCGGCCGGTTCGACACCGTGTGCCTGCAGCACGAATTCGGAATTTTCGGTGGCGACGCCGGCGCCCACATCCTGGTGCTGCTGTCGCGCCTCACCATGCCGGTGGTGACGACATTCCATACGGTGCTGGCCAAGCCGACGGCCATTCAACGTGCGGTCATGGAGCGCATCGTCGAGGCGTCGGCAAAGGTCGTGGTGATGGCCAACAAGGGCCGCGAACTGCTGCGCAGTGTCTATCAGGTGCCGGACGACAAGATCGAGGTCATTGCGCACGGCATTCCTGACGTTGCGTTTGCCGGGCCTGACGCGGCGAAGGCCAGGCTCGGATTTGGCGGGAGGTCGGTCGTCCTGACATTCGGCCTGCTGTCGCCCAACAAGGGCATTGAAGTCATGATCGACGCCATGCCGTCGATACTGAAACGCTGCGCGGACGCGGTCTATGTCGTGCTCGGCGCAACGCACCCCAATCTGGTGCGAGACCAGGGCGAGGCCTATCGCGAAAGCCTGCTCGCGCGCGTGCATGAGCTCGGCGTCGAAGACCACGTGGTGTTCCTCGACCAATTCGTCGATCAGGCCACGCTGCTCGAGTTCATTTCGATGTGCGACGTCTATGTCACGCCCTATCTCGACGAGGCGCAAATGACGTCGGGCACACTGGCCTACAGCTTTGGACTGGGAAAGCCGGTCGTCTCGACGCCCTACTGGCATGCCAACGAGCTATTGGCTGATGGACGCGGCGTTCTGGTCCCCTTTGGCGACGCGGCGGCGACCGGTCACGAAATCGCGGAATTGCTTACCGACGACGCTCGCCGACACGTCACGTGCCGGCGCGCCTATGCGGTCAGCCGAACCATGACATGGGAACGCGCCGCCGAGCGTTACGTATCCGCCTTCGAACATGCGCGGCAAGGTCACTGGATCAAGGTCGTTGCGCGCTCCGACACGGCGTCCCCCGAGTCACGCAGCCCAGCACCGCCCGACATGCAAATCGGCCATTTCCTGTCGATGTGCGACGATACCGGCCTGTTTCAGCATGCCGTGCATTCGGTACCGGATCGCTCGCACGGCTATTGCGTCGATGACAACGCCCGTGCGTTGTTGCTGGCCTGCGCCCTCAACAATCCGGGCGAACAGCGTCTTTCGGAGGTCCTGACGGCCCGCTTTGCCGCTTTCGTGCAACATGCGTGGAATCCCGACACAAGACGTTTTCGCAACTTCATGGGCTTCAACCGAGCGTGGCTCGAAGACAGCGGTTCTGAAGACAGTCACGGGCGGACATTGTGGGCCTTGGGCGAGTGTGCGCGCAGCGACTCCAGTCCGTCGCGCCGATCGTGGGCAGCATCCTTGTTTGCCGAGGCGCTTCCCACCGCGGAAGCGTTCCGCTCGCCCCGCGCATGGGCCTTCACGCTATTGGGTTTGGATGCTTACTGCGCGACCAGTCGAGACGATTTTCATGCCGCGGAAGTCCGGCACGATCTTGCCGAGAGGCTGATGACCATTCTCGCCTCCGTCGAGTTGCCCGGCTGGGTTTGGTTCGAGGAAGGGCTCACTTACGACAACGCGCGCTTGCCGCAGGCCTTGATGGTGACCGGCATGGCAACGCGAACCCCTGCCTATGTCGATGCCGGATTGAGATCGCTGCGTTGGTTGATGACCCAACAAACGGCATCGGGAGGTCATTTCCGCCCCATCGGCACCGCCGGCTTCGGCGAGCGGCGGCAAGCTCCCCGCGCCTATGATCAGCAGCCGGTGGAAGCCACGGCCTCGATCGCTGCCTGCCTTGCGGCCTGGCGGGCCGAAGGCGATGCGGAATGGAAGGCCATCGCAACGCGCGTCTTCGGGTGGTTTCTCGGCAGCAACGATCTCTCCGTCGCATTGGTCGATCCGCGTACAGGCAGTTGCCGCGACGGACTGCATCCCGATCGCGCCAACGAAAATCGCGGTGGCGAGTCAGTCCTGTCCTATCTCCTCGGTCTTGCGGAAATTCGACAGCTTGCGCGCGTCAACGCCGGCCTGACAAAACCCACGACACTTCACGCCGTGGGATCCTGAACTTTCAACTCCATTCCAGCGAGCCGAGGGCACCTTGTTGCAAGCCACCACCTTCCTGAATCGAAAGGCGCTCTATCTGCGTCCCGACCCCGCGCGGGTGATCGTGCGCCCGTTCAAGCCGGAGACTGAACCGCGCGATCTCAACCCGACCGACAAGACCCGCGCCAACCATATCGTCGACCGGGTTCTCGCCCTCGATTCCGAAGCCGTTGCCGGCCAGCTCACCGATGTCCTGGAAAATTTTCAGGGCCGGCATCGCAACTTGCTGGCGACGTTCGAGGCCCGCGCCGACGTCATGGAACAGGCGTTATCGGCTCACGGCACCTTTTCCACCGTCCAGCGCCAGTTGATCGGCGCCTATTTTCTTCACGAATATTCGTTCGAAGCCTCGGCCTTGTTCAACCCGTCTATCGTGCCGCACCCCGATCAGTCGGACGCGCCGAAAGGCGGCTTGCGCTTCATTCTCAGTCTGCGTGCGACAGGCGAAGGGCATGTGTCGTCACTGACGTTTCGGGTCGGCACCATCTCGGCCGACGGCAGCTTAACGGTGGATCCGACGGCTCGCCTCGCCTCGAGCCCCCGGATTAGCCGCCGCGTATCTGGACCCGACGGCGACTGTATTGAGTTGACTTTCAATCCCGATGAGGAACTCAGCGAGCGCGTCATCTTTCCGGTCACCGAATCTCAATCGAACGGCATCGAGGATGCGCGCTTTGTCGAATTCCGCGATGAAGATCGGAAGACCTACTACGCCACCTATACCGCCTACAGCGGACGGGCGATCCGTTCGGAATTGATCGAGACCAGTGATTTCACCTCGTTCCGCCTGGCGCCGCTGAAGGGTGCCGCGGCACGGAACAAAGGTATGGCGCTGTTCCCGCGCAAGATCGGCGGCAAATACGCCATGATCGCGCGGCAGGATAACGAGAACCTGTATCTGATCTATTCCGACGACCTGTACACATGGGACGGCGGTCAGGCGATCCTGAAGCCGGAATTTCCCTGGGAGTTCGTTCAGATCGGCAACTGCGGATCGCCGATCGAGCTCGATGAAGGCTGGCTGCTGCTGACGCATGGCGTCGGCCCGGTCCGCAAATACTCGATCGGCGCGGCGCTGCTCGACAAGAGCGACCCCTCCAAGGTGTTGGCACGCGCGCGCGAGCCGTTGTTGCGACCTGAGCCATCCGAGCGCGAGGGATACGTTCCCAACGTCGTCTATACGTGCGGGGCGATGCGGCACAACGACCAGATCATCTTGCCATACGCGGTGTCGGACACCTTCTCCAATTTCGCGACGATCAGGATTTCGGCGCTCATGCAAGCGATGAAAAGTTAACTGCCGTCTCTGCTCATGCAAAATGCGGCATGCCTGACGTCCTGGTCGCGGTGGTGGCATAGGGGCCAAGACGAGGTCCAACTAATGCATAGCTATTCGGCAGCAAAGGGCGCACACTCTTGGACGCGAGTCTTCACGTCGCGCGAATAAATTTCCTTGCCCAAGCTCTCGACTTGCCGCGGAAATCAATTGGATCCCGGCGCGCTGCGGGCCACGTCAAATTTCGCATTCCATAACTGCGTTATCATCAACTTTAGGGAGATCGGCATGGCCAAAGGCGAGCAAAAGGGCAATCGGGAGTCCAAGAAACCCAAAAAAGAGAAGATCAAGACAATTGCTGCGGCGCCGAGCCAAAAGACCGCGGGATGGCAACCATCCTTCGGTTCCGGCAAAAAGAAATAGTGACGCAACGGCTACGTCAGCATCTGAAGGCCTTACAGGGCAAGCGCATTTATTCGCCTGCGTCAGCGGCCCTCTTGCTGGGCGCTGCGCCATCGGCATTGGAGTCGATTGGTCTGTCACTTCGTGGACGCGGCCTGTTTTTTTGAATTAGCAGCGGGTGATGTCGCCCGCAAAGGAAACCAGATGAAAATGACTTTGGCGGTATTGGCGCTCTGCGCATTCGCGCAAACCGCTCTCGCCGCGGCACCAGACTGCCGCGCGATCGAAGGCACGAGCGAGCGGCTTGCCTGCTACGATGCGGCGCATCCTCCGAAAATGGCAAAGCCTGCAGCAGTTGAAAACGACGTATCGCGAGCCGCATACAAGGACCCCTTTATCGCGGAAGACGCCCGAACCACCGCCAAGCTGAAGAATATCTGTCGCGGTTGTTGAAATGCGGAAGACACGATTTCTCCGCCTTGGCGCGGAAAAAAGGGACGGCAATGGCCAAAGCGTCTGACTACAAGATCGTCACTTTTCAGAGGAAACCTGGACGTTGGCGTGCCAACGTGACGCCGATTGTTCAGGCAGCCACAAGAAGGCAGGGTTCGACGATCCTGGGATTTGTTACGACAGAAGACAGCAGCTCCGAAGAAAGTGCGGCCATCGCGGCCGATAAAGCTATCAAGGCGCTGGACGACTCGTAGTCGACCCGGACCGTGGCCGGCTGACACCAAGCCTGCATACGAGCCTTTTTCGCCGAACTATTGCCGGAAGTCGAGACTGCGCAGGATAATGCCGGGAGGCGTGCCTTCGAACTCCATGGCAAGGAATTTGCGAGCGGCGCGCTCTTCGATCCGATCGCGCAGTCTCATGAATTGTGCTTCGCGCTCGTCCGGCTTGCTCCGCGCCAGGCTTTCCAGATCATCCAGGGCGGAGGTGCTGACCGCACATGGTATCTCCTTTTGACCGTCAATCATCGAAAACAGGATTACCATCCGGTCATATTCATAGCCACGAAAGCTGCCGCGTGTGAGTGCCATTTGACTTACCTCCTGCGTAAGCGCGTTCCTCTCGAGAGAGGCCGTGACGTCCTATCAAGGCAACATCGCCCTTCGTCCGTGCCTCGATCTATACGATGGGCGCGCCTCTTACGACTTTTGCCGGCGGCGGATTGATCTCGGCGATCCTGCGAAGGCAATCGGCTTCGCTGTCATGCGGGCCTGAGACAAACGTTCCGCTGACTTTTGTGCTGTACCAGCCCGACACGACACCAAGCCGAAGCGACTCTTCGGTTTTGACGTGGCGCGGCGAAAGATTTTGCATGAATTGCATGAAGTGTGCTTTCAGGTCGGCGCCGATTTTTTTTCGAACGCAGGGGTGAAGTTTCCGGTTGTTCGGCGAACAACCATTCGCTCAGCTCTCATCGGAGAGCCGGGCAAAATCCGCAAATACCGCCGCGACCAGATCGCGATGACGGGTGTCGTCCGGAGCTAACCCCGCGACGTATAAATTCAGGACGTAGCGCGCCTTGGCGGCGGCCTCCGGCCAGGAAGCGGCGGGAACCAGCAGAAGCTGGTTTTCCAGTAATCCCTGCCGATCGCGCAGGCCCTTTGCGTTGCTCTCGACCTCGGCCAGAATCCGCCGCATGTCGGTCGCTTTCTGTGCGGCCATGCCGCGATGACTGTCGAGATCGAGCGGCTTGTCGCTCACGCGGCGCTCGCGTCGATGCGCTGCGCATCGGACAGCGCGACGGAGGAGATGGAAATCATCTCCATGTCCGAACCGCGCGGCGCTGCCGCCGGCACCATGATCATGGTGGCAACACGGCGGAACGCGGGGAATGACAATCCCTCGATCATCTCCTCATCGGTGATAACTTCATAAGCACCTGCCGACAGCAGCCGATCGATACCCTTGATCCGGAAGGGGTGTTTGAAGGTGATGGTTTCGCGCCGCGAACGCGTGGTCATGCCGGACTGTCCATCGCAAACAGCTCTGCCCCGGCGCTGTGGTTGTGCATGCACCACCGTGCGCTCTTTCGGCGCGATTAGCTATCGCTTTCTCAGGGGATAGCGGTGTCAGGTCGAATAAGCCTCGCCCGGCCTTGCATTGGGCCGCTTTCGTAGCCATTTCCGCCATGCGCCGGAGATTCTCTGGAAATGAGCAGGCCAAATCGTCGTGCGACCCGGCCCAATGCCTGCAGCGATACGTTCAAACGCCACTTCGACTGCCGCTCAGGAGCCGCCGCGCGCGACTCAGTGAATGCGGCGCGCCTTTGTTGCTGAGCGCAAGCGACTGACTTGAGGGCTTTCGGATGAAGATCCGCGTCGGCTTCGAGATGATCTACGACTTTCCGCAGCCGACGCCCATCATCGCGGTGCTCGGCACCCATTTCACGCGGGCCTCCGACATCGTCGTGCCCGACTATTTGACCACCAGCCCTTCGGTGCCCATCACGCCCTATCGTGATGGCTTCGGCAACTGGTGCAGCCGGTTCGTCGCGCCAAGTGGCCGCATGCGGCTAGCGGCCGACGGAACGGTGCGCGACAGCGGTCTGCCCGATGTGATCGTTGCTGACGCGTCGCAACACGCGGTAGAAGATCTGCCGGCGGAGGCCATCGTCTATCTGCTTGGCAGCCGATATTGCGAGACCGACCGGCTTTCCGATGTCGCATGGCAGCTGTTTGAGAAGACGGCGCCGGGTTGGTCGCGGGTCCAGGCGATCTGCGATTTCGTTCACAACCACATCGCCTTCGGTTACGAGCATGCGCGGGCAACCATGACGGCGTGGGAAGTGTTCAATGAGCGCAAGGGCGTCTGCCGCGACTACGCGCATCTCGCGATCGCGTTCTGCCGCTGCATGAACATTCCCGCGCGATATTGCACCGGCTATCTCGGCGACATCGGCATGCCGCCGCCCTACGCGGCCGGGGATTTTGCCGGTTGGTTCGAGGCCTATCTGGGCGGCCACTGGTACACCTTCGATGCGCGCAACAACATTCCGCGGATCGGCCGCGTGCTGATCGCCCAGGGACGCGACGCCGCCGACGTTCCGCTTACCCAGACTTTCGGGCCCAACACTCTGGTCAGCTTTAAGGTGTGGACGGACGAGCTGGTCTAAGCGGCGAAGCTCGGGGCAAGCGATGGGCTGTCCCGCTAGCGAGCCTGCGGCCATAAGTTCAAACGTCACTTCGACTGCCGCTCTGGAGGCGCGCCCACGCGGTTCGGTGAACGCGGCGAATCTTACCGGCTGCTGCCGGAGATCGTGGCCCGTGTAGCGTCGCAAGAGCTCGACAACGCATGACGAACCCCGGGGAACATCCGGGTCGTTCATTAAAATCGTCAGCAAATGCCAACCGTTGCCGAAAACGGAAAAGCAGAAAATGGCAAGAAATAGCGGTTGTGGCGGGTATCACTTGTTCGATATCTTGGTTTGTCTCAGCTTCCGTCTCTTGCTGACGAACGTCGGATAGGTTTTCGCATCGGAGGACCGTCATGACCAATGCTTCAGACACAATGAGAAATCTTCAAGCCGGTTCTGATATGGCGCCGCTACGCGCCAAGTGGGGCTGGATCGTCGCACTCGGCGTCGTCTATCTGCTCGCCGGGTTTATCGCGCTTGGCAGCGTCGTGATGGCCACCGTTGCGAGCGTCCTTGTCGTCGGCGTGATGATGATCATCGCCGGCGTCGCCGAGGTATTCAGCGCCTTCCAGATCAAGAGCTGGGGCAAATTCCTGTTCTGGGTTCTGCTCGGGGTGCTCTATATTATCGCCGGCTTCGTCACGTTCGAGAATCCGCTGCTCGCCGCCGCACTGCTCACCCTCATTCTCGGCGCATCGCTGGTGGCATCTGGCGTCATGCGGATCATCCTGGCCTTCAGCATGAAACGGGAAACGCCCTGGATCTGGGTGCTGCTGTCCGGCGCGATCACGCTGTTGCTCGGCCTCTTGATTTTGGCGCACTGGCCGGTCTCGAGCCTCTATATCCTTGGCCTGTTCCTTGGCATCGACCTCATCATGGCCGGTGCAGCCTGGATCGGACTGGGTTTCGGCCTGCACCGCGCTGCTGAGGCGTAGTCGGCGCCACGCGGTTCCTCGATCGGCGCCAAGGAGGCCCCCATGCGGTGGTTCTATCTCGCCGTCATTGTTCTGTTCGCCGCGGCGACGATCGTCTTCGCGCTGCAGAATTTCGAAATCGTCACCATATCCTTTCTCGGCTCGAATCTCCGCGTGCCGCAGGCGCTGCTGGTCGCCGTCGTCTACCTCCTGGGCGCGGCGACGGGCGGCAGCCTGTTCGCGCTGTTACGCCGATCGTACCAGGGATCAAGACGGAGCATGATGGTCTCGTCCTGAACGAGGTCTTGTTCCGTCTCCAATGAAAGTGGCTGGCGATGCAGGAAGCCGCGCGCGAACCGGTGCTGGTGGACCTCGCTTTGCAGGGCGGCGGCTCCCACGGCGCGTTCACATGGGGCGTACTCGATCGGCTGATCGAGGAGCCTTGGCTGCGAATCGAGGCGATCTCCGGCACGTCAGCGGGCGCGATGAACGCAGCCGTGGTGGCCGACGGATGGACTGAGGGCGGAGCCGAAGGCGCGCGGGCGGCGCTCGAAACCTATTGGCGGCGCGTGTCGCGTGCGGCGGCGTTCAGCCCGTTGCAGCGCTCGCCGCTCGACCGGCTGATGGGCCGCTGGACACTCGACACGTCCCCCGCCTATGTCGCCATGGACCTGATGGCCCGCGTGCTTTCGCCCTATGACCTCAATCCGCTCGGCCTCAACCCACTGCGCACCATCCTCGTCGAGAGCATCGATTTCGACCGACTGGCCGGCGCGCCAATCAAGCTGTTCATCACCGCGACCAACGTGCGGACCGGCCGCGGCCGCATCTTCCGCAATGCGCAGATCACGCCCGATGTTCTCTTGGCCTCGGCCTGTCTGCCGACCATGTTCCAGGCGATCGAGATCGAGGGCGAGCCCTATTGGGATGGCGGCTACGCCGGCAATCCCACCCTTACGCCGCTGGTGCGCGAAAGTGATGCCCACGACACCATCCTGGTGCAGATCAATCCGCGCGAACGGCCGGACCCGCCGCGCACGGCAAACGAGATCCTCAACCGGCTCAACGAGATTTCGTTCAACTCGCCGCTGATGAAGGAGTTGCGCATGATGGCACTGCTGCGCCAGGTGGCGGACCCCGGACACGGCGAAGGCGCGCGCTGGGCTGGAATGCGCACGCACCGGATCATGAGCGACGCGCTCGCACACTTCGGTGCGTCGTCGAAGCTCAACGCCGAGTGGGAGTTCGTTTCGCTGCTGAAGGAAGAGGGGCGCAAGAGCGCCGGCACATTCCTCACGGCCCACGGCGAGGATATCGGAAAGCACTCCACCACCGACATCGACGCCCTGCTCGCGGAATGCTGAGATGATGACCGTGTCAGGGCTCCTCGGCATCCTGATTGGGCTCGGCCTGCTGATCTCGTTCGCCTTCCGGGGCTGGAGCGTGCTGCTGCTCGCGCCGTTCGCCGCTTTGATCGCGGCGTTGTTTTCCAGCGAGCCGCTGCTCGCCCACTGGACCCAGACCTTCATGGTCAGCGCGGCAGGTTTTCTGGCGCAGTTCTTTCCGCTGTTTCTGCTCGGTGCGCTATTCGGCAAGCTGATGGAGGACAGCGGCTCGGTGGCCGCGATCGCAAATTTGATGACACGGCGATTTGGCCCGCAGCGGGCGGTGCTGGCGGTGGTGCTTGCCGGCGCGCTAGTCACCTATGGCGGCGTCAGTTTGTTCGTCGCCTTTTTCGTGCTGGCGCCGATGGCGCAGGAGCTGTTTCGCGTGGCTGGCATCCCGCGGCGTCTGATGCCGGCGGCAATCGTGCTCGGCACCTCGACCTTCACGATGTCGGCGCTGCCCGGCACGCCGTCGATCCAGAACGCGATCCCGATGCCGTTCTTCGGCACCACGCCCTTTGCCGCGCCCGGCCTCGGTATTCTGGCATCGCTGATCATGCTCGGCTTCGGCCTGTGGTGGCTCAATCGCGAAGAGGTCATCGCAAGGAACAACAGCGAGGGCTTTGGCGACGGCGCACCCATGCCCGCCGACCGTCTCGCCACCGACGAAAAGTTGCGTGAGCGCGCCACCAGCGCGCGCGAATTCGATCCGGCGGAGATCATGCACGGCGAGGCGACCGACATGCCGCCTCCGACGATGCTCGCCATGCTGCCCCTCATCATGGTGATTATCGTCAATCTCACGATGTCGCTGTTCATCCTGCCGGCGCTCGACACCCGCTTTCTCGCCGAAGCCAGCTGGGGTGGGACGTCGCTCGCAGCCGTCGGCGGCGTGTGGGCCGTGATCACGGCGCTTGCATGCGCGATCGCGACCGTGCTCGCGGTCAGCCATCGGCGACTGCCCGCGCTGCGCCAGACCATGGACGCCGGCGCCAACGCCGCGGTACTGCCGGCGATGAGCGTGGCGAGCCTGGTCGGCTTCGGCGCCGTGGTGGCGGCGATGCCGGCTTTCGTCGTGGTGCGTGACGCTGTGCTCAGTATCGGCGGTGGACCGCTGGTGTCGCTCGCCGTCGCCACCAACGTGCTCGCTGCCCTCACCGGCTCGGCATCGGGCGGGCTCACCATTGCGCTCGACGCGCTCGGGGCGACGTATCTGACGCGCGCGGCGGAGATTGGGCTCGATCCCGCACTGCTGCATCGCGTCGCGGTGATTGGTTCGGGCACACTCGACAGCCTGCCGCACAATGGCGCGGTGGTCACCTTGCTGGCGGTCTGCGGATCGACGCACCGGGAAAGCTATCGCGACATCGTAGTGGTCGGCATCATAGGCGCGCTTGTGGCGCTTGCCGCCGTCATCGCGCTCGGCTCCGTGGTGGGTTCGTTCTGAGTCGTCGGCGCGGACTACCTGGCCGCGTCCGGATGAAACCACCTGAACGAGAGGACCGATCAACGAGGCATCGTCGGCAGCGATGCCCGAATGCGCTGCGAGAAATCGGGCGCGCCGTCGGCGGCCTGCGCCGCCGCGTTGATCAGGGAACGCTGCCGCAGTTCGTCGAACGGCAGCGTCGTATCTATCCGGCCCGAATAATACAGGTAGTTGTCGACCAAACCGTTGAGGACATGGCGGATGTCGACCCCGCCGCTCCGGCCGGCGGCGTTGGCGTAGCGCACGATGTTGATGGTGCAGCTATTGGTCAACAAATGATAAAACTCCGGCCGGTCGGCGAGTTCGTTGATCCGCGCCAGGTAAACCAGAAGCAGCCGGCGCGCATCGCTGGGTGAGGTGTTGAGACGATAGAGGTATACCGCCTCGTGCCGCTGGTTGGTGCGCACGCCCACGAGATCGCGCTCCTCACCCACCACATAGATCAATTCGAATTGCTTGAAGAGGGAGGCTATCGGAGCGAAACCCTCGCCGACCTCCGGCCGCGTTTCGATGGAGATACTGAGCGGCGGCGCGTTGTCGAAGATGAAACTCAGGAAC
>Ga0209331_1000286_pt1 | contig 18589 bp, 18 predicted proteins | sample JacPinW_OM3H0_M3_FD_187971 | JGI IMG/M metagenome (GOLD analysis project Ga0209331, IMG submission 187971) | Forest soil microbial communities from Algoma, Ontario, Canada - Jack Pine, Ontario site 1_JW_OM3H0_M3 (SPAdes) (version 2) | ecosystem: Environmental > Terrestrial > Soil > Boreal...
GCGACTCGGACGGCGCACGCTCGAAACCCTGACCGACACGGCTCCCCCCGGAATCACAGACAGGATTGCGCGCGTCGTGGAGCGCGTTCCGGGCGTGGTCGCGATGGAACGGCTGCGCGCGCGTCGGGCAGGCGGGGTGCTGTTCGTCGATCTCGTGGTTGCAGTGAGCCGGACGCTGCCGATTGATCGCGTAGCGGCAGTCAAGGATCGCATTGTGCGGGCGGTCCGCGAGGCAAGCCCGGGCGCCGAACTGACCGTAACCACCGAGCCGCGCGCCCTTGACGACGAGACTGTGCTCGAACGCGTCATGGTGATTGCGCGCAGCCGCGCCCTTGCCGTTCATCATGTCACCGTGCACGCGCTCGGAGAGCGGTTGGCGGTCTCGCTCGACCTCGAAGTCGATGGCAAGCTCACTCTGGGTGAGGCGCATGATATCGCGAGCGGACTCGAAAACGCGGTGCGCGAGGAGTTAGGGCCGGCCGTTGAGGTCGAGACCCATATCGAGCCGATGCAGCCGCAAGGGGAAGCCGGCCGCGACGCCCCACCCGAGCGGACCGCGGCTGTCCGCCAGGCGCTCAATGAAATTGCCGCCAATGTCGACCTCGTCGGCGAAATCCATGCCGTGCGTGTGCGCGCAGCAGACGCCGGCGAAATCGTCAACTTCCATTGCGTGGTCGATCCGGCTGTAACTGTCGCCGACGCGCATGAGAAGGTCGACGAGGTGGAACGGGCGTTGCGGCTGCGCTTTCCCACCATTAAGCGCGTGACCGGACACGCCGAGCCGGTTGGGAGCAAGTAGGCTTCACCACGGCGCATTTTCGACGCCGTTGGTAAATTCGTCGCTGCAATAACTGCCACCCTGATACCAGTCGCCGATCGGATCGCGCGGCAGTTTCGATTGCGCGGCAAGCGCCTCGGCGGCGTGGTCCTCAGCCGCGTGGGTGGGACGATAGCCGAAACGAAAGGCCGAGCTGTTGTCCCACCAGCCGCGCGCATTATCCGAGATGCCATAGAAAATCTCACAGCGGATATCCGGATGATCGAGACCGATACGGATAAGTTGCGCGAGATCTTCCGGAGCAATCCAGATCGAAAGGCGACGCCGATCGACGGGCACGGCGCCGAAATTTCCGATCCGGATCGATGTGACCCGCAGCCCATGCTTGAACGCGTAGAGCGCGGCAATCCCCTCGCCGAATGCTTTGCTCACGCCGTAGCGAGAATCCGGCCGCACCGCGGCATCGACCCCGATGCGCCGCCGGCGGGGATAGAAACCGACCGCATGGTTGGACGACGCGAACACGACGCGTTCTACCCCCTGCCTGCGCGCCGCCTCGAACAGATTGTAACAGCCAATGATGTTTGCGTTGAGGATGGTCTCCCAGGATCCCTCAACCGAAAAGCCTCCGAGATGCACGATTCCCTGCACGCCGGCGACCGCGCGCTCGACCTGCGTCATATCGGCCAGGTCCGCCTGCACAAAGCGTTCCTCGGAGGAAAGATCAGCCGGCGTTTTGAGGTCGCTCAATCGAATGTTCGGATAAGCGCCCTTGAGCAGCCGGCGCATGCCCGTGCCAATGCCGCCTGCCGCGCCGGTGATGAGAACCGTTTGCATGATGTCACCTGATAGCGCTACAGCGAATAACCCCCGTCCACGACAAGAGTCTGTGCCGTGACCATTGTGGCATCGGCGCACAGGAATACGATCGCCGCTGCGATGTCGGCCGGAGTGCACGCGCGCTTGAGCAGCGTGCGCTCGATGGAGGCCTGCTTGCGCTCGGCCGGCCATTGCCGCGTCCAGTCCGTATCGACGAAACCGGGCGCGACTGCATTGACCCGCACCTGTGGCGCGAGCGCGCGGGCGAGGTTCTTGGTCAAGTTGATGAGACCGGCCTTGCTTGCGCCATAGGCCATGCTGGAGCCGGGCATGTTGCGGCCGGCGACTGAGGCGGTGTTGCAGACCGCTCCATGGGCCGACTTGAGCGCACTCGCCGCCGCGCGCGTGCAGCGAAAAGGGCCGAGCAGATTGGTGCTCAGAATCGTCGCCCAGAACTCGTCGGTGAGCCGATCGAGCTCGCTCGGCGAGATCGGTGCCATGGTAGCCGGGGTACCCGCATTGTTGACGAGAAAATCAAGCCGCCCCAAGGCCGCGATTGCTTCACCGACCATTTTCTCCGCAGAGTCTGGGCTTGCAACATCCCCGGGCGCCGCAAACACGGCGTGGCCCTGTGCGCGCAGTCGCTCGACCGCGGTGGGACCGCGCTTGTCGTTCGGAAGGTGATTGAGCGCGACCTTCGCGCCGCGAGCAGCAAACAGCTCCGCGGTGGCCAAGCCGATGCCGGAGGCCGCGCCGGTCACCAGCGCGGTCTTGCCGTCAAGCCGTTCCATTTCAGCTATGTAGAAATTGCCGCAGAGCGGGGCCCCGGCCTCAACGGCGCATTTCGCTAAACAGCACTCCGCCTTTCGCTTTGTCGGTTGGTTCCGATTCCACGATTTGCACCAGCACCGCCTCGACAGGGACGGAGAAATTCTTCACCACGGCGTCGGTGATATCCTTTATGAGCGCGCGCTTCTGATCGTGCGTACGGCCCTTGACGGCATGGACATAGACTTCAGGCATGTTCCTCTCCTGCTTGCGGCGTGGCACTTTTGCGCAGCCACTATAGCGAGATCGATGAACCGATAAAGATGGGGGGCGGCGCATGCGCCGCCCCCCATCTTTGCCGTGTCTGTTCCCAGTCGCGTCAATAGACGCGAGCGTATCCCGCCCAGACCGGACTGCCGAAATTGCCCCGGTGGGAAGGCTGCTCTCGCTCGCGATATCGCCGCTCGACCTGCTCGATACGCTGGCGTTTCTTCGCCGCGGGCGGCGGCGCGACCGGTGCTGGCGCGGCCGGGGCGGCCTCCGCGGGCTGACTGGAGACGTCTGCGGGCTCCGGCGCTGCCGCCACTGGGACCGGCTCAGATGTTGGAGGAGTTGGACTGACCTCTGCCGGGACGGCTTGCGGCGCATCAACCCGCCCGATGGGCACCGCGGCGATCGCTGGCCGTTCGTTGACGGCCGGCGCTAGTCGCGGTCGGTGCAGCTTGGGGACACTGGGAACAGCACAATCCACAGCCGCTCCTTCCTGGCATGCCGGCCTGGAAGTCTTGGTTTCGGCTGGTTTCTGCGCGGGTTCAATCGGGACGGATGCGTCCACGGGGGCAGGCATGACTAAGCCGGAATCGCGACTCATGGCATCAGGAGGAGCGAGCGCCATGGCCTTCATTGGATCGCGCTGCTCGTCCGCCATAAAGACGGCCAAGCCGCTCATCCCCGCCATCACGCCAAAGCCAATAAAGACGAGAACAAGCCCAAGTTTGCGGCCGAAGAGGTGAAGCGAGCCAAGGTAGCCGAACTCGGGATGCAGATCGCGCACCAAGGGCACAGAAACCTCCTCTGTACCCCCCCATCCCTGTGGCACTTATATAGCGAAACCAAGGGACGAATAAAAGTGTCCCGCGACCGGAAATTACGATTTTCTGCGCAGAACCAACGGAAAGCGCAAGCTGGTTAATGTATGTCACGCCGGCGCAGACGTGACAGCATAATGACAATGACCCGTTCGAATCGGAGCCGCAGAGTTAGGTCAGGACTGCTGCTTCATTGCAATGGTAAATGAGCTACCATGGCGCGGGGACGGGGTGGAAACATGGCGGGAGGAAACGTCATGGAGCTCCGGACAGCGAGCCCTGGCAAACAGCTTCACAGCAGGCTGCAAAACTACTGCGCGCAATGCGGGGAGGCGATCTTCCTGCCTGAATGGTCTGAGTATCTCGACCGCCATCGCGTGCGCCATCTCTGGGAATGCGAAGCGTGCGGCTATAGGTTCGAGACGCTGGTCTCGTTCCCTGAAGCATAGGGTTATCGCGCCGCCGCACCCAGCAGCGACAAATACAAATAGAGCCACCGGTAATGCCGGTGGCTCTATTTCTTTCGTGCTGACAGTCTCGCGTGCGTGCCAGCAGCGTTCAGGTCGAGAGCGAAGGCTCGCGAGCCTGGGCAGGTGCCGTTTCCTCCTGGCCGGCGGGGCGGGCGGCCGGGGGCAATTGCAATACGGTTGCACGCTGGCCTTCACAAAGACGGGTAAGCAGCACCACCTGGCCGTCCGGGAACTCGAACGCATCGTGATGAGTCACCGCGTTGTCCATGTTGATCTGCCGAAAACGCGCGAGCCGCTGTCCAGTCTTCTTGTTCGGAAGGATTCCAATTCCGAACGAAGGCTCACATTCCACATTCGCCTCGAACGCAATCTCAGTGCCCGCAAGCAGGCACACTGCGACATTCGGCTCTCCGACTGCGGAAAAGCCACGTGTGATGGAATTGCTGAATTTGGTCACCACCAGCTTGTCCTCGATTCTGGCGGGCCTGGTTGCGACGTGGTGCAAACTATAGTCACACATCAGTGGAACTCCTTTTCCTTAAGGACCTGAGCGAAGAACTCCGCAGGCAAGGTCGAGTTCCCCCTGTCCAGTCATCTCGGTCACTGTCGCGGATAGACCCGCAGGCAGGGCAACGAGGGCTGCGGCCGGAATGCGGCCGGACGAACGTACTTGTGCGGCAGCCCTTCACGCGGAATAATTCGCCTTCTGGGGCATTTAGAATAGCAAGCATTGCCTGCTGGTTTTCCGAAGCCGCCATTCCGGCTCCCCACTAGCCCGCAAGGAGAACTGCCATGAATGTGCACGCAAGACTCACGCCGGATGCCGAAGGCCTGGCCCACCAGGTCGACCCGTTGTCCCGACGCGGCTTCTTTATGACGGCATCGGCGGCGGCCGCAGCCGGCTATACCTTGGCTGCGGGGCCGGTGCGCGCCGATGCAATCCACACCGACACCACGGGGCTGACCGCAGGCGACGCAAAGGTCAAGGTCGCCGACGGCGAGATGCCAGCCTATTACGCGCGCCCGGCCAACACACAGAACGCGCCCGTGATCCTGGTCTGCATGGAGATTTTCGGTCTCCACGAATACATCAAGGACGTGGCGCGCCGGTTGGCCAAGGCCGGCGCATTTGCGGTCGCTCCCGATTATTATTTCCGCGTGGGCGAGGACCTCACCAAGATCACCGACTCCTCAAAGCTCATGCCTCTCGTCAATCGCAAGCCGGATGCCGAACTGTTTTCGGACCTCGATGCGACGGTGGCCTGGACCAAGTCGCAGGGAGCAGACACAAACCGCCTCGGGGTCATCGGGTTTTGCCGCGGCGGACGGAACACGTTGGAATATGCCGCCCATAACCCTGGCCTGAAAGCCGCCGTTGCGTTCTACGGTTTTCCGGTCGATCCGGACAGCCTGAAATCCATTTGGCCCAAGAGCCCGACCGAGCGCGCAGGCGAGATGAAAGCACCCGTTCTTGCCATGTACGGGGAGGCCGATCAGGGCATCCCTGTCTCCCAGGTGGAAGCCTTCAAGGCTGCCTTGCAGGCCGCGGGAAAGACCTTTGAGATCAAAGTGTATCCGGGCGCTCCCCACGGATTCCACGCCGATTACCGAGCGAGCTACCGCAAGGACGCCGCCGAAGATGCCTGGAACCAGGCGATCGCGTGGTTCAAAAAATACGGCGTGCTGGCCTGATCGCCACGCCGGTAAGTACAAAACGCGGCGCTTTCGGCGCCGCGTTTTCAGAACGTCAGAAGGGCAGCCCTGAGTGAGCGGAAGCGAAATCCGGAATTCAAGGCGAGCCACTGGGAATCTGCACCAGCTCCTGGATTTGTTCTGAGCTCAGCGGCGCGGGGATGAACTTTCCCGCGACCGCGTCCGCCATGATCTGGTCCATGCCCGCGACGCGACCAGTGGCGAGGCTCTCCTTTGGGATGAGACCGCGCACCCGCAGTACGATCTTTTCGGGAAGACCTGAATATTCCTCATAGTGTTTGAGCGCGGCCGGATCGGAATACATCCAGTCGACCGTCTCCTGATAGGCGCGGTTGAACCGCGCAATGGCGTCGCGGCGGTTCTGCAAGTTGCTCACGCTGGTCAGATTGACACGAACCGTGCGTGTGCGCAGCGAGGCAACCTCGTTGCCGGTCGCGATGATACGGATCTTTCCATCTTCGAGGAGATCGAGCCCGAACGGCGCCGCGCCAAAGCCGACATCGACCTGGCCGGTCATTGTCTGGGTGATTGTCGCTGCGATATTGCCGGTCGAGGTCGGCTTGGCCGAGAGCTTGTACTGGGCAATGAGCGACAGGAGCGCGGCATGGCTCGAGGAGCCGGTCAACGAGTACGCAACCGTCTTGCCGTTGAAATCCTCGACGCGATGGATGGGCGAGTTCACCGGCACGTACCAGTACAAATCCGGCGCCCCGATCATTTCGCTCCCGATGATGCGAATCGGCGCTCCCTTGGCGAACGTCCCGACCGCGGCCGAGACCCCGGCCGCAGTGGCAATATCCATGCTGCCTCCGATCACCGCCTGAATCGATTCCGGACCCGCCTGCACGTAGAGGATTTCAAGCGAGAGCCCGTACTTTTTGAAGATGCCGCCGCGTTGGCCGAGCTCGGCCACTCCGGCATCCCACGCCCCGCGCTGGGGGATTGCGACCTTCAGGTTCTCCTGCGAGCAGACGGCGGTGCTCGCCAGCCCCAGCACCACGAGCGCCCGAACGGCGGTGAAGATTGCTGCCATAACGCGTCTCCTCCATTGGACCGGCAAGGCCGAGGCGGACTATATCCTCATCCATGCCGAACCCGTCGATCAATCCCGCGCAACAGCTCGATCGCGAATTCGCGCAGGAAAGGGCGTCGGCTCTCGGCCGGCTCGGGCGCGCCTTTGAGGCTGCGCTCGCCGCGCTCGCGGAGTTCGACCAAGCGCCTTCAGACACGCTCGATCGGCGTCAAATGCGCTCGGCTCTGGTCGCAGAAGCGAGCGTCGCGCTATGGCAGTTCATTGTGCAGCGTGAGGCCTGCGGATTGCGGGACATGCGGCAGGTGTTGCGGGATTATGCCGTGCCGGCGGAGGTTGCCGCACGCATGGGGGCCCTCCCCGTCTCGCCTGGCCGATTGCGAAGCCAGAAAAGTCCTTGACGAATCAGCGCCGTGACGCGCATGAGAGCGGCGAATGGCCTGACCTGTGGCCTGTTGCGAGCCTCCTTCTCCGTTTCCTCCCCGCGTGGCGTTTCAAACTGGGCGGCCCGCTTGGCCGCCCTTTCTTGTGGACGCGCGAGACAACCTGCGCGCGCGGCGCCTCTTCCTCTCACCTGCTGCCCGTGGCTCTCGTCGTGCGCAGATTTTCGCGCTAGCTTCCGGCACATGAATGCAAGCAACGCCTAGCGGAGAATGCCATGAAAATGAGCGTCGGCATGCTCGATCACTACAACGTTTCAACCCGTAAGCTCGCCGATACCGTGCAATTCTATGAGGAGGTGCTTGGATTAAAAAACGGACCACGGCCGGCATTCGATTTCCCGGGCGCATGGCTTTACAGCGACGGGCATCCCGTCCTGCACCTCAACGACATTTCGCCCACCGACAAGCCGCAGCGGCCCGATTCCGGCGTCATTGATCACGTTGCCTTTGGCAGCCGGGGTTTTGACGCCATGAAGGAGCATCTGCGGCAAAAAGGCATACCCTTTCGGGTCAATCAGGTGCCGAATAGCCAGCGCTGGCAGATTTTCCTCAACGACCCCAACAACGTCGTCATCGAGCTGAACTTCAACGCCGCCAGCGAAGCTCCGCGCTGAACCGATCAGCGGGAGCGCTTGCTTGCTCTTGCGACCTTGTCGGCAATGAAGCGCGGCAGTGCAAATGCCGCGACATGCACTTCCGGCGTCCAGTATTTGGTCGGAAAGCTCCCTGCCCGCTTGTAGCGGCCAGCGATCGTCGCGACCGCCAATGCGCGCAGTTTCGGATTGTCCGAGGCCCATCCCATGGCCATGTGCCCGCCCACATAGGTCGGGATCGCGGCGACATAGCAGGCGCCATCCGCAAACAGCTTGCGAAATTTCCTGATGCCCGTCACGAGCTCATCCGATTGGAGAATGGGGACTCCGTTCTGCGTGACCATGACGCCGCCGGCATTCATGCAGCGTCGGCAGGCGCGGTAAAACCTCTCGCTGAACAGAACCTTGCCCGGCCCTTGCGGGTCGGTCGAATCCACGATGATCACGTCGAAACGACGGTCGGTCTTGGTCACATAATTCATGCCGTCGTCGATGACGAGATCAAAGCGCCGGTCGCTCAGTACCGGCCCCGTGAACTCCGGGAAGTGCTCCTTTGAGAACTCCACGACCGAGGCATCGATTTCAACCTGGGTGAGGCGCCTGACCGTCTTGTGCTTGAGCACCTCCTCGGCGATGCCGCAATCGCCTCCTCCGACGATCAAGACCTCGCGCGCGTTGCCATGGGCGAGGATGGGCACATGGGTCATCATCTCGTGATAGATGAATTCATCCTTGCTGGTGACCTGGGTGGCACCATCAAGCATAAGAACCTTGCCGAAGAAACCGTGCTCGAAAAGCACAAGATGCTGATGCTCCGTTTGCATCTCGTAGAGCACGCGTTCCACCGCATAGGTTATGCGGAACCCGAGATCGTCAAAGAGTGTCTCCGGGATCCAGCGCTTGCCGGCGGTCATCGGTCCTCGGCGAGACGTGGCCGCAAAAGAGCCGTTTGTCGCACTATCGCGTCCTCTGTCCCGCGTATCGGCTCAGGCGCCCTGCCCGCGCAGAATCTCGTTCACCTCCACGCGTTGCGCCCGGAAGGCGTCGCGCAGAACCGGAACGCAGGCGTCCGGATTTGCCTTGCCGCACATGAAGACGTCGATCGCGGCGTAGCCAGCGTCCGGCCAGGTATGGATCGAGATGTGGCTCTCCGCGAGGACTGCCACGCCGGAGACCCCGTTCGGCTGGAAATGGTGAACATGGATGTGCAGGAGGGTCGCGCGCGCCGCACCAACGGCGCGGCGCAGCGTCGCCTCGATCAGATCGATGTCGTTGAGACCCTGGGCGCCATGCAAGTCGACGATGAGATGCACGCCGGCACACCGCACTCCGTTGCGCTCAGCGAAATGGTCATCGCGTTCCTGCGCGGGCACAACCACGCTCACGGGTTTCCTTCGGACGGAGCCTGCAGGGCCCTTCTCCGATCGCAAGAGGGCGTTCTGGCGCATCGCCGTCCTCCCCAACCGAGCCATCCCAACGCCGAGGCAGCGCGCCCACGGCAAGCGAATGCCGCCCGATCTACCCGAAGAAGACGGACAGATCACAGCGGCTTGTCCCCACATAAAGCTCGCATCCCCGGAGTCAAGAAGATTCTGCATTGCACGAACTTAACCAACATTTCGCACGCGCTCGTCTGTAGCCCGGATGAGCGAAGCGAAATCCGGGAAGGTGCTCCCGCATATCGCCCGTCTCCGCTGAAGCTTCGACGGGCCAACTTGGAGCAAGGCCGCCGAAGCTTTGCGAAGGCGGCTTCGCTCATGCGGGCTACACCCCACAGGCGCACGCGCGGCTAGCGCGCCTTCTCAGGCAGATCGAGACGGATATGGAGCTCGCGCAACTGGCGCGGCGAGACTTCCGACGGGGCGCCCATCATCAGGTCCTGGGCACGCTGATTCATCGGAAACAGCACGACTTCCCGCAGGTTCTCCTCCCTGCATAAAAGCATCACGATGCGATCGATTCCGGGGGCGATCCCCCCGTGCGGCGGTGCACCCATGGACAGCGCGTGCAGCATGCCGCCGAATTTCTGCTCCAGCACACTCTCTTCATAGCCGGCAATGGCGAACGCCTTCTTCATGACCTCCGGACGATGATTGCGGATGGCGCCTGAAGAAAGCTCGACTCCGTTGCAGACCAGATCGTACTGGATGGCCCGCAGCGAGAGGATCTTTTCCCGATCCTTCGGATCAAGCGCCAAAAATTCCTCCACATCCATGTTCGGCATGGAAAACGGGTTGTGGGAAAAGTCGATCTTCTTCTCTTGTTCATTCCACTCGTACATGGGGAAATCGACCACCCAGCACAGGTCGAAGCGGTCCCTGGCGATCAGACCCAGCTCCTGGCCAAGTCGTGTTCGTACTGAGCCGGCTACTCTTGCGGCCTCTAACGGTCTCCCGGCGGAGAAGAACAGCACATCCCCTGACCGCAGCCCCGCCTTTTCCGCCATTCGAGTGAGCGGATCGATGTGGACGAACTTGGCGATTGGTCCGGTGGCCTCGAGCTCATCCGCCACAGCGCGGTCAAAGACGATGTAGCCCAATCCCGCGGCGCCGAGATCGCTGCGCGCCCAATCGACCAGCCTGTCGAACCAGGACCGCGGCTGGGCCGCCGCGCCCGGGGCGGGAATTGCTCGCACCACCCCGCCCGCGCTGATGATGCTCTTGAACGCCCTGAAGGTGACCCTTGGGTCGTTGAACTCCTCGCTCACGTCGGCAATGACGAGGGGGTTGCGCAGATCGGGCTTGTCGGTGCCGTATTTCACGAGCGATTCCGCGTACGGGATGCGAGGAAACTTCGGCGTCACCTGCTTGCCGCCCGAGAACTCCTCGAACACGCCGCGAATCACCGGCTCAACCGCGTTGAACACGTCCTGCTGGGTAACAAAGCTCATTTCCAGGTCGAGCTGATAGAACTCGCCCGGAGAGCGATCGGCGCGGGCGTCCTCGTCGCGAAAGCAGGCCGCGATCTGAAAATAGCGATCGAACCCCGCGATCATGATCAGCTGCTTGAATTGCTGCGGCGCCTGCGGCAGCGCATAGAACTTTCCCGGGTGCAGCCTCGACGGCACAAGATAGTCACGCGCGCCCTCGGGGGAGGATGCGGTAAGAATGGGCGTCTGGAACTCGAAGAAGCCCTGCTCCTTCATGCGCCGCCGGATGGAATCGATAATCGCGCCGCGCATCATGATATTCTGATGGAGCCGGTCACGGCGCAAATCGAGGAAGCGATATTTCAGCCGCAGATCTTCAGGATATTTATCATCGCCGGACACCTGCATGGGCAAATCGCCGACCACGGGTCCCAGCACCTCGATCTCGCGGACATAGACCTCCACCGCGCCGGTTGGCAGTTCCGGATTTTCGGTTCCGGCAGGGCGCCTGCGCACTTTGCCATCGATCCGAATCACCCACTCGGATCGCAACTTCTCTGCTTCCTTGAACGCCGGCGAATCAGGGTCGGCAACGATTTGGGTGATCCCGTAGTGATCTCGCAAATCGATGAACAACAAGCCGCCATGATCGCGGATGCGATGACACCAGCCCGACAGGCGCGCGTCTCTGCCGATGTCTGCTTCACGTAACTCGCCGCAGCTATGGGTGCGATAGCGATGCATGGGAACGGCCTCGTAGCGCGCGGAAAGGCACATGCGCAACAAGGCTTGTCAAGGAATTGCACGGTTCATGGCAAGCGCCGGCTACCCCCGTTCGTTCGCCGGCGCGGCGTTTCGGCGCCGCGCGCTGCGCGGCCGCAACTCAACGAGTTGTTAGCAGGCACCAATGCAAGCCTGACAAAGCGGCTCGCCTGCGCTATCTAGCTCCACATGCAGCCCCTCACGACCACCGCGGAGCTTGCCGAGGCCTGCGCGCGGATGGCGCAACATCCCTTCGTCACAGTCGACACCGAATTCCTGCGCGAGAGCACCTATTATCCGCGTCTCTGCGTCGCTCAAATGGCCAGTCCGGACGAGGCGCTCGTCATAGACGCGCTCGCCGAGGGCATAAAGCTTCAGCCTTTCTTCGATTTGATGGCGAACGAGAATGTCACCAAGGTTTTCCATGCTGCGCGGCAGGACATCGAAATCTGCTGGCATGAAGCCAATCTCATTCCGCGCCCGATTGTCGACACTCAGGTCGCCGCGATGGTGCTCGGCTATGGTGATTCGATTTCGTACGACCAACTCGTACAGCGCGTCACCGGCGATAGTCTGGACAAGTCGCATCGCTTCACCGACTGGACGCGCCGGCCACTGAGCACGGCACAGCTCGCCTACGCAATTTCCGATGTCACTCACTTGCGCGACATCTACCTGAAGCTTGCAGCCGACCTCGAAGCGCGCGGGCGCATCGATTGGATGCGCGAGGAGATGAAGGCGCTCACTTCCCCGGATACCTATCGGTTCGAGCCGGAGCACGCCTGGGAGCGCATGAAAACCCGTGTGCGTAAACCGAAAGAGCTCGCCGTGCTGATCGAGGTTGCGGCCTGGCGGGAGCGCGAGGCACAGGAGCGTGACGTGCCGCGCGGGCGCGTCCTCAAGGACGAGGCCATCGGCGACATCGCGGTGCAGGCCCCCACCACGATCGAGCGGCTCGGCGGCCTGCGTTCGCTGCCGCGCGGCTTTGAGCGCTCGAAATGGGGCGAGGCCATTGTGGCCGCGGTGCGCCGCGGGCTCGCACGTGATCCCAAGTCGCTGCCGTGGCTCGACCGCCCGAAACCAGCGGTGAACGGCCAGGCAACGGTGGAGCTGCTCAAAGTCCTGCTGCGCATGACCGCCGAGCGGCACGGCGTCGCCGCCAAGGTCATCGCGACGGTCGGTGATCTCGAGCGCATCGCTGCCGATGACGAAGCGGACGTGCCGGCCCTCCACGGCTGGCGGCGCGAGTTGTTTGGCGAGAGGGCGCTTGCTCTCAAGCAAGGCCGGCTCTCGCTGGCAATCGAGCGCGGCCGGGTGGTGGCGGTGGATCGGACGACAGCGGACGAACGACCGATGACGGATTAACCGGGCGGCTTTATCCGTCGTCTGTCGTCCGTCCTCCCTCTTCTGTTTCCATCACCGGCTCGCGGCCGATCAGGCGCGCAAGCTGGCGCAAACGGACAAAGACCCGCTCGCCCGCGAGCGTCTTGAAAGCACCGCCGAGGTGGAGCACGAGCCGGCCGCGCTCGACCACCATGGGAGTTTTCGGCAGCACGCCGGTTGCGGAGGCTGAGACCAGATAGGCCACGCGCAGCGCGGCACCCAAGACGCGTGCGCGATCGAGAAGCCGTGCCGAGGCAAGCTCGCGCAGCCGGGGCGAAAGCTCTTCGTCCACGAGCCCCACATGGCGAAAGAACACCGCCAGCGCGATGAAGGTGCGGCCGGGATGATCGACCGACACGAATGCGGCATTAGCGATAATGTTGACGGACTGCTCCCCGCGATAGTCCGGATGGGCGCGCCAGCCGATATCCGCAAGCAGACACGCAGCATGGCGCAACCGGCGCTCCTCCGCGCTTTCATCGAGACCCGAGGAGGCCATGAACCGATCGGTCCATTCGATGAGCTCCGTCCCGTGAGTGGGGGAGCGCGAGCGCAACACGTTGAGCTCCCGGGCGGCGGCGAGAAGGGCATCCTGCTCGCGCACTTTGGGATCGAGCATGGAATAAAGCAGCCCTTCGCGCACACCGAGGGCGGAAAAGACAACCTGCTTGGGGCGCGCGAGCCGCACCAAATTTTCAAGCACCACCGCCGCATAGGCAAGGAGCGGCCGCCGCGCGTCAGTGACCACCTCGATGCGGGAGAGCGTTTCCGGGTCTACGCGATGGACCAGGCTGGAAAAGTCGAATGCCTCGGTCTCGGACATCGTATAGCCGTGCATGACACGTAGCGGGTAGCCGGTCTGCCACATATGCAGGCGCGCAAGCGCCCGCCACGTGCCGCCGATGGCATAGAAGGTTCGGCCCTTCCCGCCTTCGAGCAAAGGCGCATCTGCCAGCTCGCTGCGGACGATCTTCTCCGCTTTCTTGATCGACTTCGAGGAAATGTCCTGCAGCGCGAGACCGCCCAGCGGGAGCGTCACGCCAGGTCTTATCCGGTGCCCGTGGACTTCGGTCAGCTCGAGCGACCCTCCGCCGAGATCTCCGACGATGCCGTCCGGCTTGTGAAAACCCGACACGACGCCAAGGGCCGACAACTCTGCCTCGCGCTTGCCGGACAGGATGGTAATCTCGGTCCGGCAGATGCGCTCCGCCTCGGCAACGAAGGCCCTGCCGTTCTTGGCGTCACGACAGGCAGCGGTTGCAATCGCCCATAGCGGCGCAACATCGAGGCGATCGCAGAGCGCGCGGAAGCGTCGCAGCGCCGCAAGCGCCTTGTCGACGGCTTCTTCCGTCAACAGGCCCTTCGTCTGTACCTCGCGTCCAAGGCCGGCGAGCACCTTCTCGTTAAAGATCGGGGTGGGGCTGCGGGTGAGGCCTTCGTAGACCACCAACCGGACCGAGTTCGAGCCAATGTCAATCACGCCAGCGGGCGGCCCGTAATCGAGACGACCTTGCGCAGTATTCATGGTGGGAACGCGCCGTCTAAGGGCGGTCGAGGCGGCGTATAAGGCTACGCGGGGATGATTCTTTGGCTTTGCCACGACCCGACAGGCTCGGATTGGTCATGAAGTATTTGTGCGCGTTGAAGGGCTCCTCGCCCTCGACCGGTTTTAGGCGATTCGAGGAGCCGTCGGGTAATAATTTCCAGCTCTGCTCATTGTCCTTGAGATTCGCCACCATGATCTGGTCGAGAACCTGCTCATGTACGGTCGGGTTGAGAATCGGGCAGAGGACTTCCACCCGGCGGTCCAGATTGCGCGGCATCATGTCGGCTGACGAAATGTAGACGGCCGATTTAGGGTGCGGCAGGCCGTAGCCTGCTCCGAAGCAATAGATGCGGCTGTGCTCCAGGAACCTCCCCACGATCGATTTGACGCGAATATTCTCCGACAGCCCAGGCAGACCGGGGCGCAGACAGCAAATACCCCGCACGACCAGATCGACCGAAACGCCCGCGCCCGAAGCTTTGTAGAGCAGGTCGATAATTCCCGGATCGACGAGGGCGTTGTCCTTCACCCAGATCGCGCCTGGCCGCCCGGCGCGCACATGGGCGATCTCCTCTTCGATATGCTCGCCGATGCGCTCGCGCATCGTGAGCGGCGAAACCGCCATCCTCTCCAGCTCAGCGGGCTCCGCGTAGCCGGTCACGTAATTGAAGATGCGCGCGACATCGCGCGCGATCACGGGATCCGACGTGAAGAACGAGAGGTCGGTATATATCCTGGCCGTGACCGGGTGATAATTGCCGGTTCCCACATGAACATAGGAAGCAAGCGCCCCGCCTTCGCGGCGAACGACCATTGAGAGCTTGGCATGGGTCTTGAGCTCGATGAAGCCGTAGACGACCTGCGCGCCCGCGCGCTCGAGTGCGCGCGACCAGCGGATGTTGGCCTCTTCGTCGAAACGCGCCTTGAGCTCGATCAGCGCGGTGACTGATTTTCCCGCCTCGGCAGCCTCAATCAGCGCCCGCACGATGGGCGATTCGGCCGACGTCCGGTAGAGCGTCTGCTTGATCGCAACGACATCGGGGTCGCGCGCGGCCTGCTGCAGGAATTGCACGACGACATCAAACGACTCGTAGGGATGATGGACAACGAGGTCCTTCTGACGAATGGCGGCGAAACAATCGCCGGCATGATCGCGGATGCGTTCGGGATAGCGCGGATTATAGGGTTCGAACTCGAGGTCGGGCCGATTGAGCAGGCCGATCAGCTGTGACAGCTCGTTGAGCGCCAGCACGCCGTCGACCAGGAAGACCTCGTCGTCCGCGCACGACAGAGCACGCTGCACCAGCATCCGCAGTTGCAGCGGCATGCTCGCTTCGAGCTCGAGACGGATGACCGATCCGCGCCGGCGCCGCTTGAGCACGGTCTCGAACTCACGCACGAGGTCCTCCGCCTCTTCCTCGATCTCGATCTCCGAATCGCGGATGACGCGGAACGCGCCTTGGCCTTTGACGGTGTAGCCGGGAAACAATCGCCCGATGAAAAGACCCGTTGCCTGCTCGAGCGTGATCACGCGCTCGCCTGCGGCGCCATCGGCGCCCGGCAGGCGAATGAACCGGTCGATCTTGCCCGGAATTCGAATGAGCCCGTCCATTGCCTTGCGATCGCCGACGCGCACGAGTTGAAGCGCGATCGTGAAGCCGAGATTGGGTATGAACGGAAATGGATGGGCGGGATCGATGGCAAGCGGAGTGAGCAGAGGGAAAATCTGACGCAGGAAATGGTCCTCGAGCCAGGCCCTCTCCTTCTTGCTCAGCTCGGGACCATCGACCAGCACGATGCCTTGCTGGGTCAGAGCCTGTCGCAAGGCCCGCCACCACGCCTGCTGATCGGAAGCCAGCGCCGACACCGCTTCCGCGATGCGCGCGAGCTGTTCGGCAGTCGTGAGACCATCGGGGCTTTTGGTGCTGACACCCGCGCGCAACTGGCCCTTGAGACCAGCCACGCGGACCATGAAGAACTCGTCGAGATTGTTTGCTGAAATCGAGAGGAATCGGACCCGTTCCAGGAGAGGGTCGGCCTCGTTTTCAGCTTCCTCCAGAACGCGCCGGTTGAACTGGAGCCAAGACAGCTCTCGATTGATGAAGCGCTCCGGGCTTGCCAGCAAATCCGCCTCGGGCACGCCGGCGGAACGTGCGTCCCAGCTTGCCTCAGTTGTGGTTTCGTCTTTTTCAGCAATGGCTTGGCTTCGTTCAGCCATGACCGGAACATGCCTTTGATGCGGGCGACAGAATGGGCGTCAGGTGTGACAGCCCGATGATAATATAGTGCACCGCACGATATGTCGCTGGTGTGAATTTCCCGTCAAGCTGACGGGGAACCCAGCACTTCTACCGCCAAGGCCCTGGTTAACGGGCGCTTGCGCCGCATCGCCTCTTCGTCCAGCCGCGCCACGATGGCCCGCACCGCTGCGAACGAGCGCTCAATTCGCCGCGAGAGATAAACGATCAAGCTTTCGTCAACCGCGATCTGCCGGTCTGTGAATGACTTCACCAGGACGGCGCGCAAGAGAACATCGTCCGGTGCGGACAATGCAACCTGCGGGATTGCCATAACGCGCGAAGCAAGATCAGGAATGGCGAATGTCCATCCCGCGGAGGCGGTGCGCGCGCTCATGAGCACGAATGCATCCTCTTCGCGCGCGAGATTGAGGAGATGAAAGAGCGCGCGTTCGTCGAAATCTTGCGGGACCAGATCTTCAATCACCAAGGCCCCGGTGGCGAGCGCGCTCGGCACGGTGAGCCGATCAAGCACCCGTGCCGCAATCGTCCGAGCTCCCGCGATGTTTGCCCAGATGGCGGCGAGGTGGCTCTTCCCGCATCCTTCCGGACCGGTAAGAACGACAATGTTGCCGGGCCAGTGCGGCCAAGCCTCAATCAGCGCAAGCGCCGCCGCATTGCACGCTCCGCTCAAGAAATCCTCGCGCGCAAAGCTTTCGGAATGCTCGAGGGCAAGCGCAAGCTGCCGCGGGGCGCTGCACATCAGACCGGCTCTTCTCCCTTATAGTAGGGGCTTGCGAGATACTGGCGCAGTCCGAAGCGAAACAACACCGCGATGGCCGCTGCGAGCGGCACCGCCACGAGCAGGCCGACAAAACCGAAGAGATACCCGAACGCGAACATGGCGAATATGACCCAGACCGGGTGCAGCCCGACGCGCTCGCCGACAAATTTTGGCGAGACGATGTTGCCCTCGACGAACTGTCCGACCAGGAAGATCGCGATCACCGCCACGATCCATTTCCAGTCGGGCCAGAACTGCGCGATCGCGACGCCGGTTCCGACCAAGAGACCCGATAGCGACCCGATATAGGGCACGAAGGTGACGAGCCCAGCCAGCACTCCAATGAGCAGTCCGAAATTAAGGCCGACCAAGGTCAGAGCGATCGCATAATAAAGGCCGATAAAGAAGCACACGCCGAGTTGGCCGCGCAGAAAGCCGGACATCGCGAGGTCGATCTCGCGAGCGATTTCGCGCACAGTCTCGCGGCGGTGCGGCGGCACCCAGCTGTCGAGGATGTCCAGCATGCCGTGCCAATCGCAGATCAAATAAAAGGTTACGACCGGCATGATGATGAGGATGGAAGCAAAGGAAACGAGCGCCTTCCCTCCGGCCCAGAGCGAGGCTGCAAAGGTCGTCAGCCAGCCCGACGCGTAGCGCATGAAGTCGGACATGGATGTCGCGGAATTGTCAGTTGCGAGCCAGTGCAGCCATGGCCGATCGGGATCGGCGATCAGTTCACGAATGCGCGTGACGTAACCCGGAATATTGGAAGCCAAAGCCAGGCTTTGCTGCACGGCGAGAGGCAAAACAATGAGCGCGACTGCGAGAAGCACAAGCACGACGGTCGCAACGATCAGCAGGGCAGCAATGGTGCGGTTCAATCCGAGCCGTTCCAGCCGGTCGGCAAGCGGCGCTTGCACATAAGCGAGGGCAAGGCCGGCAACAAACGGCAACAAAACCTCCCGCAGCAGCCATAGCAAGGCGCACAAAACAAGGAACGTAAGCAGCCAGAACGTCAAATGCCTGCCGTATCTCATCGCAAGTTGATCCCAGCGAGATTCAAGGGGTGCTGCTGCAGCAATGGGTTCAGCCGTCCGAGTCGGTAGTGTTTATGTGGCGCACCCATTCGGCGAGATAGAAGATGACCGAAAGCAACGTCAATACAGCGACCAAGCCGATGAGCGCCCCCACTGCGATCCGGGCATTGAAGTGAAAGCCAAGGGCGGCCAAAACGACGCAGGCGAGCGCGATCTGTGCAACGGTGTTCAGCTTGGAGACGAGCAGCGGCTTGAGCGGCAACGGCTTG
>Ga0209331_1000287_pt1 | contig 18565 bp, 18 predicted proteins | sample JacPinW_OM3H0_M3_FD_187971 | JGI IMG/M metagenome (GOLD analysis project Ga0209331, IMG submission 187971) | Forest soil microbial communities from Algoma, Ontario, Canada - Jack Pine, Ontario site 1_JW_OM3H0_M3 (SPAdes) (version 2) | ecosystem: Environmental > Terrestrial > Soil > Boreal...
CAAAACGGCCCATCAACATTTCAAAGCACGCGGCAAATGGCAAGGCGCCACCGAATGCGAAGCGGCTGATGGGAAATACAAATAAGGTATCGACATTGAGTGTGGTTCGGTAGGTTTTCCGGCCCATGCGAGCTGAAATTAAGGAAAAGCGCGATGCTCTTGCCGCTCTCTGCCGCCAGTACGGCGTAGCGCGCCCGGAGGTGTTCGGCTCGGCTGCGCGCAATACCGAATTCGTTCCCGGCCGCAGCGATGTCGATTTCCTCGTTACTTTCACGCCTGACTCCCGCAACGATCTGGCCGCCTTTGCCGATCTGAAAGACGCGTTGGAGAAGCTTCTCGGGCGCTCGGTCGACCTTGTCGAGCGCGAGGCAGTTGAGGCGAGCCGGAATTTCATTCGCCGACAGGCGATCTTGAGAGAGGCCGAAACCGTGTATGGCTGAATTGCCGGAACGAGACGCGGCGCTTCTCCTCGATATGCTGTTCGCCGCGCCTGACGCGCAGGCCTTTGTCGAAGGGCTCGATGAAACCGGCTTCCTGGCGAGTCCACTGCACCAGAACGCGACAATCCGGTCACTCGAGGTGATCGGTGAGGCCGCGGGCAAGGTCTCGGTCGCCACACGGACCGCCCATCCCGAAATCCCGTGGCGCGAGATAACGGGCATGCGACACCGTCTTATCCACGGCTATGCAGAAGTCCGTCTCGATCTTGTGTGGCTCGTGCTCGGTGACCATCTGGGTCCGCTGATCGCTGGAGGGGCTCCTCCCCGGCCAGAGCAGGGACCCCCAATAAATCGGACTCAAATTTTCAAACCGATCACCTCGCTGGCCGGACGTATCGCGCTCCGGGCCGCTGTTCTGGGACCGCCACAAGCTTCGAGCGGGAAAGCGCCAGAGCTTTGTGCGATCCCGGTTCTGCAGCACATCATGAGCAGCGCAGTCACGGTGCGCGCAGACGAAATAGACCGCACATGCGCTGCTCATGCTGTACTATGCTTGCAGCTCGCCGTCCCACATGGCAAGCCAGCAGACGCTATCCGATGACGACTTCTTTGAAGCGTCGCAAGGTCTCGATGTGATCATCCACGTTCGTCATGCGGTACATGGGGTACAGCATCACCATGCCGGCGCCGAGCCGACGCCAGCCGTCGGCCGCGGCCGCCCAGCCCTGCGGGTCCGCGCTGTGCATGCGCAGCCAGGCCTCGATGCCGAATTTGTCCGGGTCGCGTCCGAACGACTTGAGCTCATTCCGCAAGACCCCAAGCTTCTGCTCGGCCTGCGTATCCGGGGCCAGGATGGGCATCCAGCCGTCGCCGAGCCGGGCGGCACGCCTGATCACGGCGTCCGATGAACCTCCAAACCAGATCGGTATCGGACGTTGCACCGGCGGCGGCACGATGCTGACGTCCTGAAGGTTGTGAAATCGCCCAGTGAAGCTCACGAGGTCTCCCGACCAGAGACGACGGAGCACTTCAACCTGCTCGGCCTGGCGCGCTCCGCGCGTCTTCCAATCGGCACCGAGCGCCTCATATTCGACCTGGTTCCATCCCACGCCGACGCCAAGCCTCAGGCGGCCGCCGCTGAGGATATCCACCTCCGCCGCCTGCTTGGCGATGACGCCGGTCTGGCGTTGCGGCGCGATCAGGATGCCCGTCGAGAGCCCGATCGTTTTGGTGATCGCGGCCAAAAAGCCGAGCGTGACGAACGTCTCGTGGAAGCTAGCCTTTTCATCGTAAAGCGGCACCCAGCCATCCCGACCCTTTGCGCCGAAGACGTGATCGGGGACTTCGATATACGCGTATCCGAGATCCTCCGCTGCCTGTGCCCAATCGCGGATCTTCGCAGGGTCCGTCCCGATATCCAGCGAGGGGAAGAATGCATTGGGCTTCATGGCAGCATTTCGAACAGCCGGCCGTAGCCGGACACGCGATTGCGCGCTCCGGCCAATCGCAGCGCCTGCCACATCGTGGCCGAGGCAGCGGAGATCACCGGCTTGCCCAGCTCTCGCTCGAGGGTATCGAGGATGGAGATCGTCGGCATGCCGAGTCCGCTGAGAAAGACCGCCTGCGCGTTCTGCGTGTCGACGGCGCGGCCGAGCTGAAGGGCCCGCTCCGGGGTCTCGTCATAGATATTCGTCACATTCTCGAGCCGGCCGTGGCTCACCACTTCCACGCCGTGCTCCTCCAACAGCGCCTTGCCCCTGAGCGTCGTCTCCTCGCTGTAGGGGGTGCCGAGCGCGATACGCGTCGCGCCGAGCACGTCGAGGGCGGCAAGCACGCTGCCGAAAGCCGTTGCCACCGGTGTCCCGCATTGATCTCGCAGACGTTCTAACAGTTGGGCCTCGGCGTGCCGGCCCAGCGTATAGCTGGTCGCGGTGTGGGCGAGCATGATCACGTCCGGCTTGACCATGGCGAGCAGCTCTGCGCTTTCGCCGATGTGCGCGATCTGGGTGCGGTTGCGCTCGTCCTGCCCCTCGAGCGTCCCGGTCGGTCCATGCGCGACCATTCGCGAGAAATGAACCGAAACGCCTTTCGGCGTCATCGCCATCATTTCCGGCTCAACCGTCGGATTTCCCGGCGGAATGAGGAAGCCGAGCCGCGCGCCCCTTGCCATGATGACCATTCGGCAGGAAAGGTCAGCTCTTCTTGGCAACCATCGGACAGCCGCCTTCGGCCAGCGGCCGAAAGGCCTGCTCGCCAGATACCGTATTGAGAAGCTTGTAGTAGTCGTAGGGATATTTCGACTCTTCCGGCGATTTGACCTGGAACAGATACATGCTGCGGATCACGCGGCCATCCTCGCGCACGCTGCCGCCTTTGGTGAAGAAGTCATTCACTGGTAGTTCTTTCATCTTGCGAACGACGGCCTGTGCTTCGTCCGTTCCCGCCTCCTTGATGGCCTTCAGGTAATGCAAGGTGGCGCCGTAGGCGCCGGCATTCGCCATAGTGGGGATCTTTTTGCTCCGCTCCATGAAACGTCTGGTCCAAGCCCGGGTTTCGTCTGTGAGGTCCCAGTAAAAGGCGGAAGCAAGGATAAGACCCTTGGCATACTGCAGCCCCATCCCGTGCACATCTGAAATGTAGGTCAGCAGGCCGATCATTTTCTGCCCGCCGCGAATAATGCCGAACTCGTTCGCCTGCTTGATCGAATTGATCGTGTCGCCGCCGGCGTTTGCAAGCCCGATCACCTTGGCTTTCGAAGTCTGTGCCTGGAAAAGGAACGAGGAAAGATCCGCAGTGTCCTGCGGATGTCGGACGGCGCCCACCACCGTGCCGCCATTCGCCTTGACAATCGCGGCTGTGTCCCGCTCCAGGGCATGACCGAACGCATAGTCAGCGGTGATGAAGAACCAGCTGTCGCCGCCCTGCTGGATCATCGCCTTGCCGGCCGTCTCGGCGAGAGCGTAGGTATCATAGGTCCAGTGCACGCTGGTCGGAGAGCACGATTTGCCGGTCAAATCGGAGGATCCGGAGGACGAAATGAGAAGAACGCGATTTCTTTCCTTGGCAATCTGCTGAACCGCAAAGGCAATCGACGAGACGGGAACGTCGACGATGGCATCGACGCCTTGCTGATCGATCCATTGGCGCGCGATATTCGAGCCGATATCCGGCTTGTTCTGATGATCAGCCGAAACGACCTCGATCTTCTTGCCGAGTACCGTGCCGCCGAAGTCTTCCGCGGCCATCTGGGTCGCGACCACCGAGCCTATTCCGCTGAGATCCGAATACAGGCCTGACATGTCGGCGAGGACGCCGAGTTTTACCGTGTCGTCGGAAATCTGCGCATGAGCGCAGGGCACAGCCAGCCAAAGAGCGGCGGCAGCCGAGGTAGCGAAGCCGAGATTACGCAAGGTCATGCTCGTTCTCCTCCCATGAGCGCTGATTTTTCGTTTCCTTATCGTGGGTATCCTGTTGGTTTCTCGAGCTCCAAACAAGGTCTCGCAAAGAGACGCAGAGTCTTGCGCAGGGCGCCGATCCGGGTCCCACCGCGCGACGGCGCTCATGCCGCATGGGCGGTCAGGCCCGCGCGCAAGCCAGCCTGCCGCATCAAGGGAAGAACGCGCTGACCGAAATATTCGAGATCGGGCAGAAAGTCGTAGAAGTTCACCTGCACTCCGTCACAGCCCGCCTGCTTGAGCCGGATAAACCAATCGACTATCTGTTCCGGTGTTCCAACAAGATGCACGTTTCCCCCGATCACCCATTGCTCCCGGGTCGCCTGCTTCCACGAGGCCTGGTCGCCGCCGACGAAGGTCTTGTAGAAATTGTCGGCGGCTACCGGATCCTGGTTGTCGAGAATAGCCTTGTGCTGGGTCCATGCCTCTTTTTCCGTGTCACGACAGATGACGTGGGGATTGATGATCGTACGCACCGTGCGGCCAAGCTGCCTGGCGCCGTCCTTGATCTTCGCGTTATGCGGAGGCAGGGCCTCGCAAGCCTTTTGCGGATCGGCGCCTACGGGGCTGGTCACAAAGATCAGGTCGGAATGACGAACCGCATAGGCCAGCCCTGCACCAGACGAGGCCGCATTCACGAGAATACAGCGGCCGTTGATCGGTTTGGGAGAAACATAGGCGTTCTTCATCTTCCAGAAACGTCCGTCGAGACTGATCTCGTCGTCTTCCAGCCAAAGTCTCTCCAACACCGTCGTGAACTCGTCGGCCATCTCATAACGAAAGTCGTGCTCCATCGGCTCGAGACCAAACATCTCGAACTCGCTTCTCTTGTAGCCGGTGACGACATTGAGTCCCCAGCGTCCGCCGCTCATATTGTCAATAGTCGCTCCGAATTTCGCGAGATGCAGCGGATGCCAGCCATAGAGAACGTGCACCGTTGAAATCAGGATTATGCGCTTGGTGAGCGCAGCAAGCCCAGCCGTCACCAGAAGCGGGTCGGTGGATTTGTCGCGAAATTGCATCTTGCCGCCGTAGCCGCCTTTGCCCAGCCACTGCGCCAGCCCGAAAACCAGATCGAATCCGAGCTGCTCGGCCCGCACCGCACAGCGCGCGTTGTAATCGAACGTCCAGGAGGTGCCGCGCGGCGCCGTGGATGGACTCCACGCGCCGGATTGAATCGGCAGGAACAATCCCAGGATCAGCGAGTTCTGCGCGGCGTGCTCGAGAGGCGCAAGGTATATCTCCTTGGACATTGCGTTTCCCCTGTTCTCCCCCTCAATTTCGCATATTCGGCAAAGGATAAATTGCTGCAAGCCGGCTCTTTTCGGCAAGCTCGACGATCCGTCTTCGATGAGGATAATTTTCCGCACCAGCAGTTACAAGGAGCGCATCCGCACCAGCCCTGGCTTTGTTCGACAAGATTGTGCGCGGGGCGAAGCCGGGCCACGTCCCGGTCGAACAGCCGGCCAAGTTTGATCTCGTTATCAATCTGACGACCGCCAAGGCGCTCGGCCTCAACATCCCTGAGTCGTTCCTTTTGCGTGCCGACAAGGTCATAGAATAGCGATGTGTGATCGTTCTGTTTGCGTCGTAGTACATTGAGCTCGCGTCGAAGAACACGGATTTCGGCTTCCAACGCAGCTCGCGACTCAATCAGCTGTTTTTAGGTTACCGTTTGGGGTTTGCGATAGTGAGCAAACCGGGCAGCCGGATGCAGGCGCGCGGATCAGGACTTCGGCGGGCTGCCTCTCGAATGTTTGCCGCGTCGCGCCGCGACGATCTCCGCCAGGATCGAGATCGCAATCTCTTCGGGCGTGATGGCGCCGAGATCGAGGCCCGCCGGTGCCCTGAGTTTCGCCAGGCGTTCGGGCGCGACGCCGCGTTCAGCGAGCGTCGTCTTGAGCATTTGGGCCTTCCTGCGGCTGCCGACGAAAGCAACGTAATCGACATCGACAGCAAGTGCCGCCAGCAAGGCGGCTTCATCGCCGCGCCCTTGCGTTGATACGACGACATACCGGGCGCCAGGATCGGCAACCGGCAGCGCATAGCCCTCGATGCGTCGATCAACCTCTTCGAACGAGGATTGCTCGGCGGCCGGCGCGCAGACGGTGACGCCGAACCCGCTCCGGCCGGCAAGATCGGCGACGGCGACGGCGACCGGGCTCCACCCGCAGACGACGACATGTGGTCGCGGCAAGACCGGCTCCACGAAGATGTCCATCGTGCCCTGACTCGGGCACATGTTCTTGGCAAACCTCACCCCGCCGCGCTCCTCGCCAGCCTTGAGCCCCTGCTCGTCCAACGCATCGGGCGGTTGCACGGAAACAAGACGCGATTGACCATCGGCGAGCGCATCCTTGGCGGCTTTGAGAACCGCCGCGCGGGCACAGCCGCCGCCGATCCAGCCCTCGCAAATCGTGCCGTCCGGCAGGATCACCGCCTTGGCGCCGGCCTTGGCTGCGGTCGCCGCCACGGTACGCACGACGGTGGCGAGCGCGTACGGTTCGCCCGTCGCTTTGCGGGCCGAGATGATGCCGAGAATATCCGATGGAGGCTTCATGGCGTCATATCCTTGAGAGATAGGGCTCAAGGGCCGCAAGGCTTTCGAGATTGTGCGCAGGAGCTAAAAGATCGACATAAGGCAGCGCCGCCTGCATGCCGCGCGCCAGCGGGCTGTAGTCGCGCCAGCCGATCAGCGGATTGAGCCAAATGATCCGCTGGCAGCGGCGACGCAGGCGCCGCATCTCCTCGCCGAGCTGCTCGGCCGCGCCGGTGTCGTAGCCGTCCGACACGATCATCACCGCCGTGCGCGAATTGATCACGCGCCGCGCATGCCAGCGATTAAAGGTGGAGAGGCTCTCGCCGATGCGTGTGCCCCCGCCGATTCCCTGCGCCATCAGGGAGAGCCGGTCGACGGCGCGCGTAACGTCGCGATCGCGCAGCGAAGCCGACACATGCGCAAGCCGCGTGTGGAAGACGAAGGCTTCGGCCTCCCGGAAGGCGTCGAGGACGCCGTGCAGGAAGCGGACGAAGAACGCGGTGTAGAGGCTCATGGAGCCGGAGGCATCGAGCAGGACGACGAGCCGCAGTGGCTTGATCTTGCGGTGGCGCCAGGCCAGATCCACCGGCGTTCCGCCGTGCGACACACTGCGATGGATGGTGCGGCGCAGGTCGAGGCGCCGCCCACTCCGGCGCACGCGCTCGCGCCGGACCAGCCGCGCGCGCATGACGCGGGCAAGGCGTCCGGCCAGCGCCTGAACCTGCGCGATGTCGGCGGGATCGACGATGTGGCGCATGTCGGCGCTAGCCAGGTTTTCGAACCGCGACGCGCCTTCGCGCCTGCCGCGACCGTCTCCGGTGCTGTCTCCGTCACCGACGCTGCGCCGGTCCACGTGATCCGGAAGTTTCAGCGTTCCAGACGATAGACTCGCGTCGGCGAGACGCCGCACCGATGCGCGACTTTCCGCTGCGGAGCCCGACAGCGTCCTTGCCTGACGCAGACCGCGTCCCAGCCAGAAGGCGTCGAAAATTGCGTCGAAGCGCTCCCAATCGGAATGCGTTGCGCAAAACAGCGAGCGCAACGCCGGCTTCAGCGACGATGACCGCCCCGCCAAGGGAAGCGTGAGGATCGCAAGCGCATCGCCGGTCTCCGCCAGACCAACCTTGAAGCCCTGGTCCCGCAGCGTGCGCGCGAAGCCAGCAAGCCGCTGACGCGTCGGCGCACCGATGCCCTCGCCGGTCTTGCTGATCGCCGCGAGTGCCATGGCTCTACACCTCGGCGCTTTCAGGCCACCTTGCCGAGCAGCCGGTCCGCCACCTCGCGCGTGAGGCGGCTGCGATCTTCGCGTGTCTTCAACAGGCACATCATCGTCTCGTGGACAGCCTCCGGCTCCTGCCGCAGATCGTGAACATCGAGCCCCGCAAGCGTCGCCGCCCAATCGAGCGTCTCGGCAACGCCGGGTACCTTTCGCAGGTCCTCCTTGCGCACCGCTGCAACCATATGGGCGATCTGCAACGCCAGCGCGGTGTCGATGCCGGGCGTGCGCGTCAGGATGATCTTCGCTTCGCGATCGACGTCGGGGAAATCGACATAATGGTAGAGGCAGCGCCGGCGCAGCGCGTCGGAAAGTTCGCGCGTCCCGTTCGACGTCAGCACCACGCGCGGAATCGAGGTCGCTTTGATGGTGCCCAGTTCAGGAATGCTGAGCTGAAAGTCCGACAGCAGTTCGAGCAGAAAAGCCTCGAACTCCTCGTCTGCCCGATCCACCTCGTCGACCAGAAGGACCGGCGGCTTCTTGCGGCGAATGGCCGCAAGCAGCGGCCGCTCCAGAAGATATCGCTCGGAGAATATGTGCTCTTCGATCGCATCGGCGCTTTCGCCAACGCCTTCCCGCGTCTTGATAGCCAGGAGCTGGCGCTGATAGTTCCACTCGTAAAGTGCGGCGTTCTGATCGAGGCCTTCATAGCATTGCAGGCGGATCAGCTGGGCCCCGTGCACCGCGGCGAGCGCTTTCGCCACTTCAGTCTTGCCGACGCCGGCCTCGCCTTCGAGCAGCAGCGGCCGCTTCAGGAAATCCATCAGCCACAGCGCCGTCGCAATGTCGCGATCGGCGACGTAGCCAACTGCGGCCAAGCGGTCGGAGATGGTTTTTCGATCGAGGGTCATCGGACGGACCTTCCTCCGTCGATAGAAATGACACGCCTCACCCATGCAAACCGAGCTTGTCCGCCGCCATCCAGGTGCGCCAATTGTCGTGTGGCATCGCGATGTGGGTCGACCCCAGGAACTTGAAGGCGTCGTTCACCGCGTTGGCGAAGCACGGCACGCCGCCGACATTCGGACTCTCACCCACCCCTTTCGCTCCGATCGGGTGATGCGGCGACGGTGTCGTCGTCCAGTCGGTCTCCCACTTCGGCGTCTCGACCGCCGTCGGCAGGAAATAATCCATGAACGACGCCGTGGTCACGTTGCCCTCATCGTCGTAATGGATCTCTTGACCCATGGCGATGCCGAAGGCCTCGGTCAGACCGCCGTGGATCTGGCCTTCAATGATCATCGGATTGATACGCGTCCCGCAGTCATCCAGCGCATAGAACCGCCGGACCTTGGTCACGCCGGTATCGACGTCCACATCGACCACGCAGATATAGGCGCCGAACGGATAGGTCATGTTCGGCGGATCGTAGTAGCTGACAGCTTCCAGTCCCGGTTCCATGCCGGGCGGCACGCTGTTGTACGCGGCCCAAGCGAGCTCCGTCATGGTCTTGAAGCGTTCGGGGTTGCCCCTCACGCGGAAACGGTCGACGTCCCATTCGAGGTCGTCGTCGTGCACCTCGAGCAGGTGCGCGGCGATCATCTGCGCCTTGGCCTTGATCTTGCGCGCGGCCATGGCGGTCGCAGCACCGGAGACCGGCGTCGACCGCGAGCCATAGGTGCCGAGACCGTAAGGCGCCGTATCGGTGTTGCCTTCCTCGACGGTGATGTTGTCGGCCGGCAGACCAATTTCGCTGGCGATGATCTGGGCATAGGTGGTTTCGTGGCCCTGCCCCTGCGATTTGGTGCCGAGCCTGGCGATGGCCGTGCCGGTCGGGTGGATGCGGATCTCAGCGGAATCGAACATGGCGATGCCGAGGATGTCGCAATTGCGCGAGGGCCCGGCGCCGACGATCTCGGTGAAGAACGCAACGCCGATGCCCATGAGTTCGCGCGTCTCGCCGCGCCTGAAGGCTTCCTGCTTGGCTTTCTGCTCGGCGCGCAGCTTGGCATAGCCGACCGTATCCATCGCCTTCTTCAGAGCGACGTGATAGTCCCCGGAATCATATTCCCAGCCCAACGCCGAGGTGTAGGGGAACTGCTCGCGCCGGATCAGATTCTTCATCCGGAACTCCGCCGGGTCCAGCCCGAGCTTCAGCGCCATGATGTCCATGACGCGCTCGATGCAATAAGCCGCCTCAGTGACGCGGAACGAGCACCGATAGGCTACGCCGCCCGGCGCTTTGTTGGAATACACACCATCAACGCTGACATGCGCGACTGGAAAGTCATAAGACCCAGTCACGATGTTGAAGAAGCCAGCCGGCCATTTGCTTGGGTCGGCGCAAGCATCGAAGGCGCCGTGATCGGCCAGTGTGTGGACGCGCAAGCCTGTGACCCTGCCGTCCTTGGTCGCTGCTATCTCCGCAGTCATGTGGTAGTCGCGCGCAAACGCCGTCGTCGACAGGTTCTCGATGCGATCCTCGACCCATTTCACCGGCCGTCCGGTCACGATCGACGCGACAATTGCGCAGATATAGCCGGGATAGGCGCCGACCTTGTTGCCGAAGCCGCCGCCGATATCGGGCGCGATGACGTGGATCTTGTGCTCAGGGATTTTCGAGATCAGCGAGGCAACGGTGCGGATCACGTGCGGGGCCTGGAACGTGCCCCAGATCGTCAGTTCGCCCTTGATCTTGTCGAACGAAGCAACGCACTGGCAGGTCTCGAGCGGACAGGGATGCACCCGCTGATAGGAGATCACCTCTTTGACCGTCACCTCTGCCTTGCGGAAAGCGGCGTCCGTGCCGTCCTTATCGCCCATCTCCCACGCGAAGATGTGATTGTAGTGCTTGCGGCTGCCGTGCGCGCCATCGGTCTTGTCCTTGATGTCCTCGCGCAAGACGGGCGCGTCCTTTGCCATCGCCTTGAACGGGTCAATGACGACAGGCAGCCCTTCGTATTCAACCTCGACCAGGTCCGTCGCATCGGCCGCGACATAGCGGTCTTCGGCGATGACGAAGGCGACCTCCTGGTTCTGGTACAGCACCTTCTCCTCGGCCAGCACGGCCGCGACGTCGCCGGCGAGCGTCGGCATGTAGTGCAGGCTCAGCGGCTTGAGGTCGGCCGCAGTCAGCACCGCGAGCACCCCCGGCACCGCTTTGGCTTTGGATGGGTCGATTTTCTTGATGCGGGCGTGGGCATGCGGCGAGCGGGTGAAATCGCCGTACAGCATGCCGGGCAGCTTCAGGTCGTCGACATAATTGCCCTTGCCCTGGATGAAGCGGATGTCCTCGACACGCTTCCGCTTGCAACCCATCCCCTGGAGTTTTTCGGCGCGCTCAGCGGAAGTGGGGGTCATGTCGTTCATTCTGCCGCCTCCTGCAACGGTACGCCGCCGAGCTTGGCGGCGGCGTATTGAATCGCTTTAACGATGTTCTGGTAACCGGTGCAGCGGCACAGGTTGCCCGAGATGCCGAATCGGATTTCCTCTTCGGTCGGCGATGGGTTCTCCTGCAGCAACCGGTAAGCGCGCATAATCATGCCGGGCGTGCAGAAGCCGCACTGCAGGCCGTGCATTTCACGAAAACCTTCCTGCAGCGCATGGAGCGTGCCGTCGGCATTGGCCATACCTTCGATGGTGCGGATGTCCGAGCCGGTGAGCTGCACTGCGAACACCGTGCAGGACTTCACGGACTTGCCGTCGAGATCGACGGTACAGGCCCCGCAATGCGTGGTGTCGCAGCCGATATGCGAGCCGGTGAGGTTCATTTGCTCGCGCAGAAAGTGGATCAGCAGCGTACGCGGCTCGACCAGCGCTTCTACCGGCTTGCCGTTCACGGTCAGAGCGATCTGGGATTTTGGCATGTGTATCTCCCGGTCAGGCGCGGGCGCGCTCTTTGGCAAGCGCAAGCGCTCGGGCGAGCATCACACCCGCCATCTTGGTGCGGTAAGCCGCCGGCCCGCGGCTGTCGGCGGCCGGCGACGTAATCGCCTCGGCGGCGTCGGCCGCCTTTTTCAAGGTGGCGGCGTCGAGCGTCGAGCCGGTGACGATCTTTCCGGCCTGCTCGGCCCACAGCGGCGTCTCCGCCACATTGGTCAAGCCGATCGAACAGCTTGCCACCTTGCCGCCGCTGATTGTCAGCACCACCGCCGCGGCGGCCGTCGCGTAATCACCGATTTTACGCTTGAGCTTCTGATAGGCGTAGCCGTGGCCCACGACTGGCACCGGGATGCGAACGGCCGTCACGATCTCGCCGGGCTCCAGCGACGTGAAGTAGGCGCCCTGGTAGAAATCGCGCGCCGCAATGCGGCGCTCGCCGGCCTTCCCGACCACGGTATAGCTCGCGCCCAGGCATATCATCACGGCCGGCATGTCGTTGCCGGGATCGCCGTTGGCCACGTTGCCACCAATGGTGCCGAGGTAGCGCACCTGCGGGTCGGCGATCAGCAGTGACGTTTCACGCAAAATGGGGATTTTCTTGCCCAGCAGATCAGAGCCGATCAGCTCGTGCTGCGTTGTCGTCGCGCCGATGACGACATCGCGGCCGTCCTCGCGAATGCCCTTGAGGTCCACGATACCGCCGAGATCGACCAGATGTGCCGGGCTCGCGAGCCGCAGCTTCATCATGGGAATGAGGCTGTGCCCGCCGGCGATGGCGCGCGCGTCGTCGCCCAGACTGCCGAGCAGACCGACCGCTTCCTTGACGGATGTGGGGCGGTGATAGGCAAAAGACCCAGGTATCACGGCATCCTCCCGCGTGATCGGCGGCTGGGTCGCGATCCGGAGCTTTGCCCAGCGACACCGGCGCCGCTTAACGTTTAGCCGAGGAAGGGTGACGAAATGTGCGGCGCAGCAACAACATCCCATGCACGAGCCGAGCCAGATCTTCACCGATGGCGACCGCATTGCACGGACGGCGGCGGGGGCGCACGAATTGCGTCAGTCCCACTGACGCAAGAACTCCCGGGTACGACGCTTGTTTTGCTATGGCGGCAAACTGCATGGGATTTTGTTGCGACGCAAACGCCAACCGGGAAATGGCTGCCGTCTGGCTTTTTCCTCAGCCGAGCTTTACGCCGATCCGAGACTTCAACCAGCTGACCCGACTGCGGCTGATCGGAACCGCGTAGTGATCGGTGGCAGCCATCTCTACCATATCGCTGTCACCGGACCGCCTATAGCCGATGACACGCTCGATGTTGATGATGTGGCTGCGATGAATACGAGCGAAAAGGCTCTTGTCGAGCCGCGACTCGATCTCGCCGATGCCCAGCGGGCAAAACAGCTTGTCGGTCCCATTGAAGATATACGTGTAATGGGCATTGGCATGGATGGCGACGACGTCTTCGACGGCAATGAAGTGAGTGGCGCCATCGCGCTCGATCGGCAGGCGGCGCGCGATGCGCGGTGGCGGCGCGCCAGCGCCTCCAAGTGGCGCGTATGTACCGCGTCCCAACTCGGTTTCATTGCTCCCCAGGCCGGCGATTGCCGAGGCGGCCCGGGCATGTGCTTCCGCGAGTTCCGGAATTTCCGTCAGCATCGAAGCTTCGAGCGCACCTTGCATCAAAATTGATTGTTCTCTCGCGCGATCCGGCACCAGGAACAAAAGAAATATCCCGGACACGCAAAATGCGACGACGGCGACGACGATTGCAAGCAGGTCGGTCGAGAGCGCCGGGGCCCCAGATGGCGTTACCGGGCGTGGGAAAAGCGTCATGCCCGCCATGGCCGTATAGTGCATCCCCGAAACGGCAATTCCGAAGACGATCGCCGACAGGATCAGCGGCGGCCGCCCTCCCCTGCCTGTCGCCAGCCAAAGTGCCAATTCGGATGCCGCGATGGCGATGACCAAGCTCGCCGCGACATAGACCGGTGCATGCACCATATGGGCGCTCGCGTGCAGCGCGGTCATGCCGATGTAATGCATCGAAAAGATACCGCTCCCCATCAAAGCCGCGGACAAGGTCAAGCGAACCCATGTGAGAGGGCCGGCACTGATGGCAAACACCGCGGTGCCGACGACGATGACGCAAACCAGAAAGGACAGGAGCGTCGGGAACACCAGGTAATCGACAGAAAAAGGCAATCGGGTGGCCAGCATCCCGACGAAATGCATGGTCCATATCGCAACGGCCAAGGAGAAGGCAGCGCCCGCGAGCAGTAGCCTCCTTCGCGTTCCAACAGCGCCGCCAATCTGCACAGCCAGACTGAAACCCACATAGGCGCCCTGGATCGCCATCACGATCGAAAGCAAGACAAGCCAGGGCTCATATGCCACGAGCATTGCCGCGACCCTTTCCCGATCGGTGATTATCTTCTTATTGCGAATTTCCACAATCATAAGATGCGCTTGGCGTTCCGCCGAGACACATTTATGCGAGGCGGTCAGCACTTTCCGCCCCTGCTACCGGAATACTGCCTCGTCGCTGCACGTGCATCGCATGGATTTACTTTGTTTTGCGGCCTTGGGGGTGCCGCAGCCATTATTTGGCGATCCGCGAGAGTATCAGCCGCCCTTTCCCCAGCGAATGTCATAAGGCCGATCGAAGGCGACGACCATCAAACACGTGGACTTGCCTTGGCAGGAGAACTGATGCGGCATGTGGCTCGCCATCATGGCAAACCCGCCTGGCCCGAGCCGCGTGGGGGGATGATCAATCATCTCAGCGAGGACGGCACCGCTAATGACGATCAGCTGCTCTTCCGCAGTATGGGAATGCCATGGAACCACGCATCCGGAAGGCGCCTTCAAGATCCACGTCGAGTGACCCGCCGTCGGATCCCCGGCCTCGACTGCCGACGACAGACATTTCACATCGTTATCCGGCGAAAATTGAACGGACTGGAGGGGCTTCACGATCCCGGTTGCCGAGCGTTCGGCCAGCGTCGCCCCACTGGCGAAGACAGCGATGCATGCCATCAGTGTCCCAGCAAGCTGCTGTTTCATACCGCACCTGATCGACTTCAGGCTTCCAGATCGAGAACCCGTTCTGTGGCCGCGGCGAGATCCCGTCGGCGTACCTGTATCCTTCCGATGGACCCTACGCCGGCTCATCGATCATGCTCACATGGGCGGCGACGATCTGCCAGCGCCCATCAAGACGAACCCAGGTCTGCATCTGGCGGCCGACCTTTCCCGGCGCGCTGGCGCGGTAAAACAGCATGGAGGCAACCGCAAAATCCGATCCGAACGTCGTGATCACAGTGCGGGCAAGGCTCCGCTCCAGGCCGATCGGGGAGCGCGCCGTGCGAAAGGCCGCGATCGCATCGTAGCCGTACAGGTTCTCGGCGCCGCCATAGCGGATGGTCCGCACATCGGCGCGGAACATAGCGTTGAGAGCGGCAACGTCGTTGGTTCCCAGCGCCTGCTCGTAGCGCGCGAACGCCGCCTTCACTTCAGCGACAACGTCGGGCCGATCGATTTCCATGTCCTCGTCTTCTGCAAATCATAAGATTTCCCGGTCAGAGCACATCCGAACACGACAGCCGAGATAAGTAGATACGTGTACCTAAGTTGTTCGTTCGGAGCCGTCCCGGGCGGCTGCGCGAGGCTTAGGGCCGGTTGCCGCCCTCCATGAATATAGCTTTAATGGCGGTTGCTCAAAAAGCTCGACAACGTTGTTTCCTGCATTGGTAGGGATATAAATGACCGGTTGGACGGTCGAGCTTCTCGATCATGCAGTCGCCGCGGAACTTGACGCTTGGCCGATCGACTTGCGAGCGGCGCTGACGCGCATCATAGAGCGGATCAACAGCGTCGGACTTGAGCGGATGGGTGACCCGCATGTACGCCACATCGAGGGTAAATTGTGGGAAATGCGTCCATCTGGCCGACGCCTCGAAGGCGCGCCCTCTACGTCGCGGCTACTGGACGTCGGGTCGTCATTGTGCTCGCGTTTCTGAAAAAGACACGCAAGACGCCGGACCGTTTAATTCGGCTGGCGCTCGATCGGGCCCGGAGAATCGCGTGATGACTATCTCTTTCGAGACACTGCGCCGTCGTTGGATGAGGGACCCCAGGTTCCGTGCCGAATACGAGCGCATTGGGACAGACATGGAGCTCGCGTTCACGCTGACAGAAGCGCGCCGGAAGGCGGGTCTTACCCAAGCTGAGCTCGCAACCCGCATGGGAACATCGCAGGCCGCAGTGGCGCGCATCGAGAGCGGGCGCGGCACGCCCAAATGGTCCACCATCGAACGCTACGCTCGCGCTGTCGGCGCTCGACCGGTAGTACGGCTGCTCGAGGCAGCAGAGTGACGATTAGCAAGCCCGAGCGCCGGCCGCGGCGCGGCGGCAATTCCCATCTGCTCCAGGGTGCGCGCAACCCGCAGCGCGATGTCCTCGCGCCAGGGTGCGGCGATGATCTGCACCCCGATGGGCAAAGGCTCGAGCGGCACCGGGACGGCGACTACCGGCAGCCCAATGAATGAAATCGGCTGGGTGTAGACGCCGATATTGGCACGCAACGGGATCTCGATGCCACCGAAGCGAAACGTCGTCTGCCCGATGCGAGGCGCGGTGCACGGCGTGACCGGCGCCAGCACCACATCGACGCGCGCGAAGAGCTCGAGCACGCGGGTGCGATACCAGCGGCGGAATTTCTGTGCCTTGGCCACGAGCGGCGCCGGGATCATGGCGCCAGCGATGAGGCGATCGCGCACGGCGGGATCGAAGTCGCGCGGGCGTGTGCGCAGGCGGTCGAGGTGCAGCGCGGCGCCCTCGCTCGCGGTGATGACGTAGGCCGCCGAGCGCGCCCGCTCCGGTTCGGGAAGCTCGATCTCGGTCTCGGCGCCAAGCGCCGCGGCGACGCGCGCGAGCGCGGTCTGCGCCTGCGGATACGCACCGATGCGAAAATAGCCGCCGGCGACCGCAATCCCGAGTCCCGCGATGCCGCGATCAATCAGCGGCGTCACGGCTTCAATCGGACGGTCGGCGCAGACCGGATCATCGGGGTCGTGGCCCTGCATCGCGTCGTAGGCGAGCGCGAGATCGCGGGTCGAGCGCGCCATGGGTCCGACGTGATCGAGGCTCGCAACAAAAGGGAACGAGCGAGCACGGGAGAGGCGGCCATAGGTCGGCTTGAGACCGAAGATGCCGCAGAATGAGGCGGGCACCCGGATCGAGCCGTTGGTGTCGGAGCCGAGCGCGAGCGGCACAAGGGAGCCGGCCACGGCGGCTCCCGAGCCGCTTGAGGATCCTCCGCTCATCCGCCTCACATCATGCGGGTTGCGGCAGGCCCCGTCGTGCACGTTCTCGCCGGTGAAGTCATAGGCGTATTCGCCCATGTTCAACGCGCCGACCAGCACGGCACCCGCCGCTTCCAGGCGCGAGATCAAGGCGGCATCGCGCGTTGCCGGCGCGCGGTCGCGATTGATCTTGGAGCCGGCGCGCGTCGGCAGCCCGGCGATGTCGAACAAATTCTTGACCGCGAACGGGACGCCGGCGAGCGGCAAAGCCGCCCGTGCGTTCGCAGGTGCCTTGTCGATTGCTGCGGCCTTGGCAACGGCGCGCTCGCCGAGCACCGCGGTGAATGCGTTCAGCGCCGGATTGCGTTGGCCGATCCTGACCAAGGCTGCGGTGACGACATCGCTTGCGCTCGCGCGGCCTTCGCGGACGGCAGCCGCAATCTCGCTCGCCTGCGCCCAGGCGGTTTCCATTTCTGCGGGCCTAGGCGGCGAAGACTGGTGCCGGCTCGGCCTCATCCGGCAGCGGGAAGTCCATGAAGGAAGCGGCAAGCCGCAGCGTGATGGCGAAGTTCGCCTCGATCGCCGGTTTCCAGGCCGGCTCAATCACGAGACCAAGCACATGCGCCGCCGCCTCGATGAAATCGCGCTCCTCTAGTTCGGGCGGCGCCAGATCCGGCAGCGCTTTCGGCGCTGCTTTTGCTGCGCTGCGCGCACGCGCTGCGGAAGGCTTGCGCTTTCCAGCTTGGGTCTTGGTGCGACGCGTCTTCATGCGAGTGTGGACGTGTAGGGTGCGCAAAGGCGCGCGTCCAGTGACATGCGTTCGCGTCCGACAATTCGCGCGCGCCGTGCGCACGCGGTCGGGCCGTTCGCACCCGCTGTCGGTGATTACTGGATTCCGGGCTCCCTCGCTACGCTCGGGCCCCAGAATGACGAATCAATCTCAGAGTCACAACACTACACCCGCTGCTCAAAGCTCGGGTTGGGAATGGCAGCGAGCAGGTCGCGCGTATATTGCGCCTGCGGCGCGAACAACACCTGCTCGGTCGGACCCTGCTCCACGATGCGCCCCGCCTGCATGACGATGACGCGGTCGCAGAGAAGGCGCACCACATTGAGGTCATGGGACACGAACAGGTAGCTCATGCCGAGCGAGTCCTTGAGGTCCTGGAGCAAATTGAGGACGACCGCCTGCACCGACACATCGAGGGCGGCCGTGGGCTCGTCCAGAATGACGAGGTCGGGATTGAGCGCAATCGCCCGCGCAATGCCGACACGCGCCTTCTGTCCGCCCGAGAGCTGATGGGGGAAGCGGTCGAGCAGATCGAGCGGCAGGCCGACCTGGCGGGCAAGCTGCTCGCAGCGCGCGCGCACGGCGCCGCGCCCCTTCACGTCGCCAAGGCGCAGGATCGGATCGGCAATCGCGCGCGCCGCGGTGAAGCGCGGATTGAGGCTGTCGGTCGGGTCCTGAAACACCATCTGGATGCGCTTGCGCAACGGCAGCCGGGCAAACTGTTTGGGCGGGATCTCGCCGATGTCTTCCCCGCCGAACATGATGACGCCATCGGTCTTCTCGACGAGACGCATCACCATGGATGACGTGGTCGATTTCCCGCAGCCGGATTCGCCAACGAGCCCCACGCTCTCGCCCCGGTTCACGGCGAAGCTGATGCCGTCGACGGCGCGAAAGATGTCGGGCTCGGGCGCGGGCGTACGCGCAAGCACCTTT
>Ga0209331_1000288_pt1 | contig 18542 bp, 15 predicted proteins | sample JacPinW_OM3H0_M3_FD_187971 | JGI IMG/M metagenome (GOLD analysis project Ga0209331, IMG submission 187971) | Forest soil microbial communities from Algoma, Ontario, Canada - Jack Pine, Ontario site 1_JW_OM3H0_M3 (SPAdes) (version 2) | ecosystem: Environmental > Terrestrial > Soil > Boreal...
CAAGCTGATCGAGCACGATGCCCGCTATGAGCGCGCGCAGGAGCATCTCCAGGTCGTGCGGGCGTTGTGGGACAGCGTCGAGCCCGACGCGATCGTGCTCGATCGCGAGAGCGGCGTATTTGCCGATCCGCAGAAGGTGCACGTGCTGGACTTCCGCGGCCGCTATTACAACGTGCGCGGACCTTTGCCGGCGCTGCCGTCCCCCCAGGGCCGCCCCGTGGTCATCCAGGCCGGGCAGTCGGGTCCGGGCATGGAGCTCGCCGCGACCTACGCCGACCTGCAATTCTCCACCCGCCGCACGCTGCCCAGCATGAAAGAGCACCGCGCCGCGCTCGATGCGAAGCTGGCGCAGGCCGGGCGCACACCGCGCGATTGCGGCATCCTCTGGTCGGTGCGGGTGCAGGTTGCGGAATCGGCGGCCGCCGCGCGGGAGAAGGAGCGCGCCTACCTCGACGCGATCCCGCCGGAAGCGGGACTGATCGAGCTCTCCTCCATGTACGGGCTCGACTTCTCGCTCCTGCGCCGCGACATGCGGCTGATCGACGTGGCCGACGAGGTCAAGGCGCAGAACGTGCACTGGGGGAGCTTCGAGGAGATCCTGAAAACTAGCGATCCCGAGCTGACCGTCGAGCAGCTCGGCAGAAAATTCATGACCGAGCGCATCCTGGTCGCCGGCGGCACGCCCGAGATGATCGCTGACCAGCTGGAGGAGTGGCACCGCGAGACCGGGGCCAATGGCGGCTTCATGCTGGGGCGGGGCTTCTCCGCGCCCGGAAACCTGCGGGAGTTCGTCGATCTGGTCGTGCCTGAGCTTCAGCGCCGCGGCCTCGGCCGGCGGCAGTATCTCGGCCCCACGCTGCGCGACAACCTGCTGCACTGAGCTCGGCGCCTCCCGCCTCAAAACCTTCGTAGGGGCGACGCATGCGTCGCCCTGGTTGCGTCGTCCTGCCAGCGGGAATGCGCAGAGGGGCGAGGCATACCTCGCCCCTACGGATCGGGTACCTTTTGTAGAGGCGGATTGAAAATCCCCCAGGCCGGATTGCGCCTGCGCAAAATCCAAACAGACCGCAGAGCGCCGCATCAGATGCCGAGGAAGGTCGACTTGATCTCTTCGTTGCCGGCGAGCTCCTGCGGCGGCGCGGAGTAGACCACCCGCCCCTTGCTCATCACGTGCACATAATCCACAAGCTTTAGCGCGAGATGCGCGTTCTGCTCCACGAGCAGAATGGAAAGACCCTGCTGCTTGAGCTTTGCGATCGCCTCCCACAGCCCTTGAATGATGATGGGAGCAAGCCCCTCGGAAGGCTCGTCCATGATCAGACAATCGGGGTTAGTCATGAGCGCGCGGCCGATCGCGAGCATCTGCTGCTCGCCGCCTGAGAGCGTCCTGGCGCGCTGGCTGCGCCTTTCCTCCAGGCGTGGAAACAGCCCATAGACACGGCGCAGGTTCCAACCGTGGCGCTCGACACTGCGCTCGGCCACCTCCAAATTCTCCTGCACGCTAAGGGTGGGAAACACGCGACGGCCTTGGGGAACCAGTCCCATGCCGCTGCGCACGGTTTCGAACGACGCAATGCGGGTGATATCGACGCCCTTGAAGATGATCTTGCCGCGCCGCGGCGGATTGAAGCCGACGATCGAGTTGACGAGCGTGCTCTTGCCCACGCCGTTGCGCCCAAGCACCCCCAGGATCTGCCCCTGCTCGACATCGAGGTGCACGCCGTGGAGCACGTAGGCGTCCCCGTAATAGGTGTGAATGTCCTCTACCTGCAAAATCGGCATGCATCATCCCGAGCCAAGATAGATTTCCTGGACCCTCTTGCTGGCATGGATTTGCGCCGCCGTCCCGGTCTCCAGAACCTGTCCGAAATGCAGCACCGAAATCTCGTCGGCCACATCGAACACAACATCCATGTCATGCTCGATCAGGAGAATTGCGAGATCGGGATCAAGCCCGCGCAGAAAATTCGACATCTCGGTCGACTCGCCCGAGGACAGCCCCGCGGCCGGCTCGTCCAGCAGCAGGATTTTCGGGTCGCTGGCGAGACCCAGAACGATCTCGAGCTGGCGTTGCTCGCCATGCGAAAGAAAACGAACCGGAATATCCTTGCGCTCGAGAAATCCGGATCGCGCGAGCAGCGCATGCGCCTTCGCGTACATCTCGCTATACGAGGACAGCAATCGCCACATTACGAATTTCGCTCTGCGCAAGCCCGCAATCGCGAGCAGAACGTTGTCGAGCACGGTGAGCCTGGGAAAGAGGTGGGTCACCTGGAACGTCCTTGCCATTCCCATGGCCGTGCGGCGATGACTGGGCCAGCGCGTGACGTCCTTGCCGAACAGCAGAATCTGTCCCGACGACGCGGGAAAGATTCCTGTTATCAGGTTGAACAACGTGGTCTTGCCTGCACCGTTCGGGCCGATGATGGCTTTGCGGTCTCCCCGCATGATTTTCAGCGTGACGTCGTCCACGGCGCGCAAGCCCCCGAAGCTCCTGGACAAGCCCTTGAGCTCGAGCACCGGCGCAGAGCCATCCTCGCAGCTATCGACAGCCATGCCGAGCTAACCCTGCCGCCCCACGACTGGCGTCTCGGAATCCATAACCCCCGGACGATATGCGGCATACGATGGGTCGCACCTGCAGGCCTGTGGTTATTGATTCCGGGACCATCGGCCCACCACGTGGGCGAATGTTGTTGCAAAGAGCGCAGGCCGAAGGGTCTAGAAAGCGCCTGCCCCTCCATGCAGAGCGTCTACGTGAAGGACATTCCAACATTTGCAATAAATGCCTTGGCCTGCGCCGCAGGGCATCTCAAATGATTATCCCCAACTTTCCCCACTTTTGCTCGAAACCCTGCGAACCTGTGCCGATGCTTTGGTCGCGGCTGCCGGCGTGACTGACCGCGACCCGGTCCTTGCTTATCGGCCACTGACCCGGCCTGATTTCCCCTCGATTGAATTGAATGAGTGGGCGCACAAGGACTCGAACCTTGGACCCGCTGATTAAGAGTCAGCTGCTCTACCAACTGAGCTATGCGCCCCAACCGAGACAATGGTCAGGTATTCTCACGTCACGGGGCGCAGACATAAGCCATCGCAGCCAAATTTCCAAGCATGCGGCGTTTTAATGTTGTCGACACGCGAGGCTTCAGGCGCGAGCAGACGGAGGTCGAGGGAGAGGGCTCGTGAAGGAGCGGCTTGCAAAGCCGCCTGCGGCTCGAACCCTCACTCGGCCGCCATCGCTTCGCCAGGCTCAGCTCTGGAGGCGAACCTCTCCCGCAAGGGGGAGAGGTGGACCGAGCCTGTTGCGCGAACATGGAGGAGCTCGATCATGCGAGGACTCGACAAGCGCAGGCATGATCACTGAAAGCATCGCTACATCCTTCTGCCGCTCGCGCTGACAGCCCGTTCGCGCTCCCCGCCGCTATATGCTTCGAGGCTCGCTCGCTAGTGCTCGCTCGCACCCTCAGCATGACGGCGCGAGGAAGGCGGCGGGTTACGCCAGCAAGTCGGTTGAGCCGACTTGCTGCCTAACCCGCCCTACTAGGAGAGGGAGCCCGCAAAAGGAAAGCCGCCGGGTGGGGACCCGGCGGCTCCCGTACGTCGGCGATCGTGTCGGGGGGCTGGGAGTGCGACCGCCGGCGTTGGCCCTGAAAGGGATTGGCCCCTACATATGGCAATTAAAGACGTTCTGCGCCAGAGCGCTCCATTTCTCCAGAATCCCGGTCCGTTCGCTGCGGACCCCCGTGGAACCAGTGACCGCCCTCGCGCCCGCCGAAGCGTTCACGGAAATGCTCCCACCGATGCTCCCGCCCCGGCCCCTCGCGCCCGGGACCGGCCAACCGGTTAAGCACCTGGAACCGGCGCTTCTGGCTCTCGTCGAGGCTCTTATACAGGGGATCTGTGGCTTCCGCCAGCTTCTTCAAGGCCGCCCCCGTGTCGGAAAGGGCTGTGGCGCGCTGCCGCAGCCGCTCGACCGGATCATCGGTCGGAGCCGCATTGCGCATGGCGCTCATGCGCTCCAGCCGGAGCTTGCCGAAATCGCGCGCGGCCTGCTCGAAAGCCGGCCAATTCTTCTCCTGCTCGGGGGTGAGCACCAAGCCCGCCTTGAGCGCGGCCAGCCGCGCCTCACCGAAGGCACGGAGATCCTCGGTGTTGGGTCGCCACCTCTCACCGCCCTCCATGCGCCCGCGCTGCTGCGCATAGACGAGCGAAGTCCCGGCAATCGCGAGCGCCGCCGTACCGGCAACGATGGCCTTCCACATGTTGTTACCTCCACCAGACTCGACCACGCTCACAGTACAAATGCAAACGCGCCGCGCGGCAAGTTAAAGTTATGTTAGACACCGGTTTGTGACTCAACATTACAAAGCGGTCATGTTGCTGTACGTGCGTTCATTTCACACCGTCATGCCCGGACTTGTTCTGACTTGTTCCGGGCATCCATGTCTTTGTGCGCGGCCAAGACGTGGATGGCCGAGCCAACGGGGTCCCCGCTGCGCAAGCGCAGCGGGGTTCCCGTCCCGGCCATGACGACCGAGACGGCTAGACGATCGCGCCACCACTAACGCCATTCATCCCACATCGGTGGAATGAATGCGGCGGCCTGCAATGAGCGGTTCCGAGCCGCTCTTCTGGCGCCGGACCATGAGCTTGTTGAGCGCACCAAGGTAAGCCTTGGCCGAGGCGACGAGCGTATCCGGATCGGCGCCTTTCGCGGTCACCGCCCTGCCCTTCTCAGCTAAGCGCACGGAAACCTCCGCCTGCGCGTCGGTGCCTTCCGTCACCGCGTGCACCTGATAAAGCTCGAGCACGGCCTCGTGGGGGATGAGCGCCTTGATCGCGTTGAAGGTCGCGTCCACCGGCCCGTTGCCGGTCGCCTGCACGGTGTGATGGCGGCCTTCCATGTCGAGCGTCGCGGTCGCGGATTGCGGCCCCATGGTGCCCGCAATCACGGTGAGGCTGACCAGCTTCACGCGATCCTGGGCGTGCGCGATCTCCTCGTCGACCAGCGCCTCGATGTCCTCATCGTAGATGTGCTTCTTGCGGTCGGCGAGCGCCTTGAAGCGAACGAAGGCGTCCTCGAGCTGGTTGCCTGCCAGGTGATATCCGAACTCCTCGAGCTTGTGCACGAAGGCGTGGCGGCCGGAGTGCTTGCCCATGACCAGCGAGCTCTGTTTCACCCCGACGCTCTCGGGCGTCATGATCTCATAGGTCTGGGTGTGCTTGAGCATGCCGTCCTGGTGGATGCCAGACTCGTGCGCGAACGCGTTGCGGCCGACGATCGCCTTGTTGTACTGCACCGGAAACGAGGTGGCCGCCGCGACCAGCTTCGACGCGCGCGTGAGCATGGTGGCGTCGACGCCGGTCCAGTAGGGCAGCACATCATTGCGGACCTTCATGGCCATGACGACTTCTTCCAGCGCGGCATTGCCGGCGCGCTCGCCGATGCCGTTGATGGTGCATTCGATCTGACGGATGCCGGCACGCACGCCCGCGAGCGAATTGGCCACCGCCATGCCGAGATCGTCATGGCAATGGGCGGAGAAGCGCGCCTTGTCGGAATTCGGCACGCGTTCGCGCAGCATCTTGATCAGCGCGAAATATTCCTCGGGCACGGTATAGCCCACGGTGTCGGGAATATTGATCGTGGTGGCGCCGGCATTGATCGCAGCCTCCACGCAGCGGCAGAGGAAGTCCTGCTCGGTGCGGGTGCCGTCCTCGCTCGACCATTCCACATCGTCGGTGTGATTGCGCGCGCGGGTGACCTGGGCGATCACCATCTCGTAGACCTCCTGCGGCTCCTTCTGCAGCTTGTATTTCATGTGCACCGGAGAGGTCGAAAGAAAGGTATGGATGCGCCTGCGCTTCGCTGGCTTGATCGCTTCGGCGCAGCGGTCGATGTCGTTGAATGCGGCGCGCGACAGCCCGCAGATCACGGCATTCCTGCTGCGCCTGGCAATCTCCTGGACGGCGGCAAAGTCGCCCTCCGAGGCGATGGGAAAGCCGGCCTCGATGACGTCCACGCCCATCTGGTCGAGGAGCTCGGCGACTTCGAGCTTCTCCTCGTGAGTCATGGTGGCGCCGGGGCACTGCTCGCCGTCTCGCAAGGTGGTATCGAAGATGAGAACGCGATCCTTCTCGGATCTTGCTGCTGGGGTCATAATGCGGTCCTTGGTGGTCATTGGCGCCCTTCTCTCGGGCGCCGGCGGGTCCTTGTCGCTTCCCCTGAGCGCCCAGGCGCAAACCGCCCGGCCGGCCCTCAGGGGAGGGTAAGGAGCAGGAGCCCGCCAATAATGAGGGCGGCCCCGGGAAGGCCTTGCGGCCCCCGGCTGATGGCGCGGAACTCGCGATCCATCGGCAACACATCGCCCTCGTTAGGTCTACAAGCCAGAGAATGTCCAAGCCGCAGAGTTGCGCAGAAAACGTTAATTTCGCGCCAACTCAGCTCGGCTTGCTTCTAGCGGAACCGCCGGCGTGTTCGCAAGCCCGAATTTGTTTGGACGCGAAGCCCGTCCCGGGCGTACTGCAGCATGAGCAGCGCACGGACCTTTCGTAGGGGCGAGGTGCTACCTCGCCCTCTATCGGCCTGCGCTGCTGCGGATGGCAGGGGCGAGGCAATGCCGAGGTCTCGCAGCTCCGGGCGCGTCCGGGACGCGCGGGAGCTCATGCTTTGGTCAAAGTCCCTGGATCAGGCCGGCATTCATCAGCAGGCGATTGAACCGCCGCGCCTCGGCACCGTCCGCACAGAGATAGAATAAACCCCCACAGCGGTTCAGAATTTTCTTCTGCTCTGCAAATGCGCCATCCAGCGGGACTCCTCCCGCCTCCAGCACCGCGAGCGGCAAATAAGGGGCGTCGAGCAATTCAAGCGCCGAGGTAAGGTCCGCAGGCTCGAAATTCAGACCTTCCAAGGCGTAATAGGCGGTGAAATAGCGGGGATCGTGCTCCCGGATGTGCTCGGCAACCTTCGCGGGATCGAGTGCCGGCTGCAGAAAGCGCTTGGCAAACATTGGCTGATGGTCACCAAACCGCACCAGCAGAAAAGAGTCCTGCGGAAACTCGCGTGCGAGACGCTGCTTGAATGCCACATAGTCGCTCCGGCTTATCTCCTGGCGGCGCAAATATTCATCGATCTCGGATGGGTTCCCCCGATTCGCCCACTGGGGCAGGAGATCGGGACGATAGCGGTAGGTCCAGGGAAAATGGTTCATCGCGAGATAGACCAGCACAAATACCGGCCCGTTCGCATGCTCCCGCGCGATCACATCGCCGGCGCGATCGTAAAAGAAGCTGTCGGTATCGGCGGGCCCGGTACGTAGCGCCTTGGCATCGAGAAAGTGCTCGATTCCGGCTGTAGTCTGAAAATTCCGCGCACCGACAAAAGCTCCGAACCAGGAATAAAGCGTGTAGGTACGATAGCCGCAGTTGCGCAGGACATAAGGCAATCCGCGCTTGACGTGGCCGGCAGCAAGTCTGGTGACGGAATCGGCAAAACGGCCGTAGGAACGTACCGAAAGTCCCGTGAGTATATTGTATTCGGTGTACCAGCTGGGGCCTCCCGCGCCCTCGACTACCAGCGAGCGAAGCTTGCCGTCGGAGGAGCGAAACCGCTCCCTGTAATTCTCCGGCACAATGACGCCGGGCAGCATGGTGGCATCGAAGCTCGACTCGTCGAATACCATCACGATGTGCGGCAGCTTCCGGCGAGCAGGTGGTCCGCACACCGGCATGCCGGCAAGGTTTAACCCGCCGTGGACCGCTGCATCGGCCTCCAGCACGCCGCGCGTGAGCAGGTCCGCTGCGGCGACCACGCTCGAGCGAACAAACTTCGAGACATATTGATGCGCAAGAAACTCATCTTCGCGCTCAAGCGGTACCACGATTGATACGATGGCGAGCGCCGTGGCACAGCCGATGCAGCCCGCGAGAGCCACGCTTCGCCGCGTCCGGAATGGCTCGGATCGCCACAGTACGGCGAGGATTGCAATCAGCAGCAGGACGGCGAGGAGGACCTTCCAGGCGAGTCCCGGAAAAATGGTCATCAGGAATGAGAAGGTGGCCCGATCGACGAGCATGAGATCCACGAAGGTCAGCGTCATCATCACGACGCCGTGCTTGAACTGAGACAGCACGATCGCAACGACGACGAGCGCAAGCGACAGCGCTGCAGCCGTCGCCGGACGGCACAGCAAGGCGAGCCAGAAAAAATTCAGAAAGCCCCAGGTGAACAGGAACGCCGCTTGCGCCGCCCAGTCCTCCTCGGACCACAGCAATATCGCGAAGGCTGCAAGCTGGAGCAGCGCAAAAGGCGCAAGCCGCGCGAAAACCCGCAGGCGATCGGACGCGAATCGACGCCCCAGGAAGACGGAAATCGACAAAAAGAGACCCCTCCCGGTTTGTCATAATTCTGCAATTCAATCGTCATGATTGGCAAGGGGCGCGCTGATGCGTCGGCGACGCAACCACGGGCCGTCGTCCTGAGGCGCGAGCGAGCGTAGCGAGCGAGCCTCGAAGGATGCGGCCCGGTCGGGGCTGTCACCCACCAACCTCGGGTTTACCCGAGGTTGGATTCAAAATGCACAAGTCGGCTGTAGCCGGCTTGCGATGGCTTGGCGCTTTGCGCCGAGCTCCGCAGGATGACGGTTCAAGCTGTATCAAGACGCTATTGCGGGGGGGTGGTGGCAGCTTTTTTGACGAAGCGGTCATCGAAGGTGCGGGGAAGATCGAGCGTGGCAGCCTTGAGCTCCTCATCAAAGGCGACGAGCATGTCGGCAGCCGATTTCATTCCCGCCGGAGGAATGATGCCGGTGCGCGAGTAGACCTGCTTGTTGGCCTTGAGAGCTGCGAGATAGAGCGATCTGTCGCCGAGAAAATAATCCTCCGGTACGGTCGCAGCGATCTCCTCAGCCGTTGCCTTGTCCAGCCATTGCAGCGTTTTGTAGAACGCAGTGACCAGTGCCTGCACCGTGTTCGGATTTTGCTCGATAAAATCGTGTTTCAAATAGAGCACGGCGGCGGGGTTCGAGCCGCCGAAAATCGCGCGGGTACCCTCCTCGGTCCGGCTGTCCGCGACCACATTGATATCACCGTCCTGCTCGAGCTTGGTCATCATGGGATCGATGTTGGAGAGCGCGTCGATATCGCCCTTCTTCATGGCAGCCACCGCCGATGCGCTGGCACCGACGCCGATATAGGACGCGTCGGTCGGCTTCAGTCCGGCTTTCGCCATCAGATACATGACGAAGAAATTTGTCGATGAGCCCGGAGCCGTCACCCCGATCTTGGCGCCCTTGAGGTCGGCCGCGGACTTGTAGCTCGCCGCCCTGTCCTTGCGCACGCCCAGCACGATCCCGGGAAACCGGCCGAGCTCGATTACCGCCCGGACGTCCTGCCCCTTGGCCTGCATGCGGATGGTGTGCTCGTACGCGCCGGTGACCACGTCAACCGAGCCGCCCACCAGCGCCTGCAACGACTGGGCGCCGCCACGAAAGTCGTTGATGGTGACGTCGAGACCCTGCTCTCTGAAATAGCCGAGTCGGTCGCAAATGGTCAGTGGCAGATAATACAGCGCCGCCTTGCCGCCCACCCCGAACGTGACCTGCTTCTTCTCGATCGAATCGCTGCGGGCGGGACCGACGAGGGATGCAGCGAGTGCGAGCGCGATTACCCAAGACTTGATAGGATTCATGGTCTCCTCCCGAGACAATCACCTTGATCGGTAGGGGGGCAAAGGCGCGCCCCTCCTAAACCTCTTAGCGCGAAAATCTCACGCGCCGTGCCGACGCGGGCTATGTCCCGTCGACCGCGTGGGCAAAATCGCGACGAAGCGCGACGCCTGTGGTACGCTCGTGACGCGCGATCCCCGGTCGAGCCGGGGACAGGTTTTGCCCACCCTACGAATGCGTAACGCGACCCGCCAGTTCAAGTCCGTGTTTCCGCAACGACGGGCCGCCACACCAGCAGGCGCCGCTCGGCACGGGTCACCAGCCAGTCAATCGCAATCACGAAGGCGGTGAGCACGACCATTCCGGCAAACACCCCCGCCACATCGAACACGCCTTCCGCCTGCTGGATGACATAGCCCAATCCGGCGGCAGAGCCGAGATATTCGCCCACGACCGCTCCTACGACCGCAAAACCCACCGAAGTGTGCAGCGAGGAGAACATCCAGGACAGTGCGGACGGCCAATAGACATGCCGCATGAGCGCCCGCTCATCCATCCCGAGCATTCGCGCATTCGCTAGCACTGCCGGGCTCACCTCTCTCACTCCTTGGTAGACGTTGAAGAACACGATGGGAAACACCAGCGTGAAGCCCAGGGCAACCTTCGACCAGATACCGAGCCCGAGCCAGAGCGCGAAGATCGGCGCCAACACCACGCGGGGCAATGCGTTGGTCATCTTCACGTACGGGTCGAGCACGGCAGCCACCAGGGGCTGCCGTGCGAACCAGAACCCGATCAGGATGCCTGCGGCCGCGCCAATGAGGAAGGCGAGCATCGCTTCGAGGAGCGTCACCCAGAGGTGATGCCAGATCGTTCCTTCGACGAGCCATTTGCCGATGCGCGCGGCGACATCGGAGGGGGTCGAGAAGAAGAACGGCGGCAGGAGCTTGATGCCGCCGATCGGCACCGTGGTGAAGATGTGCCAGAGCAGCACGAGGAGTATTGCGACGAGCACTTGCAGCAGGAGGAGCGTCGGCCGCGACATGCAAGTAACCTCCGCTACGACGCCAGCACCGTGCTCTCTCTCGCTCTCACGCGACGGAGCCGGAACGAGTGTAGCTTTAGCTGGTAGGGTGGGCAAAGGCGCGCGCATCGCGTGCTCCTCCGCGTGGGCAAAGCCTGTCCCCGACTTGATCGGGGATCGTGCGCGCGCCGTGCCCACGCGTGAGCACAGTGTGGGCAAAATCGCTCGAAGACAGAGCGCACCATCGCCATCGTGTCAGGCGATTTTGCCCACCCTACAGGCTCAGGCCGTCACCCGCCCGTTTGCGCGTAGCCCTTGAGCACCTCGCTCTTGAGCACGGCCCAGATCTCGCGATGCAGATCCTGGAAGGCGCGTTCGGTCTTGATCTCGGCAATGTCGCGCGGGCGAGCGAGCGCAACCATCCAGTCGCCGATCACATGCGCGGCGGGGCCAGCCGACATGATCACCACCCGGTCGGATAGGGCGATGGCCTCCTCCAGATCGTGGGTGACGAACAGCACGGCCTTCCTATCGCCGCTCCAGAGATCGAGCAGCAGATTACCCATGATCTGCCGGGTTTGCGCATCGAGCGGTCCAAACGGCTCGTCCATGAGCAGGATCTTGGGATCGCGAATCAGGACCTGCGCAAGCCCCACCCGCTTCCTCTGCCCCCCCGAAAGCATGTGGGGATAGCGCGCAGCGAATTCGCCCAAGCCCACGCGGTCGAGCCAGTTTTGCGCACGCGCACGCGCTTCCTTGCGCTCTCTGCCCGCAGTTTCGAGCCCGATGGCGATGTTGTCGAGCGCGCTCTTCCAGGGGAACAGCGCCTCGGCCTGGAAGAGATAGCCGGCTTGGCGATTGAGGCCGCGCAGTTGTGCCCCAAAGATGTGGACCTGCCCGGCCGTGGGCGCAATCAGCCCGGCCGCGATGTTGAGGAGCGTCGACTTCCCGCAACCGGTTGGGCCGACGATGGCGACGAATTCGCCATCGGCAACAGAGAGCGACGTGCTCTTGATCGCGGGATAAACGACTTTGTCCGCCAATCGGAAGGTAACGGCGATGTCCCGCAGTGCTATCGCAGGCGCTCCCGGCCGCATCCTAATTCCGGCTGCGGTCCACCAGCGCCCTTTGCTTGATCCACGGCATCATGGCGCGCAGCTTGGCGCCGATCTCTTCGATCGGATGCGCGGCCATTCTCGCGCGCATCGCCTTGAAGGACGTCTGATTGACCCGGTTCTCCAGCATCCAGTTGCGCGTGAACACGCCGCTCTGGATGTCGGAAAGAATGCGCTTCATCTCGGCGCGGGTGGCCTCGTTCACCACGCGCGGGCCGGAGACATATTCGCCGTACTCGGCGGTGTTGGAGACCGAGTAGTTCATGGTCGCGATGCCGCCCTCGTAGATCAGGTCGACGATGAGCTTCATCTCGTGAACGCACTCGAAATACGCCATCTCGGGCGCATAGCCGGCTTCGACCAGGGTCTCGTAGCCGGCCTTCATCAGCTCGACCAGCCCGCCGCACAGCACACTCTGCTCGCCGAACAGATCAGTCTCGCATTCCTCCCGGAACGTGGTCTCGATGATGCCGGCACGGCCGCCCCCGATCGCCGCACCATAGGAGAGGGTGAGATCATGGGCATTGCCCGACACATCCCTGTGCACCGCCATGAGCATCGGAACTCCGGCTCCGCGCTCGTACTCGGCGCGCACGGTATGACCCGGGCCCTTGGGCGCGATCATCATCACATCGAGATCCGAGCGCGGCTCGATCAGGTTGAAGTGGATGTTCAGCCCATGGGCGAACATCAGCGCCGCGCCGTTTTTCATGCTCTCATGCAGATGGTCACGGTAGATGTCGGCCTGGAGCTCATCGGGCGTGAGCATCATCATGACATCAGCCCATTTGGCGGCCTCGGCGACCTCCATCACTTTGAGCTTCTCGCCCTGCGCCTTCTTCACCCCTTGCGAGCCCTTGCGCAGCGCGACGGCGACATCCTTCACGCCGGAATCACGCAGATTGAGCGCATGGGCATGGCCCTGGCTGCCGTAGCCGATAATGACGATCTTCTTGCCTTTGATCAGATTGATGTCGGCGTCGCGATCATAATAAACGCGCATGGTTTCTCCCTAACTCCAACTCTGGTACGTTGTTGAACGCGATGCGTCAGGCTGCATTCGCAGTGTAGCGCCTGACCTTCATACCTTTCGCCCGCTTGCGGACTTGCGCTGCATCATAGGCCGCCTGAATCCGCACCATGAGATCGGCCTTCGGTCCAAACGCCTTTCGAACGGACGTCAATCTATCACATCCCCTCCGGGCCGCGCCCGATCGCGACAACGCCGGTGCGCGAGACCTCGACCAAGCCGAGCGGCAGCATGAGCGCGACGAAACTCTCGATCTTATCGCTCGCTCCGGTGATCTCGAACACGAAACTCTCGGTCGAGGCGTCAATGACACGGGCGCGGAACGCGTCGGCGAGGCGGAGCGCCTCCATCCGATGCTCGCCCTTGCCGCGCACCTTGACCATGGCGAGCTCGCGCTCGATGTGCGGGCCGGCCACGGTCATGTCGATGACCCGATGCACCGGCACAAGCCGGTCGAGCTGATTCTTGATCTGCTCGATGACCATGGGCGTGCCGCGCGTGACGATGGTGATACGGGAGAGATGGCGCTCGTGCTCGGTCTCCGAGACGGTGAGCGAATCGATGTTGTAGCCGCGCCCGGAAAACAGCCCGATGACCCGGGCGAGCACGCCTGGCTCGTTGTCCACAAGGACCGAAAGCGTGTGGGTTTCGCTCTGCTGCGCAGCCGTTGCCGCGGGATAATGAGTCGTGGCGTTCAAGGCACGCACTCCTCACACCATCACCTTGCCCTCTTCGGTAATGGCCTCCTCCACACTGAGCGCGGAATCCCCAAGCAGCATCTCGTTGTGCGCGCGACCGGACGGGATCATGGGGAAGCAGTTCTCCGCCGGATCCACCACGCAGTCGAAGATCACCGCCTTGTTGACATCGATCATCTCGCGGATGGCGGCATCGAGGTCCCCCGGCCGCTCGCAGCGGATACCGACAGCGTGATAGGCCTCGGCGAGCTTCACAAAATCAGGGAGCGCGTCCATGTAGCTTTCGGCATAGCGTCCCCCGTGCAGCAATTCCTGCCACTGGCGCACCATTCCCATATACTTGTTGTTCAGAATGAAGATCTTGATCGGCAAGCGGTACTGCGCTGCGGTCGACATCTCCTGCATAGTCATCAAGACAGAAGCCTCGCCCGCAATGTCGATCACCAGCGAGTTGGGGTGGGCAAGCTGGACCCCGACCGCGGCGGGGAGGCCATACCCCATGGTGCCGAGACCGCCGGAAGTCATCCAGCGATTCGGTTCCTCAAAGCGGTAGAATTGCGCGGCCCACATCTGGTGCTGGCCCACTTCTGTCGTGATGTAGGTGTCGCGATTCCTGGTGAGCTCGTAGAGCCGCTGGATCGCGTATTGCGGCTTGATGATCTCGTTCGAGTTGCGAAACGAAAGCGACCGGCGCGCGCGCCACTTGTCGATCTGCTTCCACCACCCAGCGAGCGCCTGCTTGTCCGATTGGCGCGCAGTGGAGCGCCACAGCCGCACCATATCCTCCAGCACATGGCCGCAATCGCCGATGATCGGCAGATCGACCCTCACGTTCTTATTGATCGAGGATGGGTCGATATCGACATGGATCTTCTTGGACCCGGGCGAGAACGCATCGAGGCGCCCGGTAATACGGTCGTCGAAGCGCGCGCCGATGCAGATCATGAGATCGCAATCGTGCATGGCGAGATTGGCCTCCAAGGTGCCGTGCATGCCAAGCATGCCGAGCCATTGCGGGTCCGAGGCCGCATAGGCGCCGAGCCCCATCAGGGTCGAGGTGATGGGAAATCCCGTGACCTTGACCAGCTCGCGCAAGAGCTGGCTCGCCTCCGGGCCGGAGTTGATCACCCCTCCCCCGGTATAAAACAGTGGCCGCTTGGCCTGCTGCATCAACTCGATCGCCGCCTTGACGCAATCCATCTCTGCCTTGACCTTGGGCCGGTACCCCTTGTGCTGGAAATCCTTGGGCCTGGAATAGAGCCCCTTGGCGAACTGAATGTCTTTCGGGATATCGACGACCACCGGCCCGGGGCGCCCGCTTTTTGCGATATGGAACGCCTCGTGCAAAGCATGTGGAAGATCCGCGATGCTCTTGACCAGGTAATTGTATTTTGTGCACGGCCGCGTGATGCCGACCGTATCGCACTCCTGAAAGGCATCGTTGCCGATGAGGTGGGTCGGCACCTGTCCGGTGAGACAGACCAGCGGGATCGAATCCATCAGGGCGTCGGTGAGGCCAGTCACCGCGTTGGTGGCGCCGGGACCCGAGGTCACCAGCACGCAACCCACCTTGCCGGTGGAGCGCGCGTAACCCTCGGCCGCGTGCACGGCACCCTGCTCATGCCGCACCAGAATGTGCCTGAGCTTGTCCTGCTGGAACAGCGCATCATAGATCGGGAGCACGGCACCTCCCGGGTACCCGAACAGGTGCTCGACCCCTTGATCCGCAAGCGCCGCGATCACCATCTCAGCGCCGCTCATCTCCGTACTCATGATACTCATCGTGGTTTTCCGTTCTTTGAGACCATCTTTAGAATCAAAAAGGGCCACGAGGGCCCATCAATGCGCACCGCCGATCGCAGGTGGCTCAGCCAACTGCGGCGGTGCGCCTTCCTACAATGACAAGAAGCTTCGTAATAAATGTGCACATGGATACGATGTTAATCCACCAGCTTACGACGCGGCTTATACTGGATGGCCTGCACTGGCGTCAAGCGAAATACCCGCGAAGAGGGCAAGGACTGGCCGATAACGACGCCCTATAGGGTGACCGCATTCCTATCGTGCTCCTGGTCCAAATCTCGCGGGGGTCCGAAGGAGGAAAGCTCGATCGTGATCGCATTTGATTAGAGCTTAATCTGGAACACTGTATGTTTGGCTCAAGACCCTGGAGCGTGCTGGACGATGCCCTTCCTGCGTGAACGATCCGGACGATGGTCGCCGGTGAAAATCGCGGCCTTTGCCGGCGCGGTCCTGCCGGCGCTTTGGATCGCCTTCCAGGCCGCCAGTGGCGATCTCGGCGCCCGGCCCGTTACCGAGGCGATCCACCAGAGCGGTGACTGGACGTTGCGTCTGCTCCTGATCACGCTCGCGGTCACGCCGGCGCAGCGCGTGCTCAATTTCCCGCGGCTAGCACTTGCCCGGCGCACGCTGGGAGTTGGCTGCGCCGCCTACGCCGTCCTGCACATCTCGCTCTACGTTCTCGATCAGCACTTCGATCTGATCAAAGTCGCGAGCGAGATCGTCCTGCGCATTTATCTGACCATCGGCGCCTTGGCGTTGACCAGCTTGATCGCACTTGCCGCGACCTCAACCGACGCCGCGGTCAGGCGCCTCGGCTCCCAGCGCTGGAACGCGCTACACCGATGCGTATATGCCATCGCGCCTCTGGCGGCAGTACATTTCTTCATACAGTCCAAGCTCAATATCTACGAGCCGACGCTGATGGCAGGTTTTCTGGTGTGGCTGCTGGGGTATCGGATCCTCTACCGGCGCAACGGCGAGGTGACTCCCCTTGAGCTCGTGCTGCTCGCCTGCGCGGTTGCAGTCATAACAGCGGTGGGTGAAGCCGCGCTCTACATGTTCACCAGCGGGGTCGATGCCCGTCGCGTCCTGCTCGCCCATTTTGATGTGGATATGGAAATGCGGCCGGCGTGGTGGGCGCTCCTCGCCGGGCTTGCCGTCGCCGGAGCCGGATGGTGGCGTTACCGGCCCGCGCGTCGGCGGCTGCGCACCCGGCCCGCTGGACCGCATTCAATACCCGGCACGGCGCAGTCTGTGGCCACCGTGGTTCAGCGTCGTCGCGCGGTTTGATGTCGGGGGAGCATGCGTCCGCGAGTCTGGTGGCGACTCTGATTTCAGCGTCGCCGGGCGGTCTCGATGTAGGCGCCATTGAACGCGCCCGAAGCGCCCTGCCTGCAGCGAATGCACCCGTCTGGCTCGCGCCGGGCATGGCCGCCGATATTCCGTTCAGCGCCCCGGCAGGCGAGGCGCGGGCGTTCGCCAATGAGGTGTACGCCGCGCTTGCCGGAGCTTGCGCCGATGTCATCGTGCAGCCTGCCGTCGGGCGCCGCAAGAAACTTCTCCTCACCGACATGGATTCGACCATGATCGGCCAGGAGTGCATCGACGAGCTTGCCGATCATGTGGGCGTGAGGCCGCACGTGGCGGCGATCACGGAACGTGCCATGCGCGGCGAGATCGATTTCGAACCGGCACTGCGCGCACGCGTGGCGCTGCTCAAGGGGTTGCCGGTTGCCGTGGTTGACGACGTGATCAAGAACCGGATCCGCCTGACGCCCGGAGCGCGTGTGCTGGTATCCACCATGCGCCGTAACGGCGCCTATACCTGCCTGGTGACCGGTGGCTTCACGCTGTTCACCGAACGAATCGCTGCGATGCTTGGCTTTGACGAGAGCCGCGCCAACAAGCTCATGGTCGATGCCGATGGCCGGCTTACGGGCGAGGTGTACGAGCCGATCTTTGGGCGCGCAGCCAAGCTCGCAACTCTCGTGGAGCTCACCCGGCGGCTCAATCTAGGGGCAGACGAGACGTTGGTGGCGGGGGATGGCGCAAACGACATCGCCATGATCGAGGCGGCGGGGCTTGGCGTGGCCTATCACGCAAAGCCCAAGGTCGCTGCCGCCGCCGCCGCGTCCATAAACCACGCCGATCTTACTGCGCTCCTTTACGCACAGGGCTATCGCCCCAACGAATTCGTTGAGGAGATGGCTGAACGCAGGGCGAATTAGCGCAAGCCGTAATCCGCCCTACTACTACTGCAGGCTCAGTGCCACGAACCGCAGCTCGCCATCGGCGCCTGCAATCAACAGCAGGGCTGATTTGCGGCCATCTTTTTTGAGCTTATCGACCTTGGCCTGGAAGTCGTCGGTATTCGCGACCGCTTCCTGCGCGATCTCAATTATGACGTCGCCCGGCGACAGCCGCTTGTCGGCGGCAGGCGAGGAGGCGTCGATACCGGTGATGACCACGCCGTTGACGGTGTCCTTGATGTTGTAGCGCTTGCGCAAATCACCGGACATGTTGGCGAGCTCGATGCCAAGGGTCTTCTTGACCACGTTCTGGTCGGGCACACCGCCATTCTTCGGTTCGGCGGCCGCCACCTTCTCGCCGTCCTCGAGCCGGCCGAGCGTGACCGTCTTGGTTTCTTCCTTCCCCTTACGGATAACGACCACGGGTGTTTGCTTGCCCACCGGCGTGTCTGCGACGACACGCGGCAGATCACGCATTTCCTTGATCTCCTTGCCGTCGAACTTGACGATCACGTCGCCTGGCTCGATCCCGGAAGGCTTCGCCGGCCCCTTGTCGTCCACCCCAGCCACAAGCGCCCCGCGCGGCGGCTTGATGTTCAGGCTTTCCGCGATCTCGTCGGTCACCTGCTGGATGCGGACGCCGAGCCAGCCCCGGCGTGTTTCGCCAAATTGCCGGAGCTGATCGATGACGGGCACTGCGGTCTTTGCCGGCACGGCAAAGCCGATTCCGATCGAGCCGCCGGACGGCGATATGATGGCGGTGTTGATGCCCACGACCTCGCCGTCCAGGTTGAAGAGGGGACCGCCGGAATTGCCACGGTTGATGGAGGCGTCCGTCTGGATATAGTTGTCGTAAGGGCCTGAATTGATGTCGCGGTTGCGCGCCGAGACGATGCCCGCAGTGACGGAGCCGCCGAGGCTGAACGGGTTGCCGATGGCGATGACCCATTCGCCC